>Ga0209745_1000005_pt1 | contig 158234 bp, 111 predicted proteins | sample BarGraNGADG00312_FD_184495 | JGI IMG/M metagenome (GOLD analysis project Ga0209745, IMG submission 184495) | Arctic peat soil microbial communities from Barrow, Alaska - Barrow Graham LP Ref core NGADG0004-312 (SPAdes) (version 2) | ecosystem: Environmental > Terrestrial > Soil > Wetlands >... | reverse complement strand
AGTATTGCTACCTCGTGCTGCCCCTCGACTTGCATGTGTTAAGCCTCCCGCTAGCGTTCATCCTGAGCCAGGATCAAACTCTTCATTGTAAAAATTTATTCTTAAATCTCTTTACGAAGTCCGTCCATGTCTCATTCTAAAATACTAACAAGTTTCTTAGACGAGATTGTCAATCTCGCCTGGTTGTTATACTTCATAATTTCAAAGAACTTGATTTACCCTTCTTACTTTTGGGACGCCAAAGTTAATGTATGTTTTGATCTTTCCCAAAAAAATCGAGATAATTTTTCCGGCTTATTTCCCCTCTTCCTTTTCCCTTCTTCCCACAAGCCGGAATCCTATCTCTTCTAACCCTTCAACCAACTTTTTTTATCTAAAAGCGGGTGCAAATGTATGAGATCAATTTTTAATCTCCAAATTATTCTTTAATTATTTCCAAGATATTTTTTGCTCCTTAAAAATAAATCTCCATTATGCTCTGTAATTTAGCCATTTGCTTAAAATATTTAAAGAACATTTTTTCGCTCCATCCCATAGCTCTGGATGATTTTTTGTGGACCGCGTCCACCAAAAACCGAAGAAGCTTTAAGGATTCTTCAAGCTTAAGATACAAAAGCCCTCCTGGGCTAAAGCTTCGGACATCGTCCGACATAGTCAGAGGGCAAATCCCGCTTTCGGGAGTTTCAGTGGACTGTGTCCACCGAAGCCCGGAGAAGCCTGCAAAAGGGCGAAGCCCTACTTCGCCGAGGCTTCGTAGGGCGAAGGTGGAGAATAAGGGAGTCGAACCCTTGACCCCCTGCGTGCAAGGCAGGTGCTCTGGCCAACTGAGCTAATTCCCCGAAGTAGTCCCGCCCGGAGTTGAACCGGGGACCTCTACATTATCAGTGTAGCGCTCTAACCAACTGAGCTACGGGACTATTTTCAGTTTATGGTTTGCCTTCGGACTTCGGCCGATATAGTCGGCTACGTCCGACGACGTCGGCGAACTCGGCTTCGCCTCGGTTCAGGTTCCAGGTTACAAGTTCCAGGTTTTGAACTTTGAACCTTGAACTAAAAACTCAAAGAACATTTTTTGCTTCAGGATGTATAGATTTAAACTTTTATACCTAAAGCGGGTGCAAAGATATAAATTGATTTTTTTCTTACAAGAAAAGATGCCAAAAAAAATCAAATATTTTAACTTGAGAATAATTCAGGGGCCAATTACATGTAATACTGCATGTTACAATCGCTTCCTCATACTTCCATCAAGGTTTATCCATACTTTCAACATCTGCTCATTGTAAATCCTGCCCTCAAGAAAATGAAGTGAATATGTAAGTTCCAGCTTTATCTTATTGCTCTTTATTAAATCAAGGTATATGTCTGCCCGATCCGATGTTCTTGCACTGTATACAGGATCGCCCCAGTACAGATCATTGCCGTGATCATTATAGAATTGCATTAATCCGTCGCCAGTGAAAAATGTATTGTAAAGACCTGCGAACTTATATTCTGCCCTCATATCCAGAAGGAATCCGTTCTTACCGATCCATCCGGTATTGCCGGCCCTTGACCTCTCAAACCCTGCAACCCACCCGGCGCTTGCTTCAAGTTTGCCTGGAAATAACCTGCCAGAAAGGTCGATGCCTGCAGAGGTCAGAAACAATGCATTGTCATGCAACGCTTCATGCACAATAGGATCAGTCCTGCTGGCATAATGAAAATAATACCCGAAATGCTGAAAATTGATGATGCCCAGATTGTACCTTCCGGTTATTCCCACAAAGAAAGCTTCGTGAACAGTATGCGATTGACGGCCGGTCCAGTCAAGCCATACATTAATATAATTCTGATCAGCCCGGTACTCGAGGAACATCCCATTAATATTGGGACGATAATACGATATCGAATCCTGGAAAAAAAGCCTTGGATATTTTTCTACCGCCATGTTCCGGGGAAATGCACCCATTACAAACCTGAAAGGTTTGCTATTATAAGCATAATAAGCTGTGGCGTAGAATTTGTCAATAGCGTTTGAACTTCCAAACTCATGCATCATGTTTACACCGATATTCACCCGGTGTATTGTGTCCCAGGTTAATCCGGCTTCCGGAATGATCATCACACCGGCCATCGTCTGAGACGTCTTAACTGCTGACTCTCCGAATTCGGCATTATCAAAAAAAGAAAAGAGACCTGCGCTCCAGTCAGCTTTCTGAGAATATCCGCCGGCATTGACAAAGATGGCTGTCAGCATAACCAAAACCGGCTTTTTAAGGTCGATGTAGCATGCTTTCATCTTTAATTCCTTAAATTATTATAGTTGAACATTCTGTTTCCCCTACTCTTGTAATAATGAACTCCTATTAAATAATAACCCTGCCTTGGCGACTATTAATCTAATTTCCTTATTTTCGCAATAACAAAGAAGATAATGTCAAATATAGTCATTATACCTACATTCAAAGAAAAGGAAAACATTGAAGCAATAATCAAGGCTATTTCCTCCCTGACTATACCGTTCGATATCCTGATCATTGATGATAACTCTCCCGATGGAACTGCTTCAATCGTAAAAAATCTTCAAAAATCTTTTACTAACCTGCACTTAATTGAAAGGCCTGGCAAACTGGGTCTGGGGACTGCATATATTAATGGGTTTAAATGGTCTCTCGAAAAAGGGTATGACTTTATCTATGAAATGGATGCTGATTTTTCACATGACCCGCGTGACCTGGTAAGGCTCTTAAATGCATGCAATGACAAGGGTGCTGATGTTGCGATCGGTTCCAGATATATCAGCGGTGTAAATGTTGTGAACTGGCCGCTCTCCAGAGTACTCATGTCATATTGTGCCTCAATATACGTCAGGTTAATAACCGGTATGAGAATCATGGATACTACTGCTGGTTTTATATGCTATAAAAAAGAAGTTCTTGAAAATATCAAACCTGCACAGATCCGGTCAAAAGGTTATGGCTTTCAGATCGAAATGAAATTTGTTGCCTGGAAACTCGGTTACAGAATAATCGAGATCCCTATAATTTTTACCGATAGGAAACTTGGTTCCTCCAAAATGACGGGAGGTATTTTCAGTGAAGCATTCATAGGTGTTCCACGGATGAAGATAAGGAGCCTGTTTGCAAAGTACAGGCGCAATGGCGCAAAGGCATAAGAAAAAGAGGGGGAGAGAGGGCGAAGGCGAGAGGGGGAGAAAAAAATATTAAGTCTCTTAAATGTCCAATACATTAATAAGTAATGCCACAATAGTAAATGAGGGGAAAACCTTCAAGGGAGACTTGCTTATTAAGGATGAGCTCATTTCAGCAATAGGTTATCCGGGACAGATTAAACCTCCGTCCGGAACAAAATCAATAGATGCAGCTGGTTTATTTCTGATTCCCGGAGTAATAGACGACCAGGTACATTTCAGGGAACCCGGGCTTACCCATAAAGGAGATATCTTCACCGAATCAAGAGCTGCCGCGGCTGGCGGAATAACCTCATTTATGGATATGCCAAATACTGTACCACAGACAGTTACGATAAAAGCACTTGATGAAAAATACAATCTTGGCTCTGAACACTCGATAATTAATTACTCATTCTGCATCGGAGCGACAAATGATAATCTGAGTGAAATAATGAAGGTCAATCCCGCTGAGGTGTGCGGTATCAAGGTTTTCATGGGTTCGTCAACCGGGAATATGCTGGTCGATAACAAAGAAGCATTGAGAAATCTGTTTAAAAATGCTCATTTGCCAATTAATGTTCACTGCGAAGATGAACAGATTATCAGGAAGAACCAGGAGATATACCGGCAGAAATATGGCGAAGATGTGCCGGTACGGATGCATCCGCTGATAAGGAGCCGTGAAGCTTGTTTCAGATCTTCTTCATTTGCCGTGTCTCTTGCCAGGGAATTCAATACCCGGCTTCACCTCTTTCACCTGTCAACTGCCGATGAGATGAAACTCTTAAGCAATGAGATTCCACTGTCCGAAAAAAGGATTACCGCGGAGGTCTGCGTACATCACCTGTGGTTTGACGATTCCTTCTATGAGAAACTTGGTTCCAGGATAAAATGGAACCCGGCAATAAAGACCAGGTTCGATCGCGATGCGCTGACCAACGCAGTCAACTCTGACCTTATTGATGTTATTGCTACTGATCACGCCCCTCATACCCTGGAGGAAAAATCCAACACCTATTTTAAGTCGCCGTCAGGTGCCCCGCTCGTTCAACACTCTCTTGTTGCTATGCTTGAATTATGGCACAGAAAAATTTTTACCCTTGAAAAAATAGTCGATAAGATGTGCCATGCCCCCTCCATACTTTTCAATATTAAGGAACGAGGATTCATAAGGGAAGGATACAAAGCCGACCTTTGCCTTGTGGATCCCAATAATCCCTGGAGCGTCTCAGGTGATAATATATTATACAAGTGTGGCTGGTCGCCGTTCGAGGGAACAACATTCAGATCAAAAGTGATAATGACAATTGTAAACGGCACTATTGTATATAATAATGGTGTAATAAACGATGATTACCGCGGTCAGAGACTTTTATTCGACCGGTAATGGTTAATTAAAAGGATTGCTTCGTCCCGCGGACGCGGGACTCGCAATGACATTGCACTTCAGATGATTTAGTTTAAGTTATAACAGGAAGACTCTTGATTATATTGTCATTGCGAGGAACGGAGTGACGAAGCAATCGTCTTCACCACAAACCTGACAGTACTTCTTGTACGTTGCTGAACCAGAATTTCCCGGTCTTTAGTTATTCTTTCAACTGCTTCCGCTGTGTAATGCCGTATTGAAAGCAATTCTACATTTTCGTTATAAATTGCTGAATACTCAGTTTTAAGATCAGAAAGAAGGGCTTCAACTTTTGATCTTTCGTCATCGACACAAACATCAATGCTGACAGCACTGGCTTCTACAAGATTCACCTTTATTCCGTTAAGCATGAACACATGAAATATCATGCTCAGGTTATCGCTCATTGCAAAGGAAAAATCTCTCGGGAGAATGGAGATAAGTAACTGGTTCTCTTTCCTGATGTAAACAGGTAATATTCTAGTCAGAGTCGGGGAAGCAACAACCATTGTGCCTTTCTCCGAGGGATCAAGAAATGATTTTACGAAGAGAGGAATGTCCTTATTCTGGAGCGGTTTGATTGTCTTGGGATGTATGACCTTTGCGCCTGAGAACGTCATTTCAACTGCCTCCCTGTAAGACATTTCCTCAAGCTTCCGTGCATCCTGAAGCCATTTTGGATCGGCATTCAGAAGTCCCGGCACATCTTTCCAGAAAGTAACGCTTTCAGCATTGAGTATATTTGCAAGAATGGCTGCAGTATAATCAGATCCTTCCCTGCCAAGAGTTGTGGTCTGCTCTGTAATTGTCCCGCCGATGAATCCCTGCGTTACATAAATACTGAATTTGCTGAAGTCGAATTCATTTTGAATCCTCCTGGTGCTTTCATTCCAAAGAATATTTGCATCCCTGAATCTGTCATCGGTTAGCAGGGAGCTTCTTATGTCGACCCATTCGGCATTCATCCCGCTCTTTTTCAAATATTCTGCAACGATGATAGTGGACCATATCTCGCCATAAGAAACAACCTGATCATATTCAAAATCATATTGTGATTTCTTAGCTTTCAGAAGGTATTCCTTCAGCAAGGTAAATGATATATCGATCTTGCTTTTTGCTGAATTTCCCGAGGGAAAGAGCTCTTCGGCAACTGCTGCATGATAACTGTAGATATTGTCGAGATGGTCCTTATATGTATTCTCACCTGCGAGCCAGGCTTTCAGGACCATTTCAAGTGCATTGGTCGTTTTCCCGAATGCTGAAACCACTATTGCAAGGGTCCCCTTCTCATTAGAAACTATAGCTGTAAGATTCTTAATACCGGCAGCATCTTTGACAGATGCCCCTCCGAATTTGAATACTTTCATAAATCAGAATTTGCAGTAAAATTAGAATTTCAAAATTAAAAATCAATTAACCACGGAATCACACTGAGTTTGACTCTGTCGAGTGTTTCGTCGTTCACGGAGTTTTCGCAGAGTAAAACCTTTAGAGGATCAAACAGTGTTACTCAGTGTTAACTCTGTGCAACTTCGTGGTTAAAAATCTGTTATGAATAGTGCCTGTGGTTCTAAATAATAAATTAACTTAGTAATTAGAATGAACAGCTATAAGATAACCACACTAAATGATTTTGTGACCCTGCGGCAAAAAGACTTTCCTTATGCCAAAGGAGAACTCTCGAGTCTTCTTCATCATATCGGAACCGCAGCTAAAATTGTCAATAAAAAAATCAACAAAGCCGGGCTTGTTGATATCATTGGGCGGTCGGGAGAAGTAAACATCCAGGGAGAAAATCAGCAAAAGCTTGATGTTTTTGCCGATAAGGTGTTCATCAATGCACTTCTTGCAAGCGGTGAATGCTGCGGAGTTGCCACCGAGGAAAACCAGAATGAGATTGTATTTACAGACAAATTTGCCAGAAAAGGGAAATATGTCGTATGCATGGATCCTCTTGATGGTTCATCTAACATAGATTATAATGTATCAGTAGGTTCAATTTTTTCAATTTACAGAAGAATTACTCCGCGCGGAGAAAAGGTTACCAATGAAGATTTCATCCAAAGTGGATCAAAACAGGCAGCAGCAGGCTATATAATCTATGGATCTTCAACCATGCTTGTTTATACAACCGGGAATGGGGTCAATGGGTTCACTCTGGATCCATCAATCGGCGAATTTTGTCTTTCCCATCCCTGCATGAGGACACCTGATGATGGCAGGATATATTCAATAAACGAAGGCAATTATATTTATTTTCCTTCCGGGATTAAGAAATATATCAAGTTTTGCCAGGAAAAAGATGAGGATACTGGAAGGCCATACACTTCAAGATATATTGGATCGCTTGTATCTGATTTTCATCGCAACTTGCTGATGGGCGGCGTTTTTTTGTACCCTCAGAATGAAAATGCACCCGAAGGAAAACTAAGGCTGGTATATGAATGCAATCCTATTGCCTTCATTGCTGAACAGGCCGGTGGTGCAGCTTCGAATGGACGGGAACAAATATTGAATATCATTCCACGGTCGCTCCATCAGCGTTCTCCCTTCTATGCCGGATCAAAAAATATGATAAAAAAGATCGAAGAATTTATTAATTCAAATATCTAAAATACCAATCCATTGTTCATTCATATCGGAGAGCCTCAACAGGATTCCTCGTCGCAGTCCTCAAGCTTTGCCAGCTTACAGTCAACAATGCAATTCCAAGAGCAAGTATTCCTGATAATCCAAATATCCACCAGCTGATTGTAGTTTTGTAAGCAAAGTTTTTCAACCAGATGTGCATAACATACCAGGCAACAGGAGTAGCAATGACAAAGGCAACAGTCACCCATCGTACATAGTCTTTATTAAGCATTGCTAACAATTCGATAACTCTGGCTCCGTTCACCTTCCGGATACCAATTTCTTTTGTCCGGGCGACAGAAGCCATCAAAACCAGTCCGAATAATGAAAGGCTTGTAATAATAATTGCCATTATACTGAATAGCAAATAACATCTGAAAAGCTGAATATGTGACTTGTATTGGGCATTAAAAAAATCATCCAGAAAATAATACTCAAAGTACTGATCTTTAAAATACTTTTTGTATTCAGCAGTCACCTTCGAAATAACCTCAGGAATATCCTTACTTTGGATCTTCATAAAGATATAATATCCTCCCTGATCGCAATTAAAGATCGTAGGCTTTATCTCCTGATCCAATGAATTTTGAAAATATCCATCGACTACACCAACAATCTCTCCAATATCTTCTTTATTATCAGAATCATATAGTGTTTTTCCGATAACATTTTTATAACCTTCTTCCCCGAGAGCCAGGGCTGCCTCTTTATTTAGTATAAGATGCTTTGGACCTCCGAGCCAGTTATTTTCATCACTGAAGAAGTGCCTTCCGGCTAGCAGTCTGACATTGAAAAATTGAAAAAAATCCGGAGCCACATCTGCCTGGAAGATCTGGATATCAAGCCTGTTATTCTCTTTTATTGTAATCCCTCCTTTTACCCAATCATTCTTTTCTCCCGGCGAAATTGTGGAGAATGTTATTTCGGTAATTCCGGGAACCTTAAGAAGACTCTGCTGGAATGCTTTCTGGGAAGAATTAAATTCACGGGAGACAGGCCTCTTGACAACAAGAGTCTGATTAATATTCATGGTGAATGCATCTTTTTGCATATAACTTATCTGCTTGATAGCTCCTATTGTGCTTGCAATCAGGATAATAGAAATCATAAATTGCCCGATCAGCAAAAATCTCCGGTTATTCCTTTTGCTGTTTACAGCCATATCCTTCCTGATCAATGAAGCAGGTGCCGCATTTAAAATTTTTATTCCCAGAAGCCAGCCGACAAAAAGGCTTAATAATATCAGCAGGAGAGATGGAAACAGCCATGATTTATACAGAATTACTGAAGCCAGGGTAAAATCAAGATTGAGAAATTTTTTAAAGAGAGGGAACAAAAGAAATAATAATATAAATGAAAGAATCAGACTTATGATTCCAATAAGAATTGCTTCGGTAGTAAATTCCGAAATTATGTCTCTTCCCGATGCTCCGTTAATTATTCTTATCCCGATTGAATTAATACGCTTCCCTGTTATAGATGAATAGAGGTTAAAGTAATTTAGTCCTGCGCTTAAAAGGATGAGAAAAGCAATCACAGATAAAATATTTACATACCTGATATTCCCGTTCAGCTCATGCTCGAACCTGTAACTTGAATGCAGGTGAATATCTGTAACTGGCTGAAGATGAAATTCGATTGGGAAATTTATATCGACTTTCCTGGAAGTGAAGTTAGCTTTTGCCAGGTTAGTTATCTCGCCGGCAATTTTAACGGGATCAGATCCTTTCCTGAGAAGAAAATAGGTATTGGTATTGTTACAACTATAGCAATATGATGAATTAATAACTGTTGACAATGAAATTACAATGTCAAATTTAAGGTGTGAATTCCTCGGTACATCTTTTATAACACCCTGAACAACCAACGGTTTCTTCCCCGGATTTACTCCATAAATTGTTTTTCCGACCGGATTGTCATTTCCGAAGTATTTATGCGCTGTCGATTCTGTAATTACTGCCACATCAGGTCCCCTCAGAAATCCTGATTTTTCTCCAGATATTACTGAATGCGAAAAAATGTCGAAAAATGAACTGTCAGCAAAAAGGGTTCTTTCTTCTTTATAGATTTCATCGTCAGCCTGTATGAACTGGGTCACTTTTTTACAACGGCAGAAGTTCTCAATTTCCGGAATCTGTTCAGAGGCTATCTGCCCGACAAAATAATTATTGCCGACGCTTTTATCCAGCCCAGTCTGGTAATACCTGTAGAAAACAAGGCGGTATATCCGATCCTGCTTTTCAAAAAACTTATCATAGCTTTTTTCAAAACCGGTATATTGGAAGATCAGCAGAACAGCCATCATCCCGAGGGCAAGACCGAGGATATTAATGCTGCTGACTCCTTTGTTCTTAAGGATGTTTCTGAAAGCCAGACGAATGTTTTTCAATATCATTGTTTTATCGATAATTGTTCATTCATGGTGGAGAGCCTCAATCGCGGAAACTTCGTTTCCGAGGATCTCATATCGCATTTTACCCCCCTCTTCTTTTCTCCCCCCGTGGGGGGAGAAGCTGAGCTCGCGAGGCAGAGGGGGGTCATTCATACCGAAGGGTTTCGACCGGATTTCTGGTTGCCGCCCGCCAACTCTGCCAGCTCACTGTTAATAAGGCAATTCCTAACGCTAATAATCCAGCAAGGACAAAAAGCCACCAGCTAAGTTCCGTTTTATAAGCAAAATTCTGTAACCATTTATTCAGAGCAAACCATGCAAAAGGTGTAGCAATAATAAAAGCTATTCCCACCCACTTCACAAAATCTTTATTGAGGATGATCAGGATTTCTGATACCCTGGCGCCATTTACTTTTCTGATCCCTATTTCCTTTATTCTGTTTTCACTTGAAATTACTGCCTGTCCGAATAATCCCAGACATGCAATAAAAACGGCAAGTGAGCAAAACAGGTTGATCATTTTTGCAATACGGGTATCCTTTTCGTACAGCTTTTCATAATCCTGATCCAGAAAATGATATTCAAAGGGGATCCCCGGATTATTTTGCATCCAGACTTTCTGTACATGTGATATTGCACTATTAATGTCTCCACTGATTTTAATGAATAGTGCACTGAAATATGATTGCGACGATTCGTCATCGTATAAATGGAATACCTGGGAATTGATATTCTCATGCAATGATTTAAAATAAGTATTTTTAATGACTCCCACAATTATCCCCTGTCGGCCATAAAGCTTGAATTCAGTTCCGACAGGATTGTCAATACCCATTAAGCGAGCGGCTTCCTCGTTGACGATATAGTTTTGTTTATCGGTTGCTATTTCTTCTGAAAAATTGCGCCCGGCAACAAACTTCACATCCATCATTTTCAGATATTGATCATCGATCCTTGTAGTTTCCATGCTTATCGGATCCTGCTTTCCCTCATTTTGCCATTCTCCTTTGTTTTTCCATGAAATGCCAACAGTTCCATTTACCTGTCTGTAAGGGAGACAATCTTTCAGGCTGACCTCTGAAATATTCGGATTTTCAAGTAACGTTTGCCTAACGACTTTGATCTTTTTAAAAATATCACCTCTCAGATATGTATAGGCAATCTGTTCTGTATTGAAACCCAATTTTTTATGCCTGATGTATTGCATCTGTCTGTTTATCCCCAATGCTGCGACGATCAGAAATACAGCAATAATATTCTGAAAAACAACCAGGCTTTTCAGGATCCCTGTTTTTCTTTCGGAATATCTGTTCATTAATTCTATTGCCCGGGAACCTGAAAAAATTATTGATGGATAGACAGAGCACAACAATATTACAACTATAAACAGTCCCCCGACGAGTCCGGCGAAGACAGGATTAAATAAGTGTACAATTAACACTTTATCCAGAAAAGTATGAAATGACGGCATTAATAACCATAAAATAGTCAGTGTGATAATGAATGCCAGCAATACCAATGCTCCGCTTTCAAAAAAGCTGTTCCAGAATATTGTTGATCGTTTAGCACCACATACTTTCCTTATTGATGTGCTTTTTAATCTTTTTGCATGCAGTGAAAGAGTGAGATTGACGTAATTAATACAGGCCAGTATCAGAATCAGGAAGGCTATCGTGCTGAAAATATACAGATAACGATAATCGCCTGTTTCACCTAACCTGTTATTGACCTTATAATCAAGATAAATATCTTTCAAAGGTCTGAGAAGAGCAGTGAGTTTTCCATATTTCACATGTGGCATTCCCTTATCTTTTGCTACATGGGTTATTGCCTGTGAAGCTGCCACAGGATCAGTACTGATTTTTAATAAAACATATGTCCTGAAATTCGGGTCGCCCCATTCCATTCCGCATAAATGATTCTCTTCAGCAAACTTTTGAGAGAGCAGGAAATCAAACTGAATATGTGATTGGCTGGGTATATCTTCAATTACTGCCATTACCGGCATATATCCCTTTCCTTCTATCTGAATTTCCTTATTCAGAGGATCTTCTGAACCAAAATATCTTTTTGCGAATGACTGTGTAATTACAATACTATTCACCTGATCAAGAGCTTCTTTCGGGTCTCCCTCAATGGTTTTAAAACTGAAGATATCAAACAGCTGCGGATCAGATGTAAGCCCGTTCTCTTCAAAATACATATTGTTTCCATACTTAAAGGCAAATCCCGGGGCATTTCTCACCCTGACAACCGATTCAATGGCTGCAACATCATTCATTATGGCAGGAGCCAGCGGGTCTGGTGTTCCGGCCATACTGAACTCACCTTTATCGTTTTTGAAGTTAATCTGATAAATACGATCATAATTCTTATTGAATTTATCATAACCCGATTCATTGTAAACCCATAAAGTGATAACCAGTACGCTTGTTAATCCAATGCTTAATCCAAGAAGATTCAGTCCTGAAAAAAGCCTGTACCGCAGCAGATTCCGAATTATAACATTTATATTCATGTATATCTACCTTAATTACTCATTGTTAATTGTTAATTGCTCATTCATACCGTAATGCTTCAATCCCGATACGCTTCGTTATCGAGGATTTCGGCTCTCTTCACTACTCGTATCGGAGTGCCTCAACAGGGTTTCTTGTCGCTGCCCGCCAGCTCTGCCAGCTCACGGTCAGTAATGCTATTCCTAATGCCAGTAAACCCGCAAGGGCAAAGATCCACCAGCTAAGTTCCGTTTTATAAGCAAAATTCTGAAGCCATTTATTTATTGAGTACCAGGCAATCGGACATGCTATTACAAAAGCAATGACTACCCATTTTAAAAAGTCTTTGTTGAGCATGGTCATCATATCAGAAACTCGAGCGCCATTTACTTTACGAATGCCGATTTCTTTAGTCCGTTGTTTCGCAAGCAAAATAGATGTAGCAATTAACCCAAGACATGTAATGATTATTGCCAATATTGAAAAAAGTAATATGACTCTTGCTTGTTCTCTGTTCTCTTTATAGTATGAAGCTACTTTTTCATCTAAAAACTGATAATCAAATGGAGTTTGAGGATTTATCTTTCTCCATTCTGTTTGAACAAGATTTAATTCAGTATTTAAATCTTTTCCACTTAATTTTATTCCCATTTCAAATAATTGCTTTTTGAGATCTATACTAATAATTGCTGGCTCAATTTTCTCATGTAGTGATTTGAAATGAAAATCATTGACAACGCCAACCACGGTTAACTCTTTTTGATCCCATCCATTTTTAAGTCGTTTCCCAATGGAAGAGTCCCATCCTGCTTCTTTTACAAATGTTTTATTAACCAGCACACCCGCATTTTCGTCAGTCGAATAATCGATCGATAAATTTCTTCCTTCAGTTATTTTAAGATCAAGAAATTTGGTGTAATTATAATCGCAAAAGAAGTTTTTTGAATGAATGCTTCTAGAGTTAGGTTCATCCAATACCTGAACATCTGAGAATTGGTAAATATTTGGCGGAAAAGAAGAAGCAATTGATATATCTTTAATTTGTGGGTGTTTCAGAAGGCTTTCTTTTAGGGAATATGCCGTTTTTTGTGTTTGACCAAGTGGGATTAACACAATGGAATCTTTATTATAACCCAAATCTGTATTTTGCACGTATGATAATTGTTTAAAAATAAATCCGGAACATATAATTAAAATAATAGATAAAGAGAATTGGATTAATAAGTAAATACTCGATTGGGAAAAGCTAATATCTTTCGACAACTGAATCCCGTTTATTGATTGTATTTGCTTATGTTTCAATGCTGCATTTGAGATATATAAACCTGATAGAATAGCAACTATTGTAACAACTCCAATGAGCGATAGTAAAAGCCAGATATTTCTTAATTCATTGATTTCAAAGTAGAGATTAATATAATCTCTTAGAAATGGATAAACTGCTTTTACAAATAGAATAGCTATCAGTAAAGAAAATATAAAAAAGAAAATTGACTCGATGATGTGTTGAAAAAGTAGTTGGATTTTTTTCGCTCCGACTATTCTTCGAACATTGATTTCATTCATTCTTTTAGAAATGTTCGAAATGCTGAGACTCAGGTAATTAATACAGGCTATCAGAAGGATGCAGATAGCGATACTGAAAAAGATAATGATGATATTGATATTCCCTTTGGTGTCAAAATCGTCTAAAATATGATTGGAATATAAATGAATATCGGAAAGATTTTGAAGCTTAGTTTTTGACACATAATCTTTACTCCCATCTTCAACATTTTGCTGTACAAAACTTTGAAATTCCTGATAGAACTGATCTTCGGAATAATTCTCTGATAATAAAACATAGGTCTTTATATTAGTGAAATTCCAGGATTGCTTCACCCAATCGCCCCAACTTTCCAACCGATTAGGTTCATGAACCAGGAAATCGAAGTGGAAGTGTGAATTATGAGGAAAATCTTGAACAACACCAGCAACCGTTAAATTACTTATGTTGTCGAGATTTATTGTTTTTCCCAGTGCTTCTTCCTTCCCAAAATATTTTTTAGAAATTGATTTTGTAATAATAACAGTATTTGGAGCTTCAAAGGCCTTGTTATTTTCACCCTCAATGAAAGTGAAAGTGAAAATATTCAGAATGGAAGGATCGGTATATAATAGGTTGTTTTCTTTAAATGTTTTATTGTCGTGAGATACAGTATAAGGCCCCCATAGATTATATAGCCTTGCAAATTGTTCTACACCAGTTATATTATTCTTACAGTCGTGGCCTAACCTGTATGTAACATCTGCACTGTATTGGCCTACTTTTGAAGTTGGTATAATAAGCCTGTAGATTCTATTTTTATTAACATTAAAATTATCATAACTAAGTTCTGATTTCAGGTATAAAAAGATAATGATGCAGCAAGCAAAACCTAACGACAATCCAAAAATATTGATACTTGAAATAACTTTTTGTTTTCTGAGTGCCCGGATAAAATATTTGAATGTGTTCATTTTCGTTAGATTATAATTCGATCCAATTTGATAATCTATAAATAATCGATACTACAATTAATCACAATTGTGATTAGCTCCCTTAGCCTGATATTGTTGAAAGTACTTCATACCTCAGCGTCTCCATCCGGATGTTATTCAATGAGCAATTATTTATTGTATCATTCATCACATTCTCTTTCATATTATTAATTGTTAATTGTTCATTCATATCTCAGTGCCTCCACTGGATTTCTAGTCGCAGCCTTCCAGCTCTGCCAGCTTACAGCCAGTAAAACGATGACAAACGCCAGTAATCCGCTGATAATGAAATATCCGGCATGCAGACTGATTTTCAGAGCAAAGTGATTTAACCATTGCGACAATAAATAGTATGACACCCCAAAAGCGAAAAGGGAAGCAATTGTTATCAATAAAAGTGTTTCACCCAAAAGAATTCCGATAATCTCAGCTTCGCTGCTGCCTACAACCTTCCGTATCCCTATCTCTTTGGTCCGACGGTCAACATTCAACACAGATAATGACAGTATTCCCACGAAGCTTAGCAGGATAGCAAGATAGGTCCCCCAGGAGACCATTTTAAATACCTGTTCGTCCTTTACAAATTTGGCTTTGTATATGTTGCCAAGTGGAACAATTGTTGGTGTAATCTCATGGTCAAACTGTTTAAAAACTGAAATAACCTGTTTTTGTTGATCCCGAGATAAGTTCCCATTCGTTCGTATGTAGAATATGGAAGCATAATCATTTACCTCCTTAAGTACAAGCGGGTCAATACTATTTCCGGCATATCCGTCATAATAAAAGTCCTTAACAATGCCTGTAACCACAGTTGATTCATCTTTATAAAGCACTTTCATTCCAGTGGTATACTCTACACCAAGCATCCTCATCGCTGCTTCGTTCAAAATGATATTATATTTATTAGCCGTTTCGTTGTTAAAGAATTCACCTTTAACGAGCTGTAGCTTCATTGTTTCACAAAATCCTGGTGAAACTCTGTATTCGTTTATTGGCTTTTTTTCTTGATTGTTGAACAAGGTTATCCACTGGCCACTGCCCCTCCCTCCCATTTGATGATGAGATGCTCCAACGCCTTGAACAAATGGCAGCTTCTCCAGCTCCATTTTTAAATTCCTGCTCTTTCTCCCAACCTGATCGGAAAGATCATCGACCATCATTACGCCTGATTCATCAAAACCCAGGGGGACATTTTTCATAAATTTTATCTGTGCCCTGATGACTACCAGGGAACAAATGAGCAGAACTGTGATAAAAAACTGTACTACAACAACCATTTTTGAGAACCTGCCACGTGTAATATGCTGGCGCTTCCCTTTTAATCCAGTTACCATATCGATTTTCGACAAAAAATAACTGGGATAAGATCCTGAAATTAAAGCAAGTGAAACCAGTACAATCATAATCGAAATGACACCCATGGGAGTTAACATATCAGAAACCGTCAGGGGGAGATTGATCATTTTTGCAAAGGAAGGTTGTACCAATATCGCCAGACCTAATCCCAGCAGTAAAGCGATTACTGCAATTATACCAGTTTCAGTGTAGAACTGAACTGCAAGCGAGCCTCTTGAAGCACCTGCAACTTTCCTCGATGCAATTTCTGCAATACGCTTTTCACCATGAAGCAAATACATGTTAATGAAATTGATCAGGGCGATCAGAAATATGAATAGAGCAATACCAACGATAATGTACAACTGCGACAAGTTTGTTTTGGGAACCATGTCATCCTGTGCTTTTGTATGGAGGTGGATATTGCGAAGCAACTCTGTGGTAGTTTCCGTTTTGCCATTGTTGAGGGGACCCCTGCTTTTCCAGACAATCATCAATTCATCATTTACTGCCGCAATATTTTGTCTGGCCTTTTCAATGCTGGCTCCTTTTTTAACTAAATAATAAGTTCGGAATTCAAGACTCCCCTGACTAACTATGAACTTATTGGATTCCAATGGCATCAGCATATCAAATTTAAAATGAGTGGTTTTGGGCATGTCGCTAATTACTCCCGACACTAACAATTCGCTATTTTCAAGTTTTAAGGGTTTCCCGATACAATCTCCAGGGCCAAACAGTTTTACAGCAGTCGATTTTGTTAACACTATACTACTGTTCCCGAGAAGGGCATCTGAAGTATTACCCTGCAATAATTTTAACCCGAAAACATCGAAAAACTCCGGATCAGCATAAAGCAGGTTCAAATCAGAAAATTTTCCTTTTTCTGATATTACGGTTGATTGCCATCCCGGGTAAAGCTGAACGGCTTTCTCGACTTCCGGAACTTTTGCCGGCAACTGAGTATATGCAGTCCGAAGAGAAATGGAAAGTGTCCTGGACTTATCCTCTCCTTCGTTATTACATAATCTGAGGACACGATTACTGGTGGGAAAATGTTTGTCGAAGCTGAGTTCATTATTCAAATACACAACAAGCAGTAAAATGGCACATAACCCTACTGCCAGCCCTGGCACACTGATATAAAGCAAAAGAGGGTTCCGTTTTAATATTCGAAAAGCAAACCTTAAATTCCTCATCATTTTACCTTCTTTGATAATTTAATTATTTGCATCAATTGTTAATCACTTAAAGCCCCCCTTGGGGGTTGGGGGTTGGGGGTCATTCGTATCGCAGTGCTTCAACCGGATTCCTTGTTGCCGCTCTCCAGCTTTGCCAGCTCACTGTCAGTAGTGTAATTCCAAGTGTCAGTAACCCGGCAAGTGCAAAAATCCACAAGCTTAACGAAGTTTTGTAAGCAAAATTTTCGAGCCATTTATGCATAAAGTAATAAGCAATTGGAGTAGCTATGATAAAGGCTATTGCTACCCATTTTACATAGTCATGGTTTAGTAAGGCCATAACTTCTGAAATCTTTGCTCCGTTTACTTTACGGATGCCTATTTCTTTAATCCTGTAGCGGCTGCTTTGTACCGAAATGGCAAACAAGCCAATCATCGCCAAAAATAGACTTATAATACAACAGGCTCCTATTAATCTGATATAGTTTCGATTTTCACGATGGAGCCATTCATAACGATCTCCGATGCTTTCTATATTTAGCGGGTAATCTGGAATCAGCTGCTTCCAGGTGTATGCAATCGCCTCTCTGGCCTGTGCAATATGATTCGCCGACGCTTTAACCATAAGATGGATTCCTTGGGGATTAAAAGAAATGAATGCGGGTTCAACAATCGACTTTAAACTGGAATAATTAAAATCTTTAACAATGCCTGCTACAATCTTATCCTCCATTCCAGGCAGACCATTTCCGATAAGATTTTGATCAGGAAATAACCGGGCAAGAGACTCATTAATAAGGCATTTACTTTTATCTGTAATTGGATCACCTGAAAACCCGGTTCCTTCCACAATCTGGATTCCAAGGGTGGAAATGTAATTCTCATCTCCTGAAAATCCTGCTGGGACATACTCTTTTTCAACACCGTTTTCCTTGTATTTTAATAAAACTAAAAAATGTTCAAGAACTGGTGATGAACCTGCAATAGATACCTGACTAATGGAAGAATTAGTTCTCAAGTCTTCCTTAAAAACTGACACTTTATTGGCATACTGGCTTGGTATCTTAACCTCAATTACCTGTTTATCAAGACCAATTGGTTTTTCGGAGATATAGTTTGTTTGTTTAAGAATGATTATCGAAAATATAATGAGTACAAGAGAACTGGCAATTTGAAAGATGTTAAAAGCAGGTAATTGTACTCGACTGCCAGTTTTGAAACCACCCGGTTTTAATGTATTGAAATTTACATTCACCCTGATTCTATAAACAACAAAAAAGAAAGTAATTATTAATAGTACTGCGACTATAGAACAGAGAATAAGAATTTGCCTGATTTTGAATATGTAGCTGGCAGAAATTACAGTATTTGTCAGTTCATTAAAAAAAGGAGTCATCAATTGCATTAAAAACAGACTCACGATGAATGAAATACCAACCACCAACAAGCTTTCTGCCATAAAATCTGTTGCAAAGCTAAATTTTGATCCGCCATGCACCCGCTGTATAGCATAAGTTTTAGTTTTTTCTACCAGATTATTGTTTACAAGGCCGAGATAATTAAAAGAAGCAACACTGAAAATTATAAGGCCTATGATCAAGGCAATCCATAAATCTTTTATATCCCTGCTTGCATCAAAACTTACATGCCGGGATGTGTCGAAATAGACTTTTTGCAATGGAACAAGATAATATTGACCTGGTGTTCCTGCATTTATCGAGGGGATAAAAGCTTTTTGTTCCTCAAAGAGCTTTTCAATTTCTTTTGATTTTACTCCGGGTGCTAATTTTACATAGCATCGACTATCGCCCTTTTTTATCGGACGTACCATATCAAATTCTATCTGAGAATTTTCAAGTGGTTTCCTGAAAACCCCTTTTACTACCATCTTTTCCTCTTTATTACCGTTCACTATTGTAATGACCTTGCCAATGGGGTTATTTATTCCGAAATATTTTCTCGATAAATCGTCAGATATAACCAAGTCATTCTCTGCCTCCAGGGATGTTTCAGGATTATTCGTCAATAGTTCATAGCTGAAAAAATCAAAGAAATTTCTGGAAGCAGCAATCATGCCTGGATGGTCAAAATAGGTCCCGTCATTTACTACTACCTTTTGTGCTCCAGTTGCGGCTAATCTGCAATAATCTTCAACCTGGGTAAAATTTGTCTTCAGATATTCAGCAGAACCATCTTTGCATTGATACATTTTGCCATTAAGTATCCAGGGATCAGTACATTTCAGAGCATATATCCTGTTTTTGTTTTTCTGAAAAGAATCGGTGTTCCACTCTCTGCTTATAAACATCGTAATCATATTCAGACATGCAATCCCAATAGACAGACTAATTATGATAACTCCTGAATTCAGTCTTTGTCTTAATATGCTCCGTAGAATAATTTTAATTTTCGGCATGATATTTTAAAATGATAATAAAAATATATGGATAAATTCTATTCGTACCTCAGTGCCTCAACCGGATTTCTTGTTGCTGCCCTCCAGCTCTGCCAGCTTACTGTCAGCAAGGCAACACTTAATGTCAGTAACCCGGATAGTGCAAAAATCCACCAGCTCAATTCAGTTTTATACGCAAAACCTTCTAACCATTTGCGCATTGCGTACCAGGCAATAGGAGAAGCAAATGCAAAGGCAAGAAGAACCCATTTTACAAAGTCTATATTCAGCATAGTCAGTATTTCTGTAATTTTAGCACCGTTGACTTTTCTGATACCAATTTCTTTAGTCCGGTTTTGAGTTATAAATGAAACCAGTCCGAATAATCCAAGGCAGGCTATCAGAATAGCAACGATCGAAAAATAGCCAATAACAAGGCTTAGCTTATCCTCATCCTTATATAAAGCATCATATTTTTTGTCCAGGAATTGATATTCAAACGGGATGTCAGGAGCGAATTTCTCCCATTGTTCTTTTATATATTTAATTGTTCCCGGCATGTTATGGCCATTCATTCTGATACTTAAATTATAAATATATCCCGGCACATACCACATTACCAGGGGGCTGATGCCTGAACGGAATGATTCATTGTGAAAATCCCTTATTACGCCAATGACCCTGGCTTTATAATTAAGCACCTTAATTTCAAAACCTATCGGATCTTTTAAGCCGAAGTTTCTTACTGCAGTTTCATTCAATATAACCGCCTTATTTTTGTCGGATTCAAGGTCCCACGAAAAGTCCCTCCCTTCAACAATATTAAAGCCAATTGTCTTAATAAAATCAGGATCGACAATCATCCCATAATAAGTTTTTTTATTTCCATTGATCTCTTCTGAAAAACTCATGTGGAACTGTTCAGAGAGCCCCGCACCGCTCGATGCAGCAACATTTACAATATTTGGATTCTGAAGTAAGGCCTGCTTAAATACGTCATACTTGTTCTTGACGCTTTTTGTCAGTGTGCAGGTAATTATATTCCTGTCATCAAATCCCAGGTCTCCTGTTCTCATGTGCTTTACCTGTCTTGGAATGATGATAGTACTTATTACCAGAGCAATAGATATTACGAATTGAAAAACTATAAGTGACTGGGTTAGTAAACTGTTTTTATGTCCGGGGGTTTTTTCATTTTTGATAATAGCAATTGGCCTGAACGAAGAAAGGTATAGCGCCGGATAAAGGCCTGCTATAATGCCAATAAGGATAGATCCTGAAATAAAAAACATTATAACTTTTGGATACAGCAAAAAATTAAAAGTTATCGCCTTGCCGGTAATATAATTAAAAACAGGCAACAAGAAATACACTATTGTCAAAGCAAGGATGGTTGCTACAAGAGTCAATACAATAGTTTCTCCGATAAACTGTCTTATAAGGGCAAATCTGCCTAAGCCGGATATTTTTCTTATTCCGATCTCTTTAGTGCGCAACGATGCCTTTGCAATTGAGATGTTAACAAAATTTATTATGGCAATAACTATGATAATGATTCCTACAAACAATATGAGATAGATAAAGCTTAATTTGTTGTTTTTATAGAAGTTAACGTCTTTTAAAGGGATAAAGCTCAGAACATTTTCTTTTACATCAGCACTTTTAATGTCAACACCAAATTTCTTGGAAATAGAGCTAAACCAGGTATTATTTGCTTTTTCAGTAAGATCATTTACCGAACAGGATTTTCTCATCAGAGCATAAGTCACATAGGTCCAGTTTCCAAAATCCTCATCAACATCTATACCTCCTGGTTGAATTGATTTCAAAGTATTGAACGATACTATGCCATTGAACTTTAGGCTTGAATTATCAGGGATATCTTTAATAATTGCTGTAACTGTATATACCAATTTGGGGGTTTCACCAGTCCCGATGAATTCTAAATCTTTTCCAAGGGGATTGTCTTTCCCAAACAATTTGATAGCAGTACTCCTGGTAAGTACAATTGAGTTTGGCTTTGATAAAGATTCCTTTTCACTACCCTGAATAACTTCGTAACTAAATAAATCGAAAAATCCACTGTCAGCATAAATAATATCATTAACCTGAATTTTTTTCGACTCGTTGTTATTCAGAACCTTCAGGACAGGCGACTTACCGCCACCCATAAAATCATCTACCCTGACAACTTTTTCAATTTCGGGTACTTTATCTTTTACAATCACTGCTAAAGGCGCAATTGTATTAAAATTTCCGGCAATAGTGACTTTAAAAATCCGGCTGAATTTTTCATTGAACCTGTCAAATGTCAGTTCCTGATGCACATATAACAGAATCAGGATAAACGATGAGATACCAATAACCAGGCCTGATAAGTTTATAAGACTTATTGCCTTATTTTTTGATAGATTCCGGAATATTTTTTGAAAATAACTTTTGATCATAATAACTGATTATTAGTCGTCTGGTAATTCACTGGTTAAACGTTCTGTATTCAAAATTGCATAATCACTCATATCTTAGAGCTTCGATTGGATTCCTTGTCGCTGCCCTCCAGCTCTGCCAGCTTACGGTAAGCAGTGCAATCGCAAGGGTTGAAATACCAGCCATGGCAAATATCCACCACCTTAGATTTGTCTTGTATGCAAAATCTTCGAGCCATTTATGCATGATGTACCAGGCAATTGGTGTGGCAAACACAAAGGCAATGGCTACCCATTTTACAAAGTCACGATTGAGCATTGCCATTACTTCCGAGATGCGGGCTCCATTCACTTTGCGGATCCCGATCTCTTTAAGTTTTTGTTCCGCTGAAAAAGCAGCTAATCCCATTAATCCTAAACTTGAAATAATGATGGCAATCAATGCAAAATATCGGGAAAGGAGAGCAATCCGTTTTTCTGCAACATATTGTTCCTGAAAATCCTGATCGAGAAATTTATAATCGAATGGAAATGTCGGATTAAATTTATGATATAGGTTATTGATATCATCAATAACCTCCTGGTACATTCCACTTCTTATCCTGATCATCATTATTTTACAATTTGATGGGTTCAGGATAAAAAACAAGGGATTAATTTTCGAGTGAAGCGATTCAAAATGAAAATCCTTTACAATTCCAACAATTTGTCTGTCTCCTCCCCAAACCTTTACAACTTTACCAACAGGATCGTTTATTCCCATTGCTTTGATCGCGGTTTCATTAAAAATGATTGCAGAATTATCGGTTGGGAATTTTTCGGAAAAAGAACGCCCTTCTTTCAAACCAATATCAAGTGTTTCAATAAGATTATAATTCACTTGTTGCACTTCAAAAGATATTTTATTATCCGGGTTTTTACCATCCCAGTCAACACCTCCTCCTGTAGATGCCCTGCTGCTAATAAAATTCCAGGCAGTGCTTGAGGCATTTATTATTCCCGGTATTTTTTTAAGTTCTGAAAGGAAAGTTTGTGAGCTTCCGGCCATTCCCTGTTCATTTTCAAAATAAATGACATTGTCTTTTTTATAGCCCAGATCCTGATTTTCTATAAACTTCATTTGTCTGTATACTGTCACAACCGAAACAACTAATATTATGGAAATTAAATACTGGAATATCACTAACGCTCTTCTTGTACCTGATTTTCTCTGGTTATTATTCTGTTTGCCTTGAAAGACAGTTGCAGGATTAAATCCCGAAAGGTACAAAGCAGGGTAACCGCCTGAAATTAACGAAGTAAACAAGATGCCCCCTACTAAAAGTATTATAAAATTTATTCCGAATTTTAATAAGATATGTTTCCCTGTAAAATCATTAAAGTAAGGCAGGAAAAATATAACTATCAGAAGTGAAATGATTAATGCTATAAACGAGATGATCATGGCTTCAGTTATAAAACCAAAAATCAAAGAACTTTTTTGTGCACCCAGAACTTTTTTCAACCCGACTTCTTTCATTTTTTTTGAAGCTCTTGCAGTGGAGAGATTAATAAAATTAATACAAGCAATGACTAAAATTAAAATCCCTATGATTGAGAATAGCCTTACATAAGTTATACGCCCTCCTGATTGAATACCATTTTCATATTTGCTGTATAAATATCGCTGAGAATAGGGCCTTATAAATAAAGAAGAGTGCGAGTCAGTTTTCTTCTGAAACAATTCACTGATTGCTTTATTAAATTCTATAACATTTGTACCCTTGGATAAAAGCAGGTATGTTTTGAAATAATTTTGCCCCCATGAATGAATTCCGGGATTCTCTCTTATCATCAATTTGTAGGGCAATATAAAGTCGAAATGAACAGAGGAGTTCGAAGGAACCTTTTTGAATATACCTGAAATGGTCAATGGTTTCTTATTGTCCATTCTGATTACTTTTCCTACAATATCATTGGTTGTATTGAATAGTTTTTTGGCTACTTCTTCAGAGATAATAATATTGTTCTCATCCGATAAGATCTCAGGTCTGTTACCCTGAATCAGATTATAGGAGAAAATATTGAAAAAATCCCCGGTAGTGAATAAGGAGGAGGCTCTTATTGATTTGTTGTCTGTAGAAAGTATTCTTGTTTCGGAAGATTCATAAGTTGTAACAGCATATTCAATCTCAGGAATCTCATCACGCAGATTTTCTGCTAAAAGACCTGATGAGGCTTCGGAAACTTCAATACCCTTATCGGTTTGGAATTTTGTCATAACCTGAAATAGTTGATTATCCTTTTCATGAAATTTATCAAAACCAAATTCATCAGTCACCCACAAATAAATAAATAAGGTACAAGTCAACCCGGTGGTAAGCCCGATCAAATTAATGAAAAGAGAATTTTTAGAACTCCTCCAGCTTCGGAATATGTAATTCAATTTATTCTTCATTCTGATTGTATTTGTCATTATCAAGTTTATCAACTTAAGAGCTGATTATTCATACCGCAGTGCCTCTACCGGATTCCTTGTAGCTGCTCTCCAACTCTGCCAGGTTACTGTCAGCAATGTTATTCCCAGGGCCAATAAACCGGCCAGTGCAAATACCCACCAGCTCAGAGCTGTTTTGTAAGCAAAACTTTCGAGCCATTTGTGCATGATATACCAGGCAACAGGAGTGGCAACCGTAAATGCAATTACTACCCATTTTATAAAGTCTCTGGTAAGCATAGCCAATACTTCGGATACCATTGCACCATTTACTTTACGGATGCAGATCTCTTTCCGTTTACGACTTAATGTAAATGAAACCAACCCCAGCAATCCCAAACATGCAATAACTATTGAAATGATCGAGAAAAGGGTTATCATTCTTCCGAATCTCACTTCATTCCTATATTGGCTGTCGAACGAAACATCAAGAAATGTGAATTCAAAAGGAGCTTTGTCATTAGACTGTTCCCATAACATTTTAGCTGAAGCAATTGCCTTTGTTGCATTTTCCGGCTGGATCCTTATGGCCAGATAATTTCCATTGTCTGAACACCTTATTATTGCAGGTTCAACTTCATTTCTTAGTGACTCTAGATGAAAGTTTTCAGTGATACCAATGACATTGAAGTATTTGCCTCCATCGTTATAATCGTAAATGATCTTGTCCCTGCAGTCACTCCATCCGAAAATTTCAGCTGCTTTCTTATTAATAATAGCGTTTCCTTTTTCATCATTAGCATTACCGGCAAAACCACGGCCATCCAATATTTTTATTTTCAATGTTTCAATAAAATCTTTGTCAGCATCCACCCTCTTTAGAAATACCTGTTCTTTCTTATCTGTTTTGCTGAATGGATTGGAGTCCCCGTCAAATATTGATGGCACCATCGAAGTATAAGCAGCATTTATGGTTTGCCCCTCTTTGAGCATTTCATTTTTGAAGACCATCGCGTTATTTCCAAGTTTATTTGTGTTTTTTACTACTAAAACATTCTCTTTATGAAAACCTGGATTCTGGTTGTGAAGTAAGTAAACTTGTTTTTTGACAATAACAGTTACGCTTACCAATGCAATGAATACAATAAACTGAAACGCAACCAGCGCATTTCGTAAACCTGAATTAGAGTTCCATTTCAGAACAGAACCTTTAATTACCTCCGCAGGATTATACTTCGAAATCACAAAGGAGGGGAATATCCCTGCGATACCTACTACAATTACAGGAATGAGAATTATTGTAATCAGCCCAAATTTGTTAAAGAACTGACCAAATTCAATATTTAAGTTTGTGAATCTGTTTAATAACCCAAGACTGAATATTAGGAATATTATTGCAGCTAACCAAGCAATACAACATTGCAGGAACGTTTCTGTCAATATCAACGCGATAAGGCTTCTTCTGCTCGATCCCAGGATTTTTTTCATTCCAATCTCTTTTGCACGCAATGATGCCCTGGCTGTACTGAGATTTATAAAATTGAAACACGCAATAATTAAAATAAAAAGCCCAATAATTCCCAAAGCATATAAAAGCTGTCTATTCCCGTATATAAATACATCATCGGTAAATGTACTATCCAGATGAACTTCACTCAAAGGCTGCAGGATATGTTTAATAAAACCTCCTTTTTTTTCAAAATCTTCCATATTAATTCCCGCCAGAGCAAACATAGACTTATAGTATTTCATGGGGAATTCCTGAAATTTCTCATTGAGCGTCTTTATATCCATATTCTCTTTTATTAATAAAAAAGTATACAGATCCCGAAAGTTGCCCCAATCTATTATCTCATTCCTTTTGCTTAATGGCAGACTTGAGAAGGAAGCCAAAATTCCAAACTGCATATGAGAATTTAAAGGAATGTTTTTTAAAACCCCCGTTACTTGATAAACATCACTGTTGTCGCTAATTACAATTGACTGCCCGATTGGGTTTTTATTGCCAAAATATTTTTTGCTGTAATCTTCAGTCAAAATAATACTGTTGGGTTGTGACAATACCAGTTTTTTATCTCCTTCCAGTAGTTTGAAATCAAATATCTGAAGGAAGTTAGCATCAGCAAACCAGAATTTATCTTCTATATATTTATTTCCAGCAACTTTTACAGTTACGTATTTCGCATAGAATAACCGTGTAGCATCTTCAACTTCAGGCAGATCATTTTTAGATGCAGCTGCTATAGTAATTTCTGAATTTGATAAAATCTCCTCTGTTCTACCAATTTTTGCATGTGCAACACATCTATATATACGGTTTGCTTTTTCATGGAACTTATCAAAGCTTAATTCATGAAAAAAATAGGTGGAAATAAATAATAATGCAGCAAAGCCAAGCGCCAGACCAAAAATATTTAATATGGTCTGGTATAAATCTTTACGTATATTACGAAATGCCGTTTTAAATAGAAGTTTTATCATGGTTTGAAATTTCGTTTTTACTTTTGAGATTCTTTAACTATGCAATATTCCTTTTCATTCTATTAGCATATCTTGTAATCACTCGTATCGCAGAGCTTCAACCGGATTCCTCGTCGCAGCCCTCCAGCTCATCCAGCTTACCGTCAATAAAGCTATGCACAGTGCAATAATCCCTGCCAGTGCGAAAATCCACCACGACAATTCAGTCTTATAAGCAAAGTTTTGCAGCCATTTATGCATCACATAATAACCTGCAGGAGTAGCGACTAAGAAGGCTATCGATATCCATTTCACAAGATCTTTATTTAGCAATGTCAATATTTCAAAGACTTCTGCACCATTCACCTTCCTGATACCGATTTCTTTCACCCTGTGCTGCATACTGAAGGCTGCCATTGCAAAGATCCCAAGTGCAGACAGGATAATTGAAATAAGGGCAAAGAGCGACAAAACACGTGTCTGGGCATACTCACCGGCGTACACTTTACGGTATGTATCTGTTATAAATTCGTACTGCAGCGGGAATTCAGGATTAATCTTTTGCCATACTGAAGCGATTGTTGCTATGGCATTCCCCCTCTGGGTCGGATTAATGCTGATCATAAAACAATAATTGAACAACTTCCTGGGTGCAATAGCCAGAGGCTTCTCTTCACTGTGCAGGTTTGTGTAATGAAAATCGGGCACTACGCCTACAATTTCACCTTCGGGGAAAAGATCGGGTAAAAAGAAATTAAGCCTGAATCTCTTTCCGATAGCTTCCTGGGGGTTGTAAATTCCCAGCATTCTCAAAGCACTTTGATTCAGGATATATTTTTCACGATAACCTCCGACCCGCTTTTCAAGATCAGCAAGCTTCTGTTTATCAGCATTTTTGGTTTCGCGAAGCTGACTTAATTCAATAGCATCAGATTCCCATTTTTGGGAAGGAGTGTATCCCAGCTCGGTAGTTCCGGCAATCGGACGAATCCCGAGTGAACTGAAAAAATTTGAATCGGTAGTGAAGATATTTATTGATTGCCCTTCTTTCTTTTCAATGCCCTCCATTTCGAAATCGACAGCATCGATGATATCGCTTCCAGGGTCTTCCATGGCTGCAGTCACTCCGGTAATCGATGTGCTCTTAAGCAGTTCGTTCTTAAAAACCTCGTATCTCTCAACCGGATCCCGGGGATTGTCGGCAATTACTATCATATTCTCATCCTGGGAAGCCGGATGTTGCTTAAAAATAAAATCCATCTGCCTGTTCAGCACGATGGTACAAGTAATTGCAGCCACTGCCAGCGAAAACTGGACCAGGAGAGGAAAGACGTATAACTTATTCTTATGGCCGCTGACCTTTATATCGGAGATGATCTTTGATGTAAAAAGCGGAAGCACAGAAAGGAGTACTATGAAGAATGTAAAAATAAAGGACATCAGAGCAATAAGGAAAATTTTATCGGGATGAAAAATTGGGAAAGCGAGATGCCAGCTAAGACTGATTGAAATGAACAGTCCGACTGAAATTGAAAATATCGACAATATCAGCGATTCAAGAGCAATTTCACCTGCCACAATAGTCCTGGTAGCTCCGTTTATTAATTTGACCTTAATGGATTTAATTCTCGAAATGAACTGAACCCGGCTCAGGTTGAAGTAATTTATAAGTGCAATACAAAGGATGATGAAAGCGCCGGTTATTAAAAGAATTATTGAACGGATGTCTCCATTATTCTCAATCTCACGCGTTTTATGGCTGAAAAGGTGTATGTCTGTAAGCTTCTGCAGGAAGACTGTCGGAACTGAGCCTGTGGCTTTAAAATCGGTTTCCAGTTTTTGCTGGAGTGTTCCCCGAAGAGCATCTAAATCAGTTCCTTTCTTTAGCAGAAAATATGTATATGCCCAGGTGGTAAGATCATCGTCACTGGTGAAGGATGTAAGCAAATCGGCATGAAAATGGGAGTTTAATGGAAAATCTTCCATAACTCCGTCAATAGTGAATACCTTAAAAGTTGGTTCCTGCTGGTGCAGGATTGAAATCTCTTTCCCCACCACGTCAAGGGTCCCAAAGTATTTGATTGCAAGACTGCGGCTTACAAACACCTGCCCGGGTCGTGAGAATGCCTTTTCAGAGTTTCCGGAAATTACCTTGAAGTCGAAAACCCTGAAGAATGAGCTGTCGGTAAGGAAGGCATTGCGCGAATAAAACTTTTGATCTCCGATCTTTACGATGGCGTTTCTGAAAGGCACCAGCCTTGTCATTCTCTCTATGGCCGGATACTCTGACAAAAATTTCCCCGGCTGATCGCCGTAAACACGTGCAGGGTGCATCGATGTTGCTCCCCGGTTAGTGTTCATTGTAATACGGCAGATATCCTCAGATCTTGAGTGAAATCTGTCAAAGCTCAATTGCTGAAGAGTATATAGAAGTACGACAATGCTGCACGCAACAGCCAGGCTCAGCCCTGTAAGGTTTATCAGGAACCATTGCCAATTCTGTTTTACTCTTCTTAGTAACTTCATCTTGCTATTTTTCTTCTTTTGATAGTTAATTGTCCATTCATGATTTTAAATTCCAGATACATTTCCTTCTTTAAGCCCCCCTTGGGGGGTTTGGGGGTCATTCGTACCGTAGGGCCTCGACCGGATTCCTTGTCGCAGCCCTCCAGCTTTGCCAGCTGACTGTAACCATTACTATTAGCATGGCAATTAAACCGGCAATTGCAAACACCCACCAGTTCAATTCAGTTTTAAAGGCAAAACTTTGCAGCCATCTATTCATTGCATAAAAAGCTATAGGTGTTGCAACCACAAAAGCAATGAAGACGTTTATAATGAAGTCTTTATTAAGTAAAGTCAGTATTTCAGTCAGCTTAGCGCCGTTTACTTTCCTGATGCCTATCTCTTTTGTTCGGTAGAGGCTGATTAAAAATATCTGGGCAAGAATCCCCATACAGGTAAGAATTATAGCAACTAAAGAGAAAAAGGTAATGGATTTAGCCATTCTGTCATCTTTGTTATACATGGCCTGAAACTGTTCATCATAAAAAGTGAAGCTCATTGTCTCGTATGGTAAAAATTCTTTCCAGACTTTCTTTATTTTGTCAATGAACTGGCCAATATTGCCAGGCATCAGTTTAACTGATAATATACTGGTAGCAACATCAGGATTATAAATTAATACAACCGGCTCAATGGCATTATAAAAAGAACTTATATGAAAATCATTTGTAACACCAATAATCTCGTATCCTCCATCTTTCCCGTTATTAAATCGTTGTCCTTTTATGCTTTCAAATCCATAACGTTTCACTGCAGCTTCATTCAGATAGCATGCCTTGTTGACATCGCTCTTGAGAAATTCCCTTCCGTTAATCAGATGTATTCCCATGGTCTCTAGGTACTTGTCACCAATAGTAATAATACTAACTATAAAATCATTACTGCCGGTATTGGTTCCCATCCTCATGCTTATATGGCCCGGACAACCATTGCTGAAGGCAGATTTTGAGACAAATGGAAGTTTATTTATTTCCTGCCTGAGGGCATCCTGTTTTTTAAAAGTATATGGTACATCAATTCTTACCATTGATTCTTTATCAAATCCCAGATCTGCATTTTTTACAAAATTTAATTGTTTAAAGACACATAAAACAGATGCAACCAGCGCGATGGATGTTGCCAGTTGAAATGTAAGCATGGCTTGTTTTCCTATCTGCCTGCCATTTCTTTTTCTTATTCCCGAGAGGAAATCGGTAACCTTGAAACGTGACAGCAAATAAAAAGGAGCCAGACTGTTCAATAAAATGACAAATAAAATAGCTGTTCCCAAAACTGGTAATAAATTGGAAATAAGTGACATTTCAATATGAATAGCTTTACCAAAAAGAATTTCGGAATATGGCAGTAGGAGAAAGGCAATAATAAATGATAATATTACAGAAATCACCGTCCCAAGAGAGACTTCGGTAAACGAATAAGCGATCAGTTGTCTCCAGTCAGCACCATTGGTTTTATTTATACCTATGGTTTTTAGCTTTGCGTATTGCATAGAGACGGTGTAATTGAGGTAATTAATGCTCGACAGAAGTAAAATAAGCACAGCTATGGCAAGGAAAATATTCAGAAGCCTGGCACTACCTTTATTATGAGATTCCTGCAGTGCAAGTGAGGAAAGATAAATATCATCAAGTTTCTGCAAACCGAGCTGGCCAACTTCAAACTGATTGAGATTGATGGTACTGTTTAACCGCGAAGTAAAGTTTTTATCATCAGTTCCTTCATTGAGCTGAATGTAATGGTTGGTGAGATTATAACAATCATTATCTTTTTTACAGTATTTTGACATTCGGAAATTCTCATTATCGCTATTCAGAATAACTTCTGCCTTAAAACTCGAATTTTCTGGAAGGTTTTTAATAATAGCCGAAATTTTTCCACTCTTTGTAAAATATGTGTTGCCAATATCCAGAGTCTGTCCGATAGCATTCTTGTTTTTAAAAAGCCTTTTTGCTACTGATTCAGTAATAACCAAAGATTCCTTTCCATCAAATGGCATTGTGGAGAGTTTTTCCACTATATCGACAGAAAAGATATCAAAGAAATTATTGTTTGTGCTGATAATATTACCTACTTCTGTGCTGGTAGTGGCTTGTTCATCCTTTGCTGTTAATACAAAATTCCCGTAATATTCCATCGGGCACGTATTTTTTATTTCAGGATAATCAGTCGCTAAAACAGAATTCAGGGTATAATTTATATTACAACTGTTCTTTTTTACATCGTATAATCTATAGATCTGCCTGTGGTTGGAAAACCCTGAGTTCACATTTTTTTCGGTAAAATAGAAAAGACCTATTAAAATGAATGCTGCAAAGCCAATGGAGAAACCGCCGATAATGAGAGTAGTATATAACTTGTTTTTCAACAGGTTCCGGAAGGTCAGTTTTAAATTATGCAGAATCATGTTTGTCTTTTAATTGTGATGAGTTAATCTTAATTGCCGTCCCGGATATCACTTTGTTTTGCTGTCACTCGAAATAAGTCCGTCAGCCAATCTTATTATCCGGCTTCCGTATTTTGCGAACTCCTCATTATGTGTTACCTGGATAATGGTAATGCCTTCGCCGTTAAGGTTTTTAAGAAGCTCCATTATCTGTTTTCCCTGGTCAGAATGAAGATTACCTGTCGGCTCGTCAGCCAGGAGTAATTTAGGTTTACCTGCAATGGCCCGGGCAATAGCGACAAGCTGTTGCTGACCTCCGGAAAGCTGAGCAGGGAAAAGATCCTTCTTCGCGACCATGTTAAACCTGTCGAGCATATCGGCTACCACGCTTTTCCGGTCCGATACCTTCATGCCCTTGTAGACAAGCGGAGTCTCAATATTTTCATAAACAGTAAGCTCATCGATAAGGTGAAATGCCTGGAAGATAAATCCCACATAATTCCGGTGGAATTCAACCTTCTTCTTTTCACTCAGTTTTGTTACATGCTGATCGATAAAAAAATACTCTCCCTCGCTCGGTTCGTCCAGCATACCAACGATATTGAGTAAGGTGGATTTGCCTGCCCCGCTGGGACCCATTATTGTCACAAACTCACCCTCCTGAATTTCAAGGTCAATATCCTTCAGAACGAATGTCCTCTGAAACTTAGAGTCGTAATACTTGTAGATGTGTCTTAAGCTTATCATACTCATTACCAATTATTTATTGAAGTTTTAAACAAATGCTTCTGCAACCTGTGAACTTTCGGTAATGATCTGTCCGTCGAAAAGATTGATGACCCTGTGAGCATAACCGGCATCGCGCATCGAGTGTGTTACCATGACTATTGTTGTTCCTGCCCTGTTCAGATCGGTAAGAAGATTCATGACCTCTATACCATTCTTCGAATCGAGGTTACCTGTCGGTTCGTCAGCGAGAATGAGCTTAGGACCAGCAACCACGGCCCTGGCGACTGCAACACGCTGCTGCTGGCCTCCTGAAAGCTGCTGTGGGAAATGCTTCTTCCTGTGATTGATCTTCATTTGGTCAAGCACTTTTTCAACCATATCCCTACGCTCACGGGTTTTGAGCTTGAGGTAGATCAGGGGCAGTTCAACATTTTCATAAACAGTCAGTTCATCAATGAGGTTAAAGCTCTGAAAAACGAACCCGATATTGCCCTTGCGCAGCATAGTGCGATTGCGTTCCTTAAGCTGACCTACTTCTTTACCGTCAAAATAATACTCGCCGCCCGTAGGATTATCAAGCAGCCCGACAATATTCAGTAAAGTCGACTTTCCACATCCTGAAGGCCCCATGATTGCGACAAACTCACCCTGTTTAATATGAAGGCTCACATTGTTGAGAGCAGTAGTCTCGATTTCTTCCGTCCGGAAGACCTTTGTTAAATTGTTTGTTTTTATCATAATACTAATTTCTTATTAATTACTGATTATCATTTAATTAAACATATTTTCTATCATCTTTACCCCCCTCTTACTCTCCCCCCATGGGGGGAGAAACCCGAAGGGAGAGGGGGGTGTTTTTACTTACATTCCGCCTTCTTTCCAACGCTTTGGGAGATGCCGAGCCTACGAGGAAGAAGGGGGTCTTTCATTTTAAAATAATTTTATCATTATCTCCAAAAAGTTCATAGCCTGATGTGATTACTTTCTCGCCGGCTTGCAGCCCTTCAAGCACTTCATAATACTGAGGGTTTTGTTTACCAATCCGAATTTGTCTTTTTACAGCTTCAGTCCCGGCTTCATTGAGAACGAATATCCATTGTCCTCCGGTACTCTGGAAGAATCCTCCCCTTGGAATTAGAATGGCTTTTTCAGACTCACCCAGTTCAAGCTTAATATTATATGTCTGTCCCGTTCTCAGGTTTTCCGGGCTTGCTCCGTTGAAGACCATATCGATCTTAAACTGCCCTTCCCGCACTTCGGGATAAACCTTTTTGACAGTCAGACCTATTTCAGTACCATTACGGTTAAAAGATGCCGGGAGGCTCCGCTGAACACGGTCAATATAGTGTTCATCTATCTGTGCATTTATTTTAAAGCTGGTAAGCACATTTATCTGTCCGATTCTCTGTCCGCTTCCGATCGACTGACCAATTTCAGCATCGAGCATCCCGAGCTGTCCGTCGACTGGAGCTTTTACCTTGAGGTTGTCGAGCCGTTCGTGCACAAGCTGAAGCATTTGTCTCATTTTCTTCAGGTCACTATCCAGGGTTATCATCGATGTAACGCGCAGAATAGAATCGTTGGCTGATTTTATCTTGTTTATTTTCAATAAATTAACTTCATACTCATAATCCTCCTTAGATTGAAGGTATTCTTCCTTCGAAATCAGACCCTGGTCAAACAATGTCTGATATTGCTCAAATGTTCTTTTCTTCCTGGTCAGTTTATACTTGCTGTCGAGGATGTTTCTTCTTGACTCGATCAGTTCCGTTTCGAAGTTTATGCGTGTACTGCGGAGATAATTCTCCTTCTCTGCAAGAGCGGCTTCACTGTCGAGGATATTCTGATAAAGCTGCCGGTTTTCAAGCCGGATTATCACATCCCCCTTTTGAACCATTGCCCCCTCCTCAATCATGCGCTCAGCGACCCTCCCTCCTTCTTCTGCATCGAGGTAAATAGTGGAAATCGGCTCTACCTGTCCGTTTACTGTAATATAATCATTGAATATTGCCTCTTCAACCGGGCTCACCGTGATTTTATCAGCTTCAGCCCTGAAAACAGAGACTTGTCCGCTCTTTATTAATTTGAACATCAAGAAAAGAATCAATAAAATCCCAAGTCCCCAGAGTACATGTTTCAGCCTGATGCCCTTTTTGCGTTCAATTGTCTTATCCATTCCCATTTTTATTCGATATTATATTGATTGTTAATTTATTAACAATATAGTTATGTACTATTTCTCCCAGAACCTGTTCCCCCGGTAAAAATCAATGATTCTTTTTTTGACCTCTGCAGTCAACTCTGATCTGAGAACCTGACCAGCAGTATTTGCCATCCGGTTCTTGACGGTATAGAAATCGACTATATTGATCATGCCCTGGTCATATTTTTTTTCAGCCGCCCGGAATGCAAGGGTATCTGCTTCAAGCTGCTTCCGGGCCTGAGTAAATTCACTGAATGAAGCTTTAAGGTCATTGTAATTTGTTATCATCTCGTACATAAGATCCTGTTTGGCCTGATCGAGCCTGGTCTTTGCAGACTCATTCTCCAGCTTAGCCAGCTTCACTCTGGTAATATTCGCATTTCTTCTGAAAACCGGTATATTTAATGACATCCCCACATACTCATTCTGATTTGCTTTAAACTGATAACCAAAATCTCTGTTTCCGGCAACAGGATAGTAATATGTTCCGTACGAAGCTGCTGTTTCAAGAGAAGGGTATAGGGATGCCCGCTGGATGCTTAAATTTTTCCGGCTCGCCATCCAGTCATTTTCATATGATTTCAGCTGTGGTGACCATGAGGAATAATTCTTATATAATGACTTTATATCAATGTTGTTATCATCCATAATCGTATAAGCATTTTTCAAAAGCGTAATAGTACTGTCGGGATTCAGATTCATTCCTTTTCTGAGTTCTATCCATGCCGACTCCAGTTTGTTTTCAGCCTGTATGCAGGCAAGCTCATCCTTCTCCAGATCAGCTCTTACTTCGAGAATGTCGGTTGTTGCTTTCAGTCCCGCATTCACAAGCACCGTGGTCTTTCTTTCAATGATTTGCGAAAGCTCCTTCTGTTTTCCGGAGATCTGCAGAAGTTCTTCAAAATATATTACATCATAATAAGAGTTCATTATTTTAAATGCGAGGAGATCAATGGCATTCAGATTCGAATTTTTTGCAGCCTCCTTTCTGAATTTATTGTAGCTTATTTGATTCTGAAGTGAGAAACCGTTAAAAAGATCCAATGAAGCATTAAGGTTATAACCATTATAAAAATATGATTCATTCACCAGATCACCCTCCACCACCGTTCTTCCAAAAGAATACCCTGCCGAAGAAGATGCCCCCACCGATGGCATCATATTCCATTTTGCCTGCCTGTAATTCTGTTCTGCCTTTTCTGCTTCAATCCTTGTCTGTTTAACGTTCAGATTATTTTGAACAGCATATCTTATACAATCCTCAAGCGACCATTTTTGCTGACCGGAAACTGATATTACAATAAATGAGAACAAAAACACAAAAACCTGCCTTTTCATCTTTAAAATTTCAAAATAACAGGCTAAAACAATGCCAATATTGTATATAATTGATTATCTGTGCTATATAAAATTTGGCTAATAAGTTCTTGTTAAAATTATTTACAGATATGTGTAAAATATTTTTACACTTTATTGACTTGCTATACAAGGATGATTACTTTTGAATAAAAACAAGATGGGTGATAATGAATAAGGTATTAATTGTTTAATAATTTATTACCCCCATCCTAACCTTCCCCCACGGGGGAAGGAAATCTATGTAAAGCTTTTCCCCCTTGGGGGAAACGGGAAAGGGGGTTATTGAAATAAAATGAAAATGCCTATAGATTAGCATATTAAAGTTACAATAGTTTTGTTTTAATTTTTAGTTATTGAATACTGATACTCATTTTTGAATAAAAATCAAATGGCAAAAGGTAATATACTGGTTGTCGACGACAACAAGAGTATCCTGAGCACACTGGAAATACTTCTTTCTTCAGAGTTTCAAACTATTACTTCTATTTCCAATCCTAAACAGCTCTTTACCGAGCTTGAGAAAAAAGATTACAATATTGTTCTCCTTGATATGAATTTCAGTGCCGGTGTTAATACCGGGAATGAAGGTATTTACTTATTGGGGCGTATAAAAGAGATATATCCTGAGGTATCCGTTGTGATGATGACTGCATATGGCGATATTGAGCTGGCAGTAAAATCGTTGAAAATGGGTTCTACCGATTTTGTCTTGAAACCATGGGATAATCAGAAACTGATAGCTACGCTAAAAGCTGCTTTGCAGCTTAATCTTTCAAAAAATGAGGTTGCCCGGCTGAAAGAGAAAGAGAAAGTACTTAAAACAGAAATCAATCGCGAGCAGAAGTATATTATCGGAACTTCTTCGGGATTAATGCGTGTTCTCAGCCTTGTACATAAAGTAGCCGGTACCGATGTAAATGTTCTTATTACCGGCGAGAATGGCACTGGAAAAGAGCTGATAGCCCGTGAGATACATCGTCTTTCGAAACGGGCTGATGAACTCCTCGTCAGCGTTGATATGGGCTCAATAGCTGAAACTCTTTTCGAAAGTGAGCTGTTCGGTCACGTTAAGGGTGCCTTTACTGATGCTTCTGAATCGCGATCAGGTAAATTTGAGGCAGCCAGTAAGGGCACACTTTTTCTCGACGAAATAGGGAACCTGCCATATCATCTTCAGTCTAAAATTCTTGCAGCAATCCAAAACAGGGAAATTACACGCATCGGATCTACACAGCCGGTTCCCATAGATATCAGGTTACTCTGTGCCACTAACAGGAATCTTGACACGATGGTTAAAGAGGGATTGTTCAGGGAGGACCTGCTTTACAGGATAAATACAATTATAATTGAAGTCCCACCGCTTCGTGAGCGTGGTGAGGATATCCGGACTCTTGCAGATTTTTTCCTGAAAAAATTCTCATCGAAATATAACAAGACGATTCTGAGAATTAATCAGCAGGCTCAGAATAAACTGTTACAGTATTCATGGCCCGGAAATGTCAGGGAATTGCAGCATGCCATTGAAAAAGCAGTTATCTTAAGTGATACAAACGTCCTCAAACCTGATGATTTTTACCTAAGGAATCTCAATGCTGTAAAAAATCTCAGGTCTGCTCCTACATTGGAAGAGATGGAAAACCAATTAATAAGGCAGGCTCTTGAAAGAAATGACGGAAATTTAAGCGCCGCCGCCGATCAGCTGGGAATTACAAGACAGACACTTTATAATAAACTCAAGAAATCAGGACAATGATAAGCAATAGATTCTATTTTAATATTATCGTCAGAACATTACTCATTGTTCTATTCGCGGTTCTTTCAGGATACTTCCTGGCTATAGGGAAACCAATCTCCTTATCGATTGGATCATTGTTTATATTGATTCTGCTGGCTACTAACCTTATTTCATACATCAACATCACCAACAGAAGAATCCGTTTCTTTTTTGATGCAGTAAGAAACGATGATTCAAACCTTTCCTTCCCGGCTGATATCAGGAACAGGGATTTAAAGGAATTATACCAGAGCATGGGCAAAGTGAACCAGCAGATACAACAACTGAAGATAGAGAATCGTCAGCAGGAGCAGTACTTCCAGACACTGCTGGAACATCTGGCAGTCGGAATTATTTCTTTTAATAACAAAGGATTTGTACTTCATGCAAACTCTACAGCAAAGAAGTTGCTATCTGTTGATATTCTTACTCACATTCAGCAGATTGAGCGTATAAACCATAAATTATACAACTCCATCAGGACAATTAAGCCATCCGAACGCCGGCTTGCGGCTCTCTCATCAGAGAATGGCGAGATTCAGCTCTCCATAAAAGCTTCCTTTTTCAAGACACGCGAAGAAGAACTGACCATTGTTTCCATACAGGATATTAAAAATGAGCTGGATGAGAAAGAGCTTGAATCGTGGATGAAGCTAATAAGAGTCCTGATGCATGAAATCATGAATTCCATCACCCCTATAACCTCTCTTTCCGACAGTCTTTACAATTTGTACAAAACCGGTGAAAAACCTGTCCTCCCGGAGGAAGTGACAGAGAAGACTATCGGAACGACCCTGCAGGGACTAAAAGTGATCAGGGAACAGGGAAAAGGGTTGCTGTCATTCGTAGAGTCGTATCGCAAACTTACCCGGATTCCCCAGCCTGAAAGGAAATTGTTCAGGGTTTCCGATTTGCTGATCCGGATTAAAATTTTATATAGTTCGCTTGACAGGAGTGACCAGGTCGCATTATCCGTTAATGAGAAAGATCCTGATCTTGAGTTATTCGCTGATGAAAATCAGATCTCTCTTGTATTAATAAATCTTCTTAAAAATGCTCTCGAAGCAAATGAGAATAATCCTTCAGCGAAGATCTCCATCAGTGCAGGTTTTGATTCTGAAAATCATCCCGAAATATGTGTCATCGATAACGGACCAGGTATTCCTGAAAAGAACCTGGAAGATATTTTTGTTCCCTTTTTTACTACCCGTGAGGAAGGATCCGGAATAGGATTAAGCATATCAAAACAGATAATGATGGCGCATGGTGGACTCCTGAAAGTAAAATCTGTTTCCTCCAGGGAGACAATTTTTTGTATGAGCTTCCTGAATTGAGATAAACAGGAAAATAGATGTTAAATTTGCCGCCACATTCCGGCAGATGAAAGAAAACGAAATAGCGGATCTGTATCTTAACTATCCCGGGCCCCTGCAGCTTATTGATCACCTTAACAATGAGGCTGCATCAAAGGGTCTTCTGGACGGTTTATCGGGCTCTTCAAAAGCACTTGTGATGGCCGTTGCACATGAGAAGATGCAGACAACACATCTTGTTATTATCCCGGAAAAGGAGGATGCAGCCTATTTCTACAACGACCTTGTCACCCTTTCTGGTGATGAGAATATTTTCTTTTTCCCCTCAACATATAAGCGTTCAGTGCAATATGAGCAGACTGAACCAGCAAATATCGTGCTTCGCACTGAGGTTCTTAATCATCTTGCATCTGGTAAAAGAAAAGGGATAATCGTTACTTATCCCGAGTCGGTAATGGAGAAAGTTATAAGCAGGAAGAACCTAAAAAAGAATACCTACAATGTCACAAAAGGAGACAGGCTTTCTCTCGAATTCCTCGAAGAGATGCTCCAGGAGTATAATTTTGAAAGAGTCGATTTTGTCTATGAACCAGGCCAGTATTCGATAAGGGGAAGCATTGCTGATGTCTTTTCATATTCTGCTGATCTCCCCTACCGTATCGATTTTTTTGGTGAAGAGGTTGATTCCATAAGGACCTTCAACACAGATGACCAGCTCTCCATTGCCATCCAGAAGCAGATATCAATCATTCCGAACATTCAGGACATATCAATTGAAGAGATTAAGGATTCTTTCGCTGATTTTCTTCCTCCTTCATCAGTTATATGGTTTGAAGATTCAGCATTTATAAAAGAAAAGATAAACAGCATATGGTCACAGACTGCCCAAAGAGAAGATTCGGGCCAGATAACCGGCAAGAAGGAGGCAGTTATGACCGGCAGTCGCTTCATAGAAGAGTGCAGTAAATTCAGGATAGTTGAATTCGGAAAGAAGAGTGCATTCCAGACTGACTGGATGATCGGATTCCGGACTGAACCACAGCCGGTATTCAACAAGAACTTTGAACTGCTATCGGAAAAACTCGTCTCAAATAATCTGGAGGGCTATCAAACCTATATTGTTTCTGAAAGCCAGTCACAGATCGACAGGCTGAAAGATATTTTTGCTGAAATAAATCCCGGGGTCCGTTTCACTCCCCTACTGGTCAACCTGCACGCAGGGTTCACTGATCATTATCTCAAAGTTGCAGTTTATACAGATCATCAGATCTTTGACAGGTATCACAAATTCAGGATAAGGGGTTATTTTACAAAGAAGGAAAGTATATCTGTTAAAGAATTAACAGGTCTCAACCCTGGTGATTATGTAGTCCATATCGACCATGGAATCGGAAGGTTCGGGGGGCTCGAAAAAATTGAGGTAAATGGAAAGCTCCAGGAAGCTATAAAGCTTGTATACAGGGATAATGATATTCTTTACGTTGGCATTCATTCGCTTCACAGAATCTCAAAATATAAGGGCAAAGACGATTCTGTACCCAGGATTTACAAGCTAGGTTCCGGAGCCTGGCAAAAGCTTAAGCAGAGTACTAAAAGCAGGGTAAAGGATATTGCCAAAGATCTTATAAAGCTGTATGCAAAAAGAATGGCTTCGGATGGGTATTCATTTTCTCCGGATTCATACCTGCAGCGGGAACTCGAGGCTTCATTCCTTTATGAAGATACTCCGGATCAGCTTACAGCAACTCAATCAGTGAAGGAGGACATGGAGGCGCCTCATCCAATGGACAGGCTTGTTTGCGGAGATGTCGGATTCGGAAAGACAGAAGTGGCAGTAAGGGCAGCATTCAAGGCAGCCTCAGACAGCAAGCAGACAGCAATACTGGTACCTACTACTATTCTTGCACTTCAGCATTACAAAACATTTTTGTCAAGGCTAAAAGGTTTTCCATGCAATGTTGAATACCTGACCCGTCATAAAAAGCCCGCAAGGCAGAAGGAGATCCTTTCAGAACTCGGGGAAGGGAAGATTGACATTATAATCGGAACACATAAGCTTGCCGGCCAGGAAGTAAAGTTTAAAGATCTTGGTCTCCTTATCATCGATGAGGAACAGAGATTCGGCGTTTCGGTCAAGGATAAATTAAAAAAGCTTAAGAATAATGTCGACACGCTGACGCTGACTGCAACTCCAATTCCGCGAACGCTTCAATTCTCGCTCATGGGTGCCCGCGACTTATCAATAATAAATACTCCCCCGCCTAACAGGATGCCAATTGTCACTGAACTTCACGGGTTTAACGAGGAAATAATAAGGGAGGGCATTGAATATGAGGTAGCTAGGAACGGCCAGGTTTTTATAATCCATAACAGGGTTGAAAACATAAAGGAGATACAGGCAAAGATCCATCGTATTTGCCCAAATATCAAGACGGCAATTGTTCATGGTAAAATGGATGGTAAATCAATTGAAAATGTCATGTTCGACTTTATACAGGGCGACTATGATGTTCTCATTGCAACAACCATCATAGAATCGGGACTTGATATTCCGAACGCTAATACCATATTTATCAATGATGCTCACCATTTTGGATTGTCTGAGCTTCACCAGCTCAGAGGGCGTGTCGGGAGGTCGAACCGGAAGGCATTTTGTTATCTCCTCGCTCCAGAGCTGAATACTCTTACACATGAAGCACGAAGGCGTCTTAAAGCCATTGAGGAGTTTTCGGAACTGGGAAGCGGGTTTAACCTGGCAATGCAGGATCTCGACATCAGGGGATCAGGAAATTTACTGGGAGGTGAGCAGAGCGGATTTATTGCCGATGTCGGTTTTGAAACTTACCAGCGTATCCTTAACGAGGCTATGATTGAGTTAAGGGAATCCGAACCTGAGGAAAAGGCAGCAGATATTAATAAAGAGACCGTTAAGGAATCAACCGGCGCAGCTAAAATATATGTATCTGATTTTCAGGTCGACACCGATCTTGAAATTATGTTCCCCGATGAATATATTTCAAGCATTTCAGAAAGAATAAGACTTTACAAAGAGCTGAATGAGATTGAAAATGAGGATGCCCTGCACTTATTTGAAAAAAGGCTGGAAGACCGTTTTGGCCCGATCCCTCCCCCAGCCAGGTCATTGCTCGACATTGTGATGGTCAAATGGATTGCTGTTAAGCTGGGGATAGAAAAGATACTGCTGAAAAACGACCTTCTTATTGCCAATTTTATTTCCGATCCTAATTCGTCATTTTACAGAAGTCAGGCATTTGTTTCGATAATGAATTATGTAAATAGCCATCAGAGGCAAATGACGGTCAAGCAGAAGCAAACAAAGCTAAGCCTTACCATTTCGGGGATCAAATCAGTCAAATCTGCAATAGTAATCCTGAAGGATATACAGGATAAAATATTAATAATGAGCAATTGAAAAAGGCCTTTTGTACCTTTTTCATACCTTTGTAATAAAATAATACGACTATCGGGTATCAATAATAAATCAAATTTTGTGCTTGAAAATCAATTATTTGCCCCAGCCCTAAAGGGAGTAATTGATTTTCTTCGCACCCTTTAGGGTAAGGGGCAAACGAAGAAAATCAACCAAAGCACGTTATTGATTACCGATACTCATATAAAACATCAAGCAATGAACCTTATTTTTGATATTGGAAACAGCAGCACTAAGATGGCCCTGTTTGATGGCCTGAAAAAAGTTAAATCTTTCAGAACCAGACAATTCCATTGTGCTGAATTGGAGCGTGTTTTTTCTCCTTTACAAAAGAAAATTGAAAAAGTAATAGTCTCGACAGTAAGGGACACCCCTGAATTCATCATTGATCTTGCCACTTTGAACATACCGTATATTCATGTTCTTTCCTATAAATCAAAGCTTCCTTTTAAAATTGATTATCAGACACCTGAAACCTTAGGTACAGACAGGATCGCAGCAGTTGCAGGGGCATATATGCATTTCCCTGGAAAAAAAGTTCTTATAATTGATGCCGGCAGCGCTATTACTTATGATTTCCTTTCCGGAAAATCATACAAGGGAGGAAATATTTCACCGGGAATATCAATGAGGTTCAAGGCTCTGAATAAATTCACAGGCAAGCTGCCGCTTGCTTCCACGACTCAAAAATTCTATTCTCCGGGCCGCAATACCATTGAAGCGATCACTGCAGGCGTAATCAATGGGATCGTTTATGAAATAAATGAGTATATTCGCACGTTTGAAAAAAAGCACACTGAAATTGCGGTGGTGCTTACAGGCGGAGACAGTGGCTATTTGAAAGACAGACTGAATCATAAAGTTACTTATCTGCCTGAAATTGTGATTGATGGTTTAAATTATATCCTGGAGTACAATGCAAAATAGAATGGCGAAATTGTTTCTGTTAATTTTTATTTCCTTTTCGGTTTCCGTATCCGGACAAAAACTAATAGATTCTCCGCTCGCACGATTTAACCTTGGAATATTAGAACCGGCCGGATCATTCAGAAGCACAGCCATGGGAGGTATAGGTACTGCAATCAGGGATAATAATACCATCTTTTATACAAATCCGGCCTCCTTCAGCAGTCTTGATACAAATTCATTCATATTTGATTTTGGTATGGACTACGGGCTAAATGTCATTTCAGACGGGACTGCCAGACATACTTCCGATGATATGAATTTTGACCATTTCATGATAGGCTTCCCAATCACAAAGGGTTTTGGTTTTGCTGCCGGAATACTTCCCCTGAGCAACGGTTATTACAAGATATCAGAAACAGTTGCTGAAGGTGATCCTGGTTATGATCCCATAACCGGTGGATACACCGGGTACCATGTCGGAGGCGGTAATCTGACCAATGTATTTCTGGGTTCAGGCATAAATCTTACAAAAAATATTTCTGCCGGGATAAACATGTCATTGCTCTTCGGTGAGATTTCCAGGACTAATGAGTTTGTTTTTGACGATTACTACAATGTATATCATGATAATAATACTGAAACACTTCATCTTTCAGGGATCAGTCTCGAATATGGTCTTCAGTACAGCACTCCCATAAAGAAGGACTATTTTTTTAATGCAGGCCTCTCATATAGTTCCGGCAAACATTGCAAATCAAATTATGAGGATCTTTCATTCCGGTTTACTTCTTCTGCCGTGAATGATACTCTTTATTATGTTGCCGATAATACTTCAAAAGCGTATCTCCCGGGAACACTCAGGTTAGGGATCTCTTTTGGCAAAAAGAATAAACTCACTGCCGGACTTGATTATGTTGCAACTAACTGGTCCAATGCAAAATTCCATGGTTCAGATGGTTACTTAAGCGATACACGGGCCATTCTTTGTGGAGTTGAATTTATCCCCGATAAATTTTCGAACTACAGCTTCGTTAAAAGAATTGAGTACCGGGTCGGCGGCCATATTGAAGACAACTACCTTGCGCTTAACGGAAAACAGGTAAAAGAGTGGGGAGCAAGCCTTGGTTTCGGCATCCCTCTAAGACGGACATTTTCAAAAACAAACATCTTTTTTGATTTCACCAGGAAATCACTTGAAACAACCGCCTATTCGCATTATGAAAACTATTTCACCATGGGCGCAAGCCTGAATTTTTATGATTTCTGGTTTGTTAAACGGAAATACGAATAAAATTCTTCTCCCTTTACGGAGATCCAATCCTTACTCCGAAGCAACGTGAAAAAAGAATCTGTCAGATGGAAAATCGGGTTTGCTGGAATTGTCATTCTGCCAGTGATTTTATTCCTTTCATCATGTGATAAGAAGATAGATAAGATTAAGAAAACCGAAATCCTTACCCTCCCTACCCTTTCAGTTAAAGATTTTTATACAGTTTTTGATGACTCCGGCAATGTCCAGCTCACTATGGCTTCTCCGCTTATGGAGACATTTGATAATGTTGATATCCCCTATTCTGAGTTCCGCGCAGGAATTACAGTAGTCTTTTATGATGGCCATAAAGATCCTGTCGGCAGTGTTACTGCAAAATATGCCAAGTACATTAATAAAACTAGTTTATGGGAGCTTAAAGACAGTGTTGTTGTCATAAATCAGACAAACGACAAGCTTGAAACGGAGCAGCTCTTCTGGGATCAGGCAAAAGATAACATATATACGGATCGTTTTGTGAAGATGACAAATGAAGATCAAACTGTGATAGGAACAGGTTTTGAATCTGATACCCACCTGAACAGGCGAAGGATAAAGAATATTTCCGGTACCATTTACCTTAAGAATGAATAAAAGATACCCTATTATACTTGAGGTTATCTGGATTGTAACCGCTATACTATGCCTTATTGCAGGAATTAGGTATGCAACCCGATCCGGCGGTAATAAAAAATATATCTTCTTCCTTCTTGCTGCAGTCTCCTTTCTCTTTGCCTGGCTCCGCGACTGGGAGAGAAAAAAATAGCTAACTTTGAGGTATGAACGGAATACTGATCATACTTCTTGCAATCTTCTTTTCTGCGTTTTTCTCAGGGATGGAAATCGCCTTTGTTACCTCAAACAAGCTCCGGATAGAACTCGACCGGAAACAGGGGGTTTCCGGATCACGTATTATCAGGACATTTACCAGTAACCCGGGCCAGTACATTGCAACCATGCTTATTGGCAATAACATTGCACTGGTAATATACGGGTTGTTTTTTTCCAAATTGCTGGGGACTCTGCTGACACCACTTTTACGATCTGACCTCCTGGTTCTGATCCTTAACACTATGATATCGACGGGGGTTATCCTCCTGGTGGCGGAGTTTCTACCTAAAACAATATTCATCATATCACCTAATTTCTTCCTGAAGGCTCTCAGCATCCCTACACTTTTCTTTTACTGGTTATTTTACCCTATAAGTAAGTTCACCCTTGCCGCATCAAACCTGTTCATCAGGATCTTCTTCAGGAAGAAGCAGGGTGAAAAGCCCCACGAAAATGTAGTTTTCAGCAAGTTTGATCTTGATCATTTTGTTAACCTTGCGCAGGAGAACAAGGAAGAATCCGGACCAAATCATCACAATATACAAATCTTTCAAAATGCCCTTGATTTCTCAAATGTGAAGCTTAGGGAATGTATGATCCCCAGGACCGAGATTAAAGCCGTTGATTGTTCTGCTTCCATCGATGACCTGAAAAAGAAATTTATCGAAACGCAGCATTCCAGGATACTTATCTACCAGGATTCAATAGATAATATTATCGGGTATTTTGAGCTAAAGGATCTGTTTAAAAATCCTCCTGATATCAGGTCTGGTATAAGAAAACTTGCAATCGTTCCCGAAACGATGGCTGCAAATAAGCTCCTGAAAGTTTTTGTAGAGGAGAAGAAAAACGTGGCCCTTGTTGTTGATGAGTTTGGAGGCACATCCGGAATGGTAACGATAGAGGATGTCCTTGAAGAGATTGTAGGAGACATTGAAGACGAGCATGACATAAACGAGCTTACTGAAAAGGTTGTAAACAAAAATGAATTTGTTTTTTCGGGACGTCTCGAAATAGATTATCTGAATGAAAAATATCACTTCAGTCTGCCTGAAGAAGATGATTATGAAACGCTTGCCGGAATGATCCTCTATTATCACGGCAGCATACCCGGAAGCAATGATGTGATAAGGATCAAAAATTGCGTATTTAAAGTCCTTAAAGTCACTTCAACAAGGCTTGAGCTGGTAAACCTGAGAATAGAATAGATCGCTTCGAAAACAAACATAAAAAAAGAGGCAACCCTGAAGATTGCCTCTTTTATTTTTATACTGATGACAGTTGTTTAGTCCTTGGTATAGGTATGAGTACCTGTCTCAATAGAAACTCCAGCCGGATGGTAAATTGTATAAGTACCAACCAGTGTACCTGTTGCAGGATCAATGGTTCCGGATTCTATTGCTGAATACCCTCCTCCAAAATCAACAAGAGGCATGGTATATGTATTCGCAGTAAAATCAAGTGTGAAATTTGAAGGCCATGAGGCCCAGTATTGATCAATTTTCAGGGTAGTAGCGTTGACCTTACTAAGATTGACAGGATAAGTCCAACCTTCAGCTGGCTCATCGACGGTGTAAGCGCCTACAAAGATCCCGATTGGTTCGAACACTGTAAAACTCCAGGTTGAACTAGTCGTCGGAATGCCATTTTTATCCTTCATCACAACATACCAGAAATAAGTCTGCCCTTGTACCACGGGAACATTGAGAATCAATGCATTGTGGTTCGACTTGTAAAGGGGAGGAGTATCCGATGTTCCGAAATAGACATCAGCCTTAATAGCATCACCTGATTCGTTTGTTGAACCCCATTTCAGGTCAACGGTTGTTCCTGAAAGATGCAATGTGGCTGCATCAACGGGAGCTACCAGTGTTGGAGCAGTAAACGAAAAGTGAGTCGCAAGTATCGTACCGTCCTTATAGCAACTTTGTAATGTAGATATGCATGCAAGAGCTATAAGCATTACAAAAAATATCAATTTTCTTTTCATATTCTTTTTTTTTATCAGTTTTAGTCTTTAACTCTTCCCTGTCAGAAGATTTAAGCAAAATTGCTGCTTAAACCTTCCTGACAGAAAGAATCAAATTATCTTATATTCTTGTATGTACTTCATACATTATACGGTTACCTGCGGCGCTCGTATACCAGCAATTCAATACAAACTGCCTTGTAACAGGATTATAGTAATTTATATCCGTAGGATTTGCCGGAGGTGCCGGAGGTGTTGCCGGATCACCTGTCCAGGTAGCAAACATACCACCCTGAGGAGCACCATTAGCATCGACAGGCATGGCATTAACCTTTAAACATGTCACACCACCAACAACCATAGTATTTGCAGTTACCTCAATCGTAATATTAAAAGACCCGTAGTTTCCAAAACCGTTTTTAATTACAGTCTTGCAGTCAACAGTGGAAAATACTTCCTGCCAACCTGCAGGAAGAGGTTCAGTTGCATTACCCGGACGTATACGGTAACCTACAGTATTATAAGTTCCTGCATATGGGTTGTTTATTGGCAGAGCCATAAGCCTTGCACCTGAGTTAAGAGGGTCAGAGACAATTACGCCGCCTGATGCAGATTTTATAGCAATAGGTGCAATAAAGTTATCGCAGGCATCCAAAAGGTCGGCATGCCAAACTTTAACATGAACATAGGCATTCCTTGTTCCTTTTTTAATTACAACTGTCTTGTTCACTATGTCAATATAGGGAAACTGCTTATAGGCGGTGCCTTTTATTTTATTATACCTTCTGATGACACCGGTATCTATTCCCATGGTAAGCGTAATATCCTCAGTCGGAAGATCGGCTGTAGCGATATTTACCATGAACTTGAAGGTAACAGAATCCGAAACAGGCTGGAGGGCCAATGCTGCGAAACCACCGTTCCAGACTTCAGCATACATCTTCCCCTTGAGAGAAGATGTCCAGTCCTCTCCAATCTTATCTTTCAGGCAGGAGCTTAAAACGAAGGTCGCTGCCAGAAAGGATATAATCATGAATGTTTTATTTTTCATATTCGTAAGTTTAATTTTTTAGTTAATGGCGCTCCCTTTATTAACGGTTCTGCCAGAAAATCTTTGATGTGAACAGATTGATAGTTCCCTGTAAAAGAACATTATCATTGTTTACATTTATTTCTGTCTGCGGATAAAGCAAACGAACCGGAGGAGTATCATTCAGCCTTGCAGCGTCCTGGGAGTAATGCAGGAAATTAGGATAACCTGTCCTTCTGTAATCGGTCCAGGTCGGGTATACATTCAAGCCTTCTGAGGCAATCCATTTCTGAGTTATAATTTGCTTAACCTTAATTGCCGCTGGTGTGCTTGCATCATAGTGAACATTGGCAATCGGCTGTTTAAGGTATGTAGCTGCTGCGGCAGGAGTTCCGCCTTCATAAATAATAGATCTGGTTACAGCTGCCTTATAAAGGTTACTGTCATTGCCTGTTACAAATCCTCTCGCAACGGCTTCTGCCTGGAGGAAAAGACTTTCAACATCAGTCATCAAAGGAGCCTTCTGATTGTAAGCCTGAAGCAAACCCGGGCCAAGTGTTGAACAAGTCGCAGATATACTCAATGCTCCAAAGTAGTTACCTGTGATTGTTGTTCCGCTGGAAGCTCTGAAAAGCCTTAGCTTACGAGGGTCATTGGATGTTGTAAGGAAATCACATGCATCCTGTCCTGCAACATAATACTGAAGCCCATCTGCCTGATTCGAGCCATCCTGCTTGTAGAAATTCTCCCAGTACGGATTCATCTTGCCTGCTGATTGAGCGTATCCAGGATTATTCCATGCGCCTTCACCGTCTCCTAAATAATCAGCTGTAGTGTGAGGTGTTGTAGCAAGTGCTGCTGTAATATATGTCGACCTGCCTGCCATATCTGACTGGTTCATCAGCATCCTTAATTTAATTGTATTGGCAAACTTCCACCATAAGCTCATGTCGCCACCAAAGACGATATCATAAGCACCAACTTCAGCAGCAGCTCCAGGTTTATCAATAAGTTTCATTGCTGAATCGAGCTGGACAACCAGGTCTTCGTATATTGTTTTCTGGTTATCGTAAGCTGGTTTCAATATACCAGCATCAGTCTGGAGGGCTTCCTTGTAAGGAATGTTTCCATATGTATCAACAAGGTACTGATAGATGTATGCCTTCATGATCTGAGCAATAGCCCTGTAAGATTTATTTACAGAACCGGTTGCATTCTTATATACATAATCATAATTCGTAAGGTTAAGATAAGCGCCGCTCCAGATACCCTGGTATGAACTGTTAACGGGTTTATACTGGGTAAGGGCAGTGGGCTGTGAATAGCCCCCGCTGCATGACTGAAGTCCATACCAGAAATAAACAAAGGTCCAGTTATCAGGTTGATTCACGTTATAAGCTGTTGCGTTCAGCGCTGCCGGTAAAACCAGGTAGGCAGGAACAGATGATGCTTGATTGGGGTTTTTCTCATCAACTGAAAGGAAGTCCTTGCAGGAGACACCCACAACCAGCAATACAGTTAATAATATAATTAGTTTCTTCATATCTTATTTTTTTTCTGCTTAGAAAGTAAGTTTAACAGTAAACCCGTATACTCTGGTGGGTGGTGTCTGGTAAACTGTGGTATATCCTAAAGAGTTGCTGGCTCCTGCGTTATTGTTGAATTCGGGGTCGGTAAAGGTATTTGTAGCCGGAACAAACATTAGAAGGTTTCTTCCAAGAATACCTATCTGGGCATCCTTGATTTTACCTCCGAGGATTCTTTCAACCGGGAGATTGTAAGTAAGAGATACTTCCCTTAGTTTCCAGAATGCAGCGCTCGCAACGAAAGGTCTCAGAGTTCCTGCAGGACCGGCATAATCAGAATCTACCCAGAAATAACGATCAGCGTTTCGGGTAATTACATTGGTGTTTTCCGTATAAACAGGTTTCCCTTTTGCATCAACACCGGTCTGGATCACAGAATTCGGAATAACGAAGTTCTGACGGTTGTTCTGTGCTGAATGCCATGAAGTACCTGTGAAGTCAAGATCGGCACCCATATTAAATTCAGAAATGTTGCCCGAACGGTAATCAGCAACTGCATTCAGGGTGAAATTTTTGAAATGCATGGTACTGGTAATGCCAAGTATATGGTTCGGGTTAGCATGACCTACGAGGCGGAGAGCCGGATCTTTCTTAGGGAAACCGGTTATCGGGTCAACTATAATACGTCCAAGTGTATCCCTCAAAACATCAGTAACTTTCAGCGCCGGGAATTGTTCGCCGACGATAGCATATGAAATATCACCAACTGAAAGTTCAGTCAAGCCTTTGATTATTGAAAGCACCTTGCTTGTATTGTATGAATAGCTGAATGTAAGGTTCCAGTCAAAATCACCTGCGCTTACAACCGGAGTGATGTTTAAGTCAACCTCAATACCTTTTGTCATAAGTTCACCAGCATTGATAAAAGCACTTCCATAACCTGTTGAATAAGGAATAGTAGCAGGTATCGTCTGGTTTTTAGTATTTGATTTGTACGCGTTGAAGGTAATATGGAATTTGTTCTTCATGAAGCTTGCCTCGAAACCGCCTTCAATTTCCGTTGTTATCTCAGGCTTAAGGTTCGGGTTGCTCAGTGTTGTGTTGAGTGTATATCCGCCTACATTGAAAGGAAATCCGGCTGCTGAATTAAATTGAGGCAGAGTGGCATAATAGTTGGTGAGTGATATCTGACCTGTCTGTGACCATCCTCCCCTGACCTTCAGGAAGCTTAATACCGAGTTATTCTTCAGTGACTGGATCGCATCTGTAAGGACAAGGCTTGCGTCAACGCTCGGATAGAAGAATGAACGGTTAGCTGCCACTAGTCTTGAATCCCAGTCGTTACGTACAGATCCATGTAGGAAAGCAAAATCCCTGAAACCGAGAGTATAGTCAGCAAAAATTCCTACTGAATTACGGTTTCTTTCTTCTTCGGTTACTCCGGGTTCACCAAGACGGTTGGCAACATTATAAAGGTAAGGGATAACTGTTGAGTTATTCCCTAAATACAGATAGCGATAATGGTAGGAATAAACCGAGTTACCAAGAACAAGTTTGCTTGTGAAATCACCGAATTTATTGTTTGCCTGAATAAGGAAGTCACCGGTAAGGATCATATTATCCCATATATAATCGTTGGAAACCCCTGCAAAAGGCGATCCGCCTGCTGTATGTGATGCTTGCCAGGGATCGGCTTTCATATAACTATTAAAGACGACCGGGTCTCTGAAATAAGTTCTGTTATTTGTTCTGTATGTTACACCGGCGCGATATGAAATATCCAGCCATTGAACTGGTTTAAGGTCAAGTAAAACAGAACCAAGAAGGTTGTTTATTGTAGTTTTATATCTCGAATATTTTATCTGCCAGTAAGGATTGGAGTAGTAGGCATTAAAATATCCGTTATGATTTGCAAATTTATTGTTGTCAACATCTTGATATGCCGTAACATCAACCTCGCCAGGTGTATTAAGCAACATCCAGTAAACCGGTCTCTGCTGGAAGTAATCATCACCCGAAACATCAGTTTTTGTCATTGAGAAACCGAGCGAATATTCAGCATGGAAAATTCCGCTGGTTCTTGAACCTGCGACCCTGAGGCCAGTTCTCCTATTTTTATCGTCCTTTATTATCCCAGTTGTTTTTACATCCTGCAGTGAAAGATAGAAGCTGTTTTTATCATCACCAACAGAATAGGAAACATCATTCTGCATGGTAATGCCTGTTTGGAAGAATTTCTTTTTCTGATCTTTTACCGCGCTGTATTTTACCATCTGGTATGAACCATCAGCAAGAACACCGCCTAATATAACTTCAGCACCATTGTATTCAGGGCCGTACTGCTGGTTTTCATATGATGTATATGGATTGGTGTTGCGGTCGGGTCCGATCCAGAAAGTATACTGAGGAAGGTAATTTATAGTATCTTCGCCTGATCCTGAACCAAACTTCTCCTGGAGCTTAGGCATATAAGATACTGATTCAAATGTGGTAATGTTGCTTATTTTAACAGTGGCAATATTGCCACCACCTCTTTTTGTTGTAACAACCAGAACGCCGTTTGATGCATCGTTGCCATAAAGAGCAGATGCACTTGCGCCCTTAAGGATGTTAACGCTCCCGATGTCGTTTGGGTTCAATGAGTTCAGGTAGTCTGCGCTGACCGGAACACCATCGAGTACGACAAGTGCCTGGTTTGTTGCGAGCAGATGCCGGTTCCCTCTAAGAGTGATCCTGGTATCAGGGTTAACGCCGTTGTTTACCGTGCTAATCTGCAAGCCTGATACTTTTCCGGTCAAACCGCTTATTGCGTTGGTAGCGCCACCCTGTGTAAGCTGCTGGTCACTTACCGTTGCAGTTGCAACACCAAGCGATTTTGCCTCTCTTTTGATACCGAATGCAGTTACAACAACTTCATTCAGCACTTGCTGTTCAGCTTCCATTACGCAATTAACGAGCGACCTGCCGGCAATCTGAACCTCCTGGGTTTTCATTCCGACATAGGAGAAAACCATCGTAGTTGCCGTAGTGGGTGCAGAAACTGAGTAATTTCCATTTAAATCTGTAATGGCACCAATAGTGGTACCTTTAACCTGAACAGTCACCCCGGGAAGTGATCCTTCCCCTGCAACAGCTGAGGTAACCGTACCTGTAATGACTTTTGTCTGCGCCAGCAGGCTTGCTCCTGCAAACACAAACAAACAAATCAGCAGAAATAGTTTCTTCATACGAATTAGTTTTAGGTTTTAAGTTAACTTGCCAAAGTTACCGGTTTTTTTAAATAAACAAAATATAAGGTGTTTTTTTTTAATAGTGTCGAAAAATCAGACGATGATGTGTTTTTTTAAATTGTTGATTATATAACGAATCATATACTTTAAAGCATTAAAACTTTCGAATGTTTAACTTAAAAATATTTATAAGCCATCTTAGCTCCTGAATAAAAAAATGAAGCTTTTCAGTCCCCTGCTCCTGTTTGTATTTTAAAGATCCCTGCAGAGCTAAAAACGAATAACTGCCATGCCATAGCATTGTGAATCTGGCATTTGCTAAATATTTAGATGTCGAATTCCTTAATTTTGTTATAGCCTGTCTATCAGACATATAACCAAAATGCATTTTCTAAATAAAACGGACGGCAGGTTATCAGGAGACTCCTTTAAACAGGAGTTATTTGATGGTTTTTCTTTTCCTGAGCTCCCTGGCAGCAATGCAGAGTTCGTTGTGGGTTTTTTCACCAAGCGCGCGTATAAGAGGTGTTTTAAGAAACTCATATAAATACATGCCTTCGCCGGTTCCAAAAGTGCGTGCAGAAGAACAGATCGCGATCTCTTCATAATTCACTGCAGTAAATCCCGAAAACCTCTTCATTCTTGCAGGGAAAAGATGACATGAAAGTGGCTTCTGAAAAGAAATCATTTTATCGGACCAGGCTTTTTCAATTCCGCACATATATATTGAGTCATTCAATATGGTATATGCGCACTCCTCATTGTTTATCAGAGGAGTAACCCTGTCATTTTCACGGTCAATGATACTTGTCCCCTGCTTCTCAATAGATTCGATACCTTCCTGACGGAGATAGGACCTGATGACCGGCCAGATTTCTTCGAGAATCCTTGCCTCATCATCCGTTAAGGGTGCTCCTGAATCGCCATACCTGCAGCAATTGCCCAAACACTCCGGAAGGTCGCATCTGAACTTCTTCTCAAGCAGGTCAAAGCTGAAGATTGTATTACCGATACGGATCATACAAGTACCTTTCCCGTCATATCCTTCGGGATAGGTATCCCCATTATTGTAAGGAGCGTCGGGGCAACGTCGGCAAGTATTCCGTCCCTGATGAATTTGTAATCATCGCTAACAAGTATACACGGTACGGGATTCAGCGAGTGAGCAGTGTTCGGCGACCCATCCTCATTTATAGCCTTATCGGCATTCCCATGGTCGGCAATTATAAGAACATCATATCCTTCAGCTCTGGCTGCCTTTACTACTGCTCCTGCACATTCATCAACCACAGCAACTGCTTTCATTATAGCATCATATACACCCGTATGTCCGACCATATCTCCATTTGCGAAATTGAGACATATAAAGTCAAATTTCTCTGTTTCTATAGCCTTTATTATGGCATCTTTCACAAGATAAGCGCTCATCTCAGGCTGCAGGTCATATGTCGCCACCTTTGGCGAAGGAATAAGTATCCGTTCCTCGTTGGCAAATGGCGCTTCCCTTCCTCCTGAAAAGAAAAAGGTGACATGGGCATATTTTTCAGTTTCAGCTATCCTGAGCTGTGTTTTACCTGCCCTTGCAAGAACTTCGCCGATAGTATTATCTGCATTTTCTTTCGGATAAATGACATGCAGGCCCTTGAATGTCGCATCATAGGGAGTCATTGTGCAATAATATAACGGTATGGTTTTCATACCGTACTCTGGCATATCGTTTTGAGTAAGAGCAATTGTGAGCTCCTTGGCCCTGTCGTTCCTGAAGTTGAAGAAAACAATAACATCTCCTTCTTTTACTTTCCCAACAGGATTACCTGCCTTATCAACTACAACAATAGGCTTCATGAATTCATCAGTGATGCCTTCATCATATGATTTCTGCATGGCATCAAGTATATCTGTGGCAGGAGTTCCTTTCCCATTGACAATAAGGTCGTACCCTTCCTTAATTCTTTCCCACCTCTTATCCCTGTCCATGGCATAATACCTTCCAATGAACGATGCTACAACACCGTTTGATTTAGCGAGGTGCTCCAGCAGATTCTTCATATAGCCCTTCCCGCTCCTGGGGTCAGTATCGCGACCATCACCAAAACCGTGAATAAAGACTTTGTTAAGGTTAAAATCTTTAGTCATATCACAAAGGTGGTAAAGGTGCTTGTCGAGAGAATGTACACCACCATCTGACACCAGCCCAAGAAAATGAACCTGTTTGTCATTGTCACGTGCGTAAGTGAATGCATCGGTAAGCACCTTGTTTTTCTTTATTGCCCCGGTTTTGCATTCGACGTTTATCTTTACCAGGTCCTGGAAAATGATCCTGCCAGCTCCTATATTCAGGTGCCCCACCTCCGAGTTTCCCATTTGCCCCTCAGGAAGGCCTACATCCTCACCGCATGCCAGCAGTTTTGAGTTTGGATATTTTTTCTTCAGGGCTGTGATGTTTGGAGTCGGAACAGTGCTTATCACATCTGATTTTGAGCCGTCACCGATCCCCCATCCATCAAGTATCATCAATAATGTTTTTCTATTCTTCATATATAATTTTCGTATTTACCAGATATTAAACATAAAACTCCTGTTCATTGTTTTTACAGGATGCAAAATTAGATAAAAAAAAGTGAAGGGAAAGATATTAAACAAAGAGGTTGTATCAAAAGCCCTCTTTGGAACTCTGTGATCTCTGTGTAAGTTCTTAATTATTTGTTACACAGAGGGCCACAGAGAAGGCACAGAGCGACACAGAGAAAGCATTATTTTAATTTCAGACTTTTGAGACAGCCTCTTTGACTATTTTACTATATTGGCTTTAATATTATAGTTTTTCTGCGGACAAGTCGCCTCCGGGGCTATATCTTTTCCAACATAATTATTCCATTCATCCCGGGTCATATTCCTTGATACCAGGGTACAGATGTCTTTAACCAGGTTATCGACATGTGTGGGCCTGCTTAAGAGGTTCCGGGCACCTTCATAGGATCCTGAGACTATAAGCTGGCCATCAGGACTGAATTGCATTACAAGAACAAATCCTTCATTATCAGAAAGTGTGACAGGAGGTTCGGTCAGGTCCGTGATATTCTGAATATTGAATATTTTAAGGGTCTTGTCATTGCTTGCCGTTGCCATCTGTTTAAGCAGCGGGTTGAACTGAATATCATTGATCTGAGCTGTATGAGCCTTAACCTCTGATATCTTTTTCCGTGCAGTAATATCCCAGAGCTCAACATTACCTTCAATATCACCGAGTGCAAGTATATTTTCATCCGGTTTAAAACGCACTACTTTAATCTCTTTACCTTCTGTCGGGATCCTGAAATTGTCGGCATTGCTTTCAGGATTCAATACAATCACTTTACCGTCGTTGCTAAGGCCGGCAATATAGCTTCCATTCGATGATACATCGATCGAATTGATCTGCATGCCACCAGTACCAAGATTTGTACTTGTTCTTGAGGACATATCCCATTTAATAACTTTCCCGTCAAGTGAGGCAGAGTAAAGATATTTTCCGTCGTATGAAAAAATAAGTGATTTGATCTTGCCATTATGCCCGTCCAGATCGTATTTCATGCTATTCCCCTTAAGCGGAATCAAATGGATTGTTGAGTTGCTGCTTCCACAGGCAAGTACGGAGGCGTCAGGACTTACAGTCAGTACCTCAATAATATCAGTACCTGAGTAAATCACCTGGTAGGTTTTTGCATCTCCGTCGAGATTCCATTTCAGCACCTTTCCATCATCACCTGATGTAAAGAATTCTCTTTTACCGGGTATGAAAGCAATACTCTTTATTACCTGTCCGGAGTGCCCGGTGTAAGATTTATAGTTGACATTCCCATACTGAATGGCTACATTATACAGACCGTTATATATATCGGCATCATTTTCAGGTCCGCCGTTTTTCTTATTGAACAAGTATGCCTGATAAGCCAGCAATGTCTGAATATCTTTCTGTCCCTTTACCTGCAGTGATTTCATTGACATCGATTTCCCGATTGAGAGCATTCTCAGCCTCAATGCTTCATTTTTTTGAATTGTTGCCAATTCCTCGTTCTGTTTTGCCATGATGCTTGCCAGTTTTGCTGAATCGGCCCGCTGCTCGGCAATACTTTTCTGAAGCTGAGCTTCATTTGCATTTTTCACTGCGTATGAGCGCTGATCATTTGCAATATTTTTCTGCACGACAGCCTCTTCCTCTTTAATTCTTGCAAAATTGGCTGCTGAATCAGCAATATTCTTCTGGAGAACTGCCATTTTTGTGGAAGAATCTGCTCTTTGTCTCTGGAACTCCTCCTGTTTTCTCCGGCTCTCGGCAAGAATGGTAGCCCTGTCGGCAGCAATCTTCTGAACAAAGGCAAAAAGCATGAATCCTAATGATATGAGAGCGGCTGTTCCAAGAATAATCGCACTGACTTTAGTTCTGCGTATCTTTCTTTTCTGGAGGCGTATTTTGCTCTCTTCTTCATCAAAGAATGCCTTTTCACTTGTACGCAGGTATACCATGGCTCTTTCAAAGGCCGGATCATACCGCTGGGCCCATGCCAAATTTGGTTTTTGATTGTCGCGCCAGTTTATTGCAAGCTGAAGGTCGGGAGGCCGCCAGAGGCTGGTTTTCCCCTGCTGGTACATTGCCGAGGCTTCTGAAAGCCGCCTGTACATTTGTACTGATGAAGCTTCCTCATCGACCCACACACGCAAACGATTCCATAATCTCATGAGACTCTCATGAGAAAGGTCAATAATGGAATCATCATTAAGGGGGACATCCTGCCTTGGGGTAATAAATGACCGTGATGGTATCCTGAACTTTTCAACCACCTTAAACAACTCATCACTGGTGCACTGAATGATGTTTTTTATTGTATTGACACCTGACGGGCGACGGATACCTTTGTTATCGGGTCCCTTCTCAGTGATTATCCTGAACATTTTTTCGCAGATCTCCCTTCCCCGCGGATCGAGTTCCTTGAAAGCTTCATCCGCGTGTCTCGACATAGCATCGCTCATTGTTCCGACAGCATCATAATCGGTTAAGCTCAGCGGCCGGCCAGGCTCATCAAGTTCCTGCCAGTAGGTCCATGTTCTCATAAGAGCATGCTGAAGTACGGGCAGCTGATCTGTCCTGTCCCCGATATCATCAAGAATTATTTCGACAAGCTCAGGTTCAATTGATGCCCCGGCGTATTTAACAGGACCTTCGATTACCTGTCTGTAATTCTCCCTGTCCATGTGGGGGACAAGGTAGTTACTGTTGTTAATTAATTGTGTAAGACCCTGGTAATGCGCACATTCAGCAATAAAGTCGGAGCGCATCGTTACAATTGTATAAATAGGTGAATCAGGATGGCTTACTGCCCTTACAATTTTTTCAATGAATTCAGCTGTACGGCTTCCTTTTGACCCGCTTTCGCCCAGGCCGCTATACCTGAAAATCTCTTCGAACTGGTCAATAACTAACAGCATTTTTTCATTTCCCATGATAAGGAATTTCTTGAGAGCAGTAGTTATACCGTCCTGGTTCAGATGCATTTCCAGCAGGATATTGTCAATGCCGGCTTTCTGCAATCCGCTTGCCGTGACATTTTCTACGATTGCCTCTCCCAGACTTCCAAATGGGTCATTGCCGGGTCTGAACATGATTATCTTCCATCCTGCAGATTCCTTTGATCCCAGGTCGCGGATCTTCGGGAGCACTCCGCAATAGATCAGTGATGATTTCCCGGTGCCTGAAGCACCAATAACTGTTATGAACCGGTTCCCGAGAAGCTTTTGAAGGACTTCACGGCTCTCCATTTCACGCCCGAAAAAAAGGTCGCTCTCCTCCGGGGAAAATGGTCTCAGCCCTGGAAAAGGATTGAAACGGAAGGTCTCATTTGTTGATCCCATAGTCAGAATTATAATGGCTTAATATAAGTTGTTTAAAGTTGGTCGTCGTTCTGCCTGATGCCATATCGGATGGGTTTAGTGCTCAATATTTCCAATGTAGTTCAGAATAATCGAAGATTGTTCCGGATACTGGTAATGAAAATCCTCAACAGCACTTAGTGGCAGCAGATAGAATCCTTTATCATTTATCATTCCTTTGATTTTAACTCCTGCTTCAGTCTGATCGCTGACTATTACTGCTTCACTTCCGGCATGTATGGTCCAGAGTATATATCCTCCTGCCGAGGGCAATGCTTTATCTCCCAATACTTTCAGGTATTTCACTGAACTTGCCAGAAAAAGAAGATAATCTTCATCAGCCCCTGTAAAAAGATCTGAAAGAAATCTGACTTTCCCGTACAGCATCTCTTCTGCAGGAATTTCATTGTTCATAAACATGAGAATCCGATCTTTCAGTTTTCCATTAATTCGTCCTGAAACAGTACTGTAAACTCCATTCCCCGACCTTGCAATTAATTTTGCAGATTCCTCCTGCACGATCTGTTCAGGACTGAAGAGAAGTGCAATTACCGACTGAGCGAGAATTCCGCTATCAACGGAAGTTATATTCCTGAGGGCACAAGCCCGTATCCAGATTCCAAGAAGGTTATAATCGCGGTTCAGGATATCATCAATTAGTTTTGGATTATCAGGTATCTCGCACGGGTAGAAATGGGAAAGGTTCTTCACCTTGATTTCATCAGGTATGGCATCAAGCAGTGGAATAATTTTTGGTTTAATCGATTCATCGATAACTATATCAATCATTTCAAGTGCGTAATTTACGCTTTCGACTGTACCGCCCGAGAGGTTTTCCCTTATCCTTGATATTGATCCTGAATCATAAGTTATTGAGAGAAGGTTGAACAGGAACAGGTTCCAGCGCGCAATATCCTTATTCAAAGGCTGCAGAAGGCGCTCATCATTTATTTTCTTAAGAGAGATTTTTGCAGAAAGATCCCATGTAATGATCCCAATAACATCCGAGATCATCTGGTGAATATGGTCCCTCTCCTGATCCGGAGATTTGAACCTGCTATCCGCCAGGAGTTTGAGCGCAACTTCCCTCACCTGGCGTGAATTCGACCAGAGCCTTGAGAAGAGAAACATGAGGTTATCATTGCTGCCCTCTTCAGCAAGTATCCGGAGAATTGCTATGCTGGTTTCCGTATTCCCTGAAGAGACCATGTAATATCTTTGCAGCTGATCAGATGCATCGCTGCCAAAGCGCCTGAGAACATTTTTAGCCTGTGTTCTGAGTTTCGGAATCTCGAGATACTCACATACTTCCTGTACCATGTCCTTGATTCTGAATTTCCCGATCAGCATTATTCCGACTGCCCTTGAATCATCAGAGTTATCCCTTAAAAGCCTCAATATCTGAGTAGTCTGAGGTTGTCTTGAATCTGAAAGGAGCTTGTGTGAGAACCTCTTCCTGTCGTCCTTCTCCGTAACTAAAGAGGAAAGGTGTTCGAGGCTTTCCGAAATAAAAGACGCACGCACCCTTATCTCTTTTTCCCTTCCTCTGTCAGCAGCAATCTTTTTTATGAGAGGAAGAAGGCTTATGTCCTTAGTGTCATCTGCATGGTTAAGGATCTTTATCAGAAACCAGTTACCCGGATATCTGTCGAGAGACTTGTAATCACCGGTAACAAGATCGAAATAATTTTCCCTGAAAGTCAGTCCTGCCAAAAAGTTCCCTTTTCTTCCGTGTATTTCCTGCTGAACCAGTAATGAGGCATTATCACGGTTCCCGCTTTCGAGGGTTTCCCCGATCGACTTCCTGTATTCAGAATAAACCTTAAAGGCGACGAATATCCACAAACCGGTTATAGCAATCAGTACAACCGAAAAATGTATCAGCCTTATAAAGCCAAGAATTCCCAGACCTGAAAGGAGAAGTCCCGAAGAAAGCGCTGCGATCTCATTTATGGTTCCATCCATGCCAGACTGAACAACATACCTGGTCTTTTCGTCAAATGTCAGGTAAATTGCCTTTAGTGAAGGCAATTCTATCGAATCCCTGAGCGATCTTGAAAAGAGGCGGCTCATGGCAAGGATCATAAAAAAGAGCATGAACCCGCTTGTGGCAGGTGTGAATCCCATTATCGTTCCAATTACTACAGCTATGATTGTAAAGCCGGCAATGAGCACCGGGGATAGTACAAGACAAGTGCGCAATCCATAATTTCTTATCAGGTAGGCGAATACGGTCAGCTTTATTAAAAGAGTGAATATCATTATGCTTCCGGTAAAGAGCCCCAGGAATCGCGCCATATCTTCTTCGGCAGGATATTGTACCCTGGTGACCGCCATAAATGAATACTGAACAAAAAAGGCGGTCATTACCGAAAGGCCAATGAATATCCCAAGTATCCTGAGATATGAATTTTCTCTTATAAGTCCAGGAATAGTTTTGCTGTCATCTGGTTTTGAATTTTCGCTTGTCTCTGTTGTTTGTCTGACAAGTAACCTTGAGCCGATTGATATCTGCAAAATGGTTGCAGTGAGTATGGCAGCAGCGCTTATCAGTAGAATATTATGCGGCCTGAAATTGAGTGAAAGAAGAACGGGAATTGCAAAGCAGCTGATAATGACCCCTATGATGAGTCCGGAATCGACAAGACTGAATAACCTTTTACCCTGCCTGTGCATAAAAAGCTGGCTCACAGTTTCACGGAAACCGAGCATTACCAGGATATTCAGAGGGCCCAGCATGATGAAAATCAGGAAGATCACCCATTTTACCGGATTAATCAGAAGGATTATCCATAAAATCAAAGTGAGTGCAGCTGCAAAGGCAATGTTGATGACAGAAAAATTTCTGAAGTTCATGCGAGTCCGAAGCCGGGTATAAACTGTAGTGAGAATAATTCCGGCTATCCCGGAAAGGACATATCCCCATGCCATCTTTTTCTCATCAAAAATTGAAAGGAATAATGAATGGGCGCTGATATCAAATGTACCAAGAAAGATCCCCACAAAAACAGACTGGGTAAGGAGAACAGCAATCACAGATTCCTCACCGGATTTGATTCCAGGGAATGAGAACAATCTCTCTTTCATAAGTATCCCCCGCCTTAAATTAGCGCACCCTAAAATAGTAATTAAATCCCATCTGAAATATCATCAAATCGCTTTTTTGATGAACATCCACTAAAGATATGCATTTGAGAAACAGGAGATGCCGGGTTGAAAAAAGTTTCAGATCCCCGAGCCCAATTTAATTATCGATTGTAAATTATTGATATCCAAACTAATACCTTCAACAACAATATTTGCCTTATTGTAGAATTTTTCGCGAAAGGTAAGTTTTTCATCTATAAAGTCATAAAGCTTATCATCAGGAACATTTTTTAATATGGGTCTGTCTTCCGTTGATCCGAGGAGCCGGCTGACCAGCTGACCCGTCGACATTTTCAGATATACTGTAACTCCGGTTTCAAGCATGAACTCCATATTATCACCGTGGCAGGGAGTACCTCCTCCTGTTGAGACAATTGTCCTGACCTGTGATTTCAGGCTTCTCAGGACCTCCGTCTCGAGGCTTCTGAATCTATCCTCTCCTTCCCGCGAAAAAATCTCAGGGATGGTTTTGCCAGCCACTTCTTCGATTTTCCTGTCAAGATCTATGAATGACCACCCAAGGGTCGCAGCCAGCCTTTTACCAGCGGTTGACTTGCCGCTGCCCATAAAACCGATGATATAAACAAGGTTTCTCCCGTGCATCATAATTCCAGTTTCATCTGGGCCGGATCTTCATGGGGCGGCTGTTTAGGCTCTTCATCATCATTTTCGGGTGGTATGGCAGTTTTGCTTTCCTTTTTAATTACAGGTTCAATTTCATGAATATTTTCTACCATGAAGCTGGTAAGTCTTTTCCCTTTTGCCTTATAGCTCTTGACTCCTATGAACTCTGAAACCTCAATTATCTCATTGTCGCGGTTTTTGTGCTTTCCCCCGAATTCGATCTCGAACCTGGGATATTCAACTTCGGTAATGCTTACCATCTTCGACTCCGGATCCTCATTGATAAAGCATTGAGGTTTTTCAGATTCCTCAATAACGAACCGCTTCAGGTAATAGAATTTCTGTTCCGCATCCCAGTATACTACAGAGTATACTTTACCGGGCCTGAATTTCTCAATTACAAGAATATTTTCCTCGAAATGGTTAGAGAGGTCGAAATTTGTATGCCTGAAGAAGCCGTTCTTTGTAATAACCAGTATTTTTTCGTCGCCGCTGAATTCTCCAAGGTAGTTACCCCGGCCGTCGACATTGAGCCTGAATACGGCATCATCAAACCAGATCTTCCTGCCGCCAAGAGTCGAGAGCCCCTTCTCCTTCAGCGCGATCTTGTGAACAGCATTCTTGGTAAGGATGTTACCCATTGAAGATTTGCCCTTGATGCCAAGCTGCCCAAAATCAAATTCAAATTCCAGCTTTTTCAGGCGGGCCTTCGGCTTATGATAAACCTTTATGACTTCTGCTTCTCCGTTGGGGTTTGCGCTGAAATAAACGATTTTTGAACCGGCCTTGCCCCTGGTCATATTGTACTCCTTGTCGCGGGTGAGACCTGTGATCGCACAGCGTTTTGCAAGGAGCGATCCGTCCTTGCCATCCTGATAAACTATATTATAGATGGTCCTCTCATCATTTTTAATGAATACCTGGGCATATAGTATATCATTCCCGACAAATACCTTGTCGGCCACTTTAGTTATGAGAAATACTCCATCCTTCCTGATAATAATTATATCATCCATATCGGAGCACTCGCATACAAACTCATCCTTCTTCAAGCCGGTTCCGATAAATCCCTCCTTATAGTTTATATAAAGCCTTGCATTATTGGCAACAACTTTGGCAGCCTGAATGGTATCGAAACTCCTGATCTCGGTTTTTCTCTCCCATCCCTTGCCATATTTTTTCTTTATCTGCTTGAAATAATTAATTGTGTATGGTATAATATTCTTCAGGTGATTTTTCACCTCTTCGAGCTCAACCTCGAGGCCCTTGATATGCTCATCAGCTTTCTTGACGTCGAACTTTGAAATTCTCTTTATCCTGATTTCAGTGAGCTTAATGATATCCTCGCGGGTCACATCCCTTAAAAGTCTCTTCCTGAATGGTTTAAGACCCTTATCAATAGCGGTTATAACGGCTTCCCATGTCTCGCTCTCTTCGATGTCGCGGTAGATCCGTTCCTCGATAAAGATCTTCTCGAGCGACGACATGTGCCATTCTTCCTGCAATTCTGCCTTTCTTATCTCCAGCTCGGCCTTCAGCAAATTAACGGTACGGTCGGCTGAATGTTTGAGGATTGAACTCACCCCCATGAAAGAGGGCTTGTTATCGGTTATTACACATGTATTGGGCGATATTGAATATTCGCAATCGGTGAATGCATAAAGCGCATCTATCGTCATGTCGGGTGAAACACCCGGCATGAGCTGTATTACTATTTCGACATTTGCGGAAGTATTGTCGTCGATTTTCCTGATCTTGATCTTTCCCTTTTCGCTTGCTTTAATTATCGATTCTATAAGAGAAGATGTCGTTTTTCCAAAAGGTATCTCAGTGATTACCAGCTCCTTCTTATCAATCTTATCAATCTTTGCCCTTATCTTGACAACTCCTCCACGCTGACCATCATTATACCTGGAGATATCAATAAATCCTCCTGTCGGGAAGTCGGGGTAAATGACAAAATTCTTTCCCTGGAGATAATCAATGGTTGCATCGATCAGTTCATTGAAGTTATGTGGAAGAATTTTTGATGCAAGGCCTACGGCAATTCCTTCTACGCCAAGTGAAAGAAGAAGCGGGAACTTGACCGGAAGTGTGACAGGCTCCTTGTTGCGGCCGTCGTATGAAAGCTTCCATTCGGTTGTTTTGGGATTGAAAATTACATCAAGTGCGAATTTCGAGAGCCGTGCCTCAATATATCTCGGAGCTGCCGCTGAATCGCCGGTAAGAATATTTCCCCAGTTACCCTGAGTGTCAATCAGGAGATCCCTTTCACCAATTTGTACAAGCGCATCGCCTATTGAGGCATCGCCATGAGGATGGAACTGCATGGTATGTCCGATGATATTGGCTACCTTGTTGTACCGTCCATCGTCCATTCGTTTCATTGAGTGAAGGATACGCCTCTGAACCGGCTTGAGACCATCGTTAAGATCAGGAACCGCACGCTCGAGAATTACATAGGAAGCATAATCGAGAAACCAGTTCTGGTACATCCCCGACAAAGCCGTCACTGAATGAAGGGCAATATGCCCCTGAGGGATATCTTTCTCTCCTACAGGTTTTTCAGTTTCAAGTTCAAAATCGTCCATAATCACACTAAACGCTTCCTGTTAATACTTAACCTTTTCCTCATCAATAATATCAAGGTCAGTCCTGAGGTTTTCAATGATAAAGTCCTGTCTTTCAGGGGTGTTTTTTCCCATATAGAATTCAAGGTAACCATTTATGGTATCTTCCTTTTTCATCCTGACAGGCTCAAGCCTCATATCCTTGCCGATAAAATTGGCAAATTCGTCAGGCGATATTTCACCCAGACCTTTAAACCTCGTGATCTCAGGATCCGGTCCCAGGGCTTTGACAGCCTTAGCCTTCTCATCCTGTGAATAACAGTATCTCGTTTCCTTTTTGTTCCTTACCCTGAAAAGCGGCGTCTGCAGAATATAGACATGCCCTTTTTTTACAAGATCGGGAAAGAATTGCAGGAAGAAGGTGAGAAGAAGAAGCCTGATATGCAATCCGTCAACATCGGCATCAGTGGCAATCACAACATTATTATAGCGCAGGTTCTCAATGCCGTCTTCAATGTTCAATGCCGCCTGCAGGAGGTTGAACTCTTCGTTTTCGTAAACGATCTTCTTGGTAAGTCCGAATGAATTAAGCGGCTTACCGCGAAGACTGAACACTGCCTGGGTCTCAACATTCCTTGATTTGGTAATAGATCCGCTGGCAGAGTCTCCTTCGGTTATGAATATCGTTGAATCGAGCCTGTTGGTATCATTTGAATTGTAATGTGTCCTGCAATCTCTAAGCTTCTTGTTATGAAGGCTCACTTTTTTTGCCCTGTCGCGTGCAAGTTTCTGGATTGATGAAATAGCTTTCCTCTCTTTTTCCGAGTCCTGAATCTTTTTCAGGAGGATCCCGGCAGTCTCAGAGTTTTTATGAAGGTAATCATCAAGCTGTTTCTTGATAAAATCTGTAATAAATGTCCTGACAGACGGCCCTTCGGGTCCCATATCTTTTGACCCGAGCTTGGTCTTGGTCTGTGATTCAAATATCGGTTCTTCAACCTTGATGCTTATTGCAGCAATGATCGATGAACGTATGTCGGAGGCATCATAATCCTTCTTGTAGAAATCCCTTATTGTTCTGACAATTGCCTCCCTGAAAGTTATCAGGTGGCTACCTCCCTGTGTAGTGTTCTGCCCGTTGACAAAACTGTAATAATCTTCGCCGTACTGTAGACCGTGTGTAAATGCGATTTCAATATCTTCGCCTTTAAGATGAATGAGAGGATAAAGACCCTCCTTGTTCATATTCTCATTCAGAAGGTCGGCAAGGCCGTTCCTTGAAAAGAATTTACTGCCGTTGAAATTGATTATCAGACCCGAATTAAGGTATACGTAGTTTTTTAGCATAGAATCTACGTATTCCGAAATGTAGAAGAAGTTACCGAACATAACTTCATCCGGCTCGAATATCACTTCAACGCCATTCTCTTCTGTGGTGGCTTTCAGCGGGTGATCCTTAACAGTTATGCCATGCTCAAATTCGATCACTTTTATCTGTCCATCACGTATTGACCTGACAATGAATTTAGATGAAAGCGCATTAACTGCCTTCACTCCTACACCGTTAAGACCAACAGATTTTTTGAATGCCTTGGAATCGTATTTAGCCCCGGTGTTCATTCTTGAAACGGCATCGAGTACCTTGCCGAGGGGTACACCCCGTCCATAATCACGTACCCTGACCTCCCTGCCATTGATCGAGACATCAATCTTCTTACCGAAACCCATCATGTATTCATCAACGGCATTATCCATCACCTCTTTCAGCATGACATAAATGCCATCATCCTGCGATGAGCCGTCGCCGAGCTTGCCGATATACATACCTGGCCTCAGCCTGATATGCTCCCGCCATTCAAGGGTTTTAATATGTTCTTCAGAATATCCAACAACCGACATTTTGCAGAAATTTTGCGCAAATATAGTCAAATAGAGTTGTCACTATCTATCAATTTTTCAACAATTGGTCAGATTTATCATCCGGGTACAACAGATAAACGGCTGAAAATGAATGACGATGATAGCGGTACAATAACTTAATAACAGGTGGAATCTTTAAATAAAATAACCCCCTTTCCCGTTTCCCCCAAGAGGGAAAAGCTATTTACCCCTTCCCCCCTGGGGGAAGGCTGGGTTGGGGGTAAAAAATAGTTAATTAATAATTATTTTATTCAGAATTAAATACTGATCAGCCCAGGATACCCATTTGTCTCATTAAAAGGACTGCATTCCTTTTGCTTGCAATGCCATCACGCAGTTTGTAATCAAAGCTGATATTCTCACCATCAATATCGACCTCAATGCATTTATTTGATATAACACCGGGGTGCTCCTTTTCCATTGCACCAAGAGAAGTGTCATGGGTTGCTATCAGGCCGGTGCCTCCCAGGCTTATTACCCGGTTGATGAATAATTTCGATCCCTGGCTCTTATCATCTGAATTTGTTCCTTTAAGAATCTCATCGAGAATAAAAAAGAGATTCCTGCCGGAAGCAAGTTTTTCCTCAAGTGATTTCAGCCTTTTAAGCTCAGCATAAAAATATGATTCATTTGAAGAAAGTGAATCCGTGGTCCGCATGCTTGTAAACAATCTCACCGGAGTAAAACTAAACTCTGAAGCACAAACGGGGGCTCCGGCCATGGCAAGGATATAATTGACAGCCACACTCCTCAGGAATGTGCTCTTGCCTGCCATATTTGCACCGGTAATTATACAGATCTTCCCCATGGCAGGAAGTTTGAAATCATTGCATACCCGATTTTCCTGATCAATAAGCAGATGGCCCATTTGCCTTGCATTAAACGGGATCCCATCTTCTGATAATGATGGAAAGACAAATGCCGGATTATTAAAATCATAATTCCCGAGACTTATAAATGCATCTACCTCTCCCAGCATCTCAAGCCAGACAGGGAACTGGACCCTGTTCACCGATTTCCATTCTTCAAGTCTTATAATGCAATGCAAATCCCACAATAACAAACCGTTAAAAACAAATCCTGCGATTACATTCAGCCTGCTGTCGAATGCCCGGATTATCCTGCTGAGCTCTTTCAGTGATGAAACTGCTGATTTGTTTCCTGACTTGATACTGGTTTTCATCCGGTTGATCAAGGGTGAATCAAACGACTCATTTTCAATAAGCTCAAGCAGCTTCCCGAACGAAGACAGAAATCTGAATCTCCCGGTAAGCTCCTCATGGATGGCAGATGATCTCTTCAGGTTAAAGAGAATGATAAAGGTATTTAGAAGAAAAAGTGAAATAAAAACAGAATAATGTAACAAGCCTGCCGCCGTCAGAATTAGTGAGATCAGGGTAAGTGAAGGGAGCACCCAGATTATTGTCTTCCTGAAAACAGAAGAATCTAAAACAGATTCTTCTGACAGCCAGTCAGTAAGGCCTGAGATGTGCTCCTGTTCAAGGCTCTTATTCATACCTGTGGCCAGGAAGCTTTGCCTCCATGAATGTTTGGCAGATATTTCGGCTATTGTCTTCTGCCTCTTCTTCAGCAAGGGTGAAATGGAATATGGATCTGAAAGCCATCCTGCAAGGACCTGCCGGCCATAACCGGTACATGTTCTGTTAAGATACTGGAAGAGAGATGAAGCGCCGAAAATATCAAGATCGTAAGAAAAATCATGGCCTGTGCGGGCAAAGGAACTCCCGTCCTCAAACATTGAATAATCTCCTGCAAGGGCTTTTTCCTCATTCATGTTTATAACCTCAAGATTAATCAGATACTCCTTGCGGGATGTATGCAGCAAATAGCTCTTCAGTAAGTATAGGAATATGGCAATGACTAAGAACAATAAAATAATCCCAAATGAATTTGAAATAGTAAAAGAGACCCAGACCAGGATAGCGCCACATATAAAAGTCACCAGCCGCAATGCAGACAACAGAAGAAGAGTTTTTCCTTCCTTTTCGGCCTGGGATCTGAATGATGCTGCCTCAGCTGAATATTTTTCTTTCAGTTTCTCTCGTTCCATCCGATTCAAAGTATTATTGCTGAAACCTCCATTACCGACCGTTTCATAATATAATCTGATCCTTTAAGATCGAAATCCCATCTCCATGTTTCTTTTATTGTACCCTCAGGCAGGTCAGCTAAAACAGTCTTAACCTCAGAAATATTTCCGGAGGAATCAGTAATTATTTCTGCTATATCTGTTATAAGCAGCGATTTGTGCTTTTCCAGGAACCTCAAATGGCTCTCCTGTATCTTTTTCCTGAAATTATAAAAATCCTCTTCTCCTGCCTTTGCCTTATTCCCGAGCATCCTTAACGGCATTGTCTCAAGCTGGGTCATTATATTCAGTGAAATAACCATTCCCGTATCTTCTAATCTGAATTCTGGTATCTCTATCTCTGCCAGGGATTTAAGCTTATTAAAAAAAGTACGTTTCCCTGCTTTTCTCCACACCTCATCAATCAGACCGCCAGAAATATCCTGTTCAGACAATTCAACATTTTTGAATTGTTTAACCTGGTCTCTTACCGGAGGAGGGTGTACAATATCGATAAGACAAATATGTTTTGTTCTTTCAGACAGTTCGTTCAGAGGGATATCCAGGAGCCATCCGCTCCCCAGAAAAGTGATCTTTTCAGGAAGATAAAGGTCAGCAGCTTTGAGGATAAAGTCCCTGCATCGCTTCTCATGATTCTGCCACCCGATCCCCTGTTTCAGGTGACGGTATATCAGTCCCTGCTGGTAATCATAATATCCCATTTTAGAAAGTACCCTGCGATATGACTGGGGAAATGTCATTTGTTGCTTCTTTCAGTCCTGAGCTTCTGCAATTCCTTTTTCATCATTTCCTGGAATTGCATAGCAAGTTTATCGCAGTCATCTGTTCCGAAAGATTCCGGGGTTACCGGGTCAAGAACCATGATGTCTATTTTATGGAATCCTCCGAAGATGATCCCATGTTTTGGCAGTACGTTACCGGTTCCATCCATTATAACCGGCAATATTGGTTTCCCGGTGGAAATTGCCAGCTGAAAAGCACCTCTCTTGAAAAAACTTATCTGGCTGTCGGCAGACCGGGTACCTTCAGGAAAGATCATTATTGAAATATTTTTCTTAAGGCATTCATACGCTTCTTCCATCATTTTCTCCTTGCTCTCCTTGTCTCCCCTGTCGACCGAAATATAGTCCGCCATCTTTACGTACCAGCCAAGCACCGGCACGCTGTTAACCTCTATTTTGGAGATCCACTTGAACCTGTACCTGAGGCAGTTTATTATCAGGATATCGAGTATTGACTGATGGTTGCAGATAATGACATATGTTGTTCCCGGCTTTGCCTTTTTCCTTCCTTCAACATGTATTCTCCAGATCGGGACGAGGTGTGAAATAACCCATGCCTGGTAAACCAGAAGCCAGTGAACAATTTTCCGGTTCCTGTCAAACGGAAAAGCCAGGAGCCAGACAATAAAAGTGATTGGAAAGAATACAATTATAATAATTATCCCTATCAGCCAGATGATTATCGATTTTAGTATATCCATGAACGATTAATAATTTAACCCGATTCTGTAAAATCGGACTAATATCTAAAAAAAACCAAAAAGTTCATCATCATTTAATAAAACTTCCGTCTTGAAGATCGATGAGATATCTTCCGGCATATGCCTGCATCCGGTAAGTTTCCCGGCAAATCGTGCGAACAGATCCGATCCTTCAATGGTGCATTCCTGAATTATTCCATTTTTAACAGAGAGCATGAATTCGATTGAATTTCCCCTGATTTCCAGATGTTTCTTAAACTGGTAAGCAGGTCCGTAAGCATAGTTCCATTCCCATGTCCGGTATCTCGAATCTGCAAGCTCATTTATTTTTGTACTCTCATCCTTTGAAAGATTTACTTCCTGATTCATATCCTGATTAAGGAAGTAATCCAGCATTTTGAATTTTAATTCGTTAATGTTTCTTACTGAAACCAGGTAATCTTTCAGGTTTGCAACCGGTGAAGGATTTGAGGCAACAGTCCTGGAGAAGTAGCAAGAATTATCTTCCCTTAATGATTTTTTCAGAATATCCAGATGCGAATCAAAAAGAAGAGTGCCATGATGAAGTACCCTGTTGCGCCATACATGTTCCGCATTACCTGAGATCTTGAGGCCGTTGACCTTAAGATCATTCTTTCCTTCAAATTTCGCTTCAACGCCTGTTGTGGCAAGAAATTTAATTACCGGCTGTGTATATTTTCTGAAATCGACCTGTTTGCCGGATGTGCTGTTTAAGATGAATGAAAAATTAAGATTGCCATGATCATGAAATACAGTTCCGCCTCCGGAGATCCTTCTTATCACCGGGATATTATTCCTTGTAATATAACTGGTATTTGTTTCCCTGTGCGGAGTCTGGTGCTTCCCTATTATCACTGACGGGTTGTTGATGCCCAGGATCAGGTACTCTTCCCTGCTGTTCTTAAGAAGATATTCATCAGCTGCAAGGTTGAAGAATGGATCGGTAGTGGTAAGGCTTAAACAAAGCATTTTTCTTACTTCGTAAAATACTCCTTATTAATAAGTAATTTCTTATCAGTCAATTCATAAAGTTTATATACTCCCCATCCTATGAATGCTCCGACCATCGCTCCGAAGACTACATCGCCGGGATAGTGAACTCCCAGATAGATCCTGCTGTATCCGATAACCGATGCCCATGTGATGATACTGATTGTATACCATCTTCTTTTAATGAGCATGAGGCTCAGCAGGGCTACATTAAAAGAGTTTGATGCATGTGATGAAACGAACCCGTAAAGGCCTCCGCATTCTCCGTTTACCAGGTGCACCATTCCCGCCAATGATGGTTCATGACAGGGCCTGAGCCTAAGGAAAATATTTTTAAAGAGCTGCACTGAAACCTGATCAGCAAGCGTAACAGCAAGTATAATAAACGGGATTATGATAAGGAATTTCCTCTTGTATCTGAAGCTAAGGTATAACAGGATAGCAAGATAGAGAGGGGCCCAGATTACCCGGCCGCTTATCGCATGCATTACAGTGTCCCAGAACGATGAATGAAGGGAATTCAGAAACAGGAAGAGCTGCTGGTCGAGATGCTGAAGCATAAATAATTATCAATATTCGGTAAGAACTTTCCAGAGCATATCTTTCAGGGTTGTAAGGCCCAACCCGGTGATTGATGAGATAAATACCCGCTGAACATCAGGAAGGTCTTTTCTTGTCTCTTTCATAAGCTCCTCATCGAGCAGGTCTGATTTTGAAATTGCCAGAACCCTCTTTTTATCGAGCAGTTCCGGGTTGTACATTTTTAATTCATTGACAAGGATTTCATACTCCCGTCTGATATCTTTAGTATCGGCAGGTACTACAAATAGCAGGACTGAATTCCTTTCGATATGTCTGAGAAACCTTATTCCCAGCCCCTTTCCTTCATGTGCCCCCTCAATAATGCCGGGGATATCGGCCATCACAAACGATTTATTGTCCCTATAGCCCACAATGCCAAGGTTTGGTGAAAGAGTTGTGAAAGCGTAATCGGCAATTTTAGGCTTTGCAGCCGAGACAACCGAAAGGAGGGTTGATTTGCCGGCATTCGGGAATCCTACCAGCCCGACATCGGCAAGAATTTTTAATTCAAGTACGTACCAGTCCTCAATACCTTGTTCACCAGGCTGCGCATATCTCGGAGTCTGGTTTGTCGCTGATTTAAAATGAACATTGCCCTGTCCGCCCCGGCCTCCCTTTACAAGGATTTTTTCCTCGCCATTCGTGGTTATCTCAAAGATAACTTCTTCCGTTTCTCCGTTCCTTGCTACTGTACCGAGAGGAACTTCAATTAAAACATCTTTACCATCGGCTCCCTTCGATTGCTGTGAACCGCCTCCAACACCATTTCCGGCAAAGATGTGGCGCTGATACCTGAGGTGAAGCAGTGTCCACATCTGGTCGTTGCCTCGCAGGATGATATGTCCGCCCCGGCCTCCATCACCTCCGTCGGGACCTCCCTTGGGTACAAATTTCTCCCTGCGGAAGTGAGCCGAACCTGCTCCTCCGTTCCCTGAACGGCAGAATACTTTAATATAGTCGACAAAATTGGAACCGGACATAATCAAGTAATAATTTACATATATTATTAATATACAATATATTATAAAAATCGGCTTCTTGCCGCTACCCCCCCTGCCTTGCTCCGCCGAGGCGGCTACGCGAAGGCGCAGAAGGGGGGTTATTACGGTAAACAGTATCAGCCCCCCTTTAGGGGGATTTGGGAGGTCAAATCAGTTTCTTCATTTCCTTAGAGAGCCTCCCGAATATATCATCAATCGTTCCCATTCCATTAACGGGCTGATATATTCCGTGTTTACGGCAATAGTCAATTATAGGTTCTGTCTTTGCTTTGTAAACATCGATTCTGTTTTCAATTACTGCAGGGTCCTTGTCATCGGGTCTTCCAGACTGTTCTGCTCTGGCGATCAGCCTTTTTACAAGCTCATCATGATCAACATCAAGAACAAGCATGCTGTCGATCTTCATTCCCCGGGCATTCAGCATTTTTTCGAGTTCTTCAGTCTGGGCGACGGTTCTTGGGAAACCGTCAAACAGGAAACCGGCAACTCCTTTTGTGCTGTCAATCTTTGCAGCGATCATCTCTATAACAACTTCATCAGGAACAAGTTCTCCTTGTGACATTATAGTACTCATCTTCTTCCCAAGTTCGGTACCTGCAGATATCTCTGCCCTGAGCATGTCGCCTGTAGAAAGATGTTTGAGATTGAATTTCCCGGCAAGTTTTACTGACTGGGTTCCCTTGCCTGATCCGGGAGGGCCAAAAATCAAAAAATTAATCATAGAATTCTTTTAATTAAGAAATAAGATAAATAGTTGTTTTAAAATTATCCGATAAGCGTGTACACCGAAGGAAGGTTACGGCCATATCCGTCATAATCAAGCCCATAACCCACAACGAAGTCGTTGGGTATCCTGAATCCTACATAATCAACAGGTATTTTTTTCTTGTATGCATCGGGTTTGAAAAGAAGCGTTGCGATCTTAACTCCTGACACTTTTCTTATCTTAAGCTCCCCAACAATCAGCTCAAGAGTATGACCGGTATCAACGATATCTTCCAGGACAATTACCTCCATGCCTTTGATATCTTCATTCCAGCCAATAAGTTCCTTAACTGCCCCAGAAGATCGAGTTCCCTGATATGATGCAAGCTTGACAAACGAAATCCTGGCTTTCAGGTCGATTTTCTTAAAAAGATCGGCTGCAAACAGGAAAGCACCATTAAGGATACCCAGAAAAACGATATCCTTACCTTTGTAATCATGGTTGATCTGATCAGCCATCTCACCAATTCTTTTGCTGATAGCCTCGCCCGAGATCAACTCCCTGAATTTTTTATCGAGTATAACTGTTTCTCCCATAAAGGATTTATTTGAACCGGAAGCCGGTGCGAAAATATAAAAATAATAGCTTATTTTTGCCCCAGCCGGTAAGTTTAATTTAAATAATTACGATGAAACCAATTGTAAGCATAATAATGGGAAGCACATCCGACCTGCCAGTTATGGAGAAAGCCGCACAGGTCCTGAACGATTTCAAAATACACTTCGAGATGAATGCCCTTTCGGCTCACAGGACACCAGAGGAGGTCAGGGTTTTTGCTGAAGGAGCGGCAGCAAGGGGGATAAAAGTGATAATTGCAGCGGCCGGCATGGCTGCCCACCTCCCTGGAGTGATTGCTGCGATGACCCCGGTGCCGGTAATTGGTGTCCCTATAAAAGCTTCACTTGAAGGACTCGATTCCATATTTTCGATACTCCAGATGCCTCCCGGAATTCCAGTCGCCACAGTTGGAGTCAATGGTGCGCAAAATGCAGGCATCCTGGCAGCACAGATTATCGGCACCGGTGATGAAAAAATCATGAAAGAGGTGATAAAATACAAGGAGAGCCTTAAGAAGAAGATTGTTGAGGCTAACGAAGAGCTCAAAAAAGTAAAATTCGAGTACAAAACTAACTAATTGATTAACCCCCCGTCCCCCCTGAAGGGGGCTAACTCTGTTAATAATATCAATCCTTTTTGAAGGGATTGATTTTTTTTGTAAATTGGTGCATTATAATTGAAACACTTGTTCTCGCTGCACAAGATAATTGTTTCGTTGCTTTTTGTTTTTCTCTCATCGTCCGCAATCCGGAGTAATCCGTTCACTATTCGTGCCGGAGCCGGAGAGAGAGGAACGGGATTGGCTTGCATAATGAGGAGCGGATTCTGGTCATCATTTTCAAATCAGTCATTACTGGCAAACAACAGGTCATTCTCAGCAGGAGTGAACTACGAGAACCGGTTTGGAATACCAGAACTTGGAACATGCACAGCAGCAGTGATCTACCCTGCCGGAAAGAGTTCTATCGGCATTATTTACTCACATTTCGGGTACCCTGAATTCAGAAGGAATATGGGTGGCATTTCCTGCGGTATGTCTCTGAGCGGGAATATCTCAGCCGGAGTGCAGGTCGATTATTTCTCTGAAAACCTGCCGGGTGAGTACGATAATATCCGGGTACTCACATTTGAAGCAGGGGCAGTTTTTGATCTGTCTGAAAAAGTAACGGCAGCCATTCATCTATTTAACCCGGTCCCAAATTCAATAAGAAGATCCACAGTGCCGTCGACTCTTACGGCAGGAGCGGGAATTGACCTGAGCAAAACTCTGTTTGCGGGCGCTGAGGCTGAAATGAGCACAAAGGAAAAGCTTGTCATCAGGACTGGTTTTGAGTATGAAGCTGCAAATAAATTTTGGATCAGAGGAGGTTTCAGTACAGAAAATTCATCATTCAGCTTCGGACTGGGATATCTCATGAAATCCCTGAAAATCGATTTAGGTTTTTCAACTCACGACAGACTTGGAGTCACATCTTCAGTATCGTTGATTTATATAATCCGGTAAATCAGAAGAGATGAAATCCATTTCAGTCAATAATATGACATACAGTAGATTCTTTGCAGACCTTTCGCAAACCTTTGCGCCCTCTGCGGTTAAAAGGTGTCTGTTATTTATAAAAGAAAAGCTTATTGTGCCTTTTGCATTTTTATTACTAAATTATTCGTGTTTCTGCCAGGTCGCTAATAATGCTGAAATAATATCAAATATTGCTGAAGATCTGGCGGCAGAAGATAGCGATCCGGAAGCTGCAGCCATTTATCTCGAATACCTTAATGAGCTTTCGGAGAATCCTGTAAAAATCAATCAGGCAGATGAGAATGATCTGTCAAGGTTATTTTTCCTGTCAGATTTCCAGGTAAGGTCTCTGGCCGACTATATCAAAAGAAACGGGAATATTGTTTCTATCTATGAAATAGCAGCCATCCCCGGCTTTGATCAGCATGCCGCTGAAATGATGTTACCTTTTATTTCGCTGAAAGAGAATGCCACCGGCTCATCCGATACATTAAGTGTAAGAAGTACACTTTTAACAAACTTTATTCTCAAACCTGGCGAAAGGGACACCTCATCACTGGGCTCTCCTTTAAAAATACTTTCTAAATACAGGATCTCTGCAGGAAGGTTTTCTGCCGGTTTCACCACTGAAAAAGATGCCGGAGAAAAATTCTTTACTGGTTCTCCACCTCTTCCTGAATTCTTTTCTGCATACACTTCATATTCAGGGAAAGGGCTCATTAGAAGAGTAATTCTCGGAGATTTTTCATTGAGTTTCGGGGCAGGCACCTGCATTAATACAGCTATGCGAACCGGAATCCAACTGACAGCACCAGGGTTCATGACCGTAAGAGACAATTTAAAACCTTACACCTCAACTGATGAAAATAATTTTTTCAGGGGTGCAGCAGCAGATCTTGCTATTAAAAAAACGGAACTGATAGTATTTTATTCCAGGAACAGGATCGATGCAACTCCTGAATTATCTCCTGATTCAACGATCCTGTTCATCAGCAGTATTTATAAAACAGGGCTGCATAACACTTCATCCCTCCTTCTAAAAAAAGACCTTCTCACCGAAACTGTTTATGGAATGAGCCTCTCTTATAATTTCCGATTTATGAGGATTGGAGCCAGCTGGTCAGAAACCCGCTTATCAATTCCGCTTCATATTAATGCCGATGATCCTGAAAGCATCTACGACTTTGAGGGAGCAGGAAACCGGTTATTCTCAATTAATTATAACACTCTTGCAGGCAGGATATTATTTTATGGGGAAATGTCACTGAATAACTTCAGTAATTCAGCGTTAGTCAACGGTGCTATGCTCAGACCTTCCGACAGGCTTACAATCAATGTTTTATGGAGGAAATACTCGCCTGGTTTTACCGCTTTGAATGGAAAAGGTCCCGGAAACAGTTCTTTGTCATCCGGGGAGCAGGGGATTACCGGGAATTTCAGTTTTGAGGCAGCAAAACACCTCTTCATTTCTGCCGGATGTGATGTCACTCATTACTCCTGGCTTAAATACAGGTGCAGCTTTCCATCAATGTCGCGCAAAGATGGAATAGTGTTACGATACCTGGCTTCAGAAAAGTTCAGTTTTGAGTTCTCGTACGATTACAGGTATTCGATGATTAATGATCAGAATACGTCAGGAGTTGCCGGTATAAAAAGGTCGGAAAGCAGTACGTTTAAATGGCTTTTCAGATATTCACCGGAAGAGAATTCCTCATTTGCCACAAGGATAAGCTATAAAACGGTTTATCCGGTCTGGAGCAGTGGCATGCTTCTGCTCCAGGATATTAATTACAGGTTCACGAGAATTCCTTTAACGCTCTGGTTCCGTTATTGCCTGTTCAGCACTGGGAGCTGGGATTCAAGATTGTACACCTACGAAAATGATTTATTATACAGTTTCAGCATCCCGGCATTATCAGGAGAAGGAAGCCGCAGTTACATCATGGTAAAATGGGATATCGGCCATTTAGCAGAACTGAGAATAAAATATGGCCTTACAAGTATAATCCAAAAACATGGAATTGAAAACTTCGATGATGAGCTTAAATTACAGGTCAGGTTCTGGTTCTGAATCTGGTCACCGGTCGCCGGTCACCGGTCGCCGGATTACCTGTCCTCCGGGGTTTTGATATCGCGGATATTGATCTGAAGGTTCCTGTTTCCGCGGAATTCATTCATCTCAATGGAATAGCATATCTCAAACGGGTTTCCACCTTTGATATACTCAAAATGGTTAGCCTGGTTAAAGGCAATTGCCGATATAGATTTTACCGTGGATGCATCCTGGCAAAGGTCAAGTTTAAGATGTTCGCCACTGGAACCAACCATCCTTCCCGAACCTGTATCGAAAACATTCTTTGACATAAAAACAGGTGACATATTTTCAGGGCCAAACGGCTGGAACTGGCTCATTACTTTGAAAAAATCCTCATTGATCTCATTAAATGAGAGCTCAGTATCAATGAATACCCTTGGAAGAAGCTGGTCTTCGGTAATTGTACTGTTTACGAACTGCTCAAATCTTTCGATGAAGGGCTGGATATTTTCCTTTTTCAGTGTAAGCCCTGCAGCGTACATATGTCCGCCGAAACTTTCAAGAAGATCGCTGCAGGCTTCAATTGCCTGGTAAAGGTCATAACCCTGGACCGACCTTGCCGAGCCAGTTGCGAAGCCATTCGATTCAGTAAGAATAACCGTTGGCCGGTAGTAAGTCTCAATAAGTCGCGATGCCACGATACCTATTACCCCTTTTTTCCAGGATGGATTATAAAGCACTGTCGTTCTGGCATTCACCGATCGCTGATCTTCAGATATCATCCGCATGGCTTCAGTAGTGATTGTACGGTCGATGCTTCTGCGTTCGGTGTTGAAGTTGCTGATCTCCTTGCTTATACCTTCTGCGGATTTTACGTCATGGGATATAAGGAGTTCCACAGCCTTGCTCCCTGCTTCCATCCTGCCGGCTGCATTTAACCTGGGTCCAATTTTGAATACGACATCTTCAACAGTAAGAGCCTTGAATACCTCAGCTTCCCGGAGGATCTCCTTTAATCCAATACGTGGCGATTCATTCAACTGTTTCAGCCCGAAGTATGCAAGGACCCTGTTTTCACCGGTTATTGGTACTATATCTGAAGCAATGCTTACTGCAACAAGGTCGAGGTAATTTGCAATGGAACTGAAAGGTATGCTGTTAATTCTTGAATATGCATGAATCAGCTTAAAACCTACTCCGCATCCTGAGAGCTCTTTATAAGGATAACTGCAACCCGGCTGCTTGGGGTCCAGGACGGCAATGGCGGCAGGTATTTCTGATCCCGGGTAATGATGGTCGCATACTATCACATCAATACTTTTGGATTTAGCGTACTTTATTTTTTCCACAGCCTTGATACCGCAGTCGAGCGTAATTAATAGTTTGCAATGATTCTTAACGGCAAAATCAATTCCCTGGAATGAGACACCGTAACCCTCCTTGTACCTGTCTGGGATATAGTATTCAACATTTGAATATTGTTCTTTCAGGAATGAATAGACAAGCGCGACAGCAGTCGTTCCGTCAACATCATAATCTCCGTAAACCAGTATCTTTTCATTCTTTTTTATGGCTGTCGAAAGCCTGTCGACTGCTATATTCATATCCTTCATCATGAAGGGATCGTGCAGGTAACTAAGGTCAGGCGTAAAGAAAGCTTTAGCTTCCTGAGGCGAGGTAATATTCCTCTGAACCATCAGGTTGGCCAGTGATTCAGAAACACCGAGCGCACCGGCAAGCTGTTTAACGACAACACTATCTCCGCGCTCTTTTATTACCCATCTCTTTTCCATCAGTTATTTTTATTAACCCAGGATAAATCAAAAACTTCACTGAGTTTGTTTCTTACAATTTCTTTAGCTTCATCAATATCAGCCTTATGGCCGGTCTCCTTTTCAATTGATGTGACTCCCTTGTCTGTAAATCCGCATGGGTTGATATGATTGAAGTATGAAAGGTCTGTATTAACGTTGAATGCAAATCCGTGCATCGTAACAAATTTGCTTGCCTTTACTCCGATTGCACATATCTTCCTCGCCTTCCCGGGTATTTCAGGATCAATCCAAACGCCGGTACCGCCATCAAGCCTTGAGCAGGCAATGCCAAATTCCCAGGCCGACCTGATAATTGCCTCCTCAATCCTGAAGATATATTCCTTAAGGCCGACATGAATTTCCGCCAGGTCAAAGATCGGGTATCCTACTATCTGTCCGGGTCCATGAAATGTTATATCTCCGCCCCTGTCGATTTTATAGAAGCTTGCGTCCTTTGCCTTAAGTTGAATATAATCGAGAAGCAGGTTATCCTCCGAACCGCTTCTGCCAAGAGTATAGACATTAGGATGTTCGACAAATATCAATGTCCCGGGATGATTTTCCGAACCACGAAATTTATCGGATTCATCGTTTCTTTTCCCGTCAACAAGCTCCTTAAAAAGCGCCGCCTGGTAATCCCATGTCTCCTTATAATCCCGCAGACCAATATCTTCATATTTAACACAATAGCTCAAAACGGGCTTACCATATTTGACATTACAATATAATTAATATTATCATATGTTTACATGTTTCTCAGCATGAAAAGAAGAACGCACAAGAGGTTTGCTTTCGACAATATTAAATCCTTTTAAAAGAGCCGATTCACGGTACTTTTCAAATTTATCGGGTGTTATGTATTCAACCGCATCCATATGATTGGCAGATGGCTTCAGGTACTGCCCGATAGTAAGTACCCTGCAGCCTGCTTTGTAAAGATCATCAATGGTTTCAACTATCTCCGGTTCTGTTTCACCAAGTCCCAGCATAAACCCCGATTTGGCAGTTTTCCCATTTTCTGCAATATATTTTATGACGCCAAGGCTCCTGTCATATTTTGCCCTGGTCCTGATCTCCGGTGTCAGCCGCCGGACAGTTTCAACATTATGTGAAATAACATCAGGGTCTGCAATTATTATCTTGCTTATATTTTCGGGGTTCCCGTCAAAATCCGGAATAAGCGTTTCGATCGTAGTCCCCGGATTGACTCTCCTTATGGTGACTATAACTTCAGCCCAGAAAGCTGCTCCGCCGTCGGGGAGATCATCCCTGTCTACTGATGTTATTATGCAATGCTTCAGATCCAGAGTCCTGATTGTTTCTGCAAGTCGCTGAGGTTCTGAAAAATCAGGAGGTAAAGGTTTCCCGGTTTTTGTATTGCAGAACTTACATGCCCGGGTGCAGATATCACCAAGGATCATGAAAGTAGCGGTTCCGGCATTCCAGCATTCACCTATGTTGGGACAGTTGCCGCTGGTGCAAATGGTATGAAGATCATTCTCCCTCACCAGCCGCCTGACCCTTGAATAATTCTCCCCGCTCGCCCGCTGCATTTTAAGCCATCCGGGTAATCTTCTTCCGTTTTGCATTCAGGAAATGTTAAGATGACAAAGGTACAAAAACGATAACAAAGATTTAACCCTTAAAGTTTTCACTATATTTGTTTGATATCATTCAAAATTAATCTTTCACAAAAATATTTCAGAAATGGCTAATGGCGAATTAAAGGTAAATCGCAACTATCAGACAGTTATCGGCGATTTTCCAAAGGTGGGCATACGCCCGGTAATTGACGGCCGTGAAAAGGGCGTCAGGGAATCTCTTGAAAAACAGACCATGGGGATGGCAACACTTGCTGCAAAACTTATCTCTGCGAACCTCAAATACCCTGACGGCAAACCTATAGAATATGTAATTTCCGACACCTGTATCGGCGGAGTGTCTGAAGCTGCCTCATGTGCTGAAAAATTCAAAAAAACCGGAGTCGGCATTAGCCTTACCGTTACTCCATGCTGGTGCTATGGCAGCGAAACCATTGACATGGATACCGAAATGCCGAAAGCAATCTGGGGCTTTAACGGGACAGAGCGTCCGGGAGCAGTGTATCTTGCTGCTGCCCTTGCCGGACATGCGATGAAAGGATTGCCTGCATTCGGCATTTATGGGCATGATGTCCAGGATGCCGGCGACCAGACGATACCTGTTGATGTAAGCGAAAAAATCCTGAGGTTCGTGCGGGCAGGAGTTGCAGCTGCATATATGAAGGGAAAATCATATCTCTCAATGGGTTCAGTATCCATGGGTATTGCAGGTTCAATCGTCAGGGAGGATTTTTTCCAGGAGTATCTCGGGATGAGGAACGAATATGTGGATATGAGTGAATTCAATCGCAGGCTTAACGAAAATATTTATGATAAGGAGGAATTCATTAAAGCTCTTGCTTGGACAAAAAAGAATTGCAAAGAGGGGAAAGATCTGAATGCCAAACCGAAGGCGAGGGCCAGGAAAGATGAGGAATGGGAGATAGTAGTTAAAATGGCAATGATTGCCCGCGACCTGATGGTGGGCAATCCAAAACTCAAAAAGCCGGGATTCGGAGAAGAGTCTTATGGACATAATGCAATTCTTTCAGGTTTCCAGGGGCAGCGCCAGTGGACCGACCATATGCCTAATGGCGATTTTCTGGAAGCAATTCTCTGTTCCTCATTCGACTGGAACGGAATCAGGCCTCCCTATCTGGTTGCAACCGAAAATGATGCAATGAACGGAGTTCCGATGCTCTTCGGATACCTGCTTACCAATATGGCCCAGATGTTCTCAGACATAAGGACTTACTGGAGTCCGGAAGCTATTAAAAGAGTTACAAAAACAAAACCTGCAGGCCTTGCTTCAAATGGGATTATCCACCTGATCAATTCCGGCGCATCAGCGCTTGATTTTTCAGGACGGCAGACTTCCAGGGGCAAAGCCTGTATCAAGCCTTTCTGGGAAATAACAGGTAAAGATGCCGCTGCATGCCTTAAAGCAACTCAATGGACGCCTGCAGCTACCGGATACTTCAGGGGAGGAGGCTTTTCTTCACAATTCAACACTGTCGGGGGAATGCCATTGACCATCTCCAGGGTCAACCTGGTAAAAGGGCTTGGACCAGTTCTTCAGCTTGCTGAAGGATGGACAGTTGATCTGCCGGAAAAAGTTCATAAGATACTTACTGACCGCACTGACCCGACCTGGCCCACAACCTGGTTTACTCCGCGGCTTACAGGCAATGGTCCGTTCAAAGATGTTTATTCGGTAATGGCCAACTGGGGAGCAAATCACTCTGCGTCAAGCTACGGCCATATCGGAGCCGACCTGATATCACTTGCATCAGTTCTGAGGATACCTGTCTGCATGCATAATGTTCCTGAAGATAAGATCTTCCGTCCTAGTTCATGGAATGCTTTTGGAATGGACAAGGAAGGTTCCGACTACAGGGCATGCAGGAATTACGGGGCATTGTATAAATAAGGCACAAGGGCGCAAAGGGACAATGGTGTAAAGGCGTTATAATAAAAGGCAGGACAGGATTAATAACCTGCTATGCTTTCTGCCAATTGCACCAAAAAGTGATATATATCACTATTGGCTGTTTTCATGCAATTTAGCAGAATAAATATTGTTTAACATTAGTAGATAAAGCTTATATTAGTAAGGATATTCCAAAATAACTAAATATGAAAACGACGAGATGGTTATCAGCTTCGGTTATTCTGGCAATAGCTGTAGTGTTATCCTCATGCACCAAACCAGATAATGGAGGCAATACACCTGTTATCACAGCTGATTATTCGGTATTTGCCTGGAACGACCTTGGCATGCATTGTCTTAACCCAAGTTATGATAAGGCAGTCATCCTGCCGCCTTACAATACTGTGATGGTACAGGTTGTAAAAAGAGGGTCCACACCAGAGGTGGTAACATCGGGGATTACTGTCTCATACAGTCTCCTGAACAATACTTCCTCCTATGGCAAGCGCTCCTATGGAGGATTCTGGGATAATGCCATGGCACTTTTCGGAGTAACTCTGACTCATAATATAGGTCTAAAGGGTAACGGTCTTTCCGGAAATATGACAGCGGTTGATAATCATTTTATTGCCGAGGGGATTCCAGTTGTACCGGTCGACGATAACAGTACCTGGAGTCCTTACCAGGTTGCATTAATTACTGTAAAAGACGGCAGCGGCAATACTGTCGCTACCACAAGGGCCACAGTTCCGACCTCCGATGAGATCAATTGCGCAAAATGCCATGGAACGGCAGCTAACCCCTTCGATGATATTCTTTCAAAGCATGATGCAGCTAACGGAACCACGCTGAGCGCAAATAAACCTGTTCTTTGTGCCAGCTGCCACCCGAGTCCTGCACTTGGAATTATGACAGGCCCCCAGATGTATCTTTCAAAAGCCATCCATGGTTTTCATGCTACAAAGGGTGCTTCATGCTACGACTGTCATCCCGGCACTACAACCAAATGCAACAGGAGCCTCGCGCACAACAACAGCAATGCTGCTGACGGAAACTGCACCTCTTGTCATGGCGATATGGCAAATGTTGCCAGTACGATTACCTCAGGGAGAGTGCCATGGGCATCAGAACCCGCATGCACGAAGTGCCATTCTGCAAATGTATCAGGAATAAACACCGGATCTGCTCTTTACAGGAATTCAAAGGGCCATGGTGAAATGTATTGCTCAGCATGCCATGGCAGCCCTCATGCAATGTATCCATCAAGGGAAACAACAGATAATTACCAGCCAAACCAGTACCAGGGATCAAAGATTAAAACAATCGGAAGCTGCGGTGTATGCCACAGCAGCTCAAGGGGCAACAGCAATATCGGGGAATTCGCTGGTGAACATGGAGGTACCAATCCTGATAAAAGCATCGGATGCCGGGCTTGTCATACATCAGTCCCGACGAACACATCATCATGGCCTCATGCGTTTACCTGGACAAATTCGAATTAGGAAATAAACAGTTGTTTTTAACTTAAGCCGGGAAACATAACCCGGTTTTTTTTATTTTTCAAACATGAAAACCATTAAGGTGAACGCTCCGGTAAAAAGATTATTCATAACTTAGTAACAGTTATTTCCCTGTTGTTAATTAATTAACAGTAAATTATTAATTGTCAATACTTTAAAACTTAATCTTATGGAAAATGCTCCCGAAATCAGAAAAATTGAGATTGAACAGGATTCCCTCAACTACCTGAACACTACCCGTAAATGGACTATGTTCTTTGCAATTCTTGGCTTTATATTCCTGGGCCTCATGCTAATAGGCGGCCTGTTCGCCGGGGTTTTTCTTTCAGCATTTAAAACGGCTGATATCCCGGTAGGATTTCCTGAATGGCTTATATTTGTTATAATCCTGTTTTTCGCCATACTTTACTTTTTCCCGATACTTTACCTGTTTCGTTTTTCAAAGCATACCGGGAATGCAGTTCATTCGCTTGATAAAGAGGAGTTGAGGAAAGCATTTAAAAACCTTAAATCATATTACGTTTACATTGGCATCTTCACAATAGTTATTCTTGTCCTCTATTTTATTGCAATTGTGGGAGCAGGAGCCTCAATGGCATTCCTTAAAAACCTGGGGTAAAGGCTGAAATGTCCGAAAGAGATATTGTAATTGTATTTGACTGCGGTGCCACCAATGTCAGGGTTATAGCAATTGACAGTAAAGGTATTATTGTGGCTTCAGAATCGTGCCAGAACAATAGTACTCCCGATCCATTCTACCCATCATACAGGATATGGGATGCAAACGAGATCTGGCAGAATATGTGCCGGGAATCTCAGAAAGTAACCGCAACTATTAGTTGCAGCCGGATCGCAGGGGTAACGGTTACAACCTTTGGCGTCGATGGTACACTTTTTGACAGGAATGGGAAGATGCTCTACCCGGTAATCTCCTGGCAATGTGAAAGAACAAGGCCGATAATGGATAATATCGGCAGGTATATTCCTGTTGAAGATCTTTATAAGGAAGCCGGAGTACTCCCTTTCAACTTCAACACAATTAACAAGCTTATATGGTTTGCCGAACAGAAGCCAGATCTGATTGAAAAAAGCTACAGGTTCCTCTTCATGCCTTCAATATTCTCGTATTTCCTGTCGGGTGAAATGATCAATGATGCAACAATGGCAGGAACCTCAATGGTCTCCTCACTTTCCACACGGAACATTTCTGACAATATTCTTGGAAAGATCGGCTTCCCTGCAGAGAAATTTGGTGAAATTGCTGAGCCAGGAACAATTACAGGGAAAGTCAGTAAAGCAGCCTCTTCTGAAACAGGAATCCCTGCCGGGACGCCGGTTGTAGCTACAGGCCACGATACTCAGTTTGCAATATTCGGGTCGGGAGCCGGCAGGAACCAGCCTGTTCTCAGTTCAGGAACATGGGAAATACTGATGGTACGATCAGAATCCTGTAAGTCGGGAAAAGAGCAGCTCGATATGTCAATAACCACTGAACTTGATTCAGAGAAAGGTCTCTACGATATCGGGAATCAGTGGATCGCTTCAGGAATACTGGAATGGGCCAGGAAGAATCTTTACGGCGATATTAAAGATGGAGTCTATGAGGCGATGATCACCGGTGCAGAGAGAGTGCCGCCCGGCTCAAATGGCATAAAGATAGTGCCAAAGTTCTATGAGGAACTGAAGGGGAAACCTGGAGGACAGATACTTGGTTTGAGAATGGAATCGACACGCGATGAGATATATCGCGCTATGCTCGAGGCTTTGTCGGCCAGGCTTGCTGAAGGCAAAGCAGCTCTCGAAAAGGCCGGTGGATTCAGGACCGAAAGCATTCTCTGTGTCGGCGGTGGATCAAAGAACAGATTATGGAACAAGCTGAGAGCAAATTATACAGGTGTGCCCATTAAAATAATTGATCAGAAGGAGACTACCGTTCTGGGTGCTTCGCTATTTGTCCAGTCGGCCTGCGGCAACGCCTCGTCACCTGAAAAAGCACTATCGGAAATAGACTATAAGACAGAAATAATCGAGCCTTCGCACCTCTAAGCCTCTGTGCCTTTGCACCTTTATGCCATTGTGCCTTTTCAGCCATGGATTAAACCAAGGCATAATTTTTCTATATTTGCACAAATTTCAAAAGGATCATGAGTAATATATTATTGAGCGAACAGGAGCAGATAAGGAGAGACTCTCTTGAAGAGATAAGAAAACTCGGAATAAATCCCTACCCTGCCGCAGAATATAAAACTAACGCTTTCGCACAGGATATTTACGATAATTATTCGCCTGAAAAGAATAATTTCCAGGATGTCTGCATAGCCGGGAGAATAATGAGCAGGCGCATTATGGGCAATGCCTCTTTTGCAGAACTGATGGACTCATCAGGAAAGATACAGATCTATATCAGACGCGACGATATTTGTCCCGGCGAAGATAAAACAATGTATAATACCCTTTTTAAGCATCTTCTTGACATTGGAGATATTATTGGCGTCAAAGGCCATGTCTTCAAAACACAAACCGGGGAAACCACTGTTCATGTAAAAGAATTAACTCTCCTCAGCAAATCGATCCGTCCCCTTCCGATAGTAAAGGAAAAAGACGGACAGGTGTTTGATGCCGTCACCGATCCTGAAATGCGTTACCGCCAGCGGTACGTCGACCTTATCGTTAATCCCAATGTCCGGGATGTTTTCCGAAAGAGAACGCAGATAATCCAGTCGATGCGTGAACTTTTTAATTCAAGTGGTTATCTTGAGGTTGAGACTCCGATTCTTCAGCCTATTCCTGGTGGCGCGACCGCCAGACCGTTCATCACACATCATAATGCGCTCGATATGCCTCTTTACCTGAGGATCGCAAACGAGTTATACCTTAAACGTCTTATTGTCGGCGGATTTGAAGGCGTATATGAGTTTTCAAGGGATTTCAGAAATGAAGGTATGGACCGTACACATAACCCTGAATTCACGGTTATGGAAATTTATATCCCCTATAAGGACTATAACTGGATGATGAATTTCACTGAAGAGATTGTTAAAAAGGCTGCTCTCGATCTCCATGGAAAGACAGAAATAATATATGGCGACCAGACCATCAACTTAACCCCTCCCTACAAAAGGATAAGCATGCTCGATGCTATCAGGGAAAACACAGGGATTGATATTTCCGGAATAGATGAAGCGGAACTCAGGAAAGTATGTGATAAGCTTGATGTACCTGTCAGCCCTGAAATGGGAAAAGGGAAGCTGATTGATGCAATCTTTGGCGAAAAATGCGAACATAATTATATCCAGCCTACGTTTATAATTGATTACCCTGTTGAAACGTCACCGCTTACCAAAATGCACAGGAATAAACCGGGTCTTACCGAAAGATTTGAGCTTATGATAAACGGGAAGGAGATCGCCAATGCATATTCAGAACTAAATGATCCTATTGATCAGATGGAAAGGTTCCAGGATCAGCTCAGGCTTACCGAAAAGGGAGATGACGAAGCTATGTTCATTGATCTCGACTTTGTAAGAGCACTTGAATACGGAATGCCTCCCACATCCGGAATGGGTATGGGCATCGACAGGCTTACCATGCTTCTGACCAACCAGCCTTCAATCCAGGATGTTCTTCTTTTCCCTCAGATGAAACCGGAAAGTCATAAACCCAGGACAGAAAGCCAGGACGATGAATATATTTCACTTGGAATCCCTCAGGAGTGGATAGCCCCTCTTAAGAGCCTTGGCTTTACAACAGTTTCAAAACTTAAAGAGACTGAAAAAGCCGGTAAGCTTGCCAATGATCTGAATGGCTATAACAAAAAAAACAAGCTTGGACTATCGGGGTTGAGTCCTGAAGCCGTAGAGAAATGGCTTAAATAGACACATTGGGGAAATACCCTTTTCGTAAATATCCTTTCAGTCTAAACTTGCTTTTCAGGATTTCAATAATTATCAGGTCTCTGATTTCTGAAGACGCATTGTGCTGAAATAATCGATGAGTTTCCTGATAAGATTGAAATATAGCGCCAGATAGAGCAATAAGGACACAGCCCATATTACCGCAAGATTAAACCAGTAGGTATCAATCTCCCTGCTTCCGATCATTTTGACAGGTGCATAAAAATGGGCACGTCCGAGCTTTGAGGTAGCTTTCATATAACCCGGCTCGTATTTCCGTATTATCCTCTTTGGAGTTACAATTGTCCAATCTATTGTTTCCCGATTCAGGATCAGAGTTTCCAGTCTTTTATTTTTGTTATTCTCTTCAAGGCTTATCCTTCCCTCCTTCCCTAAAGTTGTCTCAAGCGAATGATTTATATTATCATTCAGAGCTGTTGTATGCTTGTACCGATCCATAAAATATTTATGCAGAGAATCAAGATATGCGGCTGCTTTGTTATAAACGTCTCTGTTGAATTTATCGGCCTTCAATGACTCTTTCCAGATTCCCGGAGTAATTTCCGATATTTTCGCAAGTTCATCGATATGGTAGTTCAGCCTGGAAAAGCTATTGCCGACAAGCTCCTTATATCCGGCGTTGTCAATGTAATTGCTGCAGATCCAAAGATCTTTTTTAAGGTTTGAATTAATCAGAAAAGTACCGTAATATAAGTCGCTGCTTCCTTCAATATCATTTTTAATAAAGAGCCTCTCAAAATAGTTGTTTTTGAATTGCTCAACCGCCATTGCTTCAAACGACCAGCGCACCATCATCATATCTCCGATAACAGGAACAAATTCCTGTGACGATTTGTTGCTTAAATGAAGCTTGTCAAATTTCACCAGGACACCGCTGAACAGCAGCTGTGGTATAATAATAAAAGGTATGAGAATATAAATTGTGACAACAGAATTAAACGCAGAGGATATATTGAGGCCGAGAATGTTTGCAGCACATGATGTCGTAAACAGGACCAGCCAAAAACTCAGGGTCATGCCTTTTATTCCAAGAATCATGTTCCCGATCATTATAAACAATATAGTCTGGACTGCAGATATAATGAACAATATTAATACTTTAGAGTTCAGGTAGCTGAACCAGCTCAGATTCAGAAATGATTCTCTCTTAAGGATTTTCCTGTCCCTGACAATCTCTTCCGAACTTCCCATAAGGCCAAGGAAAAGGGAAGTGATGACGCACATAAAAAGGTATGCCGGTATATTTTCGTTATCACTGAAAATATAATGGGAATCTTTGCTGAATCTCGTAAAATATGCAAGCAGAAAGGCAAGGATGGGCGATCCCAGCAAGCTGATGAGAATATATTGCTTATCAGCCAGTTTGGATAAAAGATCACGGGTAAAGAATATCTTTGACTGCTTGAACAGTCCTGGTATGCTGAAATTATTCTCCGGAAGTGCCTGTTTTTCTGAAGCGGTTTCCTGAACTATCCTGTCTGATTTTCCCCTGAATTTATCAGCCCATTCTTTAGGAGAAATTTTCCTGATGCGAGTTGCCTTTCCCTGTTCATTAATAACTTTTGCTTCTACTATCTGAAGAATCTGATCGGTGTCGACATTACCGCACTTAATACATTGATCTTCCTCAGGGTTAGCATGTTTGCTGATGGTTTTGAAATAAATAATTGCTTCCGTGGGATTCCCGAAATAGATCTGATAACCGCCCTTATCGATGATCATGATCTTATCGAACATTTTATAAATTTCGGAACCCGGCTGATGTATATTTATTATTACTAGCTTCCCCTTCTGCGTTTGTTCTTTAAGCAGATTCATCACAGCTTCTGAATCGACAGAAGATAGTCCCGAAGTTGGTTCGTCGACAAAAAGGATTGTAGGCTCACGAAGCAATTCCAACGCAATGTTGACCCTTTTTCTTTGTCCTCCGCTGATTACTTTTTTCAGTGGATTGCCTACTTTCAGATCTTTTATTTCCTCCAGGTCAAAATCAATAAGCACTTTATTAATTACTTCAATTAATTTTTCTTCCGAAAGATTATTGAGGCACATTTTTGCATTGTAAAAGATATTCTGAAACACTGTCAGATCCTCTATTAAAAGATCATCCTGAGGAACAAAACCGATAATTCCTTTCAGATTTTCTTTTTCATTTTCATCATAAAGATTATATCCGTTTATCAGTACTTTGCCGCTCTGTGGTTTCATGGTCCCATTGAGAATACTCAGCGTGGTCGATTTCCCCACACCGCTTCCTCCCAGGATTCCGATTAATGTCCCTGATCCTCCGTGAAAATCCAGATTATGAATGCCGTTGTCACTGTTTCTGAACCTGAATGAGACATCTTGCGCATCGAGACTGATCTTAAATTTACGAGTCTTTTCAGATATACGGCTGCTTATTTCGGAATAGTAGATTGTTTTAATTCCTGAACCACGTATTGTTGAACCACGGTTGAAAATGTAGGTTTGGCCGGGAAAAATATTCTGCCCGTTCAGATAAAGGTCTTCATTGCCTTCATATCTCAGAATGTAGGTATTTGTGCTTGCAACATAAAAGAACGAAATGTTCCCTGTAAGATGGTCGCAGAGAATGTGTTTGATATCCCCGGATTCAAAATGATTGTCATTATCTGCAATAAGGAGTCTGAATTTCTCAGCCACTCCCTGTGAATGATTCATTATAAAGCTTTTAATGTCGAGGAACTCTATTTCCGGAATATAAAAAGCATTCCCGACTGTCTGCAAAAAATCGAGCTCATTCTCGGTTATCTCAGCTCCCAGCGAGATATAGTCCATCATCTGGACAAGCACATAAATCTTTTGCTTTTGCTGAAGCTCCTCATTTATCTTTTCACAGATTGCAAGGATCCTCATGGCCTTAAGCGAGGTCCTCTTCATGTCCCTTAAGCTTCCTTTTGAAATGCTTTCCGAATTATAAAGGATAAGGAATTCTTCAAACATTTTCATATACCTGACAACGAGCTCATTATTCAGGTGCCGGGCCAGGAATGATCTTACTATATTTTTCTCCCTGCTGGTAATGACCGTTTCATCATGGATATCAGCGATCAGGGCAAAAAGCTGTACCAGCGCATTCAGAATTGTCTCACTCATAATATTCCCTTAATAATTAATGGTCGTAAAAATATTGGCAATCAACCCTGAAGTTATTCCTGTTATATAGTTTATCTTTGATTAAACCAATTCAAGTTAAGAATTTATTAGTATATAGAAAAACTTTTTTTGGGCAGCATCGGAATGTGAGATCTAGTTAAAAAACACTTAAATATATGCCCGATCCCGTAAAATTTCTGAACTATACCGGTCCAGTCAATCACAGAATAATTGACCACGTTTTGAGGGATTTAAAAAATTCGAAGGATTATATCCATCTTGACAAGACTACAGCCAAACGGGTTTATACCATAATTGTTGAGATCCTTGAGAATATCTCCAGGCACTCCATAAAGAAAACATCTTCAGAAATAAAAACGCAGCCATTCATTTCAGCAGAAAAAAGTAGTGATAAGATTATTATAAAAGCAGGCAATCCGGTTTCAGACGAAATAACAGAGAAGCTGACAGCCATAATTGAACTGGTAAATTACATTGATAATCATGAGCTTTCCGGTCTATATGAAGATAAGATCAGCAGGCAATCGATGCAAAACGGAGATGGAGCCGGCCTGGGTTTCATATTAATGAGGCTTAAATCGGGGAACAAGATTGATTATAGTTTCTGCCCGGTTAACAGGATTATCTCAGTTTTCAAAATACAAATAACTGTAAATAAATATATTATGAGGAAATTATTTGTTGAACGGTCGGCAAGTTCGCCAAAGGTGGTTCTGGATCCTGAAAATAATTTCTTTGAAATTTCAGGTGAATCAAGACCTCCTGATGTAAACCTATTTTATAATGAAATTATCACTTGGTTTGATGATTATTCTCTTTATCTCTTAAAATCAAATCAGGAAACAGATACCCCGGTTTTCAATTTTGATTTAGAATATTTCAATTCATCATCAGCCAAGTACATTCTTGATTTATGCAAGCTTATATCATCTGTGCACTCAAAAGGAAGAGCTATTATGGTAAAATGGCGCTATGAAGATGACGACTTTGATATGCTTGAATCGGGCAGGGAGATGTCGAGGATATCCAAGATGCCTTTTGAATATATTAAGAAGGATAAAAAATAGTTCGACCGGCAGATATTAATAATTTGCTATTATGACAGGACCATCTAAAAACAAAGAAATACAGAACTGGTCTGAGATTATATTTAATCCTGATAATTCACAGATTCAAGATCTTTATTCAAAAGAGACTGTGGATGGGAAGGTCTCCTTAAAAACCCTTGCAGAATATTTTTATGCCGACATCCGTCGGGTGCAGGATTTATTTACTTCACCTTTTACCTTAAATAAAGATTTCCGAAAACTTTCAAAAGATGAGAAGCAGGATTGGTTTGTTTTTGTTTCAAGAATACCATGGAAACTAAAATCACTGAATCTTTTAATCCGCAATTACAAAGATTTCTGCCGCACATGCCTTATACCTTATAATGAAATTGAGAATATGGCAAGGTCTGACTATGACAATTATTGCTGTAGACTCATCGCTGAAGGCAAGATTGATGAATCTGAAAGAAGACCCGGAGCCAACCTGGTTTCATTTCAGGATCTGACAGAGAAGAAAAGGCGATTTTTCATTGAGATGAATCACCTGATACCTGTGGAGCTTAAAAAAATCGGCTTCGAAATTATCCGATCGGAAGAGGTGGCGGAGATAAATGAGAAAATGGTCAACAAGCTTGCAAGGGCTATTCATTCCAGATATCTCCATGAGATAAGAAAACAGCAGAATGGTCAGGAAAAAAATATCTATTTGTCGTGGATTCATAAACCAGGGGAAGGGATCAGTCAAAACACATCAGACTTTGAGGATCTTGACACGGAGATCAAATCATCCAATCTTGATAATGCTTACCATATTCCGGCTAAATTATTATCAATAGGTTATAAAATCAGGCCGGTCAAGAAAGGATTCAAACCCGTTGCGCTTCATCTTAATAACGAAGAAGTCGAAACGATGGCCAGGGTTGAACATGTCAGGTGGTGCTGGGACAAAATTTTAAAAGGATGGTTATACGGCACTGTGAAAGACAGCAATAAAAAAATTCATTCAAGCCTTATTCCTTATGAGGAATTGTCAGAGTCTGAAAAAGAGAAGGACCGTGAGCTTGTCCGACTGATTCCTGCATTGCTTCAGGATATTGATTATGAAGCCTATCCGGTTAATCCCGACAGGATAAGCAAGCTGCCATATGCAATAAAACCCCATAGCAGTATAAATAAGATACTGGAGGAGACCCGGCAGATGAATGATCAGATAAGAAAAATGGTTAAGCTATCTGCCAAAGCTGAAGAGATGGTCAGTATCAGGAATAGTAAGATTGAAGAGGCGATCAGAGAGATTGAATCGAGCTATAACTATGCACTGCATATCCAGGAAACTTTTCTGCCTGACGATTTTTTTGTGAGAGAATGTTTCCCTGACAGTTTTATTCTGTTCAAGCCAAAGGATATAGTAAGCGGTGATTTCTATTTTTTCAGCAAGCGGGATAAGCGGATAATATTCGCAGCAGCCGACTGCACCGGACATGGAATTCCCGGAGCTCTGTTAAGCACCATCGGGTATGGCACGCTCGATCAGGCAGTAAATGAACTGGAACTTGTCGAACCGGCAGAGATCCTGAACCATTTGTACTCCAGGGTTCATCGGTTCCTCAGGCATGATGAAGATAATACCGGCTTATCCGACGATCTGGATATTGCTCTTTGTGCCCTGGATATAGAATCCAATACTCTGATCTACTCCGGAGTTGGCAGTCCATTGTATAGGGTTACTGGCAACGAAATAATCGAATACAAACCTGAAAACCTTATAGAGGAGTGCAGTGAAAAGGCTGAATGCAGATTCACTCAGGAAAAGATACTCCTGAAACCCGGAGATTCGGTCTATTTATGCTCTGATGGCTACTCTGATCAGTTTGGCGGTAAATTTCATAAGAAATACCAGAGGAACAGGTTTAAAAATTTCCTGTTGAACATCAGGGATTTTTCCATGCCTGAACAGAGTGACATGCTTTACGAGGAATTCGAACAATGGAGAGAAGAAAATAACGAGGACCAGATTGACGATATTCTTGTCATAGGCATAAAAATCTGATAAATATAATTTTTCGGATTATCCCTTAAACAAAAAATACTTTTGCTTTTGGATTTACGATGGTTTAACTTTGATAATGAATAGGGTATCCTTATCAAGTCTTTATTTTAAATTAACAAAAAAAGGTGTCAAGTATAATTGAAAACTATGCATACGATATCTTTATTAGCTATCGTCAGAAAGACAATAAATACGACGGCTGGGTAACTGAGTTTGTTGATCATCTGAGGCGGGAGCTTGAAGCCACTTTTAAAGAAGAAGTTAATGTTTATTTCGATATCAATCCGCATGATGGACTTCTTGAGACACATGATGTTGATGCATCGCTAAAAGAAAAGCTCAGGTGCCTGGTTTTCATTCCAATTATCTCCCAGACTTATTGTGATTCAAAAAGTTTTGCCTGGCAGCATGAATTCTGTGCCTTTAATAAAATTTCCAGAGAAGATCAATTCGGAAGAGATATCCGGCTTGCAAGCGGAAACGTGACCAGCAGAGTATTGCCTGTAAGGATTCATGAAATAGAACATGAAGACAGAACACTTATTGAACAGGAGCTTGGCGGAGTTTTGCGGAGCATAGATTTCATTTATAAATCTGCCGGTGTAAACAGGCCATTGCGGGCTAATGAGGATCATCCCCAGGACAACCTTAACAAGACATACTACCGCGATCAGATCAACAAGGTTGCCAACTCCGTTAAAGAGATTATAAATGCATTAAAGAAGCATGACCTGAATGAAGAAAGGGTTGTCGGGAGTCCGGTATCAGAAAAGTCAAAACCTGTCGGGAACCTGAAGAACACCATAATTTCTTCGGGTCTCATTATATCGCTGCTTTTAATTCTTGGCTATTTCTTACTTCCAAAACTCTTGAAACCAGCAATCAAGATGGATAAATCAATTGCGGTATTACCGTTTGAGAATCTGAGCAGCGACAAAGAAAAAGCATCGTTTTGTGACGCCATAGCTGATATAATAACCAATCAATTGTCAGAGAATCACGGTTTGAGGGTTATTGGACGTACATCAACGTTAAAATACAAGGACCAGAAAAAAAATATTAAGGAAATCGGCGCGGAGTTGGGAGTTAATTATATAATCAGGGGAAATTTTCAGAGCCAGGATGACAAAATAAGGATTAACGCTCAGTTAATAAGGGTTTCTCCCGAAGGACAGATATGGGGTGATATATATGACAGAGAGTACAGTGATATTTTTGAGGTACAGAGTGCTATTTCCGAGCAGATTGCTGAGAAATTAGAGGCAGTCCTGACTCCTGAAGAAAAGAAACGAGCTGCAAAAAGACCGACAAAGAATCCTGATGCCTATATTAACCTTATTTCGGCTGATGCACTTTCAAATAATTCTTGGTACTTCCTCTTAACCGGCAATAAGTTCGTTGATTCAACAAGCTTTGAGTCAGCTATTCAAATGTATGATAAAGCTATAATGTTTGACCCGGGGTTTGCTCTGGCATATGCTAAACGCGCCATTGCTCGATCCTGGGGATATTATGCGAGGCACCTTGATGTCACTCAGGTTGATAAATGCAAACAGGATATAGATAAGGCCCTTGAGATTGATAAGGATCTGGTCGACGCAAAGATTGCACTCGGATTCTATTACTATTACTGCCTTGGTGATTATCAGAAAGCAATGGTTCAGTTTCAAAAAGCATCGGAACAGGATCCCGAAAACAGCTTATGCCTTTATTACCTGGCCATCGTCTACAGGAGAATCGGAGAATGGGAAAAATCGAAGAATATGATGCAGAAAGTTCTTCGCTCCGAACCCCGGGATGCTCTTATTCTTACAAATATAGGAATGTCCTATTTGCTAATGCATGATTATGACACTGCAATATATTACCAGGATAAAGCTTCTGAAATTATGCCAAACTGGTCGGCCCCGTACAGCAACAAAGTTGGTGCCCTTCTTTCAAAAACCGGAAATACCTCTGAAGCAAGAATAATGCTTGATTCTGCAACATATAAAACCGGGAAAAGCTTTTTAAGAGCGAAGATCATGCTTGATATTTATGACGGGAAATTCAGGGAGGCTCTATATAAAGTTGAAACATCCGGCAATGGAGATTTTAGCAGCACGGGGGAAAAGCATATATATAACGCATTAATATATAGCTATTTAAATAACCAGCATAAAGCTTATCAATACTATGATTCTGCCAGAGTTTTCTTTATTAACCAATTGGCAGCCAGCCCTGGAAACGCTGATTTATATGGTTCGCTTGGTATAGCATATGCCGGGCTGGCTGAGAAGGCAAAAGCTATCGAGGCCGGGAAAAAAGCAGTTGAGCTTTCCGGAAAAAATAAGATTTTTGAAGGTGACATGAGAATAAATCTTGCCGAGATCTATACAATGACTGGTGACTTTGAAAACAGTATCATAAGTATTAAGTATTTGCTGGATAACCCTTCAGATCTTTCTGTAAAATTATTACAGATTGACCCTTCATGGAAACCACTTGCATCAAGACCGGACTTCCAGGAATTAGTTCGCAGATATTCTGCAGATTAAATATTGTTCTATTTCCAGATTGTTTAACTTAAAAAGTAAAGATTATGTCAACATTTCCTCGACCTATTCCGCCTGAATTTATAATGCATGCTCTCGCATGCAGTCTTCCGGCTGGTAAAAAAGGTGCCGATGTGATGAAGAAGATCAGCGCCCTGAGCCTTCAGCATATGAAAAACTGTGCGGATAGCGAATCCAAAACATATGCTGAGATGCTTAAGGTAATTAAGTAAAAAGCCGGCCACGATAATTTGAAGAGCCGTTTGCAGTCTGTTATTCTTATTGGATTCGAGGAGTATAATAACCTCGGAATGGGATATCTTTCTGCAGTTATACAGAAAGAAGGATTTAAAATACAGATAGTTGACCTTCGGAAAAAAGATGACGAGATCCTGAAAATTGTGAAAAGAACGGATCCGTTTATAATAGGATTTTCTGTTATTTTTCAGTATCATATTTATCAGTTCAGAGACCTTGCGGGCTTTCTGAGGGAAAATGGCATAGATTGTCATTTTACAGCGGGGGGTTATTTTGCCAGCTTGCGATATAGAGATCTTTTCAAATTCATTCCTTCGCTTGATTCATCAGTCCGGTTTGAAGGTGAATATACTTTTCTTGAGCTGGTAAGGTCAGTGAAAAGCGGATCGGACTGGAGAAAAATAGAAGGCCTTGCTTACAGGAATAATGGTGATATAATTACTAATTCGCTGCGGCCTCTTGAGAAAGATTTGGATAAATTCCCATACCCCTTCCGGATATCACCAACTGAATATGCCTTTGACAGGAAGTTTGCTGCAGTAATTGCCGGGAGAGGCTGCGTCCATAACTGCGCTTACTGCAATACAAGGGAGTTTTACAGACTCCCTCCCGGTCCTGTCAAGAGGCTCAGAAGACCTGAGAGGGTCGTGGAGGAAATAAAATACCTGTTCAATTATCAGGATTGTTCTGTATTCCTGTTTCAGGATGATGATTTCCCGGTAGTAAGCAAAAACAGATCAGAATGGATATCAACATTCTGTGATGAACTCATAAGAAAGAAACTTCACAAAAAGATCATTTGGAAAATCAACTGCAGACCCGACGAGGTTAGTGAGGACATCTTCGGATTGATGGAGAGTTGCGGCTTGTTTCTGGTCTTCATGGGAATAGAAGACGGTACAGATGACGGATTGAAATCTCTTAACCGGAAAATGACAATAGCAAGATCCCTTGATGGAATCAGGATACTTAAAAAGCTTAAAATCGGGTTCGATTATGGATTCATGCTATTCCAGCCTCAGACTACTTATAAAACCCTTCATAAAAACATTCGGTTTCTTAAACAAATATGCGGCGATGGATATACGCCGGTAACATACCTTAAATTGATACCTTATTTTAATACACGTGTTGAGAGTGATCTCAGGAAAGATAGCAGATTAAAGGGCAGACCAGGTTTCTATGACTACGATTTTCCGGAGACATCGATGAACCATTATTACAATTTTGTGAAAAAATGTTTCTTGAAATGGCAGCTTGAACCCGAAGGTCTTGCAAATATTTCAAAATGGACCAGGAACTACCTCTTAGTCTATAAACGGTTCTGTGATGCAGGAAAGGAATATCAATCCTTAGAAAAAGAATTCAAAAAAATAACCAGGGAGAGCAATCTGTTTCTTATCGGTATAATGGAGGAACTTGCCGGTATTTTTGAGTCAGGGCAATACCACGCAGACGATCAGAAAATACTGAAGAAATACTCGAACACCATTAGATTAAAGCACAAACATTACCTTAAGAAGATAACCGAATGCCTGCAAGAGATTATTAATCTGGCAGATGATTTTTCACCACTCTGGCTGTTTTCATAAATCCGGAATCCAGCTTAATTAAATCCCTTCAATCTCAGGTTCTTTTTCCTTGAAGATCAGGTACCAGTTCCCGTTATCAATCAGAGCCTCCTTGCCGATAACGAAAAAGAGTTCTTTCAGGTATGTATTCTTCCTGTCAGGATCTAAGTCATTTCATTTTACAAACAGACTGCTGCTACATGCCTGAAATAAATTTAAAACTCCATTTTTGTTGAATCCTTGCCAATTCTTTTAAAAAATTTAACCCAATAATATTCTAAACTGTATTTGAAATTTATTTTCGCCCAGAAAAACAATATTACGATCCATAGAATGACATTCAGGCTTCCGAATAATAAACATCCATTAATTGTCTGATCCCATGACGGCCAAACCTGATGGAGCGCAATTCTGAATATTTCAGAAGCAGTCGTTTCGAACATATAAATTGTCAGACTTATTCTGCTAAACCATTTTAAAACTGAGAATTTATTCAGGAAATCAGATTTTGGCTCCAGAAACAGTATTGTAAAAATCAGTAATAACATAAATATTCCGAGCTCAAAATTTGTCTTAAAATACCAGAAGTAATCTGGCGCCGAAATCGTTTTTTCAAAATTCATCATGCCGGCTAACCCGTAGATGAGAAAAAACATCCCAGATGGAATGAATATAATCTTCAGTAATTTATTCCTCCTTTTGTAGATCATCATACCAATCATTGCACCAAAAAAACCGTAGGCCAGATATGGGAGCAGCGGATAAGGATTGGCAAGAGTGAAACTAAAAAAAGTTGCAGAAAAATAATTTTTCATTTCTATTGCCTCTGTGAATAAATGAAAAACCGGAACTCTGACTAAAGAGAGAAACATGATCAAAATTCCCGAAATCCCTAAAATAAAATAATTTCTTTTTTCTTTTGTTATTCCATTTTTTCTCAATAATAAGAATAGTACTAACGACATAATAATAAGGTTCAGCGCGATTGCGGATAATGATGAACCCTCAAAAAGCTTAGTAAGAAGAGGAAGCGTGAGGCGCATACTGCGTATAGAACTGGCGACAGCTGTCAGGACTGGTTTATTGTTTACGAAATCGAGGCTCCATCTGCCTAAGAAAATATTTAAGATGTAATGAAATAGTATATAAATAATTCCTGCAATAATCGGATAAAGAAAAATTTTAAAACTTACCGCTGTCTGACTTCTTCCCATAAGCATTATTGTGTTTACTACCAATGAATAAATGAAAAATATTCCCCCCCAAAGAGCCATAAAACTCATTAAAATAACGATTATGGGCGGATTGCTGAAATCAAGCTTATTGATATTTGCATAGTTATATATTGAGGAATGAAAAAGGATGATAAACATCAAAGCCATACCTCTTAAAATATCCAGTGATTCAATTCTTTTATTTTGCATTATTACTTTAGTTTATGCTAAAATTCCTATGAATCCTTATTAGCTTGTTTGAATTCCTGTTAAACTCCGGCTTTTCAAACACTATTGAAATTTCCGGTTGTTTGCAGTTATAACCGCTAAAAACATTATTAATATTTTCCATGACTGCCCGGCTGTTAAACTGATTTCGATCAATCCCGTTTTTTAATTGAATCCTGACCAGTACATCATCAGGAGCACTTTGTATGGCCTGGTATTCGTCAATATCCTCTGAGGCAGAAATAATCGCTCTGCTAATATAATCCGGGAAAATATATTGCCATTCGTCAGTCTTGATTTTTTTTGCCCAGAAAAGGTCATCAGCCCTGCCCTGAATATTTTCTATAACCCTGAAACTTGAGCCACACTTACAGATAACAGGGCTAATGGTAATAATGTCATTTAGCTCATAACGGATTATCGGCTGTGATTTTTTGTGCAGATCAGTGATAATCAATTTCTGGCAAGGCTGCCCGGGTGAGGTAATTGTTCCGTCATTATTCAAAGTCTCGACAAGCACCAGATCTTCGTTAATGTGCAACTGGCCATATTTGCATGAAATAGCGATCGGCCCTTCCGTACATTTATAAATCTGATGAACGGGGCACTTAAAAACTTTGATCAGATAATCCTTAACATCAGGATAGAGTATTTCCGAATAAGAAATTAATCGTTTGGGATTAATTGATAATCTGCCATTTTCAGCCTCTGCAGCTAATAATTTCAGCATAGAAGGTGACGCAGAAACAACATTGGGATATATTTCTTCAAGCTGTTTGTTAATTTCATCAATAGAATTCAACTGACTTATATATGTCAGCTTATGGCCAAACTTATCCAAATTAAAAGCCGGTGCACTGACTCTTAAAATAAAAGCGAGATTAATTTTTTCGTTTTTGGGAAAATCAAAGCGCGCAAACAAAGCAGCTTTCATATAATTTTCCTCCCGGGGGGTTACAATTTCCACACCTTTGTTACCGCTTGTACCGGAAGACATCCCGATATTCAGACCCTTCAGCCTTTTTGAAAAATTTCTTGTTTTTTCAACTTCCAGACAGAAATTCAATATTTCGTCTTTAGATAATCCGACTGTATTGAAATCAGTCAGGTTATCCATCATAATTTTCTTATTGATAAGAGGCAGTTCTGGGAAATTAATTAAATCAAAACCTGAAAAATATTCCTTATAGAATTTCGAATGATTAACGGCATATTCTGTGATCTTTTTTACCCTATTATTTTGATACTTCTTAATATCGCTTTCCTCGAAATTCCTGATTCTTGATTTACACAGGAAATAAAATACTAAAAAATATTTAGTTTCAAGATCATCAAAGAGGCTTGGCATGTTATTCTTTTCTAATGTTAAAATTACGAAAGGGAGAGACACAAATCAAATAAAAATCATCGCCTTTTATAGATCCTTTTAATGGTCTTCACCTCAAAATGCCAGTCCCTGGACTGAATCTCAAATTTCCAATTATCTTTGGTAGTTACAAATCAAAATAACATGCTGAACCTCCTTAAACACCCGCTTCTGACTCATAAACTGACACTGCTTCGGCGTAAAGAGACTGACACAAAAGGATTCCGTGAAACACTTGAAGAGATTGCCGGACTTATGGCATACGAGATCACACGCGATCTGCCTCTGAAGAAAATAGTCATTGAAACCCCTCTCGCAAAATGTTCGACTTATGAGCTGGCAAGTGAGGTTGTCCTGATACCTGTTCTCAGGGCAGGGCTTGGCATGGTGACGGGCATATCTCACCTCATTCCAACCGCCCGGATTGGACATATCGGCATGTACAGGGACCACAAGACCCTTCTGCCCAACACATACTATTCCAAATTTCCGGATAACCTTCCTGATGCCGTGGTGATGGTTCTCGATCCGATGCTTGCTACAGGCGGAAGTGCCAGTGCTGCCATCAGTGTGCTTAAGGCTCATGGAGCAAAAACTATTAAGCTGGTCTGTATCGTAGGTGCCCCGGAGGGTATAGAAAGGATAACAAAAGATCATCCCGACGTGCAGATATACCTTGCAGGACTCGATGAAAAGCTCAACGACAACGGATATATTGTTCCCGGGCTTGGAGATGCCGGCGACAGGCTATTCGGAACGAAATAGCCTTACTGCTTAAGAGCATCGAGAGAATACCTGATATAAACATCATTTAGCTGGCAGAGGCCCATTTCCTTTACCTTTTCCTGTCCGTCATTAAGTATATATTTAATAAACTCTATTACGGCAGGGTCTGTCGGCTTTCCTAGCGAACCTATAGTCAGCTCCCTGCAAAGATTTTCCGGATAAATGCCCAGCCAGATGCTTCTGTGTGCCGTCTCGAGGTTCTTGAACGGGATCTCATTTCTGTCAATCTGATGATCAAAATCGAGGTCAAAGGGTATTATCTGAATTCCATCCTTCCGTTCTCCGGAGGGCATATTGAATGCAAAGGAAAAATTGCAGAATCCGATGGCTAATGGATTTCCCTGGATGGATTTAATCATTTCGTTATCACCAGTGACTTTTATTCCTTTCATATCTGATGCTTTCCTGAAAAGGAAGCCCGCGAAAACATCCGCTGCTCCTGATTCGTCGGCCAGGGAATAAACGATAACTTTATCTTTGCCGGTTGTGTCTAGAAGCTCTCCCCAAAGCATTGTTTTATCGCCAGTAAACACTTTCTGCATTTTATCAGGACTTAATCCATGCTTTAGAATATTCTTAAGATAAGGGTTTTTCTGATTCACTATTGGGGCTACTCCATCCTTGGCAACGGGAACAACCCATATACCCGACTCTTTTTCCTCATCATTCAAAGGTCTAGAGATCATTACCAGCTTTACCTTCTTATCGATGAGATCGGAAATACCCTGGCCGGTGCCGGTTTCGGCAATTTCAATCTTTACATCCGGATTTAGAGCCATGAATTCAGCTGCCCATTGCGAAACCAGCGGATTAAACGCATAAGCCCCGCTGATGCTGAAATTTCCTGATATACTTTTCTTTGGCTCTTCCTGTTTATTTCCGGTAGCTTTATCGGATTTGCGCGGTTTGCAGTCGAAAAACAGTGCCAGACAAAGAACCAGAATAAGTGATTTATTAATGCTCATTTTTTTTAAAGTTAAGAAAAATGGAGGCTAAATTCAACTAAAAAATGTTAAAATCCTCACTCATCTTGAGGGCAATTAAATCGAGAGTCTGTCAAACAATTCTTATTTTCGCCTGTTCAATTAAAGTATGATCACCGAAAACGTAATAGAAGTCAGGGAAGTCTGGAAATCCTTCAAGAGTGTTCAGGCAGTAAGAGGTATCAGCCTCAATATTCCTAAAGGACAGTTTGTAGCAGTACTTGGTCCGAATGGTGCCGGCAAAACCACACTGGTTGAAATGATTGAAGGGATACAAAAACCTGACAAGGGCGATATAACCATAATGGGAAAACACTGGAGAGGGAACGAGGACGAGCTTCACAAGATCATCGGGCTGTCACTTCAGGAGACAAGATTCATTGATAAGCTGAGGGTTACCGAAACACTCCAGCTTTTTGCCAGTTTTTTCGATATGGGAAAGAGAAGGGTTGAGGAGATAATCGACCTCGTGGACCTTGCAGAAAAAAAGAGATCCTACGTCGTAAATCTTTCCGGCGGACAGAGGCAAAAACTCGCTCTGGGAATAGCCCTGATAAATACGCCTGCAATTCTGCTTCTCGATGAGCCAACCACAGGGCTTGATCCAAATGCCAGACGTGAAGTATGGGAAATCCTGAATAAGCTTAAGAACGGATCAGACACATCAATGATCCTTACTACTCACTATATGGAGGAAGCTGAAAAGCTGTGCGATTATATAATTATAATGGATAACGGTGTCATCCTTCGTGAAGGAACGCTCAGTCAGCTTCTTGAAGGGCACAGCAATCTTGATGATCTTTTTGTTTCATTAACCGGGAGGCAGATAAATGAGTAGGTTTTCAAGATTAAATCAGCTGTGGCTGCTCACATTGTCTCTTTTCCGGGAACTTATAAGGGAGCCGGGTGTATTGTTCTGGGGAATAGTGTTCCCGATCCTCATGTCGGCCGGGCTTGGCATGGCCTTTACAAAAAAAGCTGACGTACTCAGAAAAGTGGCAGTAATAAGCGAAGCCAGCTCAACCGTGCGTGACAGCTCGGCAGTATATAATTTTCTGGATAATAATTGTGAAAGGAACCCTGTAAACGGCAAGGAAGATTATAATTGGAAGCTTGAAATAAAAAATGAAAAACTTGGCACTTCTGTTTTCCTCTTCTATGAGCTTACCTGGGATAATGCAATGACCCTGCTGAAAAGAGGAACTATAAATCTTATCCTGACCGGTAATGACGGGCATGCACAATATCACTTCGATCCGCTGAATTCAGATGCAGAACTCACATACCTCAAGCTCAGCAATGCAATAGGGTCAGGCAACGTTATTCCTGAGGTAAAGACAGCTGAGATAAGGCCTCTAACCATTAAAGGCACGCGTTATATCGATTTCCTTGTGCCAGGCCTTATAACCATGGGTGTCATGATGTCGGCAATGTGGGGAATAAGCTATGGGATCATTGAAAAAAGGTCGAAAAAGCTGCTCCGCCGGCTGGTTGCAACACCTATGAAGAAATCTCATTTTCTTATTGCACTAATAACTGTAAGGGTGGTAATGAATTTCATTGAAGCCCTGGTTTTGCTTCTGTTTGCACTTATTGCATTCCATATTACCATCCAGGGAAGCATCTCTGCAATGATTCTCCTCTTTATTGCCGGGAATATAGCATTTGCCGGAATAGCTGTGTTTGTTTCATGTCATACTTCAAACACTGAAGTCGGGAACGGGCTAATTAATGCTATTGTAATGCCAATGATGGTTCTATCGGGTATTTTCTTCAGCTATCACAACTTCCCTGACTGGAGCATACCGGTTATCAATAAGCTGCCTCTTACGATCATGACCGACGGGATCAGGAGCATCTTTAATGAAGGTGCCGGTTATCCGCAGGTAGCCTTACCTGTTATGATACTCACCGCTACAGGTGTTATATTCTTCCTGGCAGGACTCAAAATATTCAAATGGCATTGACAAAATAATTATCTGCGTAAATCAGCGCGATCTGTGGACCACAAGAAAATATTTTCAGGCAGATTCCGCAGATTATCGCAGATTTTTTCAGGTCATTTGCCGATCTTCCTCAATTGGTTGTTAAAAGAAAGCGTTTCTCCTTTTCGCGTTGGCGAAGAGAATTGTTGATCGCCATATCTGAGATTAAGAGGCATTCCTGCTTTTGATATAACTTTCAGCGAAACGAGTTTTCCTCCTGCCCAGGAGAATTCCAGGTCAAACCCGCCCCTGGCACAGATACCTCTGACATGGCCTGAAGGGATTGCGTCAGGCAAAGCCGGAAGAATATCAATTGACTTCAGGTGGCTCTGTATGAGCATCTCGACAATGCCTGCAGACCCTCCGAAATTGCCATCTATCTGGAATGGCGGATGTGCATCAAAGAGATTTGGATATGAACCGCCTCCGGCAGATCCGCCGCCCGTTGTCTGAGTAACCGATGTGCCCTGGGGTCTTAATAACATCTGGACCAATGTCCATGCATGGTTTCCATCAAGGAAACGTGCCCAGAAGTTTATTTTCCATGCCAGGCTCCAGCCTGTCCCTTCATCACCGCGGGCTATTAAGGATATTTTAGCAGCCTTCATAAGATCAGGAGTATCATCCCTGTTGATCTCTTTCCCGGGGTAAACTCCCCAGAGATGGGAAACATGCCTGTGCTTATTGTTCGGGTCATCAATGTCGTCCATCCACTCCTGGAGCTGGCCGAACCTGCCAACCTGGTAAGGTGCTATATTCTTAAGCTTCATTTTTAGAGTATCAGCGAACAGCTTATCGCGGCCCAGTATTTCAGATGCCTCAATACATGCCTTAAACAGACTTTTAATGATCTCGTGATCCATAGTAGGACCGGATACAAGACCTCCGTTTTCGGGTGAGTTGGAAGGCGCTGATACAAGCCATCCGGTTTTGGGATCCTTCACCAGGAAATCGACATAGAACATTGCAGCTCCTTTCATGACAGGCCATGCCGTGGCAGACAGAAAATCAATATCGCGGCTGTAAAGGAAATGCTCCCAGAAGTGCTGGGCCAGCCAGCCGCTGCCTGAGACCCAGATTCCATGATTTGAGGCATTTATAGGTGCAGCGCCTCTCCAGAGGTCGGTGTTGTGATGAAGGACCCATCCCCTGGCATTATAATGATCCCTGGCAACTTTCTCTCCTGATGGAACAACCTCGCTGATCATTTTAAACAATGCCTCATGGCACTCTGCAATATTCAGCACTTCAGCCGGCCAGTAATTCATCTCTGTATTTATGTTTACAGTATACTTGCTGTCCCAGGCAGGGTCCAGCTTATCATTCCATATTCCCTGCAGGTTTGCCGGATATGTACCGGGACGGCTGCTAGAGAGCAAGAGATAGCGCCCGTACTGAACATAAAGGGCGGCAAGTGAATTATCCATTTTTCCGGGGATAGCATTAATCCTCGAATCTGTAGGCAGGTTTTCATTTCCTGATGTTCCAAGGTCAATTGAAAACCGGTTGAAATATTCCTGATAATCAATAACATGAGCCCTTTGGACATTCTCATATGATTTATTGCCCAATGCATTCAGACAATTGAAGCATAGCTCTTCCGGGTTTCCTGAAACATTTTTTGGATTGATGAAATTTGTTGCAGCGGCAAGCCATACTACTGCCTCATCGGCTTTTTCAATATGCAGCTTATTTCCTGTGACTGATATCTTTCCTCCCCTTATCCTGACTTTTGCCAGGGCAGTTCCATAAAGAACGCCATCCTTCACCTTAACCTTAAGTTCGATAATCCCGTCTTCGGCAGCCATTACAGAAGCACCTGCATGAATTGCATTAAGAATTACATCGAATGAGAGTGCTTTTTTCCTGTCAGTTGTAAGGCCTACAGCAATGACATTATCTGGAAAGCTTGCAATATACCTTCTTGTGTAAGTTGTATCTCCTGCTTTAAACGTGGTTGAACAAATTGCTTTTGAGATATCGAGCTCCCTTCGGTAGCCGGTAATGTTTTCATGTTTCGGGAAGCATAACCAGAGGTCTCCAAACGGCTGGTACTTCTCCTGTCTCAATGGAACACTCATAAATTTTTCGAGCGCCAGATCCTCAGCTTCCTTTTGTTTTCCGAGCCATAATAGTTCCCTTATTTCCTCCAGTGATTTATATGCTCCGGGATGTGAATAATCATGAGGTGCACCTGACCAGAGTGTCTCTTCGTTAAACTGGATATGATCTGCTTCAAGACCGCCAAATACCATTGCACCGAGCCTTCCGTTACCGATCGGGAGTGCCTCCTCCCAGTCAGAAGCAGGTTTCTCATACCAGAGCTTAAGGTTGTTTACGTCCTGCGCATGGCAAATACCGAATACCTGAAAAGCACAGACTGTCATCAACATGATCATTGTTTTCCTCATCTCCGGATAGGTTTTCAGGTTAATTCACCAAGATACAAAACTTATTCAACCATTTTTTTGAATGTTGTAATTGAATAATGAGATTCCTGACGCTCGAAATTCCGAATGGAGTGTAGCCGGAATGAGGAATCCCTGATTACCGATTCTCATTTTATTTTTTTTATTGAGATGGATGCAACAACATGAGTTTTTCCAAGTCTTTTAATCAGAATATTCAAACATAAAACATACAAACATGAAAAACCTGAAGTATTTTATCGCAATTTTTCTTGGCCTGGCATTAACTGCATGTATAAACGGACAGTTCCGCAAGGTGGTTTACGGTAACAGAAACGTCGTGAAAAAGGAACGCCCTGCCGGATCATTTACCAGTGTAAAGGTCAGCACTGGAATTGACTTATACCTGACACAGGGAGACAAGATGAGCATTACTGTCGAAGCAGATGAGAACCTTCAGGAGTACATCATCACTGAAATCAGGGGTGATGAACTGTACATTCGTCATGATAATGATGTTAATGTCCGGGAGGCTGAAAGGGAAAGGGTTTATGTGACCATGAAGGATATAAAAACACTTTCCACTACCAGTGCCGGAGACATTATCGGTGAGACGCCGGTAAAAACTGATGACCTTGAACTCAATGCAAGCAGTGCAGGCAATATAAAAATTGAGGTATATGCAAAAACCATCAGGGCAGATGGCAGCAGCTCAGGCGATATTACCCTGAACGGTGAGACAGACATGCTTGATGCAGACTTAAGCAGTGCAGGCGATCTTAATGCCTACAACCTGAAAACAAGGGAGGCAAATATTTCTGCTTCAAGCGCAGGTGATGCAGATGTCTATGTAACCGAGAAGCTTACGGCAAGGGCTTCAAGCGCCGGGGACATAAATTACAAGGGAGATCCCAAGTATATTGACACACACTCTTCCAGTGCCGGTGGCATTCATAGAAAGTAGTCTCTTCTCAAATATATATTACCATTTTATTACAAACCGTCAGGGTCGTTCCTGACGGTTTTTTTTTAACTTTGTACACCTTTGGAACATTCGAAAATTTAAACCATATGAAAGATATTTTAAGCATAAACCTTAAAAATGCAGAGAGATTTGTCCCCTCTGAAGAAGTCATAGCTTTGGCCCAGCAGTCTGCAAGACACCTGGAAACACTGAAAGAAGGTACCGGGGCCGGAAGCGATTTCCTTGGATGGATTACCCTTCCTGGTGAAATAGCTGTTCAGCTTGACAGAATTGAACAAAAAGCAAAACTTCTCCGTTCTGTTTCCGACACTACTGTTGTGATAGGCATAGGCGGTTCATACCTCGGTGCAAAAGCAGTTATTGAAGCTCTCTCTCATTCCTTTACTCCGCTCCTGAAGAAGAAACATCATGAGATGCTCTTTGCCGGACATAATATAAGTGAAGATTACATATCGGATTTGCTCGAAATCCTCGATGAAAGAGACTATTCAATAATAGTAATCTCCAAATCAGGTACAACGACCGAACCGGCTATTGCATTCAGGATTTTGAAGGATCATCTTGAAAAGAAAATAGGGAAATTAAAGGCTGCGGAAAGGATAATTGCAATTACCGACGGCAAAAAAGGAGCATTAAGATCCCAGGCGGAAAAGAACGGTTATGAGACATTTGTGATCCCTGACAATATTGGTGGCAGGTACTCTGTTCTTAGCCCTGTCGGTTTACTTCCCATTGCAGTCAGCGGGATCGATATAAAGGAACTTGTAAAAGGGGCATTGGCCATGGAAGAGGCATCTGTGAAGAACAAAAATGGTGCTTCTAATCCGGTGCTGATCTATGCTGCGGCAAGAAACCTGGTTCTTCGGACCGGAAGGTCAATTGAGATACTCGTCGGGTTTACGCCAAAGCTTCACTATTTCTCCGAATGGTGGAAACAGCTTTTTGGTGAGAGTGAGGGTAAAGAGGGGAAAGGCATATTCCCGGCTTCTGTCGACTTCACTACAGACCTCCATTCGCTGGGACAATACATCCAGGATGGTCAGCGGATCCTTTTCGAGACCATCATCTCGGTAAAGGAACCCGGGAAAAAACTTGTTATTCCGCTTGAAAATGATGATTCCGACCAGCTTAATTTTCTTGCCGGTAAAAGACTCTCCGAAGTTAATCACAGCGCTGAAACAGGCACTATCCTGGCCCACAACGATGGTAATGTGCCGGTTATAAAAATTGATATCCCGCTGCTTGATGAGTATTATACCGGGCAGCTCATCTATTTCTTTGAGCTGGCTTGCGCTGTGAGTGGATACATCCTTGATGTAAACCCGTTCGACCAGCCTGGAGTTGAAGCATATAAGAAAAATATGTTCGCACTGCTGAATAAACCCGGATTTGAAGATGCAGGGAAAAAGCTGAGAGAAAGATTAAAATAACTATTAATTGTTTTAAGTATAATCATTATGAAAATAGAACTTAAGAAAGATTTCATGTGGTCACTGGTTGTACCCTCAAGCATGGGAGTACGCCTCACTCCCTTAAACGGTCAACCCGTTCACTGCAGCAACACGTTTCACATGCAGGCTACCAGCGCTGAAACCAACGTAGCTAGTGTTTCATCTTACCTTGGTCTGCCGGTCAAGTTGCTTACAACATTTGTTAAAGACAGCCCGATCGCTCGATTTATTAAAGATGATCTCAGCAGCAGGCATATTGCCTATGAAGGTGTTGAGGTTGAGCAGGGAGGTCCCTGGGGCTACCGTCATCAGTTCAATATTGCCGACAGCGGGTATGGATCTCGCGGGCCAAGAGTACATAACGACCGTGCAGGTGAAGTCGGAAGAACACTGAACGTAAAGGATTTCGACCTGAATCGTCTTTTTGTCACCGAAGGGGTACAGATCCTGCATCTCTCAGGATTAATTGCAGCCATGTCACCGGAAACAGGCAACTTTTGCCTCGAACTTGCAAGAGCAGCAAAGAAACATGGAACCCGTATAGCTTTCGACCTCAACTTCAGGGCTACTTTCTGGAAAAACCGTGAAAAGGAACTCTCTGCAATATTTAAGGAGATTGCCGGCATTGCCGACATTCTGGTAGGAAATGAGGAAGATTTTCAGCTCTGTCTGGGAATTCAGGGTCCTGAAGAGGGAGGGAAAGATCTTGCTTCCAAAATTGAGAGCTTCAAGGAAATGATCAGCATGGTAAGAAAAGCATTCCCGAACGCATCTGTTTTTGCAACAACCCTGCGCCAGGTGATAAACGCCAACGAGCATCTCTGGGGAGCAATAATGCTTGAAGGTAACAACTGGCATGTTGTAGAACCCCGCGAAATACATGTCCTCGACCGCATAGGCGGAGGAGACGGATTCGTGGGTGGATTGCTCTATACTATTCTTAAGGGATGGGAACCGGAAAAATGGATCCAGTTCGGATGGGCTACAGGCGCTCTTGCAACAACTGTTGTTACAGATTATGGACAGCCGGCCGATGAAGAACAGGTCTGGAGCATCTGGAAAGGTAATGCGAGAGTTAAGAGATAATAGACTTAAGAACTTACACAGAGTAAATCAGGAGGAGACACAGAGAGCCACGGAGAAAAAACTAAAATAAATTCTATTTACCTCTGTGGAACTCTGTGTCTTCTCTGTGGAACTCTGTGTAACTGGTTTATTTTTTACCCTTCAGTTTAAATTTCTTTAAAAACTCATCAAGGATCTGTGAAAGGTTAGGATCGCCGATCTCCTGGAGATCATAATAAACCCTGGTATTTGGTTTTTTAATCTTGATTATCCTGTTCAGGTCAATGGGTGTGGCAATAATGACACTGTCGCATTTTGTATTATTGATCGTCTTCTCCAGATCATGAAGCTGCTGATCGCCATATCCCATTGCAGGCAATAAGGTGCCGATATTCGGATAGAGCCTGAATGTCTCACTCAGTTTCCCAACCGTATAAGGACGCGGGTCAACGAGTTCAGCTGCGCCAAATTTACGGGCAGCCACGACACCGGCACCAAGTTTCATTTCACCATGGGTAAGAGTCGGGCCATCCTCTACAACAAGAACTTTCTTCCCTTTTATCAGTGACGGATCATCAACTTTAATTGGTGATGCCCCGTCGATGACAACCGCCCTGGGATTCACCTTCTCAACGCTCTCGCGGACAATCTGGATCGATTCAGGCGAAGCACTGTCCATTTTATTGATCACAACCACGTCGGCAATTCGCAGTGTAACTTCTCCAGGGTAATATCTGAGTTCGTGACCTGCCCTGTGAGGATCAGTGACCGTAATCATGAGGTCGGGTTTATAAAAAGGAAAATCGTTATTTCCTCCGTCCCAGAGAATAACATCACATCCTGCAGGATCCTTTTCAGCCTTCCGGAGAATGGCTTCATAATCAACACCGGCATAGATGACATTACCCCTGACAACATGAGGTTCATACTCCTCCATCTCTTCAATTGTACACTTGTGCTTTTCTAGATCCTTTAAAACGGCAAAGCGCTGTACCTTCTGGGCATTCAGGTCGCCGTACGGCATCGGGTGTCGAATAGCGACAACTTTTAACCCTTTAGCCATGAGCAGTTCAATAACCCTGCGTGAAGTCTGGCTTTTACCGCATCCTGTACGGATTGCTCCAACGGCAATCACGGGTTTAGTGCTTTTAACCATTGTATCTTTCGGACCTAAAAGAATAAAATTGGCACCGGCAGCGTTTACAATAGCACTGACAGCCATTACCCTCTGATAGGGCACGTCGCTATATGAAAAAACACAATCATCAACTTTGAGTTTCTTAATAAGATCAGGAAGATTAGCTTCAACATATATTGGTATTCCTTTCGGGTAAAGCTTGCCAGCCAGCTCTTTAGGATATTTTCTCCCGGCAATATCGGGTATCTGAGCTGCAGTAAAAGCAATTACATTATAATTATCATTATCCCTGTAATAAGTATTGAAATTATGAAAATCCCTGCCGGCTGCACCAATAATGATGACATTTTTCCTGGTCATAAATCCTCCCTGTTTAATTATTTATTTTTGATAGAAAAATCATTTTAAATGAATCAACAAATGTATAATTTGCATACCGTAATTCCGAGTGTTTAAAGGGATTTTTTTATATACCGGAAGTATATGTTAACTTTCTGTAAAACAATCCTCTAACATTGTATTATTGACGACTTGCAACCATGAATGGCAAAATGTTCTCTATAACATAAACGGATATGGCAGATTCTTTGTACTATTATAAATCTATATGAATGTCCTTGCCCACATATACCTTTCGGGTGATTCTGATAAGATAATCATCGGCAACTATATTGGTGATTATGTTAAGGGCCGCGACTATCTAAATTATCCGGATCTGGTAAGGAAAGGAATTATACTTCACAGGAACATTGACGGTTTTACTGACCGCCATCCTGTTGTTCACCGAAGCAAGATATTCTTCTCAAAGAAATACCATAAATATTCAGGCGTAATTACAGATATCATTTATGATCATTTCCTTACCAGGGAGTGGAATTTTTTTTCTCGCCGTCCACTTGAAAGTGTGACCTATAATTTTTACAGGGCACTGGTGAATAATTACGAGATATTGCCCGAGAACGTCAGGGAAATGATGCCATTTTTCATTATCAACAACTGGATTGAATCATATCAGACTCTTAACGGTATACGTCATGTGCTAAGGACGCTCAGTAAACGGTCAACTTTGCCAAATGAGACCAGGTTTGCAATGCATGCCCTGAAGAAAAACTATTACTCTCTCCAGGAAGATTTTATGGAATTTTTCCCTCAGCTTATCGATTACGTTGAAAAGGATTTCGGCATAGAGATTTCGCACAGGATCACCATCCCGTTCTGATCATGCCAGGTATTCTGTTCTTCCGGCATCAAGCCTCAGAAAAATAAACAACAGCAGTGTAAATCCCCAGAGTGAGCTTCCTCCGTAACTGAAAAAGGGGAGCGGTATTCCAATAACGGGCACCAACCCGATTGCCATCCCGATATTAATGAAGAAATGCGTGAAGAGGACGCTTGCGACACCATAGCCATATATCCTTGAAAAGTTTGATCGTTGTCGCTCAGCAAGAATTATGAGCCTGATCAGAAGAAAGACATACAATCCGATCACAACAAAAGATCCGAGAAACCCCCACTCTTCGCCTACGGTGCAGAAGATAAAATCAGTACTCTGCGCAGGCACAAATTTGAATTTTGTCTGGGTTCCCTGGAGATAACCCTTTCCCTTAAACCCTCCAGAACCAACAGAAATTATAGACTGGTTGACATTGTATCCTGTTCCGTGCGTATCCGTTTTGAAACCTAGCATAATCTCCACTCTTTCCCTCTGGTGCGGTTTGAGCATATGATTGTACGCAAAATCAACCGAGTTAACGTAAAGTACACTTCCCGCAAGGAAGAGATAAATGACAAGCAGGGTTACTGCTTTCTTAGAATAAAAATAATATGCATAGGCAATTCCGGAGAGCAGCAGGGTTATTACCAGAACGGTCTCATTACCTAGTGATTTAATAATAAAAAAATCAAGCGCATATATTATTCCACCTATAACGAGCATGAGTACCAGGCCTGTAAGCAAAAGATTCCATTTTCTTGTGGAAAACCAAACCAGCAGAAAAGCTATGGCAATCAGAGCGATCTCGAGGTACAGGTTATTAAACAGGAGAGTGAGAAAGAAAAGTAACACCATCAGCAACCCCGAGACAAAGATAAAAGGGCTCATCCCTTCTCTGAAGAGCACAATAAAGAAAGAGAAGAAAACTATTGTTGAACCCAAATCAGGCTGAATGGCAGTAAAAAGTGCCGGTAAAAGGATGATTGCAACTGCAGGAATGATAACCTTCAGCTTTGTCAGATCATTCCTGCGGTTATTCAAAAAACTTGCAAGAGCAAGAGCAGTCCCGAATTTTGCAAATTCTGAAGGTTGAAGGCTGATCGGACCAAATTCGAACCACGATCTTGCTCCGTTAATATCCTTTCCTAAAACCAATACTAGCAGCAGCAGAAACATCAGGATTGCATAAATGACCCACGCAAAAAAGAGATAAAACCTGCTGTCGATGATCATGATAAAAACAGCCAGCACAATTGTCGCCATTATCCAGATGAACTGCTTCCCGTATCTCTGGGTAAAATCGAATATCTCCTTGTGTTCATCGTTATAGACGGCTGCATAAATATTGAACCAGCCCATGACGATCATTATCAGGAAAATAAGGACTGTTGTCTTGTCAATCCCCTTCAAGATATTTACGCTGCTTCTCAATCTTTGGCTCTGTTAGTTTATGGAGAAGGTTAAGGTCCAGCATTCTCTTCTCCATTGGTTTGTTTGTAATTTTTCCTCTCAGGTACTTTTCAATCATAAGGCTGGCGACAGGGGCAGCATAAGTTGCCCCGAATCCTGAATTTTCAACGTAAACAGCAATGGCAATTTTAGGATGATCCCTGGGTGCAAAGGCAATAAATACAGCATGATCATCGCCATGGGGATTCTGAGCTGTCCCAGTCTTGCCACATACGGTTATACTGTCCAGTGCCGCAATACGCGCTGTAGCGCCAGCCCCTCCGTTTACAGCAGCTGCCATTCCTTTAATGATTGATTCAAAATTAACCGAATCAATACTGATCTTGTGCTTAACTGTAAAGCGAGGGTCAATTTTATGATCACTGCCTATAGACTTTACAATATGAGGTGTATAATAGTAACCCCGGTTAGCTATTGCAGCTGTCATATTGGCCATCTGAAGAGGTGTTGTACCGATCTCCCCCTGTCCTATCCCCATTGAGATCACCGTAAGCGCCTTCCACCTTCCCTTTCCATAATACTTGTCAAAATAAGCCGATGAGGGAATCAGTCCCGGAAGTTCATTTACGAATTCGCTGCCAAGTTTTTTGCCGAACCCGAATTCGTTAAGGTAGCTTTTCCATTTTTCAAAAGCTTCGGCAACGGAACCATATGCGGGATTCTCAAGGATCCTCCGGTAAGTCTGGCAAAAATATGAGTTGCATGAAATCATTATTCCACCTTCAAGGTCGAGAGGCGAGGGGTGCGAGTGGCAAGACACAAACAGATAGCCATGGTTGCAGCTAAATTTTGTTGAAGGAACAATGACTTTCTCCTGCAGAGCTATAAGCCCATTTATCGGCTTAAAAGTCGATCCCGGTGGATAGGATGCCATGAACGCCCTGTTGAATAATGGTTTGGAAATAGTATCAGCCTGGAGCCTGGAAAAATTTTCAGAACGTACACGGCCTACCAAAAGTCCGGGGTCATAATTGGGTGATGAAACGAGTGCAAGTATCTCGCCTGTTTCCGGCTCAATGGCAACTATACTGCCTGTCTTGTTCTGCATCAGTTTTTCACCATACTCCTGCAGATCAAGGTCGAGCCCTGAAATGATATCCGAGCCGTGAACAGCAACAGTATCCATTTCTCCGTGAGCATACGACCCTTTAAGACGACTGTAAACGTCGACCATGAATATCTTTACACCACGCTTTCCCCTTAGGTCCTTTTCATAAGCTTCCTCAATGCCAAGCTTGCCAATATAATCTCCGTTTTTATAATATGGGTCCCTTTTTATAAGAGCTTCATCAACTTCGCTAACATACCCGAGGAGATGTGCTGCCACAGGGCGCGAATATTTTCTGAGTGTCCGGGGCTGAACATAAAAGCCGGGGTACAGAAACAATTTCTCCTGAAATTTTGCATAAGTCTCTGCTGAAATCTGCTTCAGAAAAACCGAAGGTGCTTTCCGGGAATAGTTCTTTGCCGCCTTTAATCTTTCCCTGAAAACCTCAATGGTAATTCCAAGATCATCACAGAAAGCCAGGGTATCGACTTTTGCCGTCTGGGCTGGAACGACCATCAGATCATAGGCTGCCTGGTTAAAAACGATTAGCTTACCTTTCCGGTCATATATCAATCCGCGGGCAGGATATTGAGTCACATACCTTAATACATTGTTGTCGGCCGATAATCTGTAGGTATCCTTTACAACCTGAATGACGAAAAGTCTTATGATCAAAGCCAGAGCGGCAATAATTACAAGTCCGATTACCAGGTATTTCCGATTGACGAATGCATCCTTCATGGCTGTTTACTTTCCTTTCCTGATGTATTCAAGAAGAATAATAAAGGTGATGGAAAACAGAGAGCTCATGAATACCCTCAACAGCGTTCGGAAGAAGTCCGCAAACCGGAATACTTCCAGGTAAAACAATGTGGTATGATGGATAAAAATGATTAACGATGTATAAATAAGGAACCACCTCAATCCATAAATGAACATAGACGGATCAGCTCCGGGTTCATATCCGTCGCGTGGAGATATGACTCTGAGTGCAAATGGACGTACAAAACCAGCGAGGACAGTGGCAGAAGTATGCATGCCGGGTGAACCGCAGAATATATCCATGACTGCTCCTGTTCCAAATGAAATAAGCAGTAAAAGCCATGAAGGTATTTCAACCGGCAGGAGAAGAATGAACATGACATAAACATACGGATTTATATATCCGCTGAACCGTATGTTATTAAATACCAGAACCTGCAAGAGGATCAGCAAAACAAAGATCAGGCTGAATCTGGATATCCTGTTGATCATTGAAATAGTTTTTCAAGTTCAAGTTCTTCTGTTTTCCTCAGGTTGCCGATCGTAGTTACAAAATGAAGTTTTTTGAAATCTGTCTTCAGCAAGACCCTGATTTTATAAAAGTCGCCGCCAGATTTTTCAAACCCACTTACTGTCCCGATCATAATTCCTTCAGGGAATACGGCTGAATAACCTGTCGTTTCTACTGTATCGCCAATTCCAAAAGTAACATGCTGCGGAATTTCGCTTAAGATGGCATAATTATATTGGTTCCCATCCCAGCCGAGTGAGCCAAAATATCCATTTGATTTAAGCCTGGCGCTAAGCTTGAAATCCAGGTTCAGCAATGACATGGCTATTGAGTAATTTCTGGAACAGCCCACAATAACTCCTGCAACTCCATCGCCTGAGGTTACAGCCATGTCAACTGCAATGCCCTGCCTGCTTCCTTTGTTCAGAGTGAAGAAATTCTTCTGGCGGGTTACTGAATTATCTATGACCGCCGCTGAAGTGAATTGGTATTGCTGCCTGTAATTTGTGTCAGAGACAGAAAAAAAAAGCAAGTCATCTTTGTTCTTCAGTAGGTTGATATTGTTTTTCAGGGTTGCATTTTCATATGCCAGTGCCTGATTTATATCACGGAGTTGAAAATAGCTCCTGGCATTGCTGATTTTCTCATCAATCCTGTTGGTAAAGCTCCTTACTCCTTTTACAATCTGTGTATTATGATAAGTATTCCCCATTGTCAGCAAATAGAATGATATCCCTTCAAGTATAAGAAAGATGATAAGGTTGTTATACTTCGCCAGAAAATTAAGAAGGTTTCTCATTCAAACACAGGGTTATCTCATCAGGAATGGGAATTTATCCACATTCTTAAGTGCTACTCCGGTTCCTCGTGCAACTGAATGGAGCGGATCTTCAACCACGTTGAATTTAATGTTTATCTTATCAGTAAGTCTTTTGTCAAGACCTCTCAGAAGAGCTCCTCCTCCGGCCATGTATATTCCCTTGTTTACTATATCGGCATAAAGCTCGGGAGGAGTCTGCTCGAGAACATTAAGAATAGCAGCCTCAACTTTCGATAATGATTTATCAAGGCAGTATGCAATTTCCTGGTAAGAGATTGGTATTTCAATAGGAAGCGCCGTCATGATATTTGGTCCCCTGACAACGTAATCCGCAGGTGGATTTTCTATATCAGGCAGAGCAGCACCCACTCCTATTTTAATATCTTCGGCAGTCTTTTCACCGATCTTTATATTGTGCTGGTGTCTCATATAAGCCTGAATATCAGCTGTAAATCCATCTCCAGCTATTCTTATCGACTTATTGCAAACTATTCCCCCAAGGGCAATAACAGCAATTTCTGTTGTACCGCCACCGATATCGATTACCATGCATCCTTCGGGTGCTTCTACATCAAGCCCGATACCAATAGCAGCTGCCATAGGCTCATAGATCATATATACGTCCCGTCCGCCTGCATGTTCCGATGAATCACGAACTGCACGGATCTCAACCTCGGTACTTCCGGAGGGGATGCAAACGACCATCTTAAGTGACGGAGAAAAAAGCTGAGGTCCCTTATTTATCAATTTGATCATTCCCCTGATCATCAGCTCGGCAGCATTGAAATCGGCAATTACGCCATCGCGCAACGGCCTGATAGTTTTAATGTTTTCGTGAGTCTTCCCATGCATCTGCCTGGCTTTTTCACCTATTGCTATAAGTTTCCCTGTGTTCTTGTCAATTGCAACAATTGAGGGTTCGTCTACTACTATCTTATCATTATGGATAATGATCGTATTAGCTGTCCCGAGGTCAATAGCAATCTCCTGCGTTAAAAATGAAAATAGTCCCATCGAATGAGATAAATTAAATTATGGTTAATGTTTAAAATGTCTTACTCCTGTAAATACCATTGCGACTCCATTTGATGAGCAATAGTCAATAGATTCCTGGTCACGTACCGATCCACCAGGCTGGACAACGGCGGTGATCCCTGCCTTATGGGCAATCTCGACACAATCGGCAAACGGGAAAAAAGCATCGGATGCCATAACTGCCCCCGTGAGATCAAAGCCGAAAGATCTTGCCTTGTCAATAGCCTGTCTGAGCGAGTCGACTCTTGATGTCTGGCCAATGCCGCTAGCACAGAGCTGTTTGTTCCTGGCAAGCACTATTGCATTGGATTTACTGTGCTTGACAATCTTATTTGCAAAAACAAGGTCGTCTGTTTCAGCCGGTTTGGGTACTGCCGGAGTGACCGGTCTCATATCTGCGCCCGATTCGGTGCAGTTGTCGCGTTCCTGCCAGAGGACGCCATTCAGCATTGATCTGAAATTGGATGTTGATTTTATAATCGATTTTCTCAGCAGGATTATACGGTTCTTTTTCTGTTTCAGTATCTCAAGTGCTTTCCCTGAATATTCCGGTGCAATAATTATTTCGAAAAATAGCTTGTCAATTTCAGCAGAGGCAGATTCATCAACAAGGCTGTTAGTAACAACAACTCCCCCGTATGCGGAGACCGGATCGCAGGCAAGCGCTGCTTTCCATGCCTCGGTAATGTTATTTCGCGATGCTGCGCCGCAGGCATTATTATGCTTGATAATGATAACCGTTGTCTCAGTAAAATCATCAACGAGGTTCAGGGCAGCTTCAATATCGAGAAAATTATTATAGGAGATCTCCTTGCCATGAAGCTTATCAAATATCTGACCGGGATCTCCGAAGAAGATACCTTTCTGGTGAGGATTTTCGCCGTATCGGAGAGGATAGGAAGCATTGATGCTTTCCCTGAATACCGGGATGCCTGCTTCCTGATTGAAATATCTGAAAATTGCAGTATCGTAATTCGAAGAGGTTTTAAATGCTTCAGCGGCATAGAAACGGCGGTATGAAAGGGTGGTTTTTCCTTTCTTTTCCATTAGCAATGCAAGTAATCCCGGGTACTGCTCCCGTCCTGAAATTATAAGAACGTCATTGTAGTTTTTCGCAGCCGCCCTTATCAGGGAAATGCCTCCTATATCGATCTTTTCGATAATCTCTTCCTCCTGATTTGTACTTTTCAGAGTTTGTTCGAAGGGGTAAAGGTCAACAATGACAAGGTCAATTTCAGGGATATTGTATTTAGCCATCTGCTGCATGTCTTCCTTGTTTTCCCTGCGGGCAAGTATCCCCCCGAATACTGAGGGATGCAGCGTTTTTACCCTGCCTCCCAGGATTGAGGGGTAAGAAGTGAAATCCTCAACTTTCTCCGCTTTTATTCCAAGGTCGCTTATAAAAGTGTATGTTCCTCCAGTTGAAAATATCTTTACATTCAAATCTGAAAGAGTTCTGACTATATCATCGAGACCATCCTTATTAAAAACAGAAATTAAAGCGCTGTTAATTTTCTTTTCACTCATTACCAGACAATTATGATTGCACACCTCTCTACTTAAGGGCGATTAAAAATATATATTTTTTTATTAACCTCAACATAATAACGTCATGATTCTGAGGAATTCAGCAATTAAGGGAATTTCACATCTTTGACAAATGATTTTTCTTATCTTTGATCTTCAATTTAATTTCAGAAAAGGGATGATGTTTTTCAGGCTATTCAAGGAGGGAATTCTATTTGCGGTTAACTCTATATTGGTTAACAAGTTCAGGACTTTTCTCTCTCTTTTCGGGATAACGATTGGGATTTTTTCAATAATCGCAGTTTTTACTGTTCTCGACTGGATGGAAAAATCTATCCATGATGCTATATCCTCAATGGGAGATAATGTAGTCATTGTTCAGAAATGGCCATGGTCATTTAATGATCCAAATCTGGCCTGGTGGGATATTATGAAATGGCCTGCAATATCAATGGATGATTATGAAGCCATCATGAAGAAATCTACAAAAGCCGAAACTGCATGTTTTGCCATTTTTCAGCCTGAAAATATAAAATACAATAAGAATGTTCTTTCCGATGCAATTGTCGGAGCCATTACTCCGGAACTGAAGGATCTTAGTTCATTTGAAATTGAAAAAGGAAGGTATTTTTCACAATTTGAATCATCTGCAGGGAAGAATGTCGCAATAATCGGAGCGGACGTAGCAAAGAACCTGTTCGCTGAAGCCAATCCTTTAGGAAAGGAGATAACAATACAAGGATTCAAGACAACTGTGATAGGAGTAACAAAAAAAGAGGGTAAGGGAGGTATAACTGATAACGGATTTGATGAGATTACTTTAATCCCGGTGAATTTTAGTAAGACCTTCATCAACATGCGGAATAAATTTATAAATGCCCAGCTCAGGATAAAGGCAAAACGCGGCATCAATATAAGTGAGCTAAACGAAGAAACCACAATGATACTGAGGGCTTCCAGGAGGCTGCAGCCTGAATCAATATCCAATTTCTCTGTAAACCAGGCGAGCATGCTGACCCAGGGACTAAGTCCGGTATTTACGTTGATCAATACTGTGGGATGGCTTATAAGCGGCCTTGCAATAATTGTCGGTGGCTTCGGCATCGCAAATATAATGTTTGTCTCTGTCAGGGAAAGAACAAATCAGATCGGTATTCAGAAAGCCCTGGGGGCAAAACGCTCTTTCATATTATTGCAGTTTCTTACCGAGTCCGTCCTTCTGTCAATTATCGGTGGCCTGCTTGGTCTGATTTTGATTTTTATCGGCACACTATATACCAATTACCTGTACGATCTGCATATGTACCTCACTTCAGGCAACATCTTTATGGCAATCTTTATTTCAGGGATAATAGGAATAATTGCAGGTTATGCACCGGCATATTCTGCTGCAAAAATGGATCCTGTTGAGGCTATTGGTTACTCATTCTGAGATATCATATTTTCACTTATCCAGTTTGTGAGTCTGACAAAGCTTTCCACGGAGAGTTGTTCGGGCCTTAATCCAAAATCAGCATAATCCTCCTTTTTAAGTTTAAAAGCAGATCTTACTGAATTTCTGAGGGTTTTTCTCCTCTGGTTGAAACTTGCTTTGACAATCCTTTTAAACAGCGCCTCATCGCATCCAAGATCAGTCATATTATTCCTGGTGAGCCTGATAACCCCTGATTTTACTTTTGGAGGAGGAACAAAAACAGTTTCCTGGACCGTGAAAAGGTATTCAGCAGAATAAAAAGCCTGCAGAAGCACGCTGAGTATCCCATAAGTTTTAGATCCGGGCGAAGCGCAGATCCTTTCAGCCACCTCCTTCTGAAGCATTCCGCAGACCTCAGCAATTTTATTCTTATGATTCAGAACTTTAAAAAGGATCTGGCTGGAAATATTGTATGGGAAGTTCCCGATTACCGCAAATTTTTCACTGAAACCCGAATCTATATCCATCTGCAGAAAATCGCCGCGGATTATTTCAATGCCTTCTGTGAATTTCTCTTTAAGAAAATGAACAGACTCATTATCTATCTCTATGACTCTGAAATCCTTAAAATTTCTTTTAACCAGATAATCAGTAAGAATCCCAGTTCCAGGACCGATTTCGAGTACCGTGCTGTAACCGATGCCCGTCAGAGAGCCTGCAATCATTTCAGCAACTGTTTTATCTTTCAGGAAATGCTGACCAAGGTTTTTTTTCGGTTGTACCCTACTCATTTGTAAAGGAATAAAATTATCCGGAGCTAAATCTGGAGCATATTCCTGCCGAATTTTCTCCATATTGGCAGTTTGAGACTATCGAGCCAGATAATGAATCGCTTCAGCACATTATAGTATAATGTTACGAAAAAGCCGGCTATCATTATCCAGATTGCTGCCATATTAAAGATAAGTGTCGAGATTTTTAATTTTCCAAGTAGTTTATAGGGAGCAAAAAAGTGAGCGCGTCCCAATTTTGAGCCGGGAGCCATGAAGACAGGGTCGGCTTTCTGAATTATCTTCTTCCCGGAATCATAGATCTTTGAGGTGGTCATCCTGTTAAGAACAAGATTCTCCAGATTTTCATTAAGATTATTCTCCTTCAGACGAAAAAACTTCTCCTCACTGAACTTCCTTTTTATTGTATTATAAACGGAATCGTGCATTGCAGAAGCCATTTTATATCTTGCTCTGAACGTTGTTTTCAGGGAATCAAGGAAGATTTTAACGTTATTGCCTGTGTTATTGTCAAACCTCGAATAATAAAGGTTATCTGTCCATTTCCCGGGAACTATTCCTGAAATTGAGCTTAAATCGGTGATATGATACCTCACCTCCTCCAGATTATTTACGGCTTCCTGTTTTTCAATCGGTCTCTGCGCATTTTTCATGCAGGCATCTGTTTTTGCCTTCAGCAATGGAATGAGAAAATAGGAGTACCAGTCGTACTGGCTCATATCCATCTCATATTTGAAAAACGGTTTTTCAAACTTGTTATTCCTGAACTCTTCGACACTGATAGCTTCATAAGCCCATCTGGTAGCCATAATATCCCCGATAACCGGAACATATATTTTTCGTGTTAAAGATTTATGGAGGTCGTCAAATTTTATCATTGCTCCGCCAAGAAGAAGCTGTGGTACGAGGATAAGCGGGATAAGAATATAAATGCTTATGGCAGTTCTCATTCCAGCTGAAATATTCAACCCAAGAAGATTTCCGAAACAAGCTGTTGTAAAAAGGATAAGCCATTGCTGAAAAAGCATTCCATTCACTCCAAGGATAATGTCCGCAACTATTACATATGAAAGTGTCTGGATTGCCGAAAGAGTGAAAAGGAAACTGATCTTCGATAACAGGTAGCTCAACCAGCTGAGGTCAAGAAATTTTTCACGTTCAAGTATCTTCCTGTCTCTGAATATCTCCTCAGCGCTTACCGTCAGCCCTATAAAGAGAGCTACAATAATCGACATAAAGAGGAAGACAGGATAGTTTTTGTTTGCTGAAAAAAGATAGTTGCCGTTGTCGCTGTATTTTGAGATATATCCCAGGATAAATGCCAGGAGTGGGGCTTCGATCAGGTTTATTATCATATATTGCCTGTCTGCCATCTTGCGGGTGATGTTTCGGCTGATAAATGTTTTTATCTGGTCAATCTTTCGTGGAACTCTGAAATTTCCTGGAGTGATTGGCATCCTTGAGGGTTTTTTCTCAAGGTGTGGCATCATTTTCTTCTTATATTTCTCATACCACTCCTTTGGGCTTACCTGCCTGTTTTTCCCTGGTAACCCGTTATTGTCGATCACCTTCACCTCAACGATATGCAGGATGTTATCGGTCTCTATATTTCCGCAGGATGGGCACTCACTTTCAGCTGCGTTGGCCTGCGACGTTTCTGTCTTGAAATAAACCAGTGCTTCAACAGGATCGCCGTCATAGATCATATAGCCGCCCTTGTCCAGAATCCAGATCTTGTCGAACATTTTCAGGATATCCGACGAAGGTTGATGGATGATCGAAAATACCAGTTTTCCGCTAAGGGCCTGGTTCCGCAGAAGGATCATAACCTTCTCAGAATCAAATGAAGATAACCCTGAAGTAGGTTCATCGATGAACAGGACTACGGGTTCACGCATCAGTTCCAGTCCGATGTTGAGTCGTTTACGCTGACCTCCGCTCACCTTCTTGTTAAGAATGTCGCCAACCTGCAAATCCTTGATATCATCGAGGTCAAGATCAATCAGGATTATGTCGACACACTCTTTCAGTTGTTCCTCGGTATAATCACCAAAGCATAAACGAGCATTAAAATAGAGGTTCTGGAAGACAGTAAGTTCTTCAATCAGCATATCATCCTGGGGAACATAACCGATAATTCCCTTTAGCTCCTCAATTTCGGAATTCAGATTGTATCCATTAAGATAGATTTTCCCGCTTGTCGGTTCGATTTTCCCGTGCAAGAGATTGAGCATCGTTGATTTTCCGACACCGCTCCCACCCATTATCCCGATAAGGTTTCCCGCTTCAACACTGAAATTCATTTTGCGAATTCCGTTATCGGAATTTTTAAAGACGAATTCAATATCATGTCCTTCAAGAACTATTTTTTCAGGGAAATTCCTTGAAACAAACTTCTTGTAAATCTTTGAATAATAGATAGGTTCAATTCCCTGGCCTTTTATATTTACTCCCCGTTCAAGCAGATAAGGCCTGCAGGCTATTATATCCCTCCCTTTGAAGTTGAGGGCCAGCGGACCGTCGTAAGTAAGGAGAAGGGTACCTGTGCTTTCAATATGAAGGATTACCAGATATCCCTTGAATCCCTTTATCCTGATATGACGCCATTGTTCATAATTTTTGAAGAGGGTTGAACCAGAGAATTCGGGGTTGTCGCTCTCAACAATCAATATGCATTCAGGTGATACTTCATCAAATGACCTGCCGATCATGAAGGAGGAAGCATTATTATACTCCTTCCTGCTTATATTGAAAGTCCTGGCAACAATATCTATAATGGTTTTTTCCTGGTCAGAGATAAGTCCGTCTTCGAATGCGAATTCGATGAGTTGCAGGAAAACAATCATTCTCTCCTCCAGGAAGAGCCCTTTCTTTATTTGCCGGCATATATTGGTGATCTGAAATGAAATCAGGGAATCTTCATCGGCCAGGTCGGCCTTATTCACGCTCTTGAGTTCATTTGAATAAAATTCCAGGTTGTTTTCAAAGAGAGCATAATACTCTTCCTCAAGCTCCCTGTTGAGATATCGCCTTAAGTAGCTTCGGAGAATCTTTTTGCCCCTCGATGTTATCCCGACAGGGCTGATAGTCGAAACAATGGCAAAAATATGAATCAGCGCTAATAGAACAGATTCCCTCATAAAGATATCTTCGTACTAAAAAAAAGACCGCAAAGAAAAGGCTTTGCGGTCAATTATTTAAAAAATAATTACTTGATAATCTGTGCCCTCACCTCTTCAATAGCTTTGGTTATATCCTTAATATTCTTCTCGGTAAGACTTGTCCCCAATGTTTCATAAACTTTTTTTATCGGGTCAAGGCCTTTGACAAAGTCGCTTACTATCGGATCATTATCATATGGCTTTGTAATCTCGAGAAATAATTCAAATGACTTTTTCTGATCCAGAAGGTTTTTGGATATTCCGGCTACCTGGTATGCAGCTTCAGATACATGTGTGGTAAGGTACATCCCTTCCACCCAGGCTCCGCCAACTACAAGGAGTGCAAGAGGCTGCTGGTCATTTTCAGCCAGATAAACATAAGTATCATTAAAGGCCCCTGTAAGAATTTTTACCAGTGTATCCTTGTTATCAAAATTCGCCTTGATCTTATCATATAGCGAAGCATCATAGATCTTTGACATATTGAGCTCATTGGCAAGGTTCCTGATCGCATCCATATAGTCAATGACCCCCTGCTGGATATTATAAAGAGTTGCATAGCTAAGGTCTGCTCCATAGACTCCCATATTGATAGATCTGGATGTACTCTGGAAATATTTTTTTGAATTCTCTACCGGATTGGATATCCCGAATATATATCCAACCTCAAGGTCGGCAAGCATTTTAATAACCTCTGCAGAAGTAGGCAGCGGATAAACATTCGATTCTATATTTTCTTTTATCGTGTTGACTTCCTGTTTCTCTACGTTTTTCTGCTCCTTGACTGTTGCCCTGTTTTTACATCCTGTTAAGTCAGTGATACTTGCCAAAAGAATCGGAAGTATCAATATTGCAATAGTTTTTTTCATACCTGATCTTATTAAATTTCAAAAGTTAAATCAAACCTGCCCATAAAAGTAATAAATTATATTGATAATTCTTAATGGAACTTCCATTTTGATAAGAAATATAATGAGTCACGATCAATTTTGAATCAATATCCGAAAGTTCTCCTGTTTTTATCCTTCATCATCAGCATCACATGTTTATCAGTGATTTTATATATCTTTGAACCCCTGAAATTATTGCACTTCAGATGAGATGGAATTTTGATGAACCTATTGATAGAGAGGGAACTGACTGTGTCAAGTATGATCTGAGGCTTGAGACTTTCGGGAAGAAGGATGTCATTCCGATGTGGGTTGCCGATATGGATTTTAAAACACCGGGGTTCATCATCGATAGATTGAGAAGCCGTCTTCAGCACGAAATTATGGGGTATTCCTTCCGGCCTGAAGAGTACATTAATTCAATTTCCCGATGGGTTGAAAAAAGACATGGCTGGCGAATTGTGAAAGATTGGATTTGCTTCTGCCCGGGCATTGTTCCGGCATTGAACTTATGTACTCTTGCCTTTACCCGGCCTGGTGATTCAATAATTGTTCAGCCGCCCGTATATACCCCCTTTTTCTCTGCCGTTGAAATCCATGGCAGAAACCTTGTTTATAACCAGCTGATCGAAAAGGATGGAAAATGGAGCATGGATTTTGAATCATTGGCAGCTTCTGTCAACGAATCAACAAAAATGATCATTATCTCCAATCCTCATAATCCTGTTGGCAGAGCATGGTTGCGTCAGGAACTCGAGACGCTTGCTTCCATCTGTCTTAAAAATAATATCCTTATCCTCTCTGATGAGATACATTGCGACCTGGTACTACCCGGATACACTTATACTCCAATAGCTTCTATTTCTGAAGAGATTGCTGAAATAACCGTTACCTGTCTCGCTCCCAGCAAAACATTCAATCTGGCCGGACTTTCTACCTCATCAATGATTATTCCAAACAATGTTCTCAGAAAGTACTTTAACAGGAAAATTGAGAGTCTGCATATCGGAAATGGCAATATCTTTGGAACGGTTGCTTCAATAGCAGCATATTCGGAAGGTGAAGAATGGCTTGGGGAACTTCTGGAGTACCTGGACAAGAATGTAAAATACATTATGGATTACTGCAGGGAGCATATCCCTGAAATAACCCCAGTAAGAAGTGAAGCGACTTATATGATGTGGCTCGATTGCCGGAAACTTGGAATGAACGGAAAAGAACTGCAGGATTTTTTTGTCGGGAAAGCAGGCATCGGGCTTAATGAGGGTTCAGCTTTCGGCCCCGGAGGGGAAGGTTTTATGAGAATAAATATCGGCACAACCCTTCAGATTGTCTCCAGGGCAATGGGACAAATTGAGAAGGCAATTGTATCAATCAGATAAAAAATAATATATCTTACTGATGGAAGAAAGAGTCAAAGTCAGCCTGACACTCGAGGACGGAACTGTTTACCATGGCAAATCATTTGGTGCACCCCTCCCTGCAGCAGGGGAAGTAGTCTTTAATACTGCAATGACAGGTTACCCGGAAAGCCTGACGGATCCATCATACAGGGGACAGATTCTTTGTCTTACTTATCCGCTGGTCGGCAATTATGGAGCCCCTGCAAAAAACGAGGAAAATGACCTTTACCGTTTTTATGAATCTTCTTCAATTCATATTTCAGGACTTATTGTTTCGGATTACTCGTTTGAGTACAGCCACTGGAACGCAACAGAAAGCCTCGATGAATGGCTCAGAAGAAACAAAGTGCCCGGCGTTTACGGAATTGATACAAGAGCGCTTACCAAAAGGATCCGCGAAAAGGGAGCAATGCTTGGAAAAGTCGAACCGGAAGGAGCTTCAATCCCTTTCTATGATCCGAACAAGGTCAATCTCGTAGCCGAGGTAAGCACACACGAAAAAAAAATATACGGTAATGGCAAATACAGGATAATGCTTGTTGATTGCGGTGTTAAATATAACATTATCAGGAATCTGCTGAAGCGTGATACTACAATAATAAGAGTACCGTGGGATCATGATTATCATTCAGAAGAATTTGACGGCCTTTTTCTTTCAAATGGTCCGGGCGATCCTAAAATGTGCGGCATTACAATTGAAAACATAAGAAAATCCTTTGAAAAGGGCATTCCTGTTTTCGGAATTTGCCTTGGCAATCAGCTTATGGCCCTTGCCTCAGGTGCCGATACATATAAACTGAAGTACGGACACCGAAGCCACAATCAGCCAGTTATACAGGTCGGTACGGATAAGGCATATATTACCTCACAGAATCATGGGTTTGCAGTCGATAACAATACTCTCGGGAAAGAGTGGGATCCGCTTTTTATAAATATCAACGACAAGACTAACGAGGGTATGAAGCATAAAACAAAGCCATTCTTCTCCACCCAGTTTCACCCTGAAGCTTCAGGTGGACCAACAGATACCGACTACCTGTTTGATGTATTTATTGAGAATATAAAAAATAACCCCCAGCCACGCTGATGCGTGGCTTGCCCCCTGAAGGGAGCTTGATTTTCAGATCAACATAAATCTTTGTAAATGTCACTGGATTAGCCCCCCTTCAGGGGGGTTGGGGGGCATATTCACTTCACATATTCCATCATCTTTTCAGCCAATTCAGCGGCAGACTTGTTTTTAAAGCATTTCATCCTCTCATTGAATAATTCAGCAATCTCGTTGTTGCAAAGGTTGCCGATGCTTCCTTCATGAGCGTAATCTGAAATCACTGTCCGGGAAAATGAAGAGTTCTGAACCATCTCAGAGACAGCCTGGTATGCATCCCTGAAAGGAATGCCGTTGCGGACGAGCCTGTTCACTTCTTCGGTGCTGAAAATGGTGTTGTAGAGCGGATTCTCAGTTATGTTCTTACGAATCTTGATATTATTAAGCATCAGCAGCATGATCTCGATACATTCTGTGAGGTCGCCGAAAGCGTCAAAAACAATTTTTTTCAGCAGCTGAAGGTCCCGGTTATAGCCAGAGGGAAGGTTTGAGGTCAGCATTACAATTTCGTTCGGCAGAGTCTGAATGATGTTTGATCTTCCGCGGATAAGTTCGAAAACATCCGGGTTCCTTTTCTGAGGCATAATGCTCGATCCTGTTACATATTCATCAGGGAAATCAATAAACCTGAATTCAGCGCTCATAAAGAGGCATACATCCATCGAGAACCTTGATAGAGTCTGAGCAATTGAAGCAAGAGCTGAAGCTATGGCCAGTTCCACCTTACCCCTGCTGAGACTGGCATATGCTGAATTGTAAAGAAGATCATCGAATTCCAGAAGTTCAGATGTGAGCTTTCGGTTAAGTGGCAATGTAGTTCCGAATCCGGCCGCTGTTCCAAGAGGATTTCTGTTGTTAAGAGCCCTCGCTGCAGAGAGCATGAGCATATCATCAGCTAGGCATTCGGCATATGATCCGAACCATAAGCCGAAAGATGAAACCATAGCCGGCTGCATGTGGGTATAACCGGGCAGAAGCACCTCACGATGATGTTCGCTCAGAGCCTGGAGCCGTGAGAAGAGCTTCCCGATAAGAACGGCAAGCTTATCTGTCTCCTCTCTTGTATAAAGCCTGATGTCAACCAGCACCTGGTCGTTCCGGGAACGGCCAGTATGGATTTTTTTACCGGTTGTGCCAAGGATTGATGACATTTCCTTTTCTATCTGGGAATGTATGTCTTCAACATCTTTTTCAATTACAAGGCTTCCCTCTTTATCCCATACAAAAAGTGAATGAAGGGCTTTTAATAAGTCATTCTTCTCTTCGTCTGCAATCAGTCCGACGTCATTCAGCATGATAACGTGAGCCATTGATCCGATAATATCCCACTTTGTAAGTGAAAGATCAGTCGTCCTGTCTTTGCCTGCAGTGAATTCAATGATTGCAGGTTCCGGAGTTATCCCCTTTTCCCAAAGTTTCATACTAGTAAATTTTTATGCAGTAATTCAATTTCTTCATTTTTTTGTTGTTGAAAACCCCCATCCCAGCCTTCCCCCAAGGGGGAAGGTGATTATCTTTTCCCCCCTGGGGGAAATAAGAAAGGGGGTTTTTAATAGTTGAAAAAATATTGTTTTAGTATATTATTTTTTCTGGCTCTCCTCAACAATTGCCCTGTGAGCCATAAGTCTTATTGCATTTATCCTTATGAATCCCTTGCTGTCGGTCTGATCAAATCCTCCCTCAATATCCATGCTTGAGAGCTTTTTGTTGTATAATGAAGAAGGTGATTCACGCCCCTCAATAATTACATTCCCCTTGTAAAGACAGAGATGAACGCTGCCGTCGATGAGTTCCTGGCTCTTTTCTATTGCCGCCATCAGGAAATCCATTTCAGGACTGAACCAGAATCCGTTATAAATTATCTCGGCAAATTTCGGGGTAAGCATGTTTACCAGACGCATTACCTCACGGTCCATCGCAATTCCCTCAATATCCTTATGGGCGATATGAAGAACCGTCGCAGCCGGAGTTTCATATACCCCTCTTGACTTAATTCCCACAAACCTGTTCTCAACCATATCGAGGAGGCCAATCCCGTTTTTTCCGGCAAGCTCATTCAGATAAACGAACATATCATAGGGGTCTTCTTTAGTGGTACCATCTTCCTTATTGACAACCTTTACTGGTACCCCGTTTTTGAAGTGGATCACAATCCGGGTCTCCTGATCGGGAGCATCCTGAGGCATGACCATTTTTTCGAGCATGCTTTTGTGAAGTGTGTACATAGGATCTTCAAGAACCCCTGCCTCATGGCTGATATGCATCAGGTTATCGTCTTCGCTGTAAGGCTTATCGATGCTGGCTTTAACAGGTATTTTCTTTTCAGAGGCATATTTCAGCAGATCTGTCCTGCCTTTGAACTGTGCAAGAAATTCCTTGTCTTTCCAGGGTGAAATAACCTTGACACCCGGCATAAGGGCATAATAACATAGCTCAAACCTTACCTGGTCGTTGCCTTTCCCTGTTGCGCCATGGGCAACGGCCGAGGCACCCTCTGCCCTGGCAACTTCAATCTGTTTCTTCGCAATCAGCGGCCTGGCAAGTGCAGTACCAAGAAGGTACCTGTCTTCATAAATCGCATTTGCCATTATAGCTTTCAGAACATATTTCTCGACAAATTCCCTTTTGAGGTCAGCGATTATGACTTTCGATGCGCCAAGCAACAGAGCTTTCTTCCTACACTCCTCGAAATTTTCGGCCTGGCCGACGTCACCGATAAACGCTATCACATCATACCCCTTTTCAATTAACCATTTAAGTATTACCGAAGTATCCAATCCTCCGCTGTACGCCAAAACAACTTTTTCTTTCATTTTAAAAAATTTAACAGTTTACTATTATTGAATATTAATATCAGAAATTGTTCTTTTTTATTTGCTCGTGCAATCCCGGCAGAATCATCTCGAGGCATGTATGCACCTGGCTATTTGAAATGCCTTCACGCGGAATTACAAGGATAGTATCATCTCCGGCTATAGTCCCGGCAATCTCAAACCTTGATGTATTATCAATATAAAATGCTGTATTGCTGGCATTGCCTGGAATAGTCTTGATTACAAGCAGTCCTTTTGCCTCAACGATCCCGCGTATTGCAGGAAGAACCTGCAGTTTGCCAGTTGCTGTGGACAGGTTGCCCGTATTATCAGGCAGAAAGTACTTGTAACCTCCCTTTCCGTCAGGAATACGCCCAGCCCCAAGCTGCCTTAAATTGCGAGACAGGGTCGCCTGGGTGCAGCTGATGCCTTTGCTTTTCAGCTTCTTCAGCAACACGTCATGCGACGATATCTCTTCTTCAGCGATTATTTTTTCGATCGCCATGAGTCTTTTTGTTTTTTGCATATTTATGCATTATTTTTGCAAATATATTCATTTTATAACAAAAACAAACTCCAAGTAAAAATTTATATTATTTTTGACCATCAAATCCGGCAGATGAAAGATGATTTAAAGAAAGTTATAATCCTGGGTTCTGGCGCCCTTAAAATTGGAGAGGCAGGCGAATTCGATTATTCGGGTTCACAGGCACTTAAGGCATTAAAAGAGGAAGGGATCAAAACTGTCCTGATAAATCCCAACATTGCAACCGTTCAGACCTCGGAGGAGTTAGCCGGAAGAATATATTTTCTTCCTATCACCCCCTATTTTGTTGAAAAAGTAATTGAAAAGGAGAGACCTGATGGTATACTACTTTCATTTGGCGGACAGACAGCTCTCAACTGCGGTACGGAACTTTATAAAAACGGGATATTTGAGAAATATAATGTCAGGGTGCTGGGAACACCGGTAACTGCCATTATGGATACAGAGGACAGGGAGCTTTTTGTAAAGAAGCTTAATGAAATCGATCTAAAGACCCCTCGAAGCATTGCGGTCAATGGCGTTGATGAAGCCCTTAAAGCAGCAGAGAAACTGGGTTTTCCAATAATAATAAGGGCTGCATATACCCTCGGAGGTCAGGGAAGCGGATTCGCATACGACACAGCCGAGTTAAAGAACCTTGCTGCCAAGGCATTCTCCTATACAAACCAGATACTCGTTGAAGAATCACTAAAAGGCTGGAAAGAGGTCGAATATGAAGTCGTAAGGGATAAATTCGACAATTGCATAACTGTCTGCAATATGGAGAATTTCGATCCGCTTGGCATTCATACAGGCGAAAGCATTGTTGTAGCTCCGTCACAAACCCTAACCAACAGCGAATATCATAAGCTGAGAGAACTCTCCATAAGGATAATAAGGCATATCGGGATTGTCGGTGAATGCAATGTACAGTATGCGCTTGCCCCTGATTCGGAGGACTATCGTGTGATTGAAGTCAATGCCCGGCTCTCACGTTCAAGCGCCCTTGCTTCAAAGGCAACAGGCTATCCGCTTGCATTCGTGGCAGCAAAACTTGGTATCGGGTATGGCCTGCATGAACTTAAAAATTCGGTAACCAAAACCACCACTGCCTGCTTTGAACCTGCCCTCGATTATATTGTATGCAAAATACCGAGATGGGATCTTAATAAATTCGAAGGGGTCTCTCATGTCATAGGAAGCAGCATGAAAAGTGTTGGTGAGGTAATGTCGATAGGAAGAACTTTTGAGGAGGTCATCCAGAAGGGACTCAGAATGATAGGACAGGGAATGCATGGATTTACCGGCAACCGCGAGATCAAATTCGGGGATATTGAAAAAGAGCTGGCCGAGCCGACCGACATGAGGATATTTTCAATTGCCGAGGCACTCGAAAAGGGAATGTCCATTGACAGGATCAATGAACTCACCAAAATTGACAAATGGTTCCTCTTCAAGCTCAGGAATATTATCAAAATAAAAGATGAGCTGTGCAAATATAGAACCATTGAAAGTATTCCAACCAGTTTGCTTGCTCATTCTAAAATACACGGATTCAGTGACTTCCAGATTGCGAGACATGTACTTAAGTCAGGCCCGTCAGAAATCAATGAAGATCTCCTGAAGGTCAGACTTAGAAGGAAAAACCTTGGCATTGTTCCCTGCGTCAAGCAAATCGACACCCTCGCAGCCGAGTACCCTGCTGTGACAAATTATCTATATCTCACATACGGGGGAACCGAGAATGATATCGTGTATGAGAAGGACAGAAAATCAATAATCGTTCTTGGTTCAGGAGCTTACAGGATAGGTTCAAGCGTTGAATTTGACTGGTGTTCGGTAAATGCGATAGATACAATAAAGAAAGAGGGTTTCCGGTCAATAATGATCAACTATAATCCCGAAACCGTCAGTACCGATTATGATATATGCGACAGGCTCTACTTCGACGAGCTTACTTTCGAAAGAGTCCTTGATATAATTGACCTTGAGCACCCGGGAGGAGTAATTGTATCGGTAGGTGGACAAATACCGAACAACCTGGCAATGAGGCTTTTCAGGGAAAATGTTCCAGTACTGGGAACCTCACCGCTCTCTATCGACATGGCTGAGGACCGTCACAAATTCTCAAAAATGTGCGATAGCCTTTCAATAGACCAGCCAAGGTGGAAAGAGCTTTCGTCAATTGATGATATCTTTGAATTTGTTGATCGTATCGGTTTTCCGGTACTTATCAGGCCTTCATATGTTCTCTCAGGTGCGGCTATGAACGTCGTATCAAATAAAAATGAGCTTACACATTTTCTTGAACTCGCCGCACAGGTATCAAAACAATATCCGGTTGTGGTTTCCGAATTCATTGAAAATGCCAAGGAGATAGAGATAGATGCCGTTGCCAGGGAGGGTGAAATAATGGCATATGCCATCAGCGAGCATGTGGAATTTGCCGGTGTTCATTCCGGCGATGCAACAATTGTTTTCCCGCCTCAGAAGATCTATTTCGAAACTGTCAGGAGGATAAAACGAATATCAAGACAGATAGCTAAGGAGCTTAATATATCCGGTCCCTTCAATATCCAGTTCCTTGCGAGGGATAACGACATTAAAGTTATCGAGTGTAACCTGCGTGCCAGCCGGAGTATGCCATTCGTTTCCAAAGTCTTGAAAGCCAACCTGATAGAACTGGCAACAAAGGTAATGTTGGGAATACCTATAAAAAAACTTGACAAATCGGTATTTGAACTTGATTATGTAGGGGTCAAAGCGCCGCAGTTCAGCTTCTCCCGCCTTGCCAAAGCCGATCCAATACTTGGCGTCGATATGTCATCGACAGGTGAGGTTGGCTGTATCGGAGAGGGTTTTTACGAGGCTATTCTGAAGGCCATGTTTTCTGTTGGTTACAGGGTACCAAAGAAAAGTATTCTTCTTTCCACGGGGCCGGCCCGTTCTAAGGTTGAACTTCTCAACAGTGCAAGGGCTCTGCGGGAAAGGGGACATAAACTTTATGCAACAAGGGGAACCCATCAGTTTCTTAAAAATGCAGGTGTTGAAGCGCATGTGGCTTACTGGCCGGATGAAAATAAATCTCCGAATACAATTGAGTTGATCAGATCGCGCGAAGTTGACCTTGTCGTGAACATACCAAAGGACCTCAGCGCTTCGGAACTTGATAATGACTATACGATAAGGAGAGCCGCTGTCGATTTCAATGTCCCCCTCATTACGAATGCAAGGCTTGCAAGCGCGTTTATACTTGCCTTTTGCCGTATGAACATGGAAGACCTGGCCATTAAAAGCTGGGATGAGTATAAATAAAGAGGGGGAGAAAGGGAGAAAAACCGTTTAACTCCATGTTAAACTCTGTGAGACTCCGTGGTTTTAAATCAATTTCTTTAATATTATAATAATGATAATCATCCGCAGAGCTAACCAGTCCGACGCGTCGTCCATAGTCGATTTCCAGCTAAAAATGGCATGGGAGACAGAGCAGATGGCACTCGACCCTGAAAAGGTAACAAAAGGCGTGAAAGCCGTTTTCGAGGTACCTTCCCGCGGACAGTACTATGTGGCGGAAACTACCGGCAAGGTTGTTTCATCACTCCTGATAACATACGAGTGGAGCGACTGGAGAAATTGCAATGTATGGTGGTTTCAATCAGTTTATGTTGTCCCTGAATTCCGCAGACAGGGCATTTTCCGGAAAATGTATATGCATGTCAGAGAGTTGTCTGAAGAAAATGGTGTAGCCGGACTTCGCCTCTATGTCGAAACAAATAATGAGAGAGCCCGGAGGACCTATGAAGCTCTGGGAATGAGTTCCGAACACTATTCTTTCTACGAATGGATGAGGGAATGAGCGATGCAGTGGCTTCTACTTATATTTATCATACCTTATATATATCTGCTCATCCGGATTTACAGAAGCCTTACTCAGATCAAATCCCGGCATTCTCAATCAGTGCCTGGCCAATTTCTCTCCGTAGTAGTTGCATGCCGGAATGAAGAAAAAAATCTGCCTGTTCTCCTTAAGAATCTTGCTGAACAGGATTACAACCCCTCCCTTTTTGAAGTCTTGATAATTGATGATAATTCGTCTGACAACACATTTATTGCTGCATCAGAATATAAAGGGATAAGGAATATTAATGTTGCAAAGAATACCGGTAAAGGAAAGAAATCTGCAATAAGAACCGGTGTGGCAGCCTCAACCGGAAACCTTATTGTAACCACTGATGCAGATTGCAGGATGGGGCACAGCTGGTTGAAAACCATTGCCTCCTTTTATGAAGAAAATAAACCTGAAATGATTATATGTCCTGTTGAACTGGAAGGCGGCAAAGGTTTTTTCCAAAGGTTTCAGGAACTTGAATTTCTCAGCCTCCAAGGTATAACAGCAGGAACGGCATTCGCGGGGAGACCGGTAATGTGCAATGGGGCAAATTTGGCCTTCACCAAAGAAGCATATAACAGACACTCATGTAATCTTCACGATGAAATTATAAGCGGTGACGATGTGTTCCTGCTTCATGCCATAAAAAGTGAACCTGGAAATAAGATAATGTGGCTTGAATCTGATGAGGCAAGAGTAATAACAAATACTTCAGATAAAGTATTGTCATTTTTACGCCAGAGAGCAAGGTGGATATCAAAAGCCGGGGCATATAAAGACAGATATACAAGGATGCTGGCAATTGTAACATTTGTTACAATTCTGCTTCAGTTCTCATTATTGATTGCAGGGATTTTTAATTCTGTTTTTCTGTGGGTATTACTGGCGGCCTTCATTTTGAGATCTGTACCGGACTATCTTATTTTACAAAACACTGCCACAAGGTATCGAAGAAAAAATATCATGAATGTATTTATTCCGGGTCAGGTTGTATACCCGGTCTATGTTGTTTCTGTATTTTTCAGATATTTGTTTGGCAGGCCGAGGTAAAATTCTATATCCAGAGAAAGAATCCAGCCATTGCACCATTGTACCATTCCACCTTTGCACCTTCTAGTTCCCCATTTCGGAAAGGAACTTTATTCTGACCAGTCTTATTTCGTCCTCTTCAAACTCATTGCCAAGTTCTTTGATGGCATCTTCAAGGGAATCAGTTTCAGCTTCCTCCCTGAAATATGCATAAATATCATGCTGCCGCTCCTCATCAACCATAGAGTCGATATAATAATCGAGGTTAAGCCTGGTACCTGAATTTACTATCGCCTCAATCTCCGATAAGAGTTCACTCATTTCCAGACCTTTTGCTTCAGCAATATCTTCGAGAGGCCGCTTCATATCGATGCTCTGGATTATATATACCTTTATTCCGGATTTATTTACAACCGATTTTACTACCATGTCGAGAGGTCTCAATATCTCTTTCTCTTCGACATATCTCTTAATTATCTCGATAAATTCCTGTCCGTAGCGCTGTGCTTTCCCCGCACCGACTCCTGAGATATTCTGCAGTTCATCAAGAGTTATCGGGTATTGAATTGCCATATCCTCAAGAGAAGGGTCCTGGAAGATCACAAAAGGAGGGACATCTTTCTGTTTTGATATTTTTTTGCGTAAGTCTTTCAGGATGCTGAAAAGCTCTTCATCGACAACAGCCGTTTTCGCGCCAAATGCATTTTCCTCATCTGAGGTGTCGGCATAGTCGTGGTCTTCAGCCAGCATAAACGATTTAGGTTTTTCGATAAATTCCATCCCTTCCGGGGTGATTTTAAGAAGCCCGTAGTTCTCAATATCCTTTGTGAGAAACTTTGCAATCAGGGCCTGTCTGATAACCATGTTCCAGTACTTTTCATCCTTTTCCTCACCTGCGCCGAAAAACTCGAGTTTATTATGCTTATATGATTTTATAGATGAAGTGACTTTGCCGGAAAGAATATGAGCTATATGATCGGCTTTGAATTTTTCCTTCACAGCCAGTATAGTCTCAAGGACCAATACCACAGATTCGCTTCCTTCGAATTGTGCTTTGGGGTGAAGGCAGTTATCGCAAGCCTCGCAATTCTCTTTGGGATACTCCTCGCCGAAATAATGAAGAAGGAGTTTTCTGCGGCAAACCGAAGATTCTGCATAAGAGACTGTTTCAAGAAGCAGTTGCTTCCCTATTTCCTGTTCTGCGATCGGCTTGCCCTGCATGAACTTTTCGAGCTTTACAATATCGTTGTAGGAATAATATGCAATGCAATTCCCTTCTCCTCCGTCGCGGCCTGCCCGGCCTGTCTCCTGATAGTAGCCTTCGAGGCTTTTAGGAATGTCGTAATGGATCACGAACCTGACATCAGGTTTATCTATTCCCATTCCAAAAGCGATCGTCGCTACAATGACATCGGCCTCTTCCATCAGGAATTTGTCCTGGTTCATGGTGCGGGTAGCCGAATCCATTCCGGCATGATAAGGAAGAGCCTTGATGCCGTTAACTTTAAGCACCTCGGCTATCTCTTCAACCTTTTTTCTGCTAAGACAATAAATTATACCCGATTTACCGGAATTGTTCTTTATATATTTAATTATCTCTTTTGTGACATCCTGCTTTGATTTTACCTCATAATAAAGATTCGGCCTGTTAAATGACGATTTGAAGACGCCGGCATCGAGGATACCGAGGTTTTTCTGGATATCATGCTGGACCTTGGGTGTAGCAGTAGCAGTGAGAGCAATTATCGGAGATCTTCCTATCGTATCAATGATCGGCCTTATGCGCCTGTATTCCGGCCTGAAATCATGTCCCCATTCTGAAATGCAGTGAGCTTCATCAATAGCATAAAATGAGATTTTGATGGTTTTCAGGAATTCAATATTTTCCTCCTTTGTCAGCGATTCGGGTGCAACATAGAGTAGCTTCGCCTGCTGTTCGAGGACATCCTTTTTTACCCGTATTATCTCAGTCTTGGTAAGAGAGGAATTCAGGAAGTGAGCGACATCGTCATTTGTGCTGAAGTTGCGCATTGCATCAACCTGGTTCTTCATGAGGGCTATAAGCGGGGAAATTACGATAGCAGTTCCCTCTCCCATCACCGCAGGAAGCTGATAGCAAAGCGATTTACCTCCACCTGTTGGCATAAGGACAAAAGTATCCTTTCCAGCAAGGACATTCTTGATTATATCCTCCTGATTCCCCTTGAAAGTATCAAACCCAAAATACTTCTTCAAGTAATCATGTATGGTCGAATCGCTTAACATTTTTCCCCGGCATTACCTTGTCGGAAGGGTATTAAAAGCTCTTTTTATGTAAGAGTTAATCTAAATTAATAAATTTCTTTATCATTTAACAGTTTTAACCAATAATTAACAAAAATGTTTCTTATTCCTCCCACATAACGTTTTGTTCATCTTGTTTTGCATGATAAGATTCATCATCTTTACACGCTGAATTTTTTACACTCTGGAGATGGCGTTAAAATGGAAGAAAGGTGGCAAGGGTGATGGCGAGATGTCTTTTCTCGAACATCTTGAAGAGCTAAGGTGGCACATCATCCGTTCATTGCTGGCAATATTGATAATGATGATAGTTGCCTTTTGTTTTAAAAATGTGCTTTTTAATGATATCGTTCTGGCTCCAAAAAATCCGACCTTCATTACCAACAGGCTGCTTTGCGAGTTCGGGCACTATTTAGCTCAGCACATAAATTTAAAAAATCCTGACGTTTTATGCATTAATACAAAACCTGTAAACCTGATAAGCATTAAAATGGCAGGACAGCTTACCACTCATATTACTGTTGCCATGGTTGCAGGACTTATTCTTGCATTTCCGGTTATTATCCGTGAATTCTGGATGTTTTTCAAACCAGCCCTCCATTCGAATGAAGCAAAACATGCCCGGGGTGCTGTTCTTGCCTCATCTTTGCTTTTTTTCACTGGTGTCCTCTTCGGATATTTCCTGCTTGCTCCGCTTTCAATTTATTTCCTGACTTCTTACAAGATAAGCCCCGACGTGGTTAACCAGATAAATGTCAGATCATTTATAGGTACTCTGACCTCAATTTGCCTGGCAACAGGAGTTGTATTTGAGCTGCCGATTGTTGCATTTTTCCTTACTAAAATCGGGATCATCACACCCGCGTTCATGAGAAAATACAGAAAGCATGCAATTGTCGTCATTTTTATTGTAGCTGCAATAATAACCCCGCCTGATGTCTTTTCCCAGACACTTGTTGCAATACCTCTTCTTGTTCTATATGAAGTAAGCATTTTTATCTCTGCAAGGGTAATGAAGCAGAAAGCGAAAGAGCATAATACATTCATGGATGATGAATCCTCAGCAAAAACTGAAACAACTACATCATAAAACCTGCCATGAAATTATATACCGATAACCTAGTAAAGAAGTACCATAACCGTACCGTTGTCGACCATGTGTCAATTGAAGTAGAACAGGGAGAGATTGTTGGATTGCTTGGACCCAATGGCGCCGGCAAGACTACATCATTTTATATGATCGTAGGCCTTATCAGGCCCAGGGAAGGGAGGATTTTCCTAGACGACGAAGAGATTACAACACTTCCTGTATATATGCGTGCCCGGAAGGGAATAGGTTACCTTGCCCAGGAAGCCTCCATATTCAGGAACCTGTCGGTTGAGGATAACCTTAAGGCAGTTCTCGAGATGTCGGGGTTTCCAAAATCCGAACAGGTTGAACGACTCGAATCGCTTCTTCAGGAGTTTGGGCTGCAGAAGATAAGGAAGTACAAGGGGATCCTGCTTTCAGGAGGAGAAAGAAGACGTACCGAAATTGCACGTGCTCTGGCCCTGAAACCAAATTTCATCCTTCTCGACGAACCATTTGCCGGTGTAGACCCAATTGCAGTCGAAGATATCCAGAGTATAGTCTCCCACCTGAGAAGTAAAAATATCGGTATCCTGATCACCGATCATAATGTCCATGAAACGTTATCCATCACCGACAGGGCATACCTCCTTTTTGAAGGAAGGATCCTGAAATCGGGAACATCTTCGCAACTAGCTGAAGATGAATATGTAAGAAAAGTGTATCTCGGCAAGAACTTCGAGCTCCGCAGGTAACCTCACCTATTTGATAAAATAATAATTTTCTGTACTTTTGCACCGGTTTTATGCGGATGTGTCGTAATTGGTAGCCGAGCAAGACTTAGGATCTTGTGTCTTAATGACGTGGGGGTTCGAGTCCCTTCATCCGCACAAATATGATAAACCGCCTTTAACCCATTGATGGTGCATCTGGCGGTTTTTAAATGCTGTAAACTGTTAATAATGAAAATTACAAGAGAAAACATCAACGAACTAAATGCTGTTCTGAAAGTAAAGGTTGAAAAAACTGATTATGAGGAGAAAGTCGAGAATGTCCTGAAAGACTATCGCAAAAAGGCTAATATAAAGGGATTCCGTCCCGGCATGGTACCAATAGGCGTGGTTAAAAAGATGTACGGCAGAGCTGTAAAAATTGATGAGATCAACAAATGCGTTACTGAGAATATTCAGAAGTACCTCACAGATGAGAAGATTGAGATCCTTGGTGATCCGCTGGCAAAAACCGATGAGCAGGAGAATATCGATTTTGATGCCCGCGATGAATTTGATTTTTCGTTTGAACTCGGACTGACTCCATCAATCGAGATCGGCATAAGCCAGAAAAACAAAGTCCCCTTTTACAGTATCGCCATCGACGAAAAAATGAAAAACGACTATATTAGCAATTATACCCGTCGTTACGGCGAATTAAGTAAAGCTGAAGTGACAGAGGAAAAGGATATTCTTAAAGGGAAAATAGAAGCCCTGGACAATAATGGCACCCTGGTTGCTGATGGCCCTGCTAACGATTTCTCATCACTGGCTGTTGACATTATCAAGGACGAAGAGATAAAGAAATCATTTATTGGCCTTAAGGTGAACGAATCGGTTGATTTCGATATTAAAAAAGCCTTTCCGAATGACAATGAAATTGCCGGGCTGTTAAAAAAGAAAAAGGAAGAGGTGGAAGGAATCGATGGCAATTTCAGATTTACCGTATCAGAGATAACAAGATTTCATCCTGCAGAGATCGGTAAAGAGCTATTTGATAAAATTTATGGCGAAGGTGTCGTAAACAATGAGGAAGAATTTGCCACAAAGATCGAAGGAGAGATTGCAGCCAGCCTTAAAACTGAAAGCGACTTTAAACTTATGCAGGATATCAAAAAGCTGACTATTGAAAAGACTGATTTTCCATTGCCCGAGGATTTCCTCAAGAAATGGCTCCTGAAGGTAAATGAAAAAACCACTGCAGAACAGATCGACAAGGAGTTTGATAGTTTCAGGAGCGATCTTAAATGGCAGCTTATTAAAAATAAGGTTGCAAAAGAGAACGAGATAAAGATAACCGAGGAGGAGATGCAGAAAGAAGCTGAAAACATCACAAGGATCCAGTTCCGCCAGTATGGCCTCTTTTATGCAACTGATGAGCAGATCGCAAATTATGGAAAAGAGACCCTTAAAAGAGAGGAAGATGCAAAAAGGATTGCAGATAAAATTCTCGACGATAAGGTTATCGGAATTCTGAAAGATGTTGTGAAAATCGAGGAAAAAAGCGTTACAGCGGAGGAATTCAATAAGCTTTTTGAATAGAAATCAACACTTTAGGTGATAAACTTAATTTTTATATCTTTGTTTTCTCACATAAAAAAGAATTAAAATGAATATAGGTAACGATTTTGGTAAATATGCAAGAAGCAGGCATGGCATAAGCAGCCTTGCCCTTCATAGGTATGTATCAGCATCTGATAGCTATATATCTCCAACAATTATTGAAGAAAGACAGCTGAACATTGCATCAATGGATGTTTTTTCCCGTCTTATGATGGACAGGATTATCTTTCTCGGCCTGCCCATTGACGATTATGTGGCTAATATCATACAGGCACAGCTCCTATATCTCGATTCATCTGATCCCGGCAAGGATATACAGATCTATTTTAACACCCCCGGAGGATCGGTAAATGCAGGTCTTGGGATATACGACACAATGCAGTATATATCAGCAGATATTGCCACGATATGTACTGGTATGGCTGCCTCAATGGGAGCAGTTCTTCTTACAGCAGGCAAAAAGGGTAAAAGATCTGCCTTGAAACATTCGCGGATTATGATACATCAGCCAGCAGGTGGATTTGAGGGTCAGGCTTCTGATATAGAGATCCAGGCTCGTGAAATTGTAAAGCTTAAGAGAGAGCTTTACGAGATAATCGCATTTCACTCAGGAAACTCTGTTGAAAAAGTTGAAAAAGACTCTGACAGGGATTACTGGATGACATCACTGGAAGCAAAGGATTACGGAATGATTGATGAGATCCTTCAAAAAAACGACCATTAGTACAAAATGGATAAATGTTCATTCTGCGGCAGAACTAAGAAGGAGGCCAACCTCCTGATTGCAGGGCTCGAAGGACATATCTGCGACCATTGTATCGAGCAGGCTTACTCTATTATGAATGAGGAGCTTGTATCAAAGAAGAATATCTCATTCGATACCATAAATCTCCTTAAGCCGGCCGAAATAAAAGACTTCCTCGATCAGTATGTCATTGGCCAGGATATGGCCAAAAAGATCATATCCGTGGCTGTCTATAACCATTACAAAAGGCTTATGCAAAAGCCTGATGCAGATGACATTGAAATTGAAAAATCCAATATAATTCTTGTCGGAGAAACAGGCACGGGAAAGACTCTTCTGGCCAGGACAGTCGCAAAAATGCTTCATGTCCCCTTTACAATTGTCGATGCCACCGTGCTTACCGAAGCAGGATACGTGGGTGAGGATATCGAAAGCCTTCTGACACGATTGCTTCAGAATGCCGATTACGATGTAAAGGCAGCCGAAAAAGGAATCGTTTTTATTGATGAGATCGATAAGATCGCCAGGAAAGGCGACAACCCCTCCATCACCAGGGATGTATCGGGAGAGGGAGTCCAGCAGGGACTGCTGAAGTTGCTGGAAGGCTCAATAGTAAATGTTCCCCCGCAGGGTGGCCGCAAGCATCCCGAACAGAAAATGATCCCCGTTGATACAAAAAACATCCTTTTCATTTGCGGCGGAGCCTTTGAAGGAATTGAAAAGAAAATAGCACAGCGACTTAATACCCAGATTGTCGGTTATGGCGCATCCAAAATAAGGGATAAGGTCGATAAGGATAATCTCCTTAAATACATCGCACCACAGGACCTCAGGGCATACGGATTGATTCCTGAGATTATCGGCAGGCTTCCTGTTGTGACACATCTTGATCCGCTTGACAGGAAAGCATTAAGAGCAATCCTGACCGAGCCTAAAAATGCATTGGTAAAACAATATATCAAGCTTTTCAAAATGGACAATATCGAGCTCACATTTGCCGATGGAGTTCTTGAGTATATTGTCGACAAAGCCACTGAATTCAAGCTTGGGGCCAGAGGACTAAGATCCATTTGCGAAGCCATAATGCTTGATGCAATGTTCGAGATGCCGTCTCTCGGCAAGGATGATCTGATGATAACTATTGATTACGCGGCACACAAGCTGGAACACATAGACATGAAGGTGCTTAAAGTATCATAAAGAAAGAGAGGCTGAAATTTCAGCCTCTCTTTTATTTATAAGCACCCGTTATCCTGAAGGATAGTTAAGGTTAATGGAAAAAATCATTTTACCTGACCATTCCCCTGTATTTGTGCCTCAGGGTTATTTGTTTTGTTTCATCTCCTTTCGTTACCGTGGCAACCGCGTCGCAATTTCCGGTACCATAATCGAGCTGAACACTCTCTTTGCCTTCTCGTTCAATATTTACCACCCCGCTTACAATGAACTTGCATGCACAGGTCCAGTGCAATGCAGTTGTAATAGTATTTGTATAGGCAACACTGTTTATTGTAACGCCATTGGAGGTCCCTGTTATGAGGACTTCATCATCCCAAATGTTTTTGGTGTCAAAACCGGCTATCCATTCCCGCTGGTGGTCGACTGAACGTTCAATAACGCTGGCATCGGGAAGGGTAAGCTTGCCATCAGTAAGTTTAACGCTGAAAACCATATTCTGGTTGCTGTTATATCCCAGGCTCTCAATAGTTTTAGTGCCTTCAACCTTGATGCCGTTGAAGAAATAATTATCAAAGGTGATAGTCCTGATAGAGCCTGTTGTCTTTCTTGGTCCTGTAACAACTATTACAATCTTACCCGATCTGGTATTGTCGTAAAATCCTGTGCAGCCAGATCCGTAATCGATGATTATGGTCTTGGGCCAGACTGCATCCGTGGGGTGATCAATGGTAACTGAAGGGCATGAATCCGACACTACAGAGGATTTGCCATAAATACCGTCCTGGTAATTGGAAAGGGTAATATCAGCAACATCAACAGTATTTGAAATATCTTCAAAAACTGCATCGCCGATAGCATTGTCATCAGCAACATTTTCACTTGCCTGATCAAGTCCGGACTGCTTGTTGCATGACAAAAGAGAAAAAATTGTAAAGGCTGTAAACATTAAAATAGCTTTGGTTTTCATTTTATTGTTTTTAAGTAAGTAATTCCGATTAACAACCATTTAGATGCATGCTGCCAGGAAAGGTTTAATCGGAAAACAAAATATTTTTATTGAATCGAATGGCAAATGATGCAACCGATTTGCTATCTGTGTTATCCATAATATTTTTATAGTGAGACGAATATAATAAGGAGATTCCTCATTCCGCTGCGCTACATTCGGAATGACATTAAATTCTTTATAAATAGGTGGGAGGTAAAGCGGAATGCAATTGGCATTCCGCTTTACCTCCCACTGTCTCCATTAAATTACCATGTCATTCCGAGCGGTAGCGAGGAATCTCCCTCTTTCTTTCGTATATCACATACGTATAAGGGACCCCGTCCTGATCATTTGCCTTAAACTCCTCTTTTTCAATGATTTTCCAAATCTTTGGATCTATCTCAGGGAAGAAAACGTCGGCTGGGGTCTTTTTGTGCACATGGGTTATGTAAAGTCTGTCGGCAAGCGGCATGAATTGCCTGTAAATGCTTCCGCCTCCTATTATAAACGCCTCCTCCTCTTTTTTGCATTTTGAAGCGGCATCATTTATTGAAGCCGCTGATTCAGCTCCTTCAAACTCTTCTCCCGGAATATCAGTGATTACAATATTCCTTCTGCCCGTAAGTGGTTTTCGCGGAAGCGATTGCCATGTTCTGCGGCCCATGATAACTGTTTTTCCGGTTGTAAGTCTCTTGAACCTCTTCATATCTTCCGGCAGGTGCCAAAGAAGATCATTCCCCTTGCCAATGCCAAGGTCTTCCGAAACAGCAACTATAATTGATATCATCCTGATAAATATTAAACTGAAATGTCTCCCTTTATATGCGGATGTGCAATATAATTTTCAAGGCTGAAATCCTCATACCTGAACTTTAGAATATCATTAACCTCTGGATTAATGATCATTGCCGGCAGCGGGTATGGCTCCCTTGTGAGCTGAAGTTTAACCTGCTCTATGTGATTCAGATAAATATGGGCATCGCCCAGAGTATGGACAAAATCTCCGGGCTTTAGTCCCGTCACCTGGGCGACCATCAGTGTAAGAAGCGCGTAGGATGCAATATTGAACGGTATCCCAATGAATATATCGCAGCTGCGCTGGTAGAGCTGGCACGACAATTTACCACCTGCCACGTAGAACTGGAACATTACATGGCAAGGTGGAAGGGCCATTTTTTCTAACTCGCCTACATTCCAAGCACTTACGATGATCCGCCTTGAGTCGGGCGATTTTTTAATGGTGTTGATCGCCTCTGTCAGCTGGTCAATTTTCCTGCCATCGGCTGCCGGCCATGAACGCCACTGGTATCCATATACCGGACCCAGGTTCCCGTCCTTATCGGCCCATTCATTCCATATCCGTACGCCATTTTCATTCAGATACCCGATATTTGTATCACCGGAAATGAACCAGAGCAATTCATGAATTATCGATTTCAGGTGAAGCTTCTTGGTGGTCAGAAGCGGAAAACCCTCCTGGAGGTTAAACCGCATCTGGTAGCCGAAAACACTTATTGTCCCGGTGCCTGTCCGGTCCCTCTTTTCCGTGCCGTTCTTTAAGACATGATCAAGAAGATCAAGGTACTGCTTCATCCCCTTACCGGTAAAATTTATTGTTTCGGCATTATCCTTGCTACCCAGCCGCCACCAGGAGCAAGTAATATTTTCATCTTGTCGCCTGATTTCACATCGGTTTTCAGATGTTTATAATCCTGAGCATATTTGTCAGCATTGATCCCATCGCGGAAAACTTCCATGGTGTAATCTCCGGCAGGAAGAAATGACAGATTCAGCTCAAGTTCACGCCTGGTCCAGTCTGTAAGGGATCCTACAAACCACTCCTTCCCGGATCTCCTTGCAAGAAGAATGTAGTCTCCGACTTTTGCATCGAGAACCTTAATGTCGTCCCAAACAACAGGTACTTTTACAATGAAATCGGTGCATTCCTGTTCCTTCATGTAGTTCGAAGGCGAATCGGCGAGCATCTGCAACGGGCTTTCATAGATCACATACAATGCCATCTGATGGACCCTTGTACCCTGGCTTGCAGGTCGCATAAAGACCGGGTTGAAGTCGCTTCTCTCCATGTTTACCATTGCACCAGGAGTGTAATCCATAGGACCTGCAACCATTCTTGTAAAGGGGAGAGTTACGTCATGTTCAGGAGTGATATCCTTGCTCCATTTGTCATTCTCGAGCCCCTTAACTCCTTCCCTGGTAAGGGCATTTGGGTATGTTCTGCCGAGCCCGTCAGGTTTATAAGCACCATGAAAATCAATAAGCATGTGATGTTCAGCTGCTTTCCGGGCAGCTTCGTAGTAGAAATTAACGACTTTCTGATCGTCCCTCTGCATGAAATCGACCTTAACTCCTTTTACACCCCACTTCTCATACTGGGCGAGGGCTTCATCGATCTTATCCCAGAGACCTTTCCATACAACCCATAGGATTATGCCGACGTTTTTGCTCTGTCCATATCTTACCAGCTCTTCGACATTTATGGAAGGCACCTGTTCAAGTACGTTTCCGAGCTTGTACCATCCTTCATCAAGAACTACATACTCTATCCCGTTTTTTGAAGCAAAATCGATATAATATTTATAAGTGTCATTGTTGACACCCGCCCTGAAATCAACTCCATAAATATTATTTGCGTTCCACCAGTCCCAGGCTACTTTCCCGGGTTTTATCCATTTCGTGTCAGTTAATCTGCAGGGCGCAGCAAGCTTGTACACCAGGTCGCTTTCCACCAGCTGCCCGTCATTTCCGGTGATGATAAACACTCTCCAGGGGAAGCTTCTTGTTCCCTGGGTCTTTGCGATATAATCCCTGGTAGCCGTAACAGCAATATTACGGTCATTTAATGCCTTTTCTGTTTCAGGATATGCCGGGTGGACCCCGGTCAGCTTGCCTGAACCGGCTCCTCTGAGCCACATTCCTGGATAATCTTCTATGTCGGACTCTGTGATGAGGACATCAGTTCCATTTGCCTTGAACAGAGCCGGGAGGCTGGCGAGATGCTTTTGTACTATTGTATCGAGGGATGCATAAAGAAATAATCTTTCATTATGCGACATGAAGCTATCTTCCAGCGGGTACCACGAGAAGGAGCCTTGCGGGAAACTTATATCCGTTATTTCGTTTTTGATTATTAATTCTTCTTTCAGTGCCGTTTCAAACCTGTAGGCAACGCCATCATTGTATGCTCTGAACTGAACGGACAGACCCGATTTAAAGGTTAACAGGAGAGTGTTGCAGTTGTCAGTCACAGATGATCTTTTATATGCGACAACCGGGATGATTAACTGGTTAATGGTTCCCGTGACAGCTTTCCTGACAATTTCGTTCATGCCCAGTACTTTACTATCTCCAAGTACCATCCCAGCCTTTACTGAGGAAATGATCTCCCTGTCTTCAAAGGTGGCTGACCATTCGAGGTTTTTCCCTGCGGTTACGGTCATTATAATCTTCCCGTCGGGGGAACTTAGCTTATATCCTTTTGCATTAGAGTAACTTGCAGCAAACAATAAAAATAAAATCCCAAAAAATGTTCGTTTCATAATAAAATATTTATGTTCTGATTTAATAACTTGTCTAAAAAGGAATTTTCAGCGAAAGGTGAATAATATAGCTCGGAACAGAAACTTACTCGTTTTTCTTTTTTCTCTTCTCGATCTCGTCCCTTATGGATGCTGCCCGTTCATAATCTTCCGTTTTCACAGCTTCATCGATCATCTTATAAAGCTCTTCGTCGCTCAGTGAGCTGTATTTGGCGTTTAGTTCGTTAAGATTTCCTGAGTCACTTGTCGAAACCAGTTCTGTATCAGAAGGAGTGTTGGTAAGCTGGGCCTTTTCAAGAATGTCATTGTCAATATAAATCGGACACCCGAACCTGAGGGCAATGGCAACAGCATCAGACGTCCTGCTGTCTATAGAATATTCCTTCTCACCATTATTGCACACTATTTTTGAAAAAAAGACTCCCTCTTCAAGCTTATAGATCGTTACCTCGATAACTGCAATATTGAACTGATCGGCGATTTTCTTAATAAGATCATGAGTCAGAGGCCGCGGTGGTTCAAGATTTTCAAGCTTTATAACAATAGCCTGAGCCTCAAAACCTCCGATTATAATAGGTATTCTCCTCTCCCCGATTTCTTCAATCAGAAGCAGGGCATAAGCTCCGGATTGAGTCTGGCTGTAAGAGATCCCCATTACCTTTAGCTTAATCCTCTTCATAACAATTATTAAAATAACGGTAAAATATCCATAATCTTCTCCGTTCAGGCAAATATATAGATAATAGAAGTAACTCTCCGGTCCCGCATTTGCTTTTTTTTCAACATTTATAAACCCGGATAATGCTCATCAGCCGGTTAACCGCCACATTCCAATAATTGACCGTTATCAGTCCCTGATGGTCATTCTGAATTAAAAAATTATACGGTTTGGTTTGAAAATAATCTATTTTGTATATCTTTGCAGTCCAAATTTGAATATCCGGCCGGGGCTTTTGGAAGATATCTCATCAAATGATCAGATACGCCTCACGGAGTAACCTAATAAAGAAAAGGGATGTACGCAATCGTAGAAATTGCTGGTCAGCAGTTTAAAGTAGAAGAAGGCAAAAAGATTTTTGTTCATCGTCTAAAGGCAGAGGATGGGAAACAGATTGATTTTGATAAAGTTCTTTTAATTGAAGAAGAAGGCAAGATCACAATCGGGGAACCGGTTATAAAGGATGCCAAAGTTGAAGGGAAAGTCCTTAATCAGGTAAGGGGCGACAAAGTCATTGTATTCAAGAAGAAAAGGAAAAAAGGATACAGGGTTAAAAATGGTCATCGCCAGAACTTCACCCAGGTCGAAATAGTAAGTATCAACGGTAAAACGACACCGAAGAAACAGGTAGCAAAAAAAGTAGCTGCTGAAGTACCTGCTGCAGAGCCTGTTGCTGAGAAAAAAGTTGAAACGAAAAAACCAGCTGCAAAAAAAGCAGAAACCAAAAAGCCGGAAACTAAAAAAGCAGCTGATAAGAAGCCTGCCGTAAAGAAAGCAGTAGCAAAAAAACCCTCAAAGGGGAAATAATAAAATTCAGAAATCCAGGAAATTTAATATAGTTTATCATGGCACACAAGAAAGGAGCAGGCAGTTCGCGTAACGGTCGTGATTCACAGAGCAAACGCCTCGGCGTAAAACTCTTCGGCGGTCAGACTGCCAAAGCAGGCAACATCATAGTTCGCCAGAGAGGTACAAAGCATAATCCGGGTCTGAATGTAGGACTGGGAAAAGACCATACACTTTTTGCCCTCGCTGATGGTGAAGTGGAATTCAGAAAAAGAAAAGATAACAGGAGTTACGTATCGGTTAAGAGTGTGAAATAGTGTAATCCATACACTATTAATCATTATTTAAACAGGTTATTTCACACTCTAAACCGGTAAGCGAATAACTGTAATCTGAAAGGAAGATAGCTCCCGGAATACTTTTCTTATTAAGAAAAGTATTTTCGGGAGTTTTTTAATATTTTTACAGCGGGCTGATCCGGCCTGCTTTTTTATTTAAAATACTCATCATGCTAACAATTAACCTAATCCGCGAAAAAAGAGATTTCATCATTGAACGTCTTCAGGTCAAGAATTTTGATGCAGCAGAGATCCTCGATAAAATTATTTCCCTTGACATGACACGCCGCGAAATACAGACGAAAACCGACACGATGCAGGGTGAAATGAACAGGATCTCAAAAGAGATCGGTTCTCTGATGAAGAATGGGAAAAAGAAAGAAGCGGAAGAAGCCAAAGAGAAGACTTATAAACTCAAGGATGATATTAAAACTCTGTCTGAAAAGCTTGTCCCTATCGATATTGAGCTGAAAAATGAGATCGTAAAACTGCCGAATCTTCCTCATGAATCTGTTGCCACCGGACACGGAGCAGAAGATAATGTGAAGGTAAAGGAGGGTGGAAAGATACCCATATTGCCTGAATCGGCTCTCCCACACTGGGACCTGATAAAGAAATATGACATTATTGATTTCGACCTCGGGATAAAACTGACCGGAGCCGGATTCCCGGTTTATAAAGGCAAAGGGGCCAAGCTGGAAAGATCCCTGATCAATTTCTTTCTCGACGAGGGAGAAAAAGCCGGTTACCGGGAGATAATGCCACCAATAATGGTAAATGAGGATTCAGGTTTCGGCACCGGGCAGCTGCCCGATAAGGAGGGACAGATGTATCATGCCGAACTTGATAACTTCTATCTCATCCCTACAGCTGAAGTTCCCGTAACCAATATTTACAGGGATGTTATCCTTAATGCTGAAGATCTTCCTGTTAAAAATATGGCATATACACCATGCTTCAGGAGGGAAGCCGGCTCGTGGGGCGCCCATGTGAGAGGCCTCAACAGGCTTCATCAGTTTGATAAGGTCGAGATTGTCAGGATTGCCCATCCTGATCATTCATATGAATCGCTTGAGGAGATGGTTGCCCATGTTGAAGGACTCATTTCCAAGCTGGGACTTCCTTACCGTATACTGAGACTTTGCGGAGGAGATATGTCATTCACCTCTGCTCTCACCTATGACTTTGAAGTTTGGTCTGCTGCCCAGAAACGGTGGCTTGAGGTGAGCTCAACTTCCAATTTTGAATCATTCCAGTCCAACAGGCTGAAATGCAGGTTTAAGGAAAAAGGCGATAAGCAGACCCGGCTTGCACATACACTGAATGGCAGCGCACTTGCCCTGCCAAGGATAGTCGCTGCAATCCTCGAAAATAACCAAACAGAATCAGGAATAAAAATGCCTGAGGTACTGGTTCCTTACACGGGTTTTGATATAATTAATTAAAAGATGCCCCCCTGCCCCCCTGATGGGGGGTTAATTCAGTTCTGATAACTTAATATCAATCTAATATTTAGCCCCTCTTAAGGGGGGGTGGAGGGCCAAAAATAAAATGGAGAAATCCCGACAATCATACTTATATGCCGGCCTGGCAATCCTCTTCTGGTCGACAATTCCGACGGCATTCAAAATATGCCTTAAGGAGCTCGGTATTCTCCAGATGCTTACTCTAGCTTCACTTGTTTCGACAGTTGTGCTTTTTATTATCCTGACTGCCGGCAGAAAAGTTAAACTTCTCAGGAACAGCACAGGAAAAGAAATTCTCCGTTCCGCGCTGCTTGGGCTCATAAATCCATTTATATATTACCTGATACTCCTTCGGGCTTACCAGCTCCTTCCGGCACAGGTTGCACAACCCCTGAACATGATCTGGCCGATAATCCTTGTTTTCCTTTCGGTACCCCTGCTTGGCCAGAAAATAGGGCTCAAAAGCTATATTGCCCTTTTCATAAGCTTTGCAGGCGTTTTTATAATCTCTTCACAGGGCAATCTTTTCGGACATATGCATGCAGATATCAGGGGTGTCCTTCTCGCTACCAGCAGCTCAGTGTTCTGGGCATTCTACTTTATCCTGAATGTCAGGGACAAGAGGGAAGAAACGATTAAGCTGTTTTTGAATTTTTTGTTTGGCACAATTTATTTGGTGACTGCCCTGCTAATTACCGGAAAATGGAATATAGAAGGATCACCCGTCAAGGGTATCATGTCGGCAATATATATTGGAATATTTGAAATGGGAATTACTTTCTGGTTCTGGCTGAAAGCCCTTCAGATGGCATCATCCACCGATAAAGTAAGCAACCTTGTATATATTGCTCCTTTCCTTTCGCTGGTTTTTGTACACTTTATTCTCCATGAACCCGTTTATTATACAACTCCGGCCGGACTGATACTGATAATTTCCGGTATATGGATTCAGAACATCAAAACCCGGAGATCATAAATTATTATCTTTGAGATTGTTTATTTGAGACTAGATTGAATCGTATATGAAAAGGCTTATATTCTTATTTGTAATCCTGATGTTAATAACAGGATCGTGTAAAAAAACAGAACCTATAGTCGATACTACTGTAACTGCTGCGCAGGCAAGGGATACATTATTTCTCATAATGAAGCAGTGGTACTACTGGTACAATATGCCGTCAGTCACGTCTATCACTTCAGACATCAAAAAAAACTATCCGGATCCCTATAAGCTTCTTGAAGCCATGAGGTACAAGACGCTTGACAAATGGAGCTTTGTAGCAGATTATGATGAGTTTAACGCCGAGATGGCAGGAACTTTCGTGGGGCATGGCATCAGGATAGGTCTCGATGCTGACTCTCTTGCGCGAATAGCAATGATATATGACAACTCGCCATTACATGCTAGCGGGGTCCGGCGTGGCTGGATAGTAAAAAAAGTAAATGGAACTGATCTTGCACTGGCGTTGAGAAAAAATGACACAGCCGCATATAACAATGCATTAGGTCCGTCCATTGCCGGAAGGATAAATACATTCCTGTTTCAGAAGCCCAATGGCAGGGATACTACTATTACTTCAGCAAAATCAAGTTTTACAATTAACTCGGTACTGGTTTGTGATACCTTTAAACTTAAAACAGGAGCAATCGCCGGGCATATCGTATTTGAGTCGTTCATAACGCCGTCTGAGAATGAGCTTAAAACAGCATTTGCATATTTAAAGGCACATAATGTCACTAAATTTATCCTCGACTTAAGATATAACTCGGGAGGGTATCTTTATATAGCACAGGAACTGGCCAGTTATCTTGCCGGGGACGGATTAGCAGGAACAACATTTGCAAAATTGTCTTATAACAGTAGGATGCAGGCAGCAATGTCGCAGGATCCAAATACCATATTTAAATTTATAATGACTGCGTCTCCAATGAACCTGTCAGAGGTTGTGGTAATTACCACGCGTCTTACCGCTTCAGCAAGTGAAGCCGTTATGAATGGCCTTAATCCTCATATGACTGTCGTAAGTGTAGGCGATACCACAAATGGTAAGCCCGTCGGTATGAATGGCTGGTCATGCGGCAATAAATACTGGTTCTGGCCTATTACCTTTAAAACTGTGAATTCGGCAAATGCAGGTGAATATTTCGATGGGATTGCACCGGATAAGATTGCAACCGATGATATCACACATGATTTCAGCGACAGAAATGAAAAATGCCTGAAAGAAGCGATACTCTACCTTGAAACCGGGGCATTTTCGTCAGGCAAGGGAGCAGAAGAATTCAGCCGATTCGCAAATTTTGGTGAAAAACCTGCATGGATGAACAACACATTCGTCCTTGAAAAGTAAGGACTTACTATAATTCTGAAAGTTGAAGGGAAAACCAAAAGAGAGGATTATCCTGGGAATTGACCCTGGTACAAATGTAACCGGGTATGGATTAATCAAGGTTTCCTGCAATAAACCCGAACTCATTGCTATCGGGGTAATAGACCTCTCCAAATCCGGTGATCATTATGTAAAACTGAAACATATCTTCGACAGGATTACTGGGATAATTGATGAATATCACCCCGATGAGATGGCAATTGAAGCGCCCTTTTATGGGAAAAATGTTCAATCCATGCTTAAGCTGGGGAGAGCACAGGGAGCTGCAATTTCAGCGGCTTTGTCGCGTTCCATGCCTATATTTGAATATGCTCCGCGAAAAATTAAAATGTCAATAACCGGACAGGGAGCTGCTTCAAAGGAACAGGTTGCGGCAATGCTGATGAGCATTTTGAAATTCAAAGATACAAAACTAAAGCTCGATGCCACAGATGGACTGGCTGCTGCATTGTGCCATTTTTACCAGACGAATAACCCGGCTCAGGAAAAAGCTTTTACAGGCTGGAAAGATTTCATGAGGAAGAACCCCGGCAGGGTAAAGTGACCTTCAGCTTATACCACGGCCACAGCAAGGGCTGCAACGCTTACCTTCACTCCTTCAGCCTTAAGAAGCTCATTTGCGCATGATTCGAGAGTCGACCCTGTTGTAATTACGTCATCAATAAGCAATATATGCTTCCCTTTCAGCAGGGAAGCATCTTTAACACTGAATATCCCTTCTACATTCAACCATCTCTCAAACCTTGAACGCCTGGTTTGTGTTTCTGTGACTGTTATTCGCTGAAGAGACTCCTTGTCGACCGATATGCCCGTTGCTGAAGATATTCCTTCAGATATGATCTCGCTCTGATTAAATCCCCTGGACCTCTTTTTAGAGGGGTGAAGAGGCACTGGAATGATGACGTCTATATCGGACAGGAAATCTGATTTGCCCAATGATTCACCATAGATCTTCCCGAGTTCGAATCCGATCACTTCTATCCCTTTATACTTAAGATTATGAATAAGCTTCCTTATACGGCTGTCCCTGTTATAAAATGAGAATGCAGCTGCTTTTTCGATTCTGCATCTTCCCCAGAAAAGCTGTTCCACAGGATTATCCTTTTCAAGATGATAATTTGTCTTCGGAATAAGCACATGGCATTCCGTGCAGATAAGAAACTCATTTCTCAACAGCTGATTGCCGCATGCATAACAAAGCCGCGGAAAAAGAAGACTCAGCAGATCATCCCATAAATCGTACAGATAACTCATGCAGCGAGCAGAATTATACTATGAAGATATGAAATAATTTAAAAACTTACACAGAGGAAATCGGAGAAGTCACAGAGATACACAGAGAAAAACCTCTGTG
>Ga0209745_1000004_pt1 | contig 182961 bp, 143 predicted proteins | sample BarGraNGADG00312_FD_184495 | JGI IMG/M metagenome (GOLD analysis project Ga0209745, IMG submission 184495) | Arctic peat soil microbial communities from Barrow, Alaska - Barrow Graham LP Ref core NGADG0004-312 (SPAdes) (version 2) | ecosystem: Environmental > Terrestrial > Soil > Wetlands >... | reverse complement strand
CTTCAAACATTAGGTCATTGTCCGTTAAGACTGCAAATTTCTTTTTGAGCTTGCCTTTCTGCTCATTCCAGTTTCCTTTTAATTCTGTTGTGTTCATTTATATGAGTTTTAAAATTGCCTCAAATTTGAGATACGAAGTAATGTCTTTACACTCTATATTGTGTTACATAATTTTAGGAATAAGTTACATCATTCTCACATTTTCAAGTTGGGGTAAATTTCCTCTATTCTCTTGAAAAATCTTGCTAGGTTTCTTGCTAGGTTTTGGGGATAACAGGTATTAAATAATGGAAATGTAATGATTTTGTCTTTATAACTCACCATTGATATTCAATGTGTTAAGATAAGAATATTATATTCTCGTATTCTTCTGGATCAGAAGAGTTCAGGTTCGAGCCCTGACGGGACAACCACGATGCCGGTTCTTTAGCCGGCATCTCTATTTGGCCCGGCAGGGCGAGAAGTGACGAGCGAATCGAGACATCCCGTCTTTTCAAAGTGAAAAGACGGGAAAACCTGCCGTGTCCCGCGAAGTCTTGACGAAGCGGGGACGGGACAACAAGATAATCAATCACTGTTGTTTAGTAGGGTATGCTGGATTTAATTTTACCGGCCAATTGTGGACAGTGAGTCCAGTTATTGAAGTTTTTTGTAATTCTCAATTAATAAGATTTTTGAGTATCCAAGTTGTACAATAGCAGAAAAATATTTATTAGCCTCCTCAGAAGTATGGAATCCTGTTACAAATACTTTGTAGTATCCCCATTCCTGAACAATCTCCACAGGCAGATTGAGTTTAGTTGTAATAATTCTTTGTGCCTTCAACGCCTCTGATTTATTGTGGAATACAGCAATCTGCAGGACAATAGTAGGTTGAGACACAGAAGGTGTTTTTTCAGTGACAACCGGTAAAGCTGTATTCTCACTCATAGATTTTATTGTAGTATCAGGTTTCACAACTTTCTGCTGTGTAATTTCTTCCTGTTTCTTAACTGGCAATAACCAGAAGTCCTTAATTCCAAGAAAGGCAAGTGTAGAATAAAATTTTTCCATTTCTTCTTCGCGTGAGAATCCTGCTATCTGTACCTTAAAAAATCCATCATGTTTGACAATAATAACAGGTTTGTCAAGAATAGCTGAAAGCTTTTCTTTCATTACTAAAGCATAGGATCCGTTGCGGAACGCACCAACCTGGATTATCAAGTCCGGATTGATGGACTCTTTTTTCGGGTTTAAATGAGAATTGAACTGGCCGAATGAAGTAAGACCAGGGAAACCCAGCAGTACAATTAAAATCAAGTAACGGGGATACATATTTAACCTGTCAAATGATATTTCTCAAATTCCATAATTCAAAATTATATTAATATTTAACAAATGTAGGTTTTATGTCAGAGGGATATTTTATTGAATAATTGTAACATTTTCTTTATATAAAAGCTTATAAAAACTCTTTAGGCAGGATTTATAATTTTCTGATAATTGAGATGATCCTTTACCTGGAATCAAGAGAAGTAATAATACAGTTATTTTCAATGTTTTCATGGGAGCAATAGATTAATTTTTGACGCAACGGACAGAAACTCCAGAGGTCTTATCGTAGTCTACCTTAAAGACATTGCTGCCATTGAAGAGCATACTACGTAACCATGCGTTCCCCAGAGAGTTTTCCTGAGCACTCCACCAGGCACCGTGGCTGCCAATGAAGTTGAACGCTCCATAGCTAAGACGAATGCCACCTGGAAGTGCATTAAAGCCAGTCGAATTGGTTGTCCCTAAACTTGTATCGGTCCAATGCGTTTTCCCGGTTTCTTTTAGTTTGCTTGCAGCAACTTTTTCACCTCCTGAAAAATCGATTAAAGTTGTCCAATCAGCTTCGGTTGGTACATGCCATCCAGAAGGGCAAAGTTTACCGGTTTCGACAGTGTACCATTTATATAATGCACCATACATATTCCCATAAGTTGATCGGTCGTTTTTATACCAGCAATAGCCGGGGGAGTTTTGGTCACTCCATGCGGTACTGTCTTCTACTAAAGGTATTATTTCGCCATCGTTGTAATGAGTCGTTTTCAGGTTTTCGACTATCCAAATCTGCTTACTGATAGTTACGGTTTTATACACGTTACCATCATAATCCTTTACAGTTGAGGTTTGTGCCTGTAATTTCATTTGTCCCAAGCCTAACAAGAGTATGATGCTTAAGATCAATTTTTTATGTTCCATATTTATCCTTCTCTATTGATTTGATATTAACTCTGTTTCGATTATTGTCCGTGTTAGCGGTTTGTGCTTTTATTCTCCCCATTTTTGCATTATGTTTTTGTCCCAGAGTTTTTTTGCAAATTCTCTAAACTCATTTGGCCCATCAGTAAATGCTTTGTCAAATTTATAATCGCCACCGTAAAATTCATTTTCAGAAACCTGAACTTTGTTCTGACCTCTCATGGCATACTTTTGCTGACCTTGATACATAATAATCTTCATGTCACATGGACTTATATCACCATGACAAGCAGTTTTATACATTAGCCAAATTTCAGCAACTCCGTCTTTATTTAAATCTGTTACCCGGAATGTGTTTTTTACAAAACTTGCTTCAATGTCTACGATACAGTCTTGAATAAAGTCGTACACTTTCCAGGTTTGTTTTATGGAGTCTTTTTTTATGATAAAATGGTAAGCAAATAGCTCTGCGTCTGAGCCGTCACTTTCGTGTTTAAATTTTTTACTCTTATAAATACCCGTTTCGGATGTAATTACAATATTATCACCTAAATTGTCTGTCCAACGAATAGCATTGTTAATTTTCCCTTCATAATTTATTTCTTTTGGTAATTTGGTCATGTCGATTTTGGTCAAACTAATTTGTCCAAATACTGAAATCGAACATAAAAGCGTTACAATAAGTAATCCACTTTTATAATTAATGCTCTTCTGTATCATAATCTCTTTATTATTTTATTTATTGTTTATTTGAATAACCCCTTACTTGTATATATAATCATCATTATTACGCAAATCACCCTTTAATTGTAATATAATTCCATTTTTATTAATCCATTTGACATTGAAGTCTAAAACACTGACATAAACAAAATTACGAATCGTATAATTAAAAGTCAATTATATTTTCTAGAAAATATACCCTTTGTCAATGCCTATTACCTTTTAATAAAGCATAAAGAGGGTAATCCGAACACTTAGTCAAACTGGAAGTTAAATGTCAATTGGAGTTTATTTGAGCCATCAGAATTCATTATCCAAAGGCGTCCATTCCCCGGTGTAATATCAGTAAATACTATTTTATTACCTTCAGGATTCCAGTCTCCATAATAAGCATTTGATGATATCTTTGATTTCTTTGTCCCATCTGAATTCATAGTCCATAAAGAAAATTCTCCATGAATAGATAGAGAAAAAAAGACTAATTGTGAGCCTGCATAGACGAATCGGGAAGAAGTGACGAGAGAAGCGAGACGTCTATTTCAATCAGGAGAAACCGTTTTTTAAATTCAAATTACTATGATTGGCCATCGAGACTCTTTGCCTCTTATCAATTAAACTAATTCCTTATTGAACAATTTAATAGTTTCGTCCTGCAGCAAAACCCATAATGCATAAATCCCTTTTAGTGTTCCAAACGGGATATTCAAACAACCAATTGCTGAAACAACGATCACCAGATATCTTGCCCAGGGTTTATATGCCATGAGTCCGATTCCTCCAACCAATCCAAGAGTCGCTATAAATCCGATAAGCAAAGGCAGACTGATCGATAAAAATAATAGAACCGTTTTGCCAGTCTCATCATCTCCCACTTGTCCCCGTGCAAAAGTCAGAGCAAAGAAAACGATAACAGCGCCAATCAGGCCGAGGATTGAGAAACCTATTTGAATAGCTCCAACTACAGTTACATGCTTTTTCATTTTTGACTCTTCCATGACAATTAATTTTTATTCTATTCCTAATATTCTCATTTCAATACAAAGACTTTAGTTTTAGTAAATTGATGCTTCTTTGATTAATAATTTTCAAAATATAACTTTTCTATAAAGCTAAAGAATAACTTTTCAATTCAAATTGACACGTACTATTTCACCCGGCATACAATGAGCGCTAATTTCATTATTAGGGGTAGAGCGCTGGTATTTATGAATTATGCAACTACTTGTAAAAGCCAGAGACCTTTATTAAAGCTGGCCGGAATAAATTGACCACCAATAATGAGAGTTAATACTTGTTGTTTAGTTATGTATGTTAAGTGTTCCCGGGGCCTCGGGATGACCGACTGAATGCGGTCAAGACATCCGTCTTTTACACTATCAATAAAATACTGTTTTCAATCAATCTGAAAAGGCCAGCAATCCGGTTTTTGTTCGGATATAAATTGAATTTCCAATTATTGCAGGTGTAGCCGCTATGTTATCCCTGAAATCGTGTTGTGCAATTATTTTGAGTTCGTCTCCTGCTTTAATTATTGTAAGCTTCCCGTTGTATCCTAACAAATATATAAGTCCATTTGCCGCCACCGGTGTGGCAAAATAAGCTCCCGGATTCCCAATACGAGTCTGATAAATAATATTTCCAGTTACAGGATTTATGCAGGTTATAAAACCACCGTCCTTTATCATATAGACTCTTTCCCGGTAATAAATTGGAGAGGGAACCTCGGCAGTATTCTTAATTACACTCCAGAGTATTGCACTATCAGTCAATTGGCCTTTTGATTCCGGATTAATTGAATAAGCAGTCACTTCCCCAACCGTATGGACAATAATAATATCGTTATAAATACAGGGAGTGGCATGCCCCCCTTGACCACCATAAAGTGAATCAATCTGAAAAGCTGTCTTCCATATCTCTTTCCCGTTTGTTTTATCGAGAGCAAGAAGGTACCGTTCCTTGCCCTCATCGTTTAAATAAATAAGCTTGTCCCCTGAGATAACAGGTGATGTTCCATTACCATAGGTATTTTTTGTTTGGGGTTTTTGATATTTCCACTGCTCTTCACCATCTATATTATAACAGATCAATCCGCAGGAAGCAAAATAGACGATCACCCTCCCGCCATCAGTTACAACTGTGTTCATAGCAGGATTGCTGATTGAAATATGTGTTTCCAGTGTGTCAGGGAATATAGATTTTTGCCATAGAATTTTGCCGTCTTTGCGATTCAGGCATATGGTCAATAAGTCCTGCTTTTGCAGGTAAAAGCAGTTCACTATTATCTTACCATCCCCAGATTAAGACAAATATCTAATCCAACAACTGATTGAAGCTTATTTATAATACCAAAAAAGGCTAAGTCACATCCAAAAAAACGTGAAAAGGGGAAATCAACTTTCATTACCGCAGATAATCCTACTGTACTTTTTACAGTATGGATCTTATTATATTTATATTGGAACACACCCGGATAATATGGATTAAGTTCTAATTCAATAAGATCATACCTGACCCAGGAGGGCCCTGTTTCAAATCCGAATCTAAGATATCTTTCAGAGGCTGAGAAATTCTTTAAGAAGTAAAATAATTGGCTTTCCCATGATTGAGGGGTTTATTATTTTCAGCAACCTTTTCATAATGTGTCAGGAAATTACTTTATAACGATTTCTTCAAAATTGTCTTCAATACTGGCTAACCATTTCAATGAATTAAATCAAAGTTACATCCTGTTTAAGGCAAAGTCAATTTTATTTTTACATGTTTATCTGCATCTTTATCCGGCTGCTGTAAAAGCCAGTGCTTTTGACCATCGTTGACCGGAATAAATTGATCACTAAAATCCTAAGTTAAATTCTTATTGTATAGTTACGTATGTAAAGTGTTCCTGTGTACTCGGGAGGACAGGCTAAATGTGGTCATCAAGGCCGGATTTTGCAAAAAAGTGCAGCATTCTGAATCACTGAATTGTAGCAGAATGCTACAATATTAAATCAAAGTCAACATATTTATCATACTATGTAGCTGTATATCTTATTATTATATAGATTGGCCTGATTATTGAATTTCTTATGCTGCTATAAGATTGTCTTGATCTTTAATCTTATTGCTGAACCAGATATAAAAAATACACTTTTAAGCCACCTGAAGCTGAAAAGGAAACAAATTTAAACCCTTGCATATGAAAAAGAAAATGGATGAATCGCAGTATAAGGAAATGCTTAAAGAAAGCATAACTACGCAATGGAATAAGTTTGAATATTTCAGAAACATCTGCAAAAAGAAAAACCGAAGTATCCTGGATCTCATAAAAGCCATTGATAATGAAGAATATTATCAGATACCGGCTGTTGCAGCATCAGCCTTTAAAAAATCAAAGGGCTTATTTAAAGAGCTGAATGATTTCTCTCAGGATGGCAAATTCCAGGTATCGAGCAGTACATCGGGTGATCCAAGTTATGTATTTACTAATCCGCCAGAGTTGGACAAAGTTGTTGATAACTACCGTTTAACCTTTGGAATAGATGATGTTTCAAGGGGAATCGGGTTCGCTCCCGCAATAAGGATTCTTGATGCTCTTTCTAAAAAAGCAGGCTATATGGGGCACCAGAGTCTTTCCCGTATGAAGTTTGCTCTTGATGCCGCAAAAATACATTATAAGGAACTTATATTCACTTTAGATGTGAATCTTCTCAGAACATTATTATCCAAAGCTGTAAATGGAAAGGTTGTTCTGAAAAAAACATCTTTGGATGAGCTGAAAGATATCATTTCGGCTGCTGAAAGAGAGCACGAAAAAATTGGCCTGGGAGGTTTTGTTCTTCTTCTTAATCCATATCTGGATCAAATGAAAGAGGGACAATTCAGCTTCGGAGACAAAGCTTATTTTACATTCAGCGGAGGGGGATACAGCGGAGCAAAGGGAGCAATCAGGGGGGAGAAAGTAAATAAGCCTGAGATGATTAAAAAGATTGCATCTGTATTCGGAATAGATAAGAAGCTGTTTTCAACAAATATTAAAGATATATACGCATTTACTGAAAGTCCTGCAACCAGCGAAGGTTACTGGAATGAGGATATTGATGATTATCTGTTCGAAACATGGCATGAATCCAGGGCATACATTGTTGATCCGGAAACTGAAAAACCAGTGAAATCCGGTGAGGGATTGTTAAAATTTATTACCCCCTATACAAATGGAAACCCTTCTGCAGCAAATGTTTCTGTTCTGCAGTTTGATACTGCAACAATAAGAGGGATAAAGCCTAACTTTATTGTTTCTCATTTCAGCCATATTAAAAGGTTCCGGAATGCCAGCGTTGAAGGTTGTGCTTACAAAGCAGAAGAACTTGCCAATGCTTAACCTCTGCATCTATGAAGACAGAAATTAAATTTCACGATCCATTCTTTACCTCATCGCTCTCCGATGAGAAAAATGGACTAAAAATCAGCTACCCACTTGCAGATGAGAAAAATATAAAAGAAGCTGCTCACCAGATCAGGTTAAATGCAGAAATATATTTTTCTTCACATTCAGCTGATGACATCCGGACTATATCGGATAAGGTTGATTCCTGCTTTGACGATTTAACCAAACCGGAAAATATTGAACTTATTGATCTTATTCAGAGATCATGCGGCTTTTCGAAATATGATATAGAACATTGGGGGCTGGGATTATTCAGATCAATAGACAGCTACGATCCCGGAATGAGAGGTTATTTCATAAACAAAGCAATTAAGGAAAACGGAACAATTCAGACAAACTCCGGTTACCTTAAAAGGTTCGGTTATATAAATCCCTTTAATAAATGGAAAGAGCCAACTCTCCTGAGTCATTTTATATCAGGGAATGTTGTCGGATATACAGCCATCCTTTCCAAGATTGGTTTACCTGTGAAAATAAAAGGAACGGCTCAGATTCTTAAGCTGCCTTCCGCAGCTTCTTTCTTCCCAATGATTTACCTTAATAAACTGGAAACAATTGACCCGGATCTGAGAAAAACAATTGCTTGCGGTTACTGGAAGGGAGGAGATGATTCAATCGAAAGACCCATCATAGAAGAATCGGATGCAATTAACATCCTGAGCTCAGATCAGGCTATAAATGACCTGCTGACCAGGATCGGAAAATATCACAGGGGAATTACGACATTGCTGCATGGTCATAAAATAGGAATAGCATATATCTCCAGAGAGTTCGTAAATGATCCTGACAGATTGGAACCGACCATCAATGGCCTGGTGTCTGATATTTCAGCTTTTGATGGCGGTGCATGCTATAATGTAAAGAATATTTATGTACAGGGAGATCCACGGAAGTTTGCAGAGATGCTCTTCGCAAAACTTGAGCTTTTTGAAAAGAATGTTTCCCATGTTTCTGTAAATGCGAGATCGGCAGGAACATCACTCTACCAGGTATATAGCGGGTCTAATGAGGTAATTTCATCTGAAGAAAAAAGTGTTTTTATCAGGGTCCGGGAGAATCCTGAGTTCTGGAAGCCTGATGAACTCTTCAGGTATGTACAGGTTATGAGAGTAACTGATGAGAAAGAGGTCTATGAGCATATCAGAAAGCATATGCACTACCTGCAGACGGCAATCATTGCGGTGCCTGATGAAAAAATAGTTCCTCTTTTGCTCTTATTCGGTAAAGCAGGAATAAGCAACATCCATTATCCTGGATCTGCACCGCTGATAAATGTTTATGAAGAACCGCATGATGGTGAATTTGATGTTATAAGGGTAAGATATAACTACTCAGCACGATTTGCTGCAACTAATTTTAAAATAAACAGTGACTGGATTGCATAAACGCATGGAAAAGAGAAGTTTGTATTGTGAAACCCGGGGTTGCAATCTGACAAGAAATTTGTTTTACATGTAAATGAGGGCCAACTATATATTATATCATAATTATCAAATTAAGACCAATCATGTTATGAATATTCAGCGAAAAATATTTAAGCTATTTGGGACCGGGTTTACCAATAACCAATATTATGAGTCGATGAATATGGCTCTCAAAAGGTTGAATAATGAGTATACTATGCTTCATTATCCATTTTATGCAAAAGAGTCCGATAGTTTCATCCAGGCGCAAAAAAACCTCACGGATTATTGCATTTCATTACTTAATCCCATAAAAAATAAAGAAATTCTGGAAATCGGATGCGGAAATGGTGTGCAGGCTCTGTATATAAATGCCAATTATGGTCCCTTAAAAATAACCGGGATTGATCTCAACAAAGCCAACATTGAAATTGCAAATAGTGAAAGAGATCGTGCTAAAATTGATAATGTACAATTCCTCCTTGATGATGCTCAAAATCTTACGCAGATCCAGTCAGATTCCGTAGATGTTCTTCTTAACATTGAGAGTGCTTTTCATTATCCAGATAAATCAGCATTTCTTAAAGAGGTCTACCGTGTTCTAAAACCTGGTGGACAATACCTTATTGCCGATATTCTATCTACTCGCAAGAAAAGAGAGGGATTCATGAAGATATGGGGTAAACCAATGGTTTATAATTTCTGGACTAGAAAGCAATATGAGGAAGAATTTCTAAAATCTGCACTTATAATTAATCACCGAGAGGATATAACTCATCAGGTGAAAAAAGGTTGGAGTATTTACCGGAACTGGATTCCTAAAATAAAAAGGGAATTGTTTTTACAGAATGTAGCATTCAAAATATTCTATGTTATTAATGCCAGACTAAATATCTACTTTTTACGCAGCAGACAGCAATATTTCATTTATGCTGGAAATAAACCTGTTCCAAAATACTTTTAATCAACCTCTGAAAGACCTGAATGGTTCCTTAATAGAAACAAGCGAATAGCAATATTGATTGAATTTATTCTTTTCCCAGCTATACCTATTTCAAAAATTCCTTAAACCACAAGCCTGAATCTTTAATATACCGTTCGAGTGTCCTGAAGTCTACATAGACTAATCCAAAACGGGGGTTGAAGCCTTTATCCCACTCAAAGTTATCAGTCGGTGACCAAACAAAATAACCATTTACATTTACTCCTTCCCTCTTAGCTTTTAATACTGCAGCTAGGTGAGTTTTAAAATAGTCTATTCTGTCCTTATCATGAATTCGTCCGTTCTCAAGTTTGTCAGGGACACAAGTACCATTCTCAGTTACAATTAAATTTCTGATTCCTTTATATTGGCTGAATTTTTTGAGCACCTGATACAACCCCTCGGGATAAATTTCAAATCCCATTGAATTTACCGGGACACCCCGTTCCGATGCCATTACCTCTTTAGCCCTCATTCCGGGCATTATCGATTTTTTAGCTATCGTCCTGTAATAATACTGTATGCCAATAAAATCGAAATCGAATACCATCTTTGCCTCATCGCCATCTTCATAAAATGACTTCAATTTCTTTAAGATGGGTACCGTATCTTCAGGGTATCCCAGTCCAAGACATGGTTCGATAAAAAGGCGGTTCATTATTGCATCCATCCTGGCAGCAGCTTCTATGTTCTTTTCTTTATGATCAACAGGTTCCACGTAAGTGTTCGCCAAAGTAGTTCCGATATTTGCTCCGGCAATATTTTTCCTGATGATTCGTCCTCCTTCTGCATTACAGAGTGTAGCATAATGGACCGATTTCATAAATGCGCCTAAGCTTTTCCTTCCTGGTGCAAAAACACCATTCATATAGCCATTTCCGGTGAAAGAAAGCTGTTCATTCATCACCATCCAGTTTTTTACCTTACTGCCATATTCTTTTGATAATACTTCAACATATTCTGAAAACCAATCAATTATTTTTCGACTTGCCCAACCACCCTGAGCTTCTAAAACCTGCGGCATATCCCAGTGATAAATAGTGATCCACGGTTCTATGCCAACCGATAAGCATTTGTCGATCACCTTGTGATAAAAATCTAGGCCCTTACTGTTTACCGCACCTGTCCCGGCAGGAAGAATGCGCGGCCATGAAACAGAAAATCTGAATATCTTGAAATTCATGGCTTTTATGAGGTCTATGTCTTCTGAATACCTGTGATAAAAATCGGCTGCAACATCGGCATTTTCGCCATTGGCTATTTTACCGGCAATACGTGAAAAATGATCCCAGTTAGATTCACTTTTCCCGTCCAGGTTCCAGGCACCTTCTGTCTGATATGAAGCAGCAGCCACTCCCCATTTAAAATCAGGACCGAAATCTGCTTTTATAAAATCTCCGACAGGCATAAACCTGAAACGATCAGCCGCTCCCAGATACTTGCTGAGCAATAACCCGGTGCCGGCCATTCCTGTTTTTATTAACCAGTCTCTTCTGTCCATATGATATTAATTGTTGGTTTAGAATTAGTGAAAATATTTCCTGTTATACCCGATTTTGTTTCTTCCCTATATTAGCTGGTGATAAAATCTCCTATAAAATCAAATTTACAACATGATTTGAAGAAAGACAATCCCTGCCACTTAACTTTTCTCCTGATGCTGGTAATGCCGGGAAAGATTATCGAGTCGGGAAGAACAAAATTAAAGTTGAATTGTTTCTAATCTAATAACAAAAGAATTATCAATGGCTTTATTATTAACGCCAATCTCTTATTCAAATGACCTTTCTTATTAATTTCCCTAATTCGCCCGGAACGTCAGACCGAATAAATTCTTGTTATTAACAGAAAGCGGGTTAAGAAAAGCAGAAATATATAATGAACTTATTATAATTTTTAATTTCAATATTTAAAATTACCAAGATGAATTCCAATGAACCTGAAAACAAAATAAATGATTTGGAACTCGGGCAGGGTAATATTAAATCAGATGAGATTGCTGCAATTCTGCAAAAAGAAATATCATTCAGACAAGCTATTGAAAATTCCATTCCGAGTGGCATTGCTGTTGCCGATGATACAGGAAAACAAGTATATGTCAACCGGTCATTCTGCAAAATGGTTGGCTGGGATGAAGAAGAACTGTTAGGAAAACACCCGCCATATCTTTATTGGCCTCAGCAGGATATTGAAAACATAAACAATGCTTTTCAGCAAACTCTGAATAATAATGCACCTAAGGAAGGATTTGACCTTGTTTTTAGTCATAAAAATGGAAAATTAATTCCTGTCAATGTAATTATTTCACCCTTTATGCAGGAAAATGACAAAAGATTTTTCCTGGCAAATATAATTGACATCACAGAACGCAAGAAGGCAGATGAAGCACTAATTAAATCACAATTGCTTTTGATGTCCAGCATTGAGAGCCAGAAGGACGCGATAATTTTTTCTATGGACCAGAATTATCATTATTTGTATTTCAATACAGCCCATCTGGATTCCATGAAATTTGCATATAATAAGGATATTAAAATAGGAATGAATATCCTGGATTGCATTTCTAAAGATGATGACAAAAAATTGTTAAAGAAGAATTTTGACCTTGCATTAAGTGGCAAATCCCATTCACTTATACAAACTTTTGGTGATGCTCATATTGCCTATTATGAAGTTTTTTATAGTCCTATTGTGAATAAAAAAGATGAGATTATTGGCTGTACTGGCTTAGCCAGAAATATAACCGAGCGAAAAAAAGCAGAGCAGGAACTTAAAGATAGCGAGACAAAATTCAAAGAGATAATTAACCAGATAAACGATGCAATTATTGTTTTTGACGAGCAGGGAAAAATAATTATCTGGAACAAGGGCGCTGAGCAAATTTGCGAATTAAAAACGGAAGATGTTTTAAATAAAAGTATCGTTGATATTCAAATTGAACTTACGCCTGCCCCTTTTAATGATAGAATCATAATTGAAAAAGTGATAAAGGGTATAGTAATACAAGAAACACCCGAAGTTTTCAATAAGATTATAGATAGTGAAATCATTACATCAGATACTAAGAAATTACGAAATATCCAAAGCATGGTATTCCCGATTAAATTAAACGGATATCATTTGTTTTGTACAGTTATAAGAGATGCAACAGAAATTAAGCGATACGAAAAAGAACTACTGCGCATAAGTGCCGAAAAAGACAAATTTTACTCCATTATTGCCCAGTATCTTTACACTCCATTTAATGTATTCCATAATTTCTCAAAGCTGATGGTTGAGGAATTGGATAGCTTGCCAATCAGAGAGATTCAGAAAATGGCCGGAATGATGAGTAAATCAGCCAGTCACCTTTACAGTCTTCTTGATAATTTACTCCAGTGGACAAGATTGAATCAGGGAAAAATCCCTTTTGAACCGCAAACATTGAATTTCAAAAAAATCAGTGAGGAGGCCGTTGCAATCCTTAAACCACATGCCGATGTTAAAAACATCAAAATCAATCATTTTGCTAAAGACGAGATAAATATTTTCGCTGATATCTTTATGCTTAAAACGATATTAAGAAATCTTGTCTCCAATGCAATAAAATTTTCCAACACTGACGGACAAATTAATATTAGTGCTCAGGGAACACCATCAAATGTGACAATTTCAGTCTGGAACAACGGAACTGGAATAACCCAGGATTATTTAACAAAGTTTTTTGATATTTCACAAATCCATTCAACATTAGGTGCAGCAGAAGAAAAAGGTACAACTTTAGGATTATTGCTTTGCAAAGAATTTGTAGAAAAACATGGCGGGGAAATTTGGGTAGAAAGCGCAAATGGCAAGGGTTGCGAATTTAAATTTACTGTGCCTGTAAAAGCCAGTGCCCCTGGTCATAGCCAGCCGGATTAAGTGGACACTTATATTATCGATTGTTGATATTATCGAATCCCTGTATCAATATTTATATCAAGAACAGTCTTGTTTTGAGGAATTATTGAGACTTCGACCGGCAAGTTGCTCCCGCCAGGTCTGTTCTGACTATTTTCCAGAATAACAAGATAATCTCCATAAACAAGTTCGGTTTTGTATGAGCCGTCCAATGCCGGATTTAGTTGAGCAATTTTCTTCCTCCCGTTTGATGTCCATATGCTGACAGCATAAGCTTTATACGTTTCAGCAGTTGGCAGGCAAGCCGGATCAGGAGGATCAGGCTCAACTGGGCAAATTGGCCCAATAGAAATTACACCTTCGAGGAATCCGGTTCCCTGATTATTCTGTTTATCACAGCCTGAAAAAAGCAAACCAAACAGGAAAACTGTACAAGGGATAATTTTTATTCTGCGTCTCATCATAGTTCAAGAGGTTGAAATTAAATTGTACAATAATTATGCCAAATAACATGATTGAATTGAAGTTTTGTAATACCCATCCATTCTACTATAAAGTCAGCATTATTTAGTTAATAATATTACTTAAACTTCAAAATCCCGATTCTCAGATCAGGGCTTGTTGCAGCAAATAAATTTTGCTTTCAACCTGACTTTGTTTAAATTTCGATTATAAAATAAAAGACAATCATGGGGGATATAATACTCAAGGAGGTGATAACAAGGAGGGACAAGAGAAAATTTATTTTCCTGCCTTCAAAAGTGCATAAGAATAATCCAAACTGGCTTCCTCCTCTCTATCTGGATGAATGGGAGTTATTTAATAAAAAGAAGAATAAATCGTATCAATATGCTGATTCTGTTCTTTATCTTGCTTACCGGGATAAAAAAATTGTTGGTCGGATTATGGGTATTGTCAACAGAAGATATAATACCATTCACAATGAACTGCATGGCCGTTTTTGTTTTATGGAATGTTATGAAGATCAGGATGTTGTCCATGCGTTAATAAGTAAAGTAGAGAATTGGGCAAGGGATAAGGGGATGATTAAACTTGTTGGCCCTTTAGCCTTTTCCGATAAGGATCCTCAGGGCTTTCAGATTGAGGGATTCGAGTATCCGAAGTTTATTGTCTGTCCGACTAATGATAGCTATCTGCCGGAAATGATCACCAAAGAGGGTTTTGCAAAACACCGGGACCTTGTCAATTACGTGGCTAAAATACCAAATGAACTGCCGCTTATTTATAAGAAAGTTCTTTCCCGGATTACTCAAAATGAGGAGTACAAAATAATTGAATTCAATTCAAAGAAAGAACTTAAACCTTATTTTTACCCTATTCTGGAATTGCTGAATGAGACCTTTATGGAGATCTATGGCTTTGTTCCTTTGAACGATGCTGAAAAGAAAGAATTTATTTCCAGGTATATGATGATTATCGATCCAAAATTCATAACAGTTGTAGAAGGTAATGATGGACTTATAGGTTTTGCAATTGGAATGCACGATATAAGCGAAGGTATTAGAAAGGCAGGAGGCAAAATTCTGCCTTTTGGTGTTTTTAAGATCCTCATGGCATCTAAAAGGTCTAAAAAACTTCTTATGCTGCTTGGTGGAGTAAAAAAGGCTTACAGGGGAAAAGGGATTGATGTATTAATGGGCATTAAAATATTACAGTCCTGTATTGAAAATAATATGGAATGGATCGACCTTCATCTGGTCCTTGAAAACAACTATAAAATGAGGGGGGAAGCTGAAAGGATAGGCGGTAAGATCATCAAAAAGTTCAGAATATACCATAAGGATCTCTAAGAGTGGGAAAGCCAGTAACTGTGACCATAATAGGCTGTTTTTTTCATGTTATTGAAACCGGGATTCTGACGGCCTTCTTTTAAACCTTATTCTATTAACGAACAATCATTCAGGAGTACATCCATAAGGAATCCGGAGCACTCTCCCCTTATCGTCACCTGGTTTCCGGTGTTGAGTTTTGAAGGATCTGCATCCCTGGCGAAAGTACAAATGACAGAAGAGAGATCGCTTCCTGTTTTAAGCGTCACATTCAGGATACTTCCTTCGCCCGGTTTAACTGATTCGATGATTCCACGCACTTCAATTACCTTATTCACAAATTTTGCCGTGGCGGCGGACTCATTGTCTTCAAATGCTTTTTGCAGATCAATGGCTGTAATGACAAAGTCGGGCCTTGCCTTGCCAAGGTCCTTGTGAGGCATTATGAAGAGAACAAGAGCTATTCCTATACCAGCCAATGCAATGAATACTACAACTCCGAGAAGTATTTTAACGTATGTTTTCATATCTGATTCTATTTTAATCCTACAGGCGCGTACTTCATATTGACTGAAATTTCAAGTGTCTTTGCAATGTGATCCCTGACGAGTCCGGGGATAATGATCTTATAATCTTCAGGCACAATGTTGAATTTCGAAACTGCATTTATTCCCCCCTGCACTACCTCAACAGTCCCTTTCGCTGAGATTTTATTCGTGACATCATGCATATTAAGGTCTCCCTCCACTGTCACATCATATTTCCCCTGCTTTGTGAAATCGACAGATGACAGATTGGTGATCTTGCCACGGAATGTCGACTTTGGAAATTTATCTGACTCCATATAATTCTCGTTAAAATGTTCTTCCATAAGCGCTTTTTCAAAGTGGAACGATTTAATGAGAACCTGGAACACCATTTCGCCGGTTGAAATATCCAGCACCCCTGCTACCTGGTTGTTGTCGCCCTTGATATCCTCCATGGCGCTATGGGAGAAGAAACCGATATATCCGTTTTTTGTCATGTACTTCTGCCCGTTGGCGGCAAGAAAAAAAAAGGAGATTGTGAATAAAATAACAATACGTTTCATAATGATCTATTTTAATTCTTTAATGTAAAAACCCTCGAAATGTTGAATCCGAAATGAATACCTCCCTTGAGCCAGCTTCCGGTTGTCTCGCCAATGAATCCTTTTTCGGTCATTGCAAGCGAGTTGGTGAAGAGAAGCTGGAAAACATGCCCGCCCGTCTCAATGTCAAAGCCAATTGTGAGCGGGTTATAAACTTGCTGGCTCATGTATGATTTCGGGTTAAACATATAATAGTATTCGGCATTGATGCTTATTCTCTTTGTCAGCTTCATCCTTCCGCCGGCTCCCATCGCATATAGATCATTCGGATCGAACTCGGTGGCTACAAGGTTACGGTGAACGAATGTAGGTGCAAGCTGGAGTGAAAATGACTGGCTGATTTTACGCGCAACCAGCACCTGCCCCACATACGAAAGCCGCGATGAGAAATAATTTTGCCTTGACGGGTCGGCCCACTTTAACGATGTCGCTGCAACCGACGTCATGGCAGATAAAGATACGGGCATCACCTTTGCGCCGGACGACTGCCGCAATATGGAGAATTTGGCAAAGCCGTCAAATGTCTTCTCGTATGATCCTCTGCCAATGCCAACCATCAGCCATTTAGTGATCCCGTATTCAAGACTTAAATGAATATTCGACTGATCAAGTCCGAAGAATTCATAAGCTCCGGAATTAAGCAATCCGAAACGGTGCGATATCCTGACATCAAGCTGCCCGGGTGCCATTCTTTCAATTGAATGGCCGTTCATCACCCTGGTTGACTTGAAGGTAGCAGTGGCATAGTTTGTTTCTGCAGCCGTAGTATCTTTAAGCATGTTCATCAGGTCGTCCTGGGCAGAAAGGGAAGCAGTCAGTGTCAGGAAAAGCAAGAGTATGGTGAGTTGTCTCATGATCTTTCTGGTTTAATCAGTTATTAGGCTTACCGTTCCGGACCCATATATCGAAGGTGGAGATCAGGCAGGCTTTCAGCTTGCTGCCGTTCTTAGGCATCGGGGAGAGTGGGCCGGTATGATTTATTGCTGCTGAAATTGAAGCAGCCTGTGAGTTTACGTCAGCAAAATTTTCGAGCGCGATATTGCCTCCGGCTGAAGCAGCCGTGGCATTGGAATGACAGGAGAGGCAGTTGTTTGCCAGAATGGGAACAACCTTTCCGCTGTAAGTAACGTTTGTTGTATCACACGTCGTATTCAACGAGGGATAGAGCGCCTCTTCATTGTCGTAGAAACATGATGAGACTGCAATGATAATTGTAACAATTGTTACAAAATAAAGAAGCCGTCGTTTCATAAATAATAGTGCTAATTATTTAAATGGCCGTTATTTACCCACATTTCAAATTGTCTTATCCTGCAGGCAGAAAAAGCAGATCCCTGAGGCATTTTGGTCACACCGTTGCCCCTGAGGGAGTTCATCAGGGCTCCGCTTGCAGCAATCGTGGAGACATTACTGTATCCTGACATGGAGATACCTCCCGACGGAGATGTTCCGCTGTGGCAGCCGGTACAGCTCGATTGTATTATTGGCCAGATGGTACCTGAAAATGTAACAGGATTGATAGTGTCACAAACCTCTCCGCAATTCTGGTTATGAGCACCATAGGATATCCATGCTGCAATTGAATCGATCTCTGCAGTGGTAAGCTGCACTTTTCCTGACGGAGGCATTTGATCTTCACCCGATCCGATAATGGATCTATAGAGACTGCTGCCTGATGGATTGCCCGGGCTTACAGCCCCCATTGTTGAGGTGTATGATGAAAATACATAACCCGACCTGTGTGATGTAACGTCATGGCAAAGTGCTATTGCGCACTTCGAAGTCAGCACAGGCTGAATATCCCTCGAATAGCAAGCAAGAAGATTTATATTACCGCCGCCCTGTCCGGTGGTATCGGAGCAGGTAGTAAGACTGGCTCCCTGTTCAATCCACAAGCGAATGATTGTCCTGTTTCCAAGAGTAAGCGGTTTCCCCGGAGGCATCAGGTTTTCTCCTGAACCTAAGATAGCTGTGTAAAGCCTGCTGGAATTTGGTTGTCCCGGCACCACAGCTTCTCTTATTGAAACATAGCTGTTCAGGGAAAAGTGTGATTCTCCTGTGCCACTGTGGCACCCCGAAATGGCACAGTTGTTCTGGAATATTGGCAAAACATCTCTTTCAAAACAGACCTCCGGGATATTGTCAATGACTGGGTTATGTGTACAGGAAGAGATCCAGAAAAGAGTTGCAAGAGAAAAAATCAGTACCGGGAAAGGATTTATTTTAGCATACTTCATAAACTAAAATTTATTTACAACCTATGTATCAGTAAATATACGTTGATTTGATTCAATAATTGTATCTGATTTTATGATATATAGCAGCTGATCATTTCGTTTTCCAGGAACTGAGATAATGAAGGATGAAGCCAATGGTTAAAGAACGAAATAACCGTGGCTATCTGCCATAAAAACTTCTGGCATTATTGAATTACTTATTAATAGCCATGCCACAAATATACCCTTAAGTGCAGGTTATTAATTCTTTATCACTTTTAAGGATCTCCCCTTTAACCCTGCTGCCTGGAATAAATAGATGCCTTTCTCAAGCTGGCTGATTTCAATAAAATTAACCTCGCTGTTTAGTCTGCCGGAAAGAACCTGCCGGCCTGCCTGATCAGTAATAAAATATGGCAAATTCAGTAAGCCGGGATTTGCTTTTACGATTAAGAAATTACTGGCCGGATTTGGATAGACAGAGATATTTATCTGTGACTGATTCTCTGTTATACCCGTAGAATTACTGACAATAATAATACCCTTCATTCCCAATGATGCATGCGGGTAGCAAACATACCAGTGAGTGCCGGCAGTAAGCAGAGCAGATGAAACTGATCCGCCGCCAAATGGAACAGAAAAACCTCCGGACAGCGATGTGTTGCCATTGGCATTCCAGGTGGTCTGACTTACTTCAACAGCATTGTGCATGGATTCAAGCACAAAATTCACATCGTCACCCAGGTTAATTGTGACGCTTGCCGGGCTAAATGCAAATCCAGAGTTTGTAATTGTCCATGTTGTGCAAAAAACTGCCGTTCCCCATAAAACCAGAAAAAGTGAAATGATAACTTTTTTCATTTCTTTATAATTTTATGTCCCGGCTTATTTCTTTTTCTTCTCTTTTGAATTGGTATTATCTCCTGAAGAAGAGGCAGCATCATATTTCGCCTGAGCAGCATCAAGGGCCGCCTTTGAAATTTTAAGTGCATCCTGCGCACTTTTTTTGGCTGCTTTACCTCTTGTGAGGTTAGCATTGCCCGTTGTCTGCTTTTTTTCTGCAGCCCTTAAACGGGTGTCAAGGACTTTGGCATCTGATCTGTATTGCACATCCAGCGCTTTAAGATCGGCCTTAGCCTTGATGGATTCTCCCTTATCTTTTGAAGTTGAAAGTTTAGTCAGAGGCTTTTTGTTAGCAGCTAAGTCCTTTTCAAGTTTTTTGCTTTCTGCATCAACGGCTTTGATTTCTGTTTTTGATTCGGCTAGCATCTGAGTCCCCGTAGTAATTATGGAATCGGCAATAGCCAGTTTCCGTTCATTCACAGCAACTTTAGCTTTGGCGGCAGCAAGGCCGGTTTCCAGGTTCTTCAATTGGTCTGCCTTCTTATCCGTTTGAGCCTGGGTCAGAACCGGGATCAAAAGGAAAAATGACAACATAATTAAAATTCGAAAATTCATTATAGTTTTCATATGTGTAATATTTAGTTCATAATATTTGTTATCCTGATAGTTTGAATAAAATAAAATGTATCTCTTTCCCAGGGCAGAATTAAATCAAAGTTAAGTAGTTTTTTCTAAAATCAATTTTATTAATCCCAAAGTCACTTTTTACCAGTCGCTGAGCCTGAAGAAAGTGATTTCATCAGCCTGTATATGAACTCAACACCATTAAAGAATTTTTTTACTCCGATACGTTCATCTTTGCCATGGGCCCGAACATCATCAACATCTCCGAACATCCCTAGACTTATCTTCTCTGACCAAAGATACAGGATGAGTTGAAAATTACAATTTATTATTGGAAGCAGACACTAATATATGATTATCTGTATTCATGAATATAACATTCCGGTTAATTGTCATCTGTTGATTAGGATTTTAAAATCTTTGAGGATTGGTTGCTATTGGCTATCTTAGCCGGGAGATTATTCACGCATATAAAAACGATTTTTGGCTTTATTCTTTGTTAATAATATTGGTGCTTATATGAAAAACAGTCTGCTTCTCATCGGTTCATTTATTTTGCTGTCATTCATATTAATCTCATGTAAGAAAGAACCAGATGCATCAACCACTCCGTACATTTCTGTCAGCAGTTCCGTGACTCAGGTGGCTGAAGACAATCCAAACGGATCAGTAAACATCTCCTTAACCCTTTCGCGTATCTCCAATAAAGCAGTGACTCTGGACTATAAGACAGCTGACAGCTCCGCAATCGCCGGAAAAGATTATGTTGCAGTACTCTCAGGACAGCTGACGTTTCAGCCTGGTGAGATATCAAAAGCGGTAACAGTTAACATTCTTCCAGATACATCTCAGAAACAGGATGTTTCTTTTAAGGTTGTATTCAGCAATCCGGTTAATGGCATCCTGACCAGATCGTCCGGGATCATAAAAATCGTCAATGTTGATTATGTAAACCTTGTTTGGAGCGATGAATTTAATGTCGGCCTCCTCAATTCAGCAATATGGAACTATGAACTGGGTGCAGGCGGCTGGGGCAATAATGAACTTGAGAATTATACAAACTCCATAAATAATGTACATATTGATTCGGGATATTTGCATATTACAGCTCTTAATCCATCAGCAGGATCTTATACATCGGGAAGGATAACCACGCAGGGGAAAAAGGAATTCACATATGGCAGAGTTGATATACGTGCGCAGCTGCCTGAAGGTAAAGGATTGTGGCCTGCATTGTGGATGCTTGGCGGAAATTTATCATCTGCTGGCTGGCCTAAATGCGGTGAAATTGACATAATGGAACTTATCGGTAACGCACCTTCAACTATTTATGGATCTGCACATTGGAATGACAATGGGCATGTGAGCAGAAATAACAGTTTTACACTGTCTGGCAGTAAGTTTAGTTCCGGATTTCATGTTTTTAGCCTTAAATGGACACCCGGCCGGCTAATATGGTTAGTTGACAATCAACAGTACTCTAATTTGAGCCGAAGCGAGATCAGTGCTTTCCCATTTGACCTTCCACAGTTTTTCATCTTTAATGTAGCTGTTGGTGGTACCTGGCCAGGGGCTCCTGACCTTACTACGGTCTTTCCCCAAAATATGATAGTGGACTATATCAGGGTGTATCAATAAAATTTGAATCTCAAGACAGATAACCTGGTCCACGGAATTCACTTAACGGTACAGGGCAACCAATCTTTCATAAAATATCCTTATTTTCGTTGAGATCAATTCTTACTGGTATACATTGAAGAAGAGTATACTTTATACTGTTGGCATTATGATCATGCTGGTTCTTTCTGAGCCAGCCCTTTCCGAAATTAAAGATATCGGGACGCCCTTTATTCGTAATTTCTCTAAGCATGAGTACCGTGCAGGCACTCAGAACTGGGCTGTTGCTCAGGACCAGAAAGGATTCATGTATTTTGCAAACAATGAGGGGTTGCTTGTTTTTGACGGAGTTCAGTGGGAACTCTACCGGATGCCGAATCTCTCAATGGTAAGATCGATTTACATTGATGATAAGGGTGAAATATATATCGGCGCCTTCAACGAGATAGGGAAGATGGTCCCGGATGAAAACGGGAAACTTGTTTACCATTCACTTAAGGATAAAATACCTCCAGAATATCGGAATTTTGATGATGTCTGGAATATCTTTCCGTATAAAGACATGATTGTTTGTCAGTCATACAATGCTGCATATGTGTTTAAAGAAGGGAAAGAGTTTTCAGTTATTCCATCACCGGTAAGATTTCCGAATGCCTATAATGCAGCAGGCAGGATCTTTTTTTATGATACGAAGCAGGGAATATTTGAATTCAACGGGACAAGCATGGTTCCTTTGAAGGGGTGTGAAAAGCTTAAAGGAGAGGAGATTAACTCTATAATGCCGTATAAGGGGAAAGGTGATCTGTTAATCTGTACCCTCGATAAAGGATTGTTCCTGTATGCCGGGAATGAGCTGAGGGAATGGAATGTTCCCGTCAATGAAATGCTCAAGAGCTCACAAATATTCTGTGCCACAACCCTGCAGGATAAGTATTATGCTCTCGGGACGATACAGGACGGGGTGATAATCATTGACAGCGACGGGAATCTCATACAACATATAAACCAGAAGAAGGGGCTCCAAAACAATACCATACTGAAAGTCTTTTCGGACCGTACCGGTAACCTGTGGCTTGGCCTTGACAATGGTATAGATTATGTAACCGTCAACTCCCCGATAACATTCCTGCAGAGGCCGGATGGTTTTGGAGCCGGCTATGCCGAGCTGATCTATAAGAATAAACTGTATCTCGGCACTAACCAGGGTCTCTTCGTACAGGACTGGGTTGAAGGGAAGACAAAAAATATTCTGAAAATGATCCCCGGAACATACGGTCAGGTCTGGTACCTTGGAGTTCATAACGGAGTTGTTCTGTGCGGACATAATAAAGGGACTTATATCATTGATGGTGAAAAAGCTATCCATATAAGCGATGTCCCGGGAGGATGGAAATACCACATCCTGAAAAGATTTCCCGGATATCTTATCGGCGGAACATTTTCAGGACTGATCCTTTTCAAATGGGAAAACGGAACATGGAAATTCGTGAGAAAGATCCCTGGTTTCAATGAATCATTCAGGGTGTTTGAAGAAGATGATAATGGCGATCTCTGGATGAGCCATGTATTTAAGGGTGTTTACCGGGTAAGGATTAATAATCGCCTGGATTCAGTTGAAGATGTACATTATTACACTGAAAAAAACGGACTCCCCTCAAGATATAACATCATTGTTTTTAAGGTCAAGGATAAAATAATCTTCTCATCCGATACATCCGGCATATTTGAATTTGTACCCTTGAATGACAGTTTTGAATCTTCGGTTTATTTCAACCAGCTCTTCAGCCCTTTAAGAAACCTTTCTTTCATTAAGGAAGATGGCAGGGGAAATATCTGGTATGTCTCAAATAACAAGGTTGGTGTTCTCAGGATCCAGGAGGATTTTAGTTTTCAGCATGTCACCTCACCCTTTACCCTTCTTACAGGAAAGTTCCTGAATGGTTTTGAGTCTGTTTATCCTTACTCGGAAGATCACCTCTTCTGTGGAATTGAAAATGGTTTCGCGCATTATTCTCCACAAGCTTATTTCAGGAGTTATCCTGAGTTCTCGACATATATTACCAGGGCTGATGCAACTTATCTCAACAAAACATTTTATTTCGGGAACAACAACCCGGGAGCCCGTTCCAGACAACCAGGTTACAGTTTCCCTTTTAAAAACAATTCATTCAGGTTTTCTTTTTCTTCCCCTGTTTATGATAACCCGGGTAACATTGAATATAGTTACAAGCTTTCCGGGTATTCCGACAGCTGGTCGGCGTGGAACACTACCTTCTTCCAGGAGTTTTCACATCTTCCTGACGGGAAGTTTACTTTTGTTGTAAAGGCAAGGAACCAACTTGGGATAGAAAGTCTATCAGATTCCCTTGCATTTACGGTAATGCCACCCTGGTATAAATCTGTTGTCGCATATATAGTATATTTCATCCTGCTCATCTCCCTTTCCTTTCTCCTGATCTGGACAGTCAATAAGAGAATCGAGATATCCAACCGAAAGGTAAAGCTGAAAGAGCTTCGGGAGTACAGGGAGAAGGAGAAGGAATATATAAGACAGGCTCTTCAATCTGAAAAGGAACTCATAAGCATGAAGAATGAAAAACTTCGTGTTGATATGATACGTCAGCATAAGGAGCTTGCCAACCAGGCAATGAATATAATCCATAAAAACGAAATCCTTACCAAAATAAAAGAGGAGCTTCTGCTCCTTAAAAAGTCATCGCATGATGAGAATGTCGGTGAAAATATATTATCAATAATCTCAAGGATCAACAGGGAAGTTGGACATAATAAACAACGTGAGGTCTTTGAAAAGGCTTTTGATGAGGTACATGAGGCATTTATGAACAGGCTTAAATCTAAATATCCTTCCCTTACCCCCACTGAACTCAGGCTATGTGCTTTCCTGAAAATGAATATCTCCACCAAGGAGATTGCACCTCTCATGAACATATCAGTACGAGGAGCTGAAATATGCAGATACAGGGTACGTAAAAAGCTTGGAATTGACAGAACAACCAACCTGGCAAGCCTGCTTTTCAATTTTTAATTTCATAAATCGGTTCTGTAGTAACCATTTTTAATCCAGATGTATTGATTTTTAAATAGTATTAAATACTATTTATTTGATAATGTGTCTATTACTATGTTTTATGATGTAATAATGATGTAATGCTATTTCGTTTTTGATGTATTTTTGATGTAAGATTTACTGGTCAATTTATTATATCTAATTCATAATTTACACTCAAGTTTCAACAAGTTCGAAAAATTTGTTGATAAAACCTATATTATAAACCTAAATCAAAACCCTATGAAACAGACTTTTCTTACTCTTTTCTTTATCTTTTGCTCCCTTGCGTTGAATGCCCAGGGGCTCCAGGTAAAGGGGGTTGTAACGTCAGCGGATGATGGTCAGCCAATCCCTGGCGTCAGCATTTCAATCAAAGGCACAACAACCGGCCTTTTGACTGATGTGAACGGGGCATTTACTTTAAATGTGCCCGCAAGATCAACTCTGGTGTTTTCATTTGTTGGTATGAAAACACAGGAGATCCTGGTAACCGCCAGCACAACTCTTAATGTTGTTTTGCAATCCGAGGTTGCAGTGATGGATGAAGTAGTTGTAGTTGGTTATGGCGTTCAAAAGAAAAGCCTCGTTACCGGTGCAATATCCAGCATTAAAGCTGATGATATTGTAAATCTTTCCATTACAAGGCCTGAACAAGCTCTGCAAGGAAAAACAGCCGGTGTACAGGTAATTTCTGCCGGTGGTTCTCCCGGAGCCGGGATGAAGGTTAGAATCCGTGGTGTCAGCACGAATGGAAGTTCGAATCCCCTTTACATCGTTGACGGTGTAAAGAGTGGTGATATTAACTACTTGGATCCTAATGACATCCAGAGTATGGAAGTTCTTAAGGATGCTGCTTCCTCTGCAATTTATGGTGCGGAAGGCGCCAATGGTGTTGTGATGATTACTACCAAGACCGGCAGGGCTGGGATGAGCGTGCTGAATTATGAAATCCAAACCGGTTGGTTGAGCGTTGCTAAAAAGCCGACTGTTATGGCTACTCCTGCTTATGTTGCTTATCAGAATGAAGCCGGACGTGCTGATATCAGTACTGTTAATAACAACTGGTTAGATGATATCTTCGAAACCGGTTTTATGCAGAAACACCATCTTTCTTATTCTGGTGGCAATGACAAATCTACTTTTTCCATTTCTGGTTCGTATTTATCACAGGATGGTATTATTACGGGATCGCGTGATCAGTTTAACAGATATTCAGTCAGGTTAAACTCGGACCATAAAGTTGCAAAATGGTTAAAATTAGGTGAAAATATGGCTTTCACACACTCTCTGAGAAAAGGTGTAGCTGAAGACAACGAATATGGCGGGGTAATTGGCAGTGCTCTGCAGCTAGACCCGACAACCCCTGTAAGATATACCGATCCTTCTCAAATTCCTGCTGATGTACAGGCTATTATTACTGCCCATCCTACTGTAGCAAGAGACGCTGATGGTAATATTTATGGTATTTCTACATATGCTAACGGCGAAATTAATAACCCGTTTGTTATTATGGAATATGGAGGCGGTGCTAATGGTCCCGGTGTAATACAGGATAAGATTTTAGGTGATGTATTTGCTGAAATTTCACCGGTTAAAGGTTTGACATTTACCTCAAGGTTAGGTATTGACCTCGCTTATCAAATCAACCACAGGTGGAACAAGATCTATTATTATAATGATCTTAGGTACAATGATGCAGCATCGGTCAATGAAAATATTGACGCCTGGTATACATGGCAGTGGGATAATTTTGCAACCTACACCAAGAAGATCGGTGATCATGATTTTACTGTAATGGCTGGTATGTCCTCACAAGAATACAAGCACAGGGCTACCGGTTTATATGCTTCTCCAATGGCTGTTGGCCAGGAAAACTACTCCGAATTTGATTACGTAACAAGCGAAACTGCTGATAATGTAAGTGGTTATACTTCCGATGATCGTTTAGTAGGTTATTTTGGACGTGTATCTTATAGTTATAAAGAAAAATACCTGCTTCAGGGTAATATTCGCCGGGATGGTGCAAGTCTTTCGAAATTGCCGAAAGTAGGCCGTTGGGGTTTGTTCCCGTCATTTTCTGCAGGATGGGTTGCTTCAAATGAAGATTTCTTTCCTAAAACTTTTATAACCTATGCGAAATTGAGAGGTAGCTGGGGTAAAAACGGCAGCCTTTCAAATCTTGGCAGTTACAGTTACGTTGGATTCATTACCAGCAATGGATTACAATATCCTCTGGCTGATGGTACAATAGGTATTCCTTCTGAACCCAACAGTCTTAACAACCCTGAGTTAACCTGGGAATCCAGTGTTCAAACCGATATAGGAATTGATTTAAGGGCATGGAAGGACAAGTTATCTTTCACGGTAGACTATTACAACAAGAAAACTACCGACCTTCTTACTCCTAATACTCCTCCTTACGAAGCTGGTAACACTGCTTCTTTTATTAATGCAGGAGATGTTGTGAATAAAGGTATTGAATTTGAACTTGGTTTAAAAAACAATGCAGGTGAATTGCAGTATTCTGTTAATTTAAACCTGGCAACCAATAATAATAAGGTTACTTACCTGAACCCGTCCCTTGCTCGCCTGCTTGGTCCGAATGTTGGCCCGGGATGGAATGCAACTGCAACTGAAGTAGGTTATCCAATCTGGTACTTCAGGGGTTATAAAACCAATGGAATTGACCCTGCAACAGGTGATGCCGTCTTTGTCGACGTAAACAAGGATGGTGTAATTACCAGCGATGACCAGACAATGATTGGAAGTCCTCATCCGAAGCTTATATATGGTGGTAATTTTAATCTAAGTTTCAAAGGATTCGATTTCAGTGTTTTCTTACAGGGTATGTCAGGAAATGATGCTGTAATAGGATGGATCAGAAATGACCGTGCTTATTGCAATAAACCTACTGTACTTACCGATAACCACTGGTCTGCTTCCAACACTACTGGCACTATGCCCGGTGCAAATGCAAGCGCATTATCATGGAACAGTGATCTGCTTGTTTTTGATGCCTCCTACATGAGGATACAACAAATACAGTTAGGTTATAATTTACCAACTCCTTTGTTGAAGAGCATTAAATTAAGCGGCATAAGGCTTTATATTTCGTTTGATGATTACTTTACTTTTACGAAATATCCTGGTTTCGATCCTGATGCTGGTACAGGCAATGATGCTGGTATTGGAATCGATCGCGGAGTTTATCCTGCCTCCAGGAAAACTATGCTCGGTGCCTCAATTTCTTTCTAATTCAACATTAAATTTATAGGCAATGAAGACAAAAATAAAAAGGATTAACATAATTCTATTCGCATCAACACTCCTGTTGTTTGCATGCTCAGAAAATTTTCTCGACACGCAGCCTCGCGGAGTATTGTCTGTGGATAACTTTTACAAGACTGATGCTCAGGCCGCAGCCGGTGCCCTTGATTGCTATGACCTGGTTCAGGACCAGCAATTTGGAATCTGGCAAGGCTCTTATTTAGTAAGGTTGGTTTTAGGTGACGAAGCAATTACCGGTGGTGGTGGTCGCGGTGACCAACCAGGGTATGAAGAACTTAATGAGTTCAATTTTGGCCCTAATAACCCGTTCATGGGTCAGGTGTATGCCGGTTGCTTCAGGATTATTAACAGGTGCAATACTTTACTCACCTATGTTACCGACGATTCCCCTGCTAAGAAAATTAACATTGCTGAAGCAAAATGTTTGCGTGCACTTGCTAATTTCGAACTTGTGACTTTGTGGGGTGGAAATGCTTCCCTCGTTTTAAATCTCCTTGGCCCAAGTGAATATCAGCAGGCTCCTGGCGGAGAGGCTAATTTCTGGACAGCAATTGAAAAAGATTTGACAGAAGCTGCGACTGACCTTCCCTTGAAAAGTGCATATTCTGCAAAAGACAAATATCGCGTTTCGAAAGGTTTTGCACAGGCCTTGCTGGGCAAAGCTTATTTGTATCAGGGTAAATATGCTGAGGCTGCTGCTATTTTTGAAACTGTTATAAGTTCTGCCGAATTCAGTCTTGTACCTGCTACAACTGTAGATGATATGGAAAGTATATTTAAAATTCCACAGGAGTTCGGTAGGGAATCTCTTTTTGAAGTCTCCTTTAGCCCTTCCACTAATCGGGATTGGGGTAATTTCAATTGGGGCAATAACCGTAATAACGAAAACTGTGTTACATGGGAGCTAATGGGCGCCAGAGGTGAATATTTTAGTGATTTAGCTCCTGTTGGCATGAGCGGTGGATGGGGCTTTGGTTATCCAAATCCTCTAGTCGATGCCTTGTTTTTAAGCGAAGGACCTGCTAATAATATCAGAAGGAATGCAACTTTGATGTCGAGTGCTGAATTGACAACTGCCGGTGTTACAGTTGGTAATGGTTCTGGTACTTTGGCTTATGGCTATGCAGGATTTATCAGGGTAAAATATGCATCCTGGTTATCAGAAAGAGGCGGACCTGTAGGTGAATTGAACTATGGTACAAACCTGCGATATATGCGTTATGCCGACGTGTTGCTTATGGCTGCCGAAGCAAATATTCTAAAGACATCTCCGGATAATACGAAAGCACGTGGTTATATTAACCTGGTAAGGGCCAGGGCAGGTTTAGGCGTTGCTCCCGAGGCTGATGCTGACCTGTTCACCAGGATTGTTAAAGAAAGGGAAATGGAGTTAGCTTTCGAAGGATGGCGTTACCTGGACCTTATGCGCTGGATCAAGAATGGTAAAATGACCGAAGCTCAGGTACAAACCCTTATGGATGCATGTATTCCATATTTACCAAAAGGTGCCGGTAATGTTCCTTACAGGAAAGCATGGCAAACCAAGTTTAAATTGTTAGCTATTCCTGAACAGGAAATTTTAACTAACCCGAATGCAGTTCAGAATGACGGTTACTAATAGTTGATTGTTTAAGTTAGTTGTTAATTAGGGGTTTCTATTCGTTCTATTTCGATGATCTTTCAGGCCATCATGTTAAAGGCCTCGCGAAAGAAGAACTTGTTTCAGAATCATTGTTTGCCGCAAACAGCGGCAAACGATGATTCTTTTTAAAATTACATTCTTAAAAGCCATGCATATATTTACCTGCAAAACCATGAGGTCAATAGCATTAATAATATGTTTCTCTTTCGTGTGCACCTCATGCAGTAATTCAGATAAGAGTAATCCTCATACCTCGTCATCCTTATCGGTGGAAAATATGGCCCTGGTGCGTGACGGCAAAGTGACTACGACCTTTCATTTCGTGATTGGCGTTAACCCTGTTAATACTAAAGAAATAAAGGTTAACTATACCACGAAAGACGGGACTGCTATCAGCGGCAAAGATTATACAGCAGTATCGGGCACGCTGAACATACCAGCAAACCAGTTAACCGGATATATAGATGTAATTGCTTCAGCAGACAGCCTTCGCCAGAATGACCAAACCTTCACACTGGTACTGAGTTCACCGGTGAATGCCACACTGTCAACTACTCAGGTAACGGGAACCATACAAAACCCGGGAACCTATTTACCTATAGACAATACAGGCTATACTTCTGCGTCAAGCTACCCGGGTATGACATTAGCATGGAGTGACGAATTCAGCGGCAAAACCCTTGATGCCGGTAACTGGACTTGTGAGACCGGAGGCAGCGGCTGGGGAAACAATGAGCTGGAATACTATACTAACAGCCTGAATAATTCATTTTTGACAGGCGGCTATTTAGTTATTGAAGCCCGTAAAGAAACTTTTGGTACAAATAATTATACTTCGGCCAGGATTATATCAAAGGATAAAAAGACTTTTACTTACGGAAGAATCGATATCCGGGCTAAACTGCCAAAAGGGCAGGGGTTGTGGCCGGCTCTATGGATGCTGGGAAATAATATCAGCCAGCAGGGATTTGGTTGGCCGGCCTGCGGGGAAATAGATATTATGGAGCTTCTGGGCCATGATCCCCAAAAAGTATATGGAACTATTCATTGGGGCATTGCTGGTCAGGGCAGTACCCATATTGGAGGGGATTATACGATAACCACTGGTGACTTTTCAAGCAGTTTCCATGTCTTCAGCCTTCAGTGGGATATCAGTAAGCTAACCATCCTGGTCGATAATGTAGCTTATTTTACTGGCAATAAAACTGATGTAGGCGGCACCAACTACCCTTTTGACAAGCCTTTCTTTTTTATCATGAATGTTGCCGTTGGAGGAAATTGGCCAGGCAACCCAAATTCGTCCACCACATTTCCTCAGCGGATGATTGTGGATTATGTGAGGGTCTTTCAATAGAAATATTTATAATTGCAGCAATGAGTTCTAAAGCATACTTAAATTCGTTAGCGGGGATATTTATCCTTCTGTTTTTGCTGTGTATGAGCGGGTGTTCGAAAACCAGGAAAGATGGTCCCTCAACAGCCGATACCACGCATACAACTACCCCGGAAAAGTTCGTAAATACGGATGTTATGTTCTGGCTGACAAAAGCTGATTCCACGATCAGGTTTAAAAGGCAAAATGTTGCATTGAATTTCGCTACATCAGGAACTGCCTCTAATACAATTGCTGTAGATTCAACTCAGACATACCAAACCATAGATGGTTTCGGATTTGCATTAACAGGAGGAAGCGCTTATCTGATTAACCGCCTTACAGAAGCCTACCGCAATAACCTGTTACAGGAACTTTTTGCTTCCGACAGTACTTTTATCGGGACCAGTTATCTGCGCATCAGTATAGGTTCTTCGGATCTGAATTCTTCTGTCTTTTCATATGACAATATTGATCCGAATTCAACAGATATGAATCTGACGAGTTTTGATATTAAACCGGACACCTATGATTTGATACCTGTGCTGCAATCCATCCTGGCAATCAATCCAAATATAAAAATACTGGGATCTCCCTGGTCGGCACCTGCCTGGATGAAAACAAACAAAAATTCTGTAGGAGGTTCACTGAAGCCTGAATATTATGGTGTTTATGCCAATTATTTTGTGAAATACCTGCAGGCCATGAAAGCAAATGGCATCACGCTGGACGCCATAACTGTACAAAATGAACCAGAGTATGGAGGCAATAACCCAAGCATGGTGATGTCAGCCACCGAACAGGCTGATTTCGTAAAAAATCACCTGGGCCCTGCATTCAGGGATGCCAATATTACCACCAGAATTATTATTTTCGATCATAACTGCGATCATCCCGGTTATCCGATAACTGTTCTTAATGATCCTGATGCCCGGCAATTTATTGATGGATCGGCTTTCCATCTGTATGGAGGAGATATATCTGCCCTGTCAACGGTCCATAATGCTCATCCGGATAAGAACATCTACTTTACCGAACAGTGGGTTGGTGGCAGTTCAACCAACAATTTTGCCGCTGACCTGAAATGGCATATAAAGAACCTTATCATTGGAGCTCCATTGAACTGGAGTAAGAACGTACTGGAATGGAACCTGGCATCTGACCCTGATTATCAGCCACATACTCCGGGAGGTTGTTCTTCCTGCCTTGGGGCACTTACGATAGGAACATCCATAAGCCGGAATGTTTCTTATTATATTATTGCCCATGCTTCCAAATTCGTTAAATCAGGATCTGTCAGAATTGGATCCTCAGGTGTTGCTGGTTTACCTAATGTAGCTTATAAGACACCCGAAGGAAAGAAAGTTTTGATTGTATTGAATGAGGGTAGTTCAACCCAGTCGTTCAATATTAAGTTTGGTGATAAATATGTAATCACATCCCTCGAAGCCGGATCAGTGGCAACTTATGTTTGGTAATACTTTTTAAAAAATTATTTTTATTAAAAACCATGAATACAATTAGACGATTATCACCCGCTTTTTTTATCCTTTTGATGATCTTTGCAGGCTCGTGCAGCCACAACCAGGCAGGCAAAAAGGACGTGGAGATCAGGGTTAATAAACTCCTTACTCAAATGACCCTTGATGAAAAGATAGGCCAGATGTCCCAGCTCGAGGCTGGGATGGTTGGCACTGAGGATAATCTCAAAAAAGCCGTGAGAGAGGGCAGATGCGGTTCCCTGTTGAATTGCTGGGGTGCTGAGAGAGTCAATGAATTACAGAGGATTGCAGTCAAGGAGAGCAGGCTTGGAATACCCCTTATCATCGGAAGAGATGTGATTCATGGCTACCACATTATATTTCCAATCCCTCTTGGAATGGCAGCTTCCTGGGACCCGGAAATAGTCAAAAAAGCTTTCCGTATTTCAGCCATTGAGGCTTCATCACAGGGAATCAAGTGGAGCTTCGCTCCCATGATCGATATAACCTGGGACCCCCGTTGGGGAAGAATTGCCGAGGGCTGCGGTGAAGATCCTTACCTGGCATCAGCATTTGCAAAAGCTATGGTTGAGGGTTTCCAGGGCGATTCGCTTACAGATCCTACTTCAATCGCTGCCTGCGCTAAGCACTATTGCGGGTATGGTTTCTCCGAAGGAGGACGCGATTATAATACAACTTATATTACAGAACCGGTCCTCCGGAATGTCGTGCTTAAGCCATTCAAGGCAGCGAAAGATGCCGGTGCCCTTACTTTCATGTCAGCATTTAATGATCTTAACGGAATACCTGCATCAGCAAATGAATTCACTCTGAAACAGATACTGCGTAAGGAATGGAAATTTGACGGTTTTGTTGTCAGCGACTGGGGTTCGGTCCAGGAACTGGTGAACCACGGATATGCAACCGACGAAAAAGATGCTGCTGCCAAGGCTATCAAAGCCGGTGTCGATATGGAGATGGCTACCACGACATATTTCGATAACATAAAGAACCTTCTGAAAGAAAAGAAATTAACTCAGGAAGACATTGACAATTCTGTCAGGAATATCCTCAGGGTTAAATTTAAACTTGGCCTTTTCGACAATCCGTTTGTCAGCCCTGAAGCTCAGAAATCGACCCTTGATCCTGCCTTCCTCGATCATGCCCGTAAAGTTGCAAGGGAAAGTGCGGTTCTTCTAAAGAACAATAACAAGACTCTTCCGCTTTCGACTGATATAAAGTCTGTTGCAGTTATTGGTCCTCTTGCCGACAAGGCCCGTGACCAGCTTGGTACATGGTGTTTTGACGGTAAGGCAGAGAACTCTGTTACACCGCTAACAGCGATCAAAGAGCTTCTGGGAGAAAAGAGAGTCAATTATACAGCCGGTCTGGAGTACAGCCGTGACAAGAAAACAAGTCAGTTCAGCAATGCTGTTTCAGCTGCAAGAAAATCCGATGCCGTAATCTTTTTCGGAGGTGAAGAGTGGATACTCTCAGGTGAGGGGCAGTGCAGAGGCGAAATAAATCTGCCTGGCGCTCAGAGTGAACTAATTGCAGAATTGGTAAAAACAGGGAAGCCTGTCATTCTTGTAATTCTTGCCGGACGCCCTCTTGCCATCGGAAAAGAGATTGAAGAGTCCGGCGCTGTTCTCTATGCATGGCATGGCGGAACAATGGCCGGACCCGCAATTGCAGACCTTCTGTTCGGTAAGGAATCACCTTCAGGGAAACTGCCAGTAACGTTTGTCAAAGGATCAGGACAGATTCCATTTTATTATTACAGGAATAACACAGGCAGACCAGCTACACAGCAATCATGGACACCTATCGACAGCATTCCGGTGGAAAATCCTCAGACTTCGCTTGGGTATAAATCATCCCAGCTTGACTACGGCTTTACACCGCTGCTCCCATTCGGCTATGGTTTAAGCTATACTACCTTTACCTACAGCGATCTGTCTCTCTCTGCTTTATCAATGAAGACTGACGGATCGATTGTTGTAAAGGCAAAAGTGGCAAATACAGGCGATATGGATGCCGACGAGATAGTTCAGCTTTATATCCGTGACCGCGTTGGAAGCATTACAAGACCAATAAAAGAGCTTAAAGGATTTAAGCGGATCCATATTAAAAAAGGAGAATCCGCTGATGTTGAATTTACTTTGAAGGGAGAGGATCTGGCATTTTTTAATGGCAAGGTTACAGCAACCGAACCCGGTAAATTTGATGTATGGATAAGCACAAACTCCAACGAAGGATTACATGGAGAATTTATTGTCGAATAATTGAAGTAAAATAATAATAAAAAAGGGATGGTCAAATATGATCATCCCTTTTTTATTACTTAGCCGGGATAAAAATATCCCGGGAAATACTTACCGCTTGATAATTCCTTTTGTGTACCTCTTCCCTGCGCTCACTATCCTTACAACATATGCACCTTTGGGGAAATGGCTCACATTCAGCTCGTAAGTTTCGGAGCTGATATTTTCTGAAACCAACAGCCTTCCAAGCATATCATATACTGTGAACTGGCCTATTGGCTGGCCTGCACTTATTTTCAGGAAACCATCGACCGGGTTGGGATAGATCTTTATAAATTCTTCCCCGGGTAAGGTGTCCTGCATGATGATGTCGTCCTCATTTAATGCAGTCCAGCTTTGAGCCAGCGAATTGTCAAGAGCAGGATCAGTCAGCTTAAGGTAATATCCATTCCCGTCTGCATCCGGCCATGGCAAAGAGTCATAATAATGAACATTGTCTATCACATTCCCCCAGCCATCGGCAAGGACAATATTCTGATTATTATTTGAAAGATCACGGGTATACTTGCCAAAAGGTGAAAATCCATATTTTGCCTGAAAAGTTGATGTATTCCCGGCAAGAAAAACAGACGATCCGTGAAGCAGAGTGGAATTAGAAGGAAACTGGTATATTAGTCCTGTGCCGGCAAAATAAATGCCTGTCATGTCAACAGCAACTGACCCGGTATTTGTTATCTCAATAAATTCAAGGTCATTACTTGCAGGGAATTCATTCGATACTTTAGGGTGATAATTTATTTTTGTGATCACCAGGGAGGGCAGGGTAACATTGCTGCAGGAAGAATAAGAACCAAGGCTGGAGGTTATCCAAGGTATCCTGGACGCCAGCCACGTTTTTATTCCGGAGATCTGGGAACTGAAAGTACCTGTAATGGCCCACCTGGTGTACTCCCTGCCAATAGCTTCATTTATATATGCTGCTGTCTGATCAATGAAATTATCAATACCCGTCAGGTTTAACGGTTGCTCAGAAACAATAAGCTCATTCCATCTTTTTGACATGTAGCACTTGAACTTCTGAGTATTATAAAGGTCACGCCAGAATCGTGAACCATCATTATCACCATTCGAAAACTGCCAGATATCTGTATGGCTTCTGTCAAGGCCCCAGAAAAACAGATCGTTGCCATATGTAAGATCATTGTCCCATACAGGTCCTGCCCGAAGCTTTCCGTTCCTGTCCTTATGAAAGTAGGTGCTGAACTGGTAGGCATCTGCATTTGAGCTTATTTCACTTATTAACATATGATCGATAAAAGAGGGAACATCAATAACCGAAGAGATGCCATCGATAAGAGAAACATTATGATAAACAGCTGCATTGGCAAGGTTATCAAACTGACTTTTAATATAGCTCGTTTGTTCAGGGGTTGCATTTTCAGGTTTGGGAAGCTCATGAATATAATCTACACCCCATCCGTTCCACTGAGTCATTGTCCAGGCAGGAGTGTCGCCTCCAGTAAGCTTATCGGCCTTGGTTATATACCCTCCTGATACTTCCGGTGAATAGATATCTCCTGTAACTATCTTAATGACATTCACCCTGTCCTTATCAGCCTTGATCTTTTCCTGAAGCAGGTAAAGGCCTCTGTAATCGCCATTGATAATTACTTCACAATAAGCAGTGCGGGAGGCATATTCCCCGATCTGCCGTGCCAGGTTGTAGCAAAGGTAATCACGCATCCGTGCCTGATCAAAAACCATCCCGTTCAGTATCCAGTCATTTTCGGAAGGCATCCCAAGCAGGCTGACATTATTATTTGTGATGTTATCAGCCATCCTGGTTGTAAAGCCATACTGCTTTTTATCACTATTAGGAGGCCATTGGGACGATGAGCCTCTTAATTCTATATCAATTCTTCCGTTATAATCCAGGTATGCAGGGGTATTCTGGTCTGTATCATAATTTCTTATTCCCGGCCCCCTGTATATAATCTTCATGGTTGCAAGAACCCTGGGATCATCCACAATAGGCGCGTTCCCGTCAGTGTTTATAATCACAATCGGCAGGTTACTGTTCAGGATTTGAGCTGCTGCCTGCCAGGCACAGGAAATAAGCAAAAACGTAATAGTGAAAATATATCGCATCACAAGTCTGGCTTCAAGTCATCAAAAGTAACATATTCCCCTATTTTTTCAAGCAGTGAAAATTTACTATATTTATCGCTGTTAAACTTAGGGGTATTGTTTTCTTAATCAAAGAAATATGAACCGGCTTACTAAGGTTACTCACTGGACACCACGAATCCTTTGCATACTTGCCATTCTGCTAATAAGCATGTTTGCCATGGATGCTTTTGAACCCGGGCATACAATCTGGCAGCAGCTTTTAGCATTTATCATTCATCTGATACCGTCATTCATCCTGATTATTCTGCTGATTGTTGCATGGAAATGGGAAAAGACGGGCGGCATTATCCTTTTAATTGCCGGCCTGGCGTTTGGCATATACCTTTTCCGGGGGAATTTCAGACATCATCATAGCCTTTGGAACTCCATCTCAATAGTTATGTCATTGGCTTTCCCCTTTGTTCTTTCCGGTGTGTTGTTCATCTTAAGCCATTACCTTAAGAATAAGGATCCTGAAGCTGAAAAGAAAATCTCTTCCGATTAAGTGTATGAAATACATTTATTCAGGTCAGCATCATATTGATTCTTCCCTGATCTTGTCGCGCATTTCGGTTTCTGAAAGTGTATGAGTGATGACGTCATGCACTGAATCTCTCCGGCTTACATGTCCGAGAAGATGCTCGATATCTTCATATCTCAGGATATCGCGGACCTCTGAATGTGCTTCTGCAACTTTGAATATGATCCCTTTGGGTTCCATGTTCAGGTAAAGTTTCTTTATCAGCCTTGCACCGCTTGAATCTATATAAGCAGAGGTGCTCAGGTCAAGGATTACTATCTTCAGTGTTGAGGTATTCTCTGTAATTATGGGCCATATATGGCTATAAACAAAATTTACGTTAAAATAGACCAGCGGCGATTCCACCCTGAAAAGAAGAATGCCGGGAGTAGTCTGGTTATCGGGGTGCCTTTTTATATCAGTATATCTTTCTGTTCCTGGAATTCTTCCAAGAATTGCAACATGCGGGCTTGAAACAAACTTTATAATCAGGATAAGTGAAGCCAGAGCGCCAATAAGGACTCCCTGCAGAATGCCAAAACAGATAACGCAAATGGCAGCCAGCATTGCGATAACAAAGTCAAATTTATTAACCTTCCACATCCTCCTGAACTCCTTGATATTAATCAGTTTTTCAACCGCAACAAAGACAATAGCGGCAAGAATAACTGTCGGCAGGTTCTTCAGCAATCCTGTCAGGAACAGAAGGCACAGCCCTATAAAAAAGGAGGCAAACACCAGTGACATTGGTGTCCTGGCTCCTGCTTCGTCGTTAACTGCTGACTGTGATAATCCGCCGCTTACCGGGTAACCGTGACCCAGCGATGTTGCCAGGTTGGCTAACCCGAGAGCCAGCAGCTCCTGGTGAGCATTTATCTCATAATCATTCTTCTGTGCTAATGTCCTTGCAGCCGAAACTGATTCTATGTAGGCAAGCAGGAAACAAGCAAATGCAAGGGAAATAACGCTCTGTATATCAACCCAGTTCAGTGCAGGAATATGGAATTTGGGAAGCCCTGCCGGGATTTGTCCGACTGTTTTAAATCCATGCTGCGCCAGAGGAGTGAAAGATATAACCAATATTGACAGGATGACGACATATATCGCCACAGGTTTTCCATGAAACCATTTTTCACCAAACAGGATCAGTAGAAAGGCTATAATGCCAAAGACCAGCACATAAAAATTGGTACCAGGAATCTGGTGTATAATCTCAGAAAACCTGGAGAAAAAATTGGTCCCCCCGCCTGGGATTCCAAACATTTTTGGCAACTGTGTAAGCATAATTGTCAGCGCTGCCCCTGCCTTAAACCCGGTAAGCACTGTCTCGCTTATGAAATTAATAATGCTATCGAGATGAAGAATATAAGCCAGTACGCTCATCCCCGCCATTACTAGGGCAGTCAGTGAAGCGAGGTCGAGCCACCTCTGAGGATCGCCGCCAGAAAGATTTGCCAGTGTTATTCCCACAACCATTGATATGGCTGATGTTGGTCCGATTGCCAGTTGTTTCCCGGTTCCAAGCATAGCGTAAAACAGGCCGCCAAGAAGATACCCGAAGATACCGTACTGAGGGGGCAGTCCTGCCAGTGTTGCATAAGCAAGCGATACCGGAATCGCATAAGCCGTAAGAGTCAGACCAGCTATGGCATCAGCTCCGAAAAATTTTGTATTATATTCCGGGAGCCATTGCAGGGGGGGAAAGATGTTTTTCAAGTTTCTGGTATTATCAGTCGACATAAAAAATAGATCCGACGAATTAATTTACTTCGGAAAAATAAAGTTAAAACAAATTTCAGATTGAATAACTGGAAAATTATTCCTTAATTCTCTTTTTAAGTTCAGCAATCTCTATTTCCTTCTTCACGGCCTCTTCTTCCAGCTTCCCTATCCTGGAATTCAACTCGTCAACTTTATTATTCAGCCTGCTGACGTTTTCCTTCAGATCGGCTACCTGTTTCTGTAGATCAGCCTTTTCGGCTTCAAGACCTTTGATTATCGGAGTATAAACTGACTTGGCGTAATACCATGCAGTTAAATATCCGATGAGTGCTGCTACTAGTAGTAATGCCACGATGGTTATTACTGCTCCTGTGACCGATTGTGCCAGTTGTATGAATAGTGGTGTCATATTATTGCATTTTAATTGAAATATCTGTTCTTCTGCTATTTGCTCTTCCTTCTTTGGTAATATAATCTGCCGGATTAGTATCCTCTCCTTTCGATTCCGCCATTATCTTGTCGGTGGTTATGCCATGCTCTTCAAGATACTTACCGACAATGTGAGCCCTTTTGAGTCCCAGAGCCTGATTGAATTCGGTGGTACCAACAAGATCAGTAAACCCTTCCACTGAAAGGATGGATCCGGGATATTTATCAAGCCAGACTTTGAATGCAGCAATGCTGTTGTCATATTGCGGATCAGCTTTGAGCTTCGAATCATTAAACTCAAAGTAGATCGATAGATCCTTAGGCATCAATGCTTTAAGTTTCATTAAAGAATCTGCCTCATTTTTTTGATTTTCAGGAATTGCCTGCACCGGGACCTGTTTTTTCATCATTGGCAGCAGCTTGTCATTGTATAGCCAGGCTGATACAAAGCACCAGATCACAAATGCGACAAATCCGGTAATAAGGATTTTCATTTCAATATTTATTAAGTTACTGACCAGGTATTTATTATGAAAAGTTAGGAAATATTTATCAGACCGAGGGTAATAAATCTAAAATTAATCGCCGCTTGAACTATTTTTGTGTTGACCTGCAGTTCACTCGAATGAAAAAGGCACTCATTCCCTTCCTGATCTGGCCTTCAGCATAAATAGGTACTCTTTATTCTGCCAGCATTGCTTTTAGCCTGACCGGATTGTGATCGGAATTCTTAAAATTAAGGTTTATGCAGTTTACTGATATTCCCTTAACATTGGGTGACAGCAGGAAAATATCAATGACTGTTGTGGTTGTGGTTGCCGGATCATATGCAGCAATGACGCTCCTGTTTGAAGGATTCGTATTGTCATAAACCCATTTCCATTCAGGAGGAAGGTAATCAGATGTCATCATCATCTGATCATTGTTGACCGGATTGACACTGAACCGGGGATTGAATTCAGGAGGTGACTGGTTCCAGTCCCCGCCTGCAATAATGTAGTTGCCCTTTGCATATTCTGACAGAAGAAACTCCTTAAGGTATGCCATCTGAGCCTTGCGGATATCCCCGGGATCAAATGCTTCATTATGAGTATTTATTACCAGGAGCTCCTTGCCGTTTTTCAAAGGATACCTGTTCACCATAAAGCATCTGTCGAGCATGAATAGCTGCTTGGGAAAACCATATTCTCCCGGAAAGGCATACCTGACCGACGACGATGGCTGGTACCTGCTGAACATTGCAATACCTGAAAGTACCTTTCCCATTGGAGATGCCGGTGGTACCGGGACAAAAAACACTTTATAGTTTATTGCAAAAAACGGATGATAGTCCTCAAGCATCTTTGTTAAAGTGTCGAATTCATTGAAATGATAGCTCCTCTTGCTGTTCCTGTCAACTTCCTGGAGGAGAATAAAATCTATTGAATCGTTGCCGCCGAGAAATTTCTTTACCGCCTCAAGGTTCTCAAGGCAATTTTTCCTTGGGGTCATGACTTTGGTTCCTCCGTCATAGAAAAAATCCATATCCCTGTCAAGCCCGCAGTATCCTATATTCCACGTCATGAGAGAAACCTCAAGAGAATCATTCAATATGTCAGGTTTATCTGAATTAAAGACAATTGTTTTTTCTGGCGGTTTAAAATCGGAAATAATTGCATAGACTATAATACCAGCAAACACAAGAAGTAAAAGCAGAATAACTGCCAGAATTGCTTTAAGGATCTTTTTAATGATTTTCATTGCTGTAATATTAAATTTCATGAGTATCGATAATCAATAACATGCTTTTGTTGATTTTCTTCGTTTGCCTCTTACCCTAAAGGGTACGAAGAAAATCAATTACTCCCTTTAGGGCTGGGGCAAATAATTGATTTTCAAGCACAATATTTGTTTTATTATTGATACCCGAAAGTCATATAAAGTTAAATGAAAGAAATGAAATAAGTTGTTTCGCTATGAACTTTTATATTATTGATTTGTACCAGGCTTTGCATTTTTGAGGCTAAAATGTTAAATAGTACTTAAATATGATATTCAATACAACTTTTTCGTTCCTTTGTTGTTCATGCTTATGATGAAGAAGGTCCTGATTATATTAATTGCAACTTTTCTACTTACCTCCGGAATGCAGGTAACCATTGATCATCATTATTGTGGCGGCAGCCTAGCTGATACCAGGATTTCCATAACAGGAAAGCTGGCTTCGTGCGGAATGGAAAAACCCGAATCAAGCTGCCCGGATCATCCGGGTATTGATAAAAAATGCTGCGAGGATCAATTATCTTTTTACAGCATTAGCAGCAATTATTATCCTGAAGCCTTCAAATTAACGTATCCGACTTCGGAAAGAGGTACAATTCACCTGTATACTGGTAATATTATTTCTGTCAATTCCTATAATCCTGATTTGATTAACTGGGGTTACCCTCCAGGAGACACTTTTAAATCCAGGTTAACACAATCTGAAATCTGCGTATTTCGGATTTGACCTTCCATTATTTTTCCTCTCTATTCTTAACCTGGCTAAGATTATCCTAAATAGATGATGGTCAGGCTTTCAGAATTATTATATTTTTATTTATACATATACTAACTTTAATAATTAATATTTAAAACAATGAAAAAGAGTCTGTTAGTTTTTGGCATTACTCTGCTTGCAATTTTAACTTTTAGTTCATGCGGAAGCAGTTCATCTAAAGAAAAACAATCAACAAAAAAGGAAGTGGCAACGGTTCAATACACTTGCCCGATGCATCCGGAGGTTGTTAGTGATAAGCCAGGTGATTGTCCAAAATGCGGTATGGCCCTGGTTGAAAAAAAATAATTGCTCGGAATTGATATCAGGTCACCGGAGTCTCAAGGCATAGAAATCTTAGTTCTCCGGTAACCTGTTATAAATTTAAATTAATTAAGCAAAACAGTCTGATGTTTAACCGACTTGTAAAATATTTCCTTGAGAACCGGCTTATCACTTTTATCTTTCTCATTGCTTTTGTAGTTATGGGATTGGTGACAATGCCATTCAATCTGAAATCCGGATTTTTACCCAGAAATCCTGTACCTGTAGATGCTATTCCTGACATTGGTGAAAATCAACAGATTGTTGCGACTGAATGGATGGGACGGTCACCCAAAGATATTCAGGATCAGGTTACTTACCCATTAACATCAGCATTGCTTGGCATTCCTGGTGTTCAGGCAATTAGGAGCACCTCGATGTTTGGAATGTCATTTATCTATATCATCTTCAAGGATAATATTGAATTTTACTGGAGCAGGTCAAGAATCCTTGAAAAACTAAATTCTCTTCCGCCGGGAACATTACCTGCCGGAGTGCAGCCTTCCCTGGGACCAGATGCCACTGCCCTTGGTCAGATATTCTGGTACACACTTGAAGGGCGCGATCCGAAAACCGGAAAGCCAAATGGCGGTTGGGATCCCTCAGAACTCAAAACCATACAGGATTTTTATGTTAAATACAGCCTGTCAGCCGCTGAAGGTGTTTCCGAAGTGGCGTCAGTTGGTGGCTTCACAAAAGAATACCAGGTCGATCTTGACCCTGGTGCTCTTAAGGCTTATAATGTGTCCGTTATGGATGTTATGAATGCTGTTAAAAACAGTAACCTAGATATCGGTGCGGAAACTATTGAGCTTAATAATGTAGAATATATCATTCGCGGCCTGGGTTATGTAAAGAGTCTTAATGATCTTGAATTATCTGTTGTTGCTGTACGGAACAATGTTCCTGTCCGAATCAAAGATGTGTCACATGTCACGTTTGGTCCTGCAACACGGCGAGGGGGTCTTGATAAAGCAGGTTCAGAGGCAGTCGGAGCCGTTGTAGTTGCAAGGTATGGATCAAACCCAATGGAAGTAATTAACAATGTAAAAGACAAGATTAAGGAAATCGAAGCTGGACTACCACAAAAAACATTAGCAGATGGTTCTGTTTCAAAGGTAACTGTAGTGCCTTTTTATGATAGGACAGGACTTATTAAGGAAACAATCGGAACACTACAATCTGCTCTGTCTCACGAAATTCTCATTGCTATTATCGTAATTATTGTTCTCGTGATGAACCTCAGGGCTTCTCTCATTGTCGCCGGGTTATTGCCTTTGGGTGTTTTAATAACATTTATCCTGATGCGGTTTTTCGGTATTGACGCCAATATTGTGGCTCTGTCAGGTATTGCTATTGCCATTGGTGTAATGGTTGACATCGGCATTGTTGATGTGGAGAACATACTCCGACATCTGGAAATGCCTGAAAATCATGGAATACGTGGCAAAAAATTAATGCAGGTAATTTATAATGCCACAACAGAAGTAAGAGCTGCAGTTGTTACATCAATTGCTACAACAATTGTAAGCTTTCTTCCCGTGTTTGCAATGCAGGCTCAGGAGGGAAAAATGTTTCACCCGCTGGCCTGGACAAAGACCTTTGCTCTCCTTGCTGCATTTATTCTGGGAATAGTTGTATTACCAACGCTTATACATATTTTCTTTAATATCCGTTTCGACACCAAGAAAATCAAAAAGATATGGAACGGGGCACTTATATTAGCCGGTATATTCTTTGCAATTTTTTGGCACACATTGCCAGTACTCGCATTAACTGCTGTGGGGATAAATAACCTGCTTGATTATAGATGGTCTGAAAAACATAAAGAATCTCCAAACTTTATAAATATAGGCATCACCGTGCTGGTCGCAACATGGTATCTGTCTGTCGAATGGCTGCCACTCGGCGCACACAACAGCGAGTTTGTCAACTTTTTATTTGTAGCCGGAATTGTATCGATAATTCTGCTTGCCCTGATGTCAATGGTTCATTTCTATGAACAAATACTTCGCTGGGCATTACTTAATAAATGGAAGTTTCTGATGATACCTGCATTTACCTTATTTTTTGGCCTTATTATCTGGCAGGGAGCAGATAAGATCTTCGGGTTCATGGCAACAGGAGCTGAAAAAGCAGGATGGAAAAGTTTCCGGCAGACTTCAGCATGGCAGAGCATAGTTAAAACATTCCCCGGTACCGGAAAGGAATTTATGCCATCATTGAATGAGGGTTCATTCCTTCTTATGCCAACGAGCATGCCGCATTCAGGTATTGAAAAAAATCTGGAATACATAAAGACTCTCGATAAACGCCTTTCGACAATACCTGAAGTTGAAGTTGCTGTTGGTAAATGGGGTCGTGTGAATTCTGCTCTTGATCCGGCACCAATCCAGATGTTTGAAAATACGATCAATTACCGTCCTGAATATATCCTCGACGAAAACGGCCACCGTGAGCAATTTAAGGTGGACAAAAAAGGCAATTACATCCTTAAGGGTAATTCAACGTACAATACGCAGAATGAGGCCTTCAGAGTTATTCCTTCCGATAGTCTTATTCCGGATAATAAAGGAGAATATTTTCGCCAGTGGCGGCCAAATATCAAAAATCCACTGGATATATGGAAAGAGATTGTTAAGGTGACAGATATTCCAGGTTTGACCTCTGCACCCAAGTTGCAGCCAATTGAAACCCGGCTTGTAATGCTTTCGACAGGGATGCGTGCTCCGATGGGTCTTAAAGTTTATGGGCCGGATCTTAATAGTATTGAAGAGGCGGGGATGATGTTTGAGAAAGCTTTAAAGGATGTACCTTCAGTTAAAGCCTCAACAGTTTTCTATGACCGTGCCGTTGGCGCGCCTTATCTTGAGATAAAGCTTAACCGAGAGGCAATGGCCCGTTACGGAATGACAGTGATCGATGTGCAGGAAATATTGCAGGTGGCTGTCGGTGGCATGACGCTTTCAACCTCTGTTGAAGGTCGTGAACGCTTCCCGTTAAGAGTCAGATATGCCCGTGAATTACGCGATAATCCGGAAGATTTAAAACGCATTCTTGTCCCTGCCATGAATGGGGTACAGATCCCCCTTGGAGAGATTGCTGATATTGATTACACGCGTGGCGCCCAGATGATCAGGAGCGAAAACACTTTTCTTGTCGGCTTTGTCATTTTCGATAAACTGGAAGGGAAAGCAGAAGTAGATGTGGTAGAGGAAGCCACAAGGATTTTAAAGGGGAAAATCGATTCGGGAGAAATAAAGATGCCTCCCGGTGTAACTTACAAATTTGCAGGTAATTACGAAAATCAGATAAGAGCTGCAAAGAGGCTTGCTATAGTCATTCCTATCAGCTTATTATTGATTTTTCTTTTATTGTTTTTCCAATTCCGCACAATTACTGCTTCATTTATTCACTTCTCCGGTGTTTTTGTTGCATTCTCCGGCGGATTTTTAATGCTGTGGTTGTACGGGCAGGATTGGTTCATGAATTTTCCCATCGCTGGATTAAACCTTCGCGACATGTTCCAGATGCACACAATTAATCTTAGCGTGGCAGTATGGGTAGGATTTATTGCCTTGTTTGGGATAGCGACCAATGATGGGGTAATAATGGGTACTTATATTCACCAGGTCTTCGAAGATAAGAAGCCGGGAACCGTGCATGATGTGCGTGAAGCAGTTGTCCTGGCCGGCAAGAAACGTGTACGTCCTGCAATGATGACAACGGCTGTCGCAGTTATTGCCCTGCTGCCGGTTCTTTCATCAACTGGAAAAGGAGCTGATATAATGGTACCAATGGCAATCCCAATGTTCGGTGGAATGGTAATACAGGTGATGACAGTTTTTGTTGTCCCCCTGTTCCAGGCTATGTGGAGAGAAGGAGCCGTAAGCCGTAAAAACAGTGTGGCTTTACAGACAATTAATAATCAATTGGAAAATGAAAACGACAGCATATAAAAGATTACTGATAACCTTTATTACATTGGGCAGCTGGCTTGCCGTTAATAGCCAGCAATACCCAGATTCGCTTCTTCAATATCTCGAAATTGCTGCTAAAAACAATCCGACGGTACTGAAAAAATTCAGCGAGTATCAGGCTGCATTACAAAAGATCCCTCAGGTCGGAAGTCTGTCCAATCCGGAATTAAGTCTTGGAGTATTTCTGAAACCTATGGAACTTGTAAACGGGAACCAGGTGGCTGACATCAGATTAATGCAAATGTTTCCCTGGTTTGGTGTTCTTAAGAATGCCAAAGATGAGATGAGCCTGATGGCTAATGCAAAATTTGAGATTTTCCATGATGCAAAATTGCAGGTTTTTTATGATGTCCAGCGTACCTGGTATGAATTATATAAGATCCAAAAGGATATAAGTATTTCAGAAGAAAATATTGAAATCCTGAAAACAATCGAACGTCTTGCCCTGGTAAGATTTAAATCGGCTTCAACAGGAAGCGCTGGAACAACATCTTCCAACAAAGGCATGTCATCTGGTTCCTCCCAAACCAGCATTGCAGGTTCGTCAGGAATGCAGACCATGGGAGTTGGTCAGGGAAATCCCGGGTCATCAGCATCAAATCAGCCTGTAGCATCAATTCAATCTGCATCAATGGGTTCATCATCTGGTAGCTCGGGTCTTGTCGATTTGTACAGGATTCAGATAGAGGCCTGTGACCTTGAAAATAATATTGCTTTACTGAAAAATCAGGAACAAAGTATAATTGCCCGGTTTAATGGTTACCTCAACAGGCCGCCAGTTTCTCCGGTTTCCACTGGTGAAACTCTGTCCGCTGATTCACTGGGAATATCACTTATAGTTGTATCAGACAGTATACTGACAAAGAATCCAATGCTTAGCATGCTGGAATTTGAAAAGCAATCTATTGACGCCCGAAAGAAAATGGTTACCCGCATGGGATACCCAATGATTGGAGTAGGTTTAAATTATACTCTTATCAGCAAAACTCAATTCCCCATGGGAATGCCGTCTATGAATGGCAAGGACATGTTAATGCCAATGATGACTGTCACACTGCCAATTTACAGGAAAAAGTACATTGCGATGCAAAAAGAAGCAGATATGCTTAGTACATCGGCTTCTCAGAATTATCAGGCAACTGCCAATTCATTGCAGACAGAGTATTACCAGGCAGTTCAGCTGTACCAGGATGCACAGCGTCGGATAAAACTATATGAAAATCAGTATCAGCTGGCTTCAAAAACATTTGATCTTATACTAAAAAGCTTCTCAACATCTTCATCAGGACTTACTGATGTTTTGCGCGTACGTCAGCAAACGCTTGACTATGAACTTAAACGGGTTGAAGCTGTAGCTGACTTCAACACTGCAATCGCATGGTTAAAGCGATTAATGGCATTTTCAGAAGTAAAATAAAACAGAAACTCAATGAAAATAACTGGAAAATTTAAAATATTCTCGAATAAATATGTGAATTATAGCCTTCTACTGATACTGGGTATCTTTATAGGCTGGTTGTTCTTTCATTCCTCCCGGAAAGAAGAGAAGAAGTCTGATCAACTTACAGAAACTGTGAAAAACACAATCTGGACATGTGCAATGCACCCGCAGATCAGAATGCCGGAGCCCGGTAAATGTCCGATTTGCGGGATGGACTTAATCCCGCTTGTTCAAAGCAGTTCCGCCTCAATCGATCCTGATGCTATTCGTCTCACGCCTGAAGCAGCGCAGTTGGCTAATGTCCTTACTACAGTGGTTTCAAGACAAAAGACTGTAAAGGAAGTCAGGCTTTATGGGAAAGTACAGGCTGATGAAAGATTGTTACAAAGTCAGGTTTCGCAGGTTCCGGGTCGAATAGAACGATTGACTGTTAACTTTACAGGTGAATCCGTTGCTAAAGGTCAGGTGCTTGCTCAAATATATTCTCCCGAACTGATTAATGCACAACAGGAGTTACTGGAGGCGGCCAAAACCAAGCAGGCACAACCTGCAATTTATGAAGCGGCAAAGGAAAAACTTCGCCAATGGAAACTCACTGATAATCAGATTGCAACTATTGAAGAATCAGGATCTGTACAGAATACAGTTGATGTTTCATCAAATTCTAACGGTATTGTAACAGCAAGGCGGGTAAACACCGGCGATTATGTCTCACAGGGTACAGTCTTATTTGATATAGCTGACCTCTCGAAAGTGTGGGTCATGTTCGATGCCTACGAAAGTGACCTAAGATTCCTCCGAAAAGGAGAAAAAATCTCTTTCACACTTCAGGCTTTACCCGGTGAAAATTTCGCAGCCAATATTATTTTCGTTGATCCTGTAATTGATCCCGTTGCACGTGTGGCTAAAGTAAGGATCGAAACAGAAAATCACTCAGGCAAATTAAAACCCGAAATGTTTGCAACCGGAATTGTCTCTTCTACACTTGATGGATTCCAAAATAGTATAATTATTCCCCGGTCTGCAGTTTTGTGGACAGGCAAGCGTTCCATTGTTTATGTTAAACAACCAGGTACTGATGAACCAGTTTTTAAAATGCGTGAAATTGGGCTTGGACCCATGCTTGGCGAAAGTTATATTGTGACCGATGGCCTCAAAGAAGGTGAAGAAATTGTAACAAGCGGTACTTTCAGCGTGGATGCAGCAGCACAACTTGATGGAAAGCCAAGCATGATGAACACTTCCGGTGGAATTGTTACCGGGAGTCAGGATCAGGGTAGCATGCAGGGAATGAAAGGTATGCAGAACATTAAATAGAACTCCGTTGAAGTATCTGGTAGTTGCGAAAAAGGTCTTCTTTCATGTCCTATCTCTGAATCCCTGCCAGGTCGCGTATCACGACCGAGGCACAGGCTATCCCGAAAGCGGCCGGCATATAGGAAACAGTGCCTACTACTGATGCTTTGTTTTGTTCTCCCGGAGAAGGAACAACCTTCGACTTATCTATTGTTTCAGGCGAATAAACTGCTGTAAAACCTTCGCGAATCCCGAGCCTGTGAAGTCTCTTGCGTAATATCCGCGCCAGGTTGCAATCCGTTGTTTCGGAGATATCTGAAACAGCTAATTTAAGCGGATCGAACTTTCCGCCAGCACCCATTGAGCTTACCAGCTTGTATTTCTTCTGAAGAGAGTGAAAGATCAGGAATATCTTGGGTGAAAGAGTATCAATGGCATCAACCACATAATCAAACCCGGCGTCAAGAATTTCAATCATCCTGTCGTCTTTGATGTATTCATTAATAATAGTAAGATGAAGGTCCGGGTTTATTTCAAGCAGCCTGGCTCCCATCAGTTCTGCCTTTGCTTTTCCATGAGTGCTTGTTAAAGCCAATAACTGTCTGTTGCGGTTCGACGGATTGATTTTATCGCCGTCGACAATAGTCATCGAACCAACTCCTGCCCTGCATATCATCTCAGCAGCATAAGCGCCCACTCCCCCAAGTCCGATAACAAGGACCCTGGCTGATTTAAGTTTGGTAATACCATCTGCTCCTAGAAGCATCTCTGTTCGTGACAACCATTCATCCATTCAAATATGATTTTTCTTTGAGCCCTTCTTGTGCACTTCTTGTTCCTTTGTGGTAATAAAATTTAACCACTAAGGCGCACAAAGGATAACACAAAGGTTCACGAAGGGTCGGATTTAAAAAATTCATTAAAGTTTGAGAATATCTGCGATTTAAGTTCATTTACAGTTAATCCAAGATCACCGGATACTTTAATATATATGTCTCTGATATCGACGCCGGAACCATCCGTCTCAAGAAAAATATGGTCAACAGGGAGGCTTTTAAGCAATGAAGCTGCCTCAGGCCTGGTAATAAAATCGAACCAGAAAGAGAGGTAGATTCCCCTTGATATAAGCTGAAGGGCAAGCTCCTTCTTCCCCCTGAAGCCATGAACCAGCCATGGCATTACAGGCTTAAGTATTTTATGCTCAGCAAGCAGCTCTTCCCAGGCCCTTACACAATGAATGACAACAGGTTTCCTGTGTTCTTCAGCAATATGAACCTGCTCTTCAAAAGTTTTCTTCTGTAAATCCATTGCCGGGCCTTTTATCTTATCTAATCCCGCTTCACCGACTGCTATGACGGACCTGTTGGCTGCAGCATCAGCAACATAAGCCAGCATCCCGTCATGATTTTCCACGGTAAGATACCAGGGATGAATGCCCGAGGTAAAGGCAAGTCCAACCTGTTCCTGAGAAATCCTGTTTTCATGTGCCATCAGTGTTTCAACAGAAAAGATACCGGGAGACGGTACTGAGCCGTGGGTATGAATATCAATAAAATCGTTTTGATGAGGAAAACTCATTATACTGATTTGCCGATAAATGAAACTCCTTTATCGATTCTTTTTAATGTCTCTTCCTTGCCGATCCATGAAATAATATCAAACATATGAGGTCCCCTGGATGCTCCGACAACAACAAGTCTGAAAGCATTCATTATTGATCCTGTATCATATCCTTTTGCCTCAATCCATTTTTTTACCGTACTTTCAATGGAATCCTGCTTGAAATCTTCTATCCCCGAGAGTACCTCTTTCAGTTCAAGCAATTGTGCCGGAGTTTCAGGTTTCCATCTTTTCCTTATAACATCCTGGTCATACGCTTCAGGACTTCTAAAGAAAAAGTCCGTTTCATTCCATATCTCATTTACAAAGCTCACCCGTTCCTTTACAAGTCCGACAAGAGTCTCAAGCTGACCTATATCATGATGAAAACCCTGAATCCTCAGGAATTCCCTGAATTCAATTGCCAATTGTTTATTGGTTCTTTCCATGAGGTAATGGTGATTAAACCATTTTGCTTTTTCAGGATCGAATCTTGATCCTGATTTATGCACCCTGTCAATTGAAAATGAATCTATAAGCTCGTTCATGCTGAATATCTCCTGTTCTGTTCCAGGGTTCCATCCCAGCAGGGCAAGCATATTAATAAATGCTTCAGGATAATAGCCTTCTTCGCGATATCCTTTAGCCGTTTCACCATAAGGCCAGTACAGAGGAAAAACAGGAAATCCCATCTTATCCCCATCGCGCTTACTCAGCTTCCCTTTTCCATCAGGCTTTAGCAGAAGGGGAAGATGCGCAAAGAGCGGAGCATTCCAGCCAAACGACCTGTAAAGCATTATGTGAAGCGGCAATGAGGGGAGCCACTCTTCGCCGCGGATCACATGACTTATTTCCATCAGGTGATCATCGACAATATTTGCGAGATGATATGTGGGCATGCCGTCCGATTTGAAAAGTACTTTGTCATCAAGAGTGCTAGTATTCACTACAATATGACCCCGTATCATGTCGTCAAAATGAATTTCCTCATTCAATGGCATCCTGTAACGTATGACATAAGGGGTGCCATCTTTCAGTAGCTTCTTCCATTCAGCCTCAGGCAACGACGAGGAATTCTGAAGCTTATTTCTTACCGATGCATTGTAAATGAAAGTCCTGCCCTCCTTTTCAGCTTCCTTTCTTAATTTTTCGAGCTGGTCGGCCGGATCAAAGGCATAATAGGCATCATTTTTATCAATCAGAAGATCGGCGTACTGCCTGAAAATATCTTTTTTGTCGCTCTGACGGTAAGGACCATATTTACCACCTTCATTAATACCTTCATCAACTGTTATTCCGCACCATTTAAGGGATTCCATAATATACTCCTCTGCACCCTCTACAAACCGGGTCTGATCAGTATTTTCGATCCTTAAGATAAACGTTCCGTTGTTCTTCCTGGCAAAGAGATAGTTATAAAGAGCTGTCCTCACACCACCAATATGCAGTGGACCTGTGGGGCTTGGGGCAAAACGTACTCGTACTTGCTGCATAATGCAAAATTCTTATTAAAATAAGTGCAAAGATAGGTAAACGCTCATATAAATAACAGATATGGCGTTAATCAGGTTTTGGACTTCAGATTTGTATTAAATTTGTGGCAACTGAAAACATTCAGCCATTTAAAAATTTCCAGGCATGAAAAAGATGATAGCCCTTGTTAAAGCACGTCCGGAAAAAGGTTTGTGGATGCAGGAGGTGCCAGTTCCTGAACCCGGACTCAATGATGTGATAATCAAGGTAAAGAAATCTGCTATATGCGGTACTGACCTTCATATTTACGAATGGGATGAATGGTCGCAGAAAACCATAAGGACGCCAATGGTAATAGGCCATGAATATATGGGCTATATTGAAAAGATGGGTGCTGGCGTCAAAAATCTTCATATCGGCGACAGGGTTACCGGTGAAGGGCATATTGCATGCGGCCACTGCCGCAACTGCCGCCGCGGCAAGGAGCATGTCTGTGAGAACACAGTGGGAATTGGTGTCAATATTGACGGATCATTTGCAGAGTTTGTGAGAATCCCTGCAACAAATGTTATTCCTCTCGATCACAGGATTCCTGATGAATGGGCAGCAATAATGGATCCGTTCGGGAATGCCACTCATACAGCATTATCTTTTCCGCTTATTGGCGAAGATGTTTTAGTCACAGGTTCTGGATTGATAGGCAGCATGGCAATAGCGATCGCCAAATTTGCGGGAGCAAGGTTTATTGTAGCCAGCGACCTGAGCGATTACAGGCTTAAAATAGCAAAAAAAATGGGTGCGACGCTTACTGTTAACCCATCGAAGGGAGAAAAGATATCGGATGCAGTTAAGAAACTGGGAATGAGGGGTTTTGATATTGGTTTCGAAATGTCAGGATCGCCAAAGGCTTTTATCGAAATGATAAGCAACATGTATAACGGGTCAAGCATCTCACTGCTTGGACTTCTCCCCTCTAACTTTGAAGCGCCATGGACTGATATCATCTTTAAGGCAATTACTCTGAAAGGCATATATGGAAGAGAGATGTGGGAGACCTGGTACAAAATGGAACAGATGATCATCGGAGGTATCAACCTCGAGCCAATCATCACTCATCGTTTCCCCATTAATGACTTCCAGAAGGGATTCGATGCCATGGAAGAGGGCAACTGCGGAAAGGTCATCCTCAACTGGGATTAATTAAGTCAAAAGTCCTTAAAGTCAAAAGTCCTTAAAGTTGAAAAATAGTTTAATAAGATGAAATTTGATCAATTTGAAGATATACTGGCCTGGCAAAAGGCTAAAGTATTGACTTTGAGGGTTTATTTATCATTAATGAATTTAAAGGATTTCGGATTTAAAGATCAACTATGCAGAGCTTCTGTTTCTATCATGAATAATATTGCTGAAGGTTTCGAACGAAGATCGGATAATGAATTCAAACATTTCCTTTTTATAGCAAAAGGCTCATGTGGAGAAGTCCGATCTATGCTTTATCTTGCTTTTGAATTAAAATACTTAAAAGAAGAAGAATATTTGACCCTTCTTAATTTATCCAAAGAGATTTCAAAAATGATTTCTGGTCTTATCAAATCATTAGGCTAGCTATATCAGACTTTACAAACTTTATGGACTTTATGGACTTTATAGACTTTATGGACTTTCAACTAAAAAACTATGTATAGCAACTATCAAAAACATCTTGTTAACATTATTAACGAGATTAAGGAAAACGGTTTATACAAGAACGAAAGAGTGATTGTTTCTCCCCAGGGAGCGGAAATAACTCTTGACAACGGGCAGAAGGTGCTTAACTTCTGCGCAAACAATTACCTTGGTCTTTCCGATAACCCTCAGCTTATCGAAGCTGCCAAATCAGCTCTCGACCAACATGGCTATGGAATGTCATCTGTACGGTTTATCTGCGGGACAACTGATCTTCACAAGGAGCTGGAAAAAAAGATCGCAAATTTCTTTAATACTGAGGATACCATTTTATATGCAGCCTGCTTTGATGCAAATGGTGGTGTATTTGAACCTCTTCTATCCGAAGAAGATGCAATTATTTCTGATGCACTGAACCATGCCTCCATAATTGATGGAGTTCGTCTTTGCAAGGCCCAGAGATATCGTTACGAGAATGCCAACATGGACGATCTGGAAAAACAGCTTAAGCTTGCACAGGCTCAGCGTTTCAGGCTTATCGTTACTGATGGTGTATTCTCAATGGACGGGAATGTTGCTCCGTTGAAAAAAATTGCCGGGCTGGCACATCTTTACAATGCAATGGTTATGGTTGATGAATCTCATTCGGCCGGCGTTGTTGGCGAAAGAGGAAGAGGCGTCACCGAACTTTATAACATTATGGGACAGGTAGAAATTATTACCGGCACCCTCGGAAAAGCATTTGGCGGGGCCATTGGCGGGTTTACAACAGGCCGGAAGGAGATAATTGAGCTCCTTCGCCAGAGATCACGCCCTTATTTGTTTTCAAATTCGATACCCCCTCTGGTTGCTGCTGCAGGCATCAAAGTGATTGATATGATGACCGAGACAAACGAGCTCCAGGACAAACTACATGCTAATGCGGAGTACTTTATAAGCAGGTTGACCAATCTCGGGTTTGATATTAAGCCCACAAAATCAGCAATATGCGCAGTGATGCTGTATGATGCGCGATTATCACAGGATTTTGCCGCAAAACTTCTGAAAGAAGGGATTTATGTTACAGGATTCTACTATCCTGTTGTTCCAAAGGGGCAGGCAAGGATACGGGTTCAGCTTTCAGCAGCCCATGAGAAGGAGCATCTTGATAAAGCAATAAGTGCATTTGAAAAGATCGGCAGGGAACTTGGCATCCTGAAGAAATGAATAAATATTTCTTCCCCATATACCGTGCACTGGTTCCAAAACCATTAAGGACCTTTTTTCTTAAAAGGAAGCTAAGGAAGAAAATAATAAGTCATTTTTCCGGGCTTCCAACCGATCAGGTCAATGATGAACATAGGGAAGTGCTTGGTTATCTTGAGAATAATCCCGTTTCACTTTTCCCTTACCCATTTGATTCAGGGTATCTGCCGGAAAATATAGAAGTGTTCCTGGATAAATCGAATGGGATGCGTTACGTGATCCAGTCCGGCAAGAAACTGTATTTTAAAAAAGGCTGGAGCAGCGCCAAAGTCAGAAGAGCTTATGCAGCACTTGCAAAAGAACAGGATCCTGCCAGTCCTCACTGCTATCTGTCGCATGACTTCATGGTTGGAAGCGATGATGTTATTGCTGATATAGGAACCTCGGAGGGCAACTTCTCCTTATCACAGATTGAGAAAGTGAAAAAGATCTATCTCATTGATTATGACAGTGAATGGATAAAGGCGCTAAAAGCCACCTTTGCTCCATGGAAGGAGAAGGTGGAAATCATAACAAAATACGTTTCTGACACCAATAATGACAACCACATCAGCCTCGACACCCTGCTCTCCCTGAAGAACGATATCACTTTCCTGAAAATTGATGTTGAGGGCTTTGAGCAGAAGGTTCTTGACGGTGCTGAGAAATTCCTGTCGGGGAATATGCCATTAAAGATTGCATTATGTACCTATCATAAGCATACCGATGAAGAGATATTTATTCCCCTTCTGGAGAAAAAGGGGTTTGAGATAAAAACCTCACATGGCTATATGATCCCGTTGTTTGATAAGAAAATAAAGAAGCCGTGGTTGAGGCGGGTGCTTATCAGAGCTGCAAGAAATAAATAAAAAAGGATGCTGCTTACCGGCACCCCTTTTCTCTGCTGTATTAATCCTGTTCCTATTTATTATCCGCACTTGGACGAGCCACAGTCTTTGCAGATCAGGCAACCCTCTTCGTAAACCAGGTTGTCAGAACCGCATTCGCATTTCCCCTTTGCCTTTGTTCCGTTTGGAATATATTTCTTGAGAGCTCTTTCCACACCGTTCTTCCAGTTATTGATCGATTCACTGTCGAGATTCAGAGACTGAATGAGTGTTACGACATCAGCAATCGGCATCTCGTGTCTCAGCACACCGGAAATAAGCTTGGCATAGTTCCAGAACTCAGGCTTGAACATATGGGATAAGCCTCCGATGGTTTTTTTATAGCCATATTTGTCTGTATACTGAAAATCGTACCGTGTTTTCCCGTCATCATTCTTCATTTTGATGATCTGCCCTTTCATGATGCTTTTGGGTATTGGGAAAATCTCTTCATCGGCAAGACCTGTAAATATTTCGTATGGTCTGCTGTCTTTCAGCCCTACAAAGGCGACCCATTTTTCCTCACTTATGTTGAACCTGATTACGTCGCAATCGAGGATTTTCGGGCGTTTTGGTCTTTCTGCCCTGGCTTCCGGTTTCCCGGTGATAAGAACCCCGTCCCTTGATCCGTCGCGGTATACAGTCGCTCCCTTGCAGCCCGATTTCCAGGCAGTCATGTATAGTTCGCTGACCAGTTCTTCCTTAGCATCGGCAGGCAAGTTTATTGTGCTGCTTATTGAATGGTCAACCCATTTCTGGATTGCACCCTGCATCCTGACCTTTGCGATCCAGTCGACATCATTTGCTGTTGCCTTGTAATATGGCGATTTTGCAATTATCTTTTCGATTTCATCATCATTCATCCTTGTGATAGCATTCGGATCATATTCATTGAGCTTCAGCCAATCGACAAACTTATGATGGAATACGTTAAATTCTTCCCATGAATCGCCAACTTCATCCCTGAATGTAACACTGACATCCTGGTCGTTGGGATTTACTTTTCTTCTGCGCTTATAGAATACCGAAAAGATTGGTTCAATACCGGAAGTGGTCTGGGTCATCAGGCTGGTGGTTCCGGTCGGGGCGATGGTAAGCAGTGCAATATTCCTTCTTCCAAACTTAACCATGTTGTTATACATTACCGGGTCTGCCTCTTTCATCCTCAGGATGAATGGGTTATTCTTTTCCCTTTCGGCGTCATAAATTGTAAATGATCCCCTTTCCTTTGCAAGGTAGGTCGATGATTTATATGCTTCAAGTGCAAGCGTTTTATGCACTTCAACTGAGAAGTCTGTTGCTTCGGGTGTTCCGTATCTCAAACCGAGTGCGGCAAGCATATCTCCCTCAGCTGTTATCCCTATGCCTGTTCTTCTTCCCTCTTCTGATTTCTTTCTTATGTTTTTCCATAGGTTCCGTTCGACTCTCTTCAGCTCGTCATTTTCCGGATCGCCATTTATTTTGTTGATTATAACGTCGATCTTTTCAAGTTCAAGATCGATGATATCATCCATCATTCGCTGAGCGAGGCCGACATGTTCCTTGTAGAGTTCGAAATCAAATCCGGCGGTTTCAGTAAACGGATCCTTTACATAGCTGAAAAGATTGATTGCAAGAAGACGGCAGCTGTCGTACGGGCATAATGGTATTTCACCGCAGGGGTTTGTTGAGATGGTGGCAAATCCAAGGTCGGCATAACAATCAGGAACGCTTTCCCGGATAATTGTATCCCAGAAGAGGACTCCTGGTTCAGCCGATTTCCATGCATTATGGATTATCTTATCCCAGAGACTGCCGGCGTCAATGTCGTTAACGAACTTCGGGTTATCAGAAACTATCGGATACTGCTGTCTGAAGATCGTCTTTCCCTCGACAGCCTTCATAAATTCATCTGTCATCTTGACCGACACGTTAGCTCCGGTCACTTTGCCGCTTTCAAGCTTGGCATCGATGAATTTTCCTGAATCGGGATGTTTGATTGATATTGAAAGCATCAGTGCCCCCCGCCTGCCGTCCTGAGCAACTTCGCGGGTTGAGTTCGAATATCTTTCCATGAAAGGAACTACACCGGTAGATGTCAGGGCACTGTTGAGCACCGGCGTTCCTTTTGGTCGGATATGAGACAGGTCGTGGCCTACACCGCCGCGTCTTTTCATCAGCTGAACCTGTTCCTGATCGATCTTCATTATGCCACCATAAGAATCGGATATTCCTTCGTTGCCGATAACAAAACAATTTGACAGTGAGGCTATCTGGTAATCATTACCAATACCGGTCATTGGCCCTCCCTGGGGTACAATATACCTGAAATCCTTAAGTACTCCGTAAATAAGCTCCTCAGGAAGTGGGTTCTTGTATTTAAGCTCGATCCTGTGAATCTCTCGTGCAATACGATGATGCATATCGTCCGGACTCTTTTCAAATAGATTTCCATACGAGTCTTTCAGCGCATATTTGTTTGTCCATACCCTGGCAGCAAGTTCATCGCCCCTGAAATATTCAATACTTGCCTCAACCGCCTCGTCGTGAGAATAAGTTTTTACATTAGCCTTCCCACTAACTATTTTCTGAGAGCCTGCGGTTTGTTGTTCATCTTTTGCTTTCTCAGATGCAATAGTTGATTCCTGGACAAAAAGTTCTCCCATAGATTGAAATATAATTCTGTTATTCTCTGATTATAATGAGATTAAACGACCACCGATTTTTAAAGCGGGTAGATGCTAAATTAAGTAAGCGTTGTTCGCGATGCAAGACAAAAATTTTAAGTTTATCAACATTTGCAGTCATAGTTATTAACCGGGCGTTGCTCCCTGTATATCAGCACATTACAAATTCCGGGATAAAATCCGACAGAGTAACTATCAGTAAAGTAGTTAGTAATCTGATGATTAAAAATGGGCAAAAAAATTGACCTTTAAATGCCATTTCTAAAAAAAGAGGCTATTAACTATTTAACAGCCTCTTCAACATTGATTTTTAATATAGTTAGTTAAAAAGATAACGCACTCCGACCTGAAGTGCCCAGGTACCAGAAACGGTGCTTGGATCCTGGTATGATTTTGTTATATAATTTGCTCCTATTTTCGTCATGCTTACTTTTAATTTACCCGTTGTGGCATCGCGTCCGGTTATTTTAAGAGGGGAAGTAGTAATAAAACTCTTATTAAGGCCCCAGCTTGAATTTAACATGTTCATAAGATTGATAATATCAACGCTGAGCTGAATTTTATGCTGTGATCCGGCTACGTTTATTTTGAAATCCTGTAATACCCGCATATCCAACCGTTGATTCCACGGAGTATAAACTGCATTCCGAACAGCGTACTCACCTGCATGCTTTGAAAGGTATGGATCCTGGTAAGCATAAATGAAATAGGCTACAGCATCCTCGGGTGTATTCCATATTAATTCGCTTGCATCGCGGGGGATATACATCAGATCGTTTGTAGTACCATCATTGTTTGCGTCTCCATTGTAATAATATGAAGCTGCATTACCAACGAATCCATTATAAAAGAAAGAAATGGATGTACCGAAGTATTTTGCATATTCAATGGAGTAATTCAAAGAAGCGATTAAACGGTGAGGTGAATTGTTCATTGTCAATCCTAATTCTTCGGAATTAGATGACCCGGACATATACCTGTACTGCCATGCTGAAAATGGGTCTGACCCCGATTTGCCAGTTACTTCTTCTCCCCAGTTACGTGAATAAGCAATCATCCCGCTAAACCCTGCTACACGTGGAAGTTCCAGTTCTGCCGATAATGAATAACCCTGACCCTTGTTTGTGTTGCGCATAATAACAACATTCTGATAGGTGACAGTACCACCAGCATTAACTGAAGTTATGTATTTGGTGGCATTTGTGTTATTTGACCACCATGGGCGGACAAGCGTACCTTCTGTAACAGTTGAGGCAGGATCAGCAAGGTTAATATTGTCAAACATGATTGCATTAAGATCTTTTGTATAAACGCCTTCCAGCGATAATGACATATTCAGCGGAAGCTTAATATCTGTGCCAAGACTGGTACGCCAGACCTGAGGTAATTTAAAATTTTTGTCGATTGCTGCGATCTTTCCTCCTACTGGGTTAGACTGAGGAAATATATCTGTTAATTTTGTATCATTCAGCAATTGTGAAGCATCTGCCAGTAATGGAAGTCTTGCAAGCTGTGCCTGGCTGGCTGCGCCACCATTCTGGTTTATCACTAATTGATATTGAATCATCCCGCTGTTCGTCGGCTGGTTTGTAAACCATACAAATGGAATACGGCCTGTAAAAATACCTGTTCCGCCACGAACCTTTAAAGACTTATCATTAAATACATCATATGTGAATCCTACTCTGGGAGACCATAGAATTTTAGCCTTGGGCCAGGTAGAAAGATCTACCTTTTCCCCATCCCTGAAAGAATAAGTTTTTACAGCCGGATTATCAACTGCTCCTGAAAAATACATTGGAAGGTCGATACGAACACCACCGGTAATTTTTAGTTTATCCAATGCACTCCATTCATCCTGAAGATAAGTGGAGAACTGTCCAAAACTTAGTTCAGCCACAGGATTTGTATGTCCGTTTATCGGATAAGTATATGCAAAGTTAATCGGATCGTAGTCGGCGCTCCATGCTTTATCAGTCCCATCAGGATTCTGACCATTACCATTTGCAAAATTCTGAAATGCGGTTAAATCCCTGAATCTGTAATACCCGGTGCCCTGACGGAGATAACTGTTGGCAAAGTATTGATGTTCAAATGACGCACCAACTGTAATATTGTGCCTTTCCAATTGATAAGTCACATTGTCAGTAGCAATAAAAGTATTATTATCGACATTATTCTTGTACGAAAATAACTCATACCCTGCTGACATCATAACAAGTCCGTTTGCCGGATTACCAGACATAATATCAATAAACGGAAATACCTGACTGTCGCTGGCCCTGGGTTGCTTATACAATGTATATGCTACGAGAAGCTTATTTGAAATCTGACCAAAACGGCTATTCAACTCACCGGTAATTGAATGTAATGTATTGGAATTGTAATAGTCGGCATTTTCAAATGAAAGACCACCCAGCCGGCTCTGACGGCCAGTGCCTGAAGGTTGTATAGATGGATTTGCATCTCCGCTGGCACTTGGTGCAAAACGTGCTGAGCTTGCCGAATAGTTGTAACGGAATGAAAACTTATTGTTTTTGTTGATGTTCCAGTCTATTCTTGCCAGAAATTTATTATTAAATTCATTATCTCCACCCCAGTTTTCGTAAGGACCAGTGTCGTAATTATATTTACTCTTAAGAAGGTTAGAGAAAGTCTGCAGATCTGCTGCCTGAACTCTGGAATTAACATTCGGATCATTTGCATCACGGCCTGCCTGCATTGCAAGAATGGTGTTGCCAGGGGTTAAGGTACTCTCCTTTTCGGCACTCAAGAAAAAGAATAGTTTGTTTTTGATTATCGGGCCGCCAAGTGTAAAGCCATAAACTTTTTTAGACGACTGAGAAACCTTGAGTCTTGTATCCCTGATTTTTTTCCCTACCATGCTTGTATCACGATAAAAACCATATACAGAAGCTTTAAACTGGTTTGTACCACTTTTGGTAATTGCGTTTACACCTGCACCAGTAAAATTGGATTGAGTAACATCGAACGGAGCTACAGCAACCTGAATCTCTTCAATTGCCTCTGTTGAAATAGGTTCTCCGGAAACGCCGGGCATACTGCCTGAGGACAAGCCGAAGTTGTTGTTGAAATTAGCTCCATCAACAGTGATATTTGTATTATAGGCTTCGCGTCCGACATATCCCTGACCGGTCGAATACGGGGAAAGTTTGGTGTAATCACTAAGACTTCTGTTCAGTGAAGGGATCAATAGCATATCCTGTTTGCTTACATTGGTTGAAGCTCCCATTTTTTCAGTGCCAAAAGCAGATTTTCTCATTCCAACCACAACAACCTCCTCCAATTGCGAAGCGCTCTCCGTTAAATCAGTTTTGAGATTATACGATTCACCCAGCAAGAGACTAATATCGGTAAATGTCTTTGTTGAATAACCAACGAATGATACTTCAATTTTGTAAGGACCTCCAGGGCGCATCCCCTGAATTGTGTAGAAGCCTTCATTATTGGTAATAGCACCATACTGTGTCCCGGAAGGAACATGAACAGCAAGAATAGTTGCTCCGGGCAATGCCTGTCCATTAGTATCAACTATTCTTCCAGCCAGTCCAGATGTTGTAGCTCCCTGTCCAAACATTAAAATGGGGATGAACAGAAACAACAGCATTGTAAACATGTGTCTTATTTGTTTCATCATAGAGATAGGATTAAGGATTAATAAATGGGTTTCTTATTTATCGTAACTTTTTGATTTTAAGGTTATACGGAAATATATCCTGGGATTATTCCGGGACAACAATTTACAGCTTCTTAAGATGATAAAAGATAACTTTAAATGGATTAGTTATTAACAAGATATGAGCTTGTAATTGTTAATATATTTCACACGATTTCTTTCATGATCAGGTCAGTGGCACCCCTTTTTTTATTAACATAGTCACCTGCCCGGGTTGCAGCTTTTCGATATTGTGATTCATCAGAAATCCATTCGTTAAGGATCTCATCAAAATCATCATAATCATTAAATAATTTTGCGCCTTCCATGGCTATCAGATCAACGGCTTCACGAAATTTCCTGTAGTTGGGACCAAACAATACCGGAATGCTCCAGCAGGCTGGTTCCAGGATATTGTGAATGCCTTTGCCGAACCCCCCGCCAACTGCCGCAATACTGGCATAACGATAAGCTGATGAGAGCATCCCGATATTATCCATAATCATAACTCTGGCATCGGCTGAATTATCAGTGAATTCAGTGAACCTGACACTTTTCACGGTAAATAATTTTTCAAGTCTCTCTATGTTTTCATTGACGATTTCATGAGGTGCAAAAACCCACTTCATGATTCCCGGATGCGAATTGATGTACTTTGCAATTATCTCTTCATCCGGTTTCCAGCTGCTGCCGGCAAGAAAAAGCTTTTCATTACCCCTGAATAATGCAATCTGCGGTATTTCTTTTGCCTGAGCGGCAATTTCGGCGACTCTGTCAAACCTGGTATCGCCTGCAACAGATACATTAATTATTCCAATTGCTTTAAGAAGTTCCAAAGATTCCTGGTCCTGAACAAAGATCCTGGTAAACTTCCCGAGTATATTCCTGAAAAAACCACCGTACCACCTGAAGAAAAGCTGCTCCTTTCTGAATATACCTGAGATAAGATAGAGCGGAATCTTTTTCCTGTTCAATCCGGAAATGAAATTATCCCAGAATTCATACTTCACAAAAATGGCAATGGCCGGATTTACCAGCGAGATGAACTTTTCAGCGTTCCCTGGGGTGTCGTAAGGCAGGTAACATATAATATCAGCCAGCGGATAATTCTTCCTTATTTCATAACCTGAGGGCGAAAAGAAAGTGAGCAGAATACGGTATGCTGGCCTTTCTTTTTTTATTGATTCAATGACAGGTCTTCCCTGTTCAAATTCGCCAAGCGATGCGCAGTGTATCCAGATATATTTTTCTCCCGCGACAATTTTTCCCTTTAACGAATCATACCAGTTCTTCCGTCCGTTTACCCATGCGCGAGCTTTTTGATTAAATGGAGCAATGACCCATGCAATGGCACTATATAAAAAAATCCCGGAATTATATAATAACCGCATCATTATTTAAATAAAGGGCCAAAGGTAATAAATATGGTACAACGGTACAATGGTACAACGGTACAATTGTACAATGGGACAACGGTACAATGGTACAACGGTACAACGGTACGACGGAGGGAGTGAGCTAAATTAATCTCTTCTTCCTGCCGTTGAGCCATTGAGCCGTTGAGCCTTTGCACCATTTAATAAATAACTCCTATTTTTGTAAAAATCGCTGATGTTATGATAAGACTTATCGCCCTGGTGATATCAATCGTACTGCAGATAATTGCAGCTTCAGTTGCACTTAGTTTCATGAAACTGACAAAATACAGGCTCTCATGGATACTTTTATCACTTGCTTTTGTATTTATGGCAGTGCAGAAAATAATCGAGTTCTTTGAATTTTTCAAAGGGACTCCTTCAGAGAACTGGCAGATGATAGATAAGTGGACCGGCGTTCTTATATCCTTTCTTATTATTTTTGGCGTAATCCTGATCAGGGAAATCTTCTACTCATTAAAACGCGCTGAGACAGACCGTGCCAGAACAGAAAAGAGAGTGCTGAATGCCATCATCAATACCGAGGAAAATGAAAGACGGAGATTTGCAAACGACCTTCATGATGGTCTCGGACCGATACTTTCGACAGTCAAAATGTCCCTTTCATCCCTTGGTAGCCGCATTAGTGATTCGTCTGGCGTTGTGATTTTGAATAATACCAGTCACCTGGTAAATGAGGCTATAAATACAATAAAGGATATTTCAAATAACCTCAGCCCTCATGTCCTTTCAAACTTCGGACTTACAAGTGCAATAAGCGCTTTTACAACGAAGATCAACCAGACAAAAGCCATAGAGATTGACTTTAAATCAAATATGGAAAATATGCGGCTTGAAAATGACAAAGAGGTGGTTATTTACCGGGCAGTGTGTGAATTAATTAACAATTCCATCCGCCATTCCGGCGCATCAAGGATAGAAATCGAATTAAACAAACATGAAAAAATTGTTACCTTGCAGTTTTATGACAATGGCAGAGGGTTTGAGACATCAAAACTAAGCGCTGAGGATAACGAGGGAATGGGGCTGTCGAACATTGAAACACGTGTAAAAACTGTAGAGGGGGTCTTCATCCTGGAAAGCACTCCCGGAAAAGGAACAAGCGCACTGATTAAAGTGACTGAGTGACAAAGATTTCTGAAAACAGATTAAATGGATAAGATACGGATTATAATTGCTGACGATCATCAGCTCTTCAGAAACGGATTAAAGATTCTCCTTAATTCGTTCCCCGATTTTGAAGTTATCGGGGAGGCATCCAATGGCGAGGAATTTTTGAAATTGCTAAAATCAGTGACTGCTGACATTGCGCTTATGGATATAAATATGCCGGAAATGGATGGTATCGAAGCAACCAGAAAAGGAATCAAAATGTCTCCCGATATCAATATCATTGCACTCTCCATGTATGACGAAGAGGAATACTATTATAAAATGGTTGATGCAGGAGCCAAAGGATTTATCCTGAAGGATTCGGATATCTCTGAAGTCAGGGATGCAATCCTGACTGTTGTAAAGGGAGGAAGCTATTTCTCACAGGAACTTCTTTATCATGTCATCCAAAAGATCAAGCACCGGGAACATGAAAGCAAATCTGCAAACCTTTCAAAGCGGGAAAAGGAAATACTGTTTAAAATTTGCGAAGGTCTGTCGAACCAGGAAATTGCAGAGACTCTGTTTATAAGCAAGCGGACAGTTGATAAGCACCGGGCAAACCTTCTTGGAAAAACCAATTCAAAGAACACGGCAAGCCTTATCCTGTTTGCCATCCGTAACAAACTGATAGAGATATAATATGGCCGAATCACATAATCTTGGGCGGAAGGGCGAGGATAAAGCAGCCGAACATCTCGAAAGTAAAGGTTACAAAATCCTGAAACGCAACTGGACGACAGGAAAACTTGAAGTCGATATCATTGCCGAGAATAAAGATTATATAGTGTTTGTTGAAGTAAAAACCAGGTCGGAGGACTTCCTTATGTCTCCGGCATCTGCGATAACCCCTAAAAAACAACAGTCCATAGTGTTTTGTGCTGACAGATATATTCAGCGATATGGCATACATAAGGAGTGTCGTTTTGATGTCATCACCGTTTTAGCATCCGGAGAATCATTACAGGTTGAACATACCGAGAATGCATTTTACCCCACATTAAGATAATTTATTGAATCTGGTAGATATAACTGTTTATAAAACCCCCATCCCATCCTTCCCCCACGGGGGAAGGTGTGAAAGAATCATTTCCTCCCTGGGGGAAATAAGAAAGGGGGTAAAATAATAATTATGAATATTGAAATTCTTCGCGAATATTGTCTTTCAAAAAAGGATGTCACCGAAAGCTTCCCGTTTGGCGACGACACCCTGGTTTTCAAGAGATCAGGAAAGATATTCCTGCTTGCAAATCTTGACGGTGACCTGTCCGTAAACATTAAATGCGACCCGGCGCTGGCCATTGAATTAAGGGAAAGATACTATTCTGTAGTTCCGGGATACCACATGAATAAAAAGCACTGGAATACAGTCATGCTTGACGGATCAATTCCCGACAGCGAAGTGTTTGAATGGATAGATCATTCTTATGATATTGTCAAAACGGGGAAATAGAATTTACCTTCATATTAAATCACTTTTAAACAGATAATATGTAAAAATAAAAAGAGATTCTGAGCGAAGCGAAGAATCTCTCAATATTAGTTGGCAAGTACCCATATTAAATCATGTATTCCCTGACAAACCATTGTGTAAATATTTTTGTAGCTTGGCGTTTATTTTATTTTAAAATACCCCTGACTAATTAAAAACTGTTTAATAATCCTATACTATGAAAAAACTGATTTCCATTATTGTTTCACTGATAATTTTAATACTCCCATCACTTGCACAGAACGTAACGGCTCCGGTTGCAAAAACGGAGGAGGGGTATAAATTTACTCCGGTTGTTGACCTGAAAGCCACTTCAGTAAAGAATCAGTCTGCAACAGGAACATGCTGGTGCTTTGCAACCACCTCATTTATCGAATCTGAACTGCTGCGAACGGGGAAAGGTGATTATGACCTTTCGGAGATGTTTATTATAAGGTATAATTATATCGACAGGCTTAAGGACAACTATCTTAGAAGGGGAAAAGGTAACACAGGCCCAGGGAGTCTTGCACATGACTGGTTGAGGGTTTTTTCGGAGGATGGGATAGTGCCCGATGAGGTCTATACCGGCCTTAATTATGGATCACCGACACATAATCACGGAGAGTTGCAGGAGTTTATAAATGCTGTCGCCGCAGTCCCTGTTCAGCTAAAAAAAGAGAGTCCCCAATATTACCAGATCGTTAACGGCATCCTTGATACCTATCTTGGAAAACTCCCTGAGAGTTTTACTTACAAAGGGGTTACATATACACCAAAAAGCTTTGCTGCGAGCCTTGGCATCAATCCGGATGATTATGTTGAGATTACATCATTCACCCATTTTCCTTTTTATACCCAGGGTATTCTGGAAGTGTTTGATAACTGGACAATGGCAAAGTTTTACAATGTGCCGCTTGATGAATTGATCCAGATTATGGATTACTCATTTAATAATGGTTATACGGTTGCCTGGGACGGCGATGTAAGTGAAAGCGGGTTCTCGCGTCAGAAAGGGTATGCAATTGTTCCTCTGAATCCCGCACCCGACAGAGGACCGATGACCGACAGGGCGAGATTTGAGAGAGAACCGGGGCAGGGTCCGTCATTCGGGACACAGCCAGTGACAGCCGGTCCCGGTCCTGAAATGAACATCACTCAGGATATCCGTCAGGCAGGCTATGAAGGCTTTACCACTACTGATGATCACCTGATGCATCTCACCGGAATTGCCAAAGACCAGAATGGCACTAAATACTACAAGACAAAAAATTCATGGGGAACCGACAGAAGCACCTTCAATGGTTATTGGTATATGTCTGAAAGCTATGTCAGGGCAAAAACGATCTACATAATGGTTAACAAAAAAGCAATTCCTCCGGCTATCAAGACTAAACTCGGATTATAGAAATCTACTTCCTTTTCCCCCCGGTTGCCGGTCACCGGTAGCCGGTAGCCATTTCGTTGTACCCTTGCACCTTTGTACCGCTGCACCTTACTCAATAAGCAGATTGCAGCCGCGGATATCGCTGCTGCCGAACCTGCCAAGAACCTCGAATCCGCCATCCTCATGGACCCTTCCCAGGTCTCCAGTAGCAATAAAGGAGCAGGAGTTGACATTTGCCAGGTCGATAATATTAATTCCGCCGGTTTTGTAAGGTTCATGTAAAAGAGATAGAGGATCCTGCGGGTCTCTGATCATTATCTTCATCCATGAAGGAGAATGAAACAGACCATTCCCCTTTGAATAAGCCTGACTCAGAAGTTCTGTCATTCCATATTCGGAATGAACCTCCGTGATGTTGAATTTTTCTTTGAGAATTGCATGCAGCTCTGCCCGGGTGATCTCTTTTCTTCTGCCTTTCATTCCTCCCGTCTCCATAATTACGACTCCTGAGAGGTCTGGGGATTGTTTTTCTGCCAGGTCAAGAAACGCAAAGCTTACACCGACAAGGAGAATTTTCCTTTTCTCTGCCTTCCACTTCTTTATCCCTGTCAGCAAATCATCAGTATTATTGATATAGAATCCGCCTGAGTTATTCCTGCTTTGCTTAATCAGTCCGTTCATCATGTAAACCAGAGAGGAGTTTTCACGCTCAGTATATGAAGGCAGTAAAGCAGCAATGACATAATCGGAAGGCTCCCCGTAAAAAAGCCTGAAAGCTCCTGAAAAACTTTCTTCATATAAACCTAAATCGGTCACATAGTGCCTGCTGGTTGAATTACCCGTTGTGCCGCTGCTCTCAAATATCTTTACCGGTGATCGCTCCCCGGTAATTATCATATGGTTTTTGAATAGCTCGACAGGAAGGAACGGAATCTCTTCAATCTTTTTAACATCTCCTTTTGAGATCTTCAATCCGCTCAGAAAGTCGGAATATATTTTATTATTATCAGCCTGGTATTCAAATATTCTCATGGCCAGATCATGGAAGGACTCCTGATCAGCAATATTGAATATCATTTTTGTGAAACCCGGTTTCATTTGCCGGGAAAAGTTAATGAGCCATCGGGCTGGTAAACCCATTCAAAGTTACATTCTGCATAATTCCTGCTGTCTCTGACTTCCGACACCAAAGAAATTATTCTCAGCTTTGCATAGTGCTCATTACCTGATTTATATAGCCATACCTGGTTTGGCTTGAGAGAGTCGGCCCATACAACCCATTGCATTACAATAGGGGCAGTCAACGTATCAAAAACATTATTTGCTGAAGAAACATTAGAATACTGACCAACTTTAAAGAAAGAATTCTCCAGATTATCCGCCTCAAGTATTAAATTCTGAAGTGTCCCGTCATTTATCAAAGTAATATCGGGAGGGGGTGTACCAAGGATGGAAACAAGCTTCCCTGCAGAAAATAAAAAGCCATCATAAGTATATGTCTGAAGGGTTTGATCAAGATGTGAGTTATTGTTAATAGTTGCTGTACCTGAGGTAGGGATATCATTCACTTTCCTGCAGGAGGGTAGCAAAAAAACCGTAAATAACAGTATCAGGATATTTCTCTTCATCTTCTTTGCAAAGATAACGCATTTTAAGGTGCCTTATTTCAGGATTCGAAAATATACATTAACCACGGAGTTTCACGGAGTTAAGATGGAGTAACACAGTAAAATATTCCTTGTTCTTACTCCCTGTAACTCAGTGTCACTCCGTGGTTAAAAAAAGAGGCTGCATTTTCATACAACCTCTTTAAAATATATATCAAAATATAGCCGAGGCGCCTTAACGCCGTCAAGCCTTTTATTCGCCCCTTATCGCTGTGATTCCCGGAAGCTTCTTTCCTTCCATATACTCAAGCATTGCTCCGCCGCCGGTGGAGACATAACTGACTTTGTCGGCCAGCCCGTTTTTATTGATAGCTGCAACAGAGTCGCCGCCGCCTATAAGGCTGTAAGCTCCATTTGCAGTTGCTGCTGCGATAGCTTTGGCAATAGCGGTAGTCCCTTTTGAGAATTTCTCCATTTCAAAAACACCCATAGGTCCGTTCCAGAGAATAGTCTTCGATTTTCCTATTACTTCGGAGAACTCCTTTATAGTCTTGTCGGCAATGTCGAGCCCCAACCATCCGTCAGGTATTGCATCAACTGCAGTCACATTAGTGTTTGCTTCATTATCAAACTTATCGGCATTCAGGCTGTCGACGGGCAGGTAAATGTTGACTTTCTTCTCCTTTGCCTTTTCAATGATCTTAAGAGCCAGGTCAAGCTTATCTTCCTCGCAGAGTGATTTCCCGATCTTTCCTCCCTGAGCCTTGATGAAAGTATAGGTCATTCCTCCGCCGATAATAAGGTTATCGACCCTGTTGAGAAGGTTTTCGATAAGCATAATTTTATCTGATACTTTTGCACCTCCCATTATTGCAGTAAAAGGGTGCTGTGCATTATTCAGGACCTTGTCCATTGCAGCAAGCTCGCTGTTGATAAGGAAACCGAACATGATTTTGTCCTTCGGAAAATAATCGACAATTACAGCAGTTGTTCCGTGAGCCCTGTGAGCTGTGCCGAATGCATCATTGACATAAACCTCGGCATAACTGGCCAGTTTTTTTGCAAGCTCTTTCTGCTTCAGCTTCATCTCAGCCTTGGCGGCTTTCTTCTCCTCCTCGGTCGCAGTCTCCGGAAGTATCGGTTTGCCTTCCTCTTCAGGATAGAACCTTACATTCTCAAGAAGCAGAACCTCACCCGGTTTCAGAGCTGCAGTCATTTTAACTGCTGATTCACCAAGACAGTCGTCGGCAAAAAGAACCTTCTGCCCGAGATATTTTTCCAGAACAGGCAAAACCGGTTTAAGTGAATATTTTTCCATCCTTCCTTCGGGTCTGCCAAGATGCGACATGAGAATGACGGAACCGCCGTCCTTCAGTATTTTATTGATTGTCGGTAATGCGCCTCTGATGCGGGTATCGTCTGTAACAACGAAAGTCTTCTTATCAAGAGGAACATTGAAATCAACCCTTACAATTGTTTTAATTCCTTTAAAATTGAAGTCCTGAATCATTTTCATATATCAAGCGGTTTTAGTTCTTTAATTGATTTAATCTTTTGCAAACCTAACTATTTTTTGGAAATATTTGTCCTATAAAACATCTTATAATTATTAAACGAATCAGATAGGTTCTATCTCTATGGTTCTCAGTGTCAGCTCTGTGTTACTCTGTGTAACAAAAAGAAATAATAAAGAACTTACACAGAGGAGAAATGAACATATGGACAGGTCATGGTGTTTCTTCGTTGTAAAAAGTTTGATTAATTTTGAAAAAAAAGTTATGGCAAAAATCACATTTAAAGGCACTCCGGTTAACACATCCGGAAACCTTCCTTCAAAGGGAATCAAAGCTCCTGAATTTTCGTTAGTAAAATCAGATCTGAGTTCACTATCATTATCTGAGCTTAAAGGAAAAAAACTCCTCCTTAATATTTTTCCCAGCATTGGTACATCAGTATGCTCAACATCTGTCAGGAAATTTAACAAGCTGGCCGCTGGTATGACCAATACTATTGTTCTGGCAATTTCCAAAGACCTGCCATTTGCCCATGCCTCTTTCTGCACTACTGAAGGGATCACCAATGTTATTCCTCTTTCAGGATTTCGGGACAGTGCTTTTGGCAAAGCTTATGGCGTGGACACTCTTGATGGACCATTCGCAGGACTTTATGCCAGGAGCGTGGTTGTTATCGATGAAGCCGGGAAAGTGATTTATACCCAGCTCGTTCCGGAAACAGGGCAGGAACCTGATTATGATTCTGCACTTAATGCTTTGAAATAGTCTCCCGATCATTTTATGAATTTCTCCCAGATACCCGGACAAAAAGAAACTATAGACAGGCTTATCCGGTCAGTTAAGGAACAGAGGGTAAGTCATGCCCAGCTTTTATCAGGGCCGGAAGGCTGCGGATCGCTGGCTCTTGCGCTGGCTTATGCAAGATATGTAAGCTGTGAAAACAGGAGTGAAACTGATTCCTGCGGGATCTGCAAGTCGTGTGTCAAGTACGAAAAAATGATCCATCCGGATCTTCATTTTGTTTTTCCCGTAATAAAAAACAAAAAGGAGACAGAGCCTGTAAGCGATTCGTATATAGAGGAGTGGCGGGAGTTTGTCAAACGCTCACCCTATTTCACTCTCAACAACTGGCTCGATTCAATAGAAGTGGGCAATGCACAGGGGCTTATATTCGCCTCAGAAGCTGGCGAGATCATTAAGAAACTGAATCTCAAGTCTTTTGAATCGGATTTCAAGATAATGATCATCTGGCTTCCTGAGAAAATGCACCTGTCGACGGCTAACAAGCTTCTGAAGATGATAGAGGAGCCGCCGGAAAAGACTCTTTTTCTGCTCGTATCCGAAGAACCCGATAAAGTGATCCCGACAATTATCTCAAGATGCCTGTTGATAAAGATTCCGGGGTTCTCTATCCGGGATATGCGCAACCACCTCATCAGGAAATATAACTGCAGTGAGGAAAAAGCGCAGGAAATAGCCAGGGTTGCAAATGGCAACATAATAAGGGCTGCTGAACTTTTTGAAAATGAAGACTCATCGCTTCAGAATCTTGAAAAATTCAAGAAGCTGATGCGTTTTGCCTGGAAGCGCGACATTATATCAGTTATAAGCTGGTCGGAAGAGATCGCCGGCACCGGAAGAGAAGCCCAGAAGAATTTTATTTCCTACACTCTCAGGATCCTGCGTGAGAACCTGATGCTATCACTCGGCCAGCTGAAGAATGACCTGGTGTTCCTTGCAGGTGAAGAAGCTGCTTTTTCAAAGAATTTCCACCCCTTTATAAACCAGGAAAACATTTACCAGCTTGCTGATGAATTTAACATTGCCTACTCCCACGTAGAAGCCAATGGAAATGCAAAAATCATCTTCCTCGACCTTGCGCTGAAAGTGACTAAGCTGATACGCTGAATATCCCGGAATTATTGAATTTGATGCAATTATTCACTATTTTTGCGCGGTAATTTATTACGGATTTACTTTTATGACAGAGAATGACGAAATACAAGGGCAAACGGGTGAAGAAATCCGCATGCCTGACATAACATATAAACCCGGATATAATAAGCTTGATTCTTTCAACTGGCTGAAGGATATCCCGGAACCTGCTGACGGTCATGATATTGTTGAGATCCGCTTCAAAAACACCCGAAAGGGCTTTTACCGGAATGTCAATGGCCTCAGGCTTGAGATCGGTGATGTTGTTGCTGTTGAAGCTTCACCCGGTCATGATATTGGAAGGGTTTCAATGGTGGGAAGCCTTGTCGGGGAACAATTCAGGGAACTCAAAACTCAGCCTTCTCCTGATGACATAAAGAAAGTATATCGCAAAGCTAAGGCTGTCGATATTCAGAAATGGGAGGAGGCAAAGAAACTTGAGACTCCTACAATGCTCCGGTCAAGAAAAATATCGGAAGAGCTCAAGCTGAACATGAAGATCGGCGATGTTGAGTACCAGGGCGATAAAACAAAAGGCATTTTCTATTATATTGCTGATGAGCGGGTCGATTTCAGGCAACTTATAAAAGTTCTTGCCGATGAATTCAAGATCAGGATAGAGATGCGCCAGATCGGCGCGCGCCAGGAGGCAGGCAGAATAGGAGGCATAGGGTCGTGCGGAAGGGAATTGTGCTGTTCAACGTACATCACTAATTTTATTTCAGTAACAACAACCCATGCAAAATACCAGGAGCTTTCCCTTAACCCCCAGAAACTGGCCGGGCAGTGCGGTAAACTTAAATGCTGCCTCAATTTTGAAGTAGATTGTTACATTGACGCGCAGAGATCATTTCCTCCGAGGGATATTCCCCTGGAGACAACCGATACAACAGCATATTTCCTGAAGATGGAAGTGCATAAAGGCGTTTACTGGTACACTACTGACCCTCATTCAACGGCAAATATGCTTGCAATCCCGGTTCAAAGGGTTAGGGAAATACAGGCGATGAACAAGAAGGGAATCAAGGCAGACAGGCTTCTGATACTGGATGAATCATGGGAAGCAACAACTGTTTCAGAAGACCTTCTTGAAAACAACAGCCTAACCAGGTTTGACCTGGCTACTTCAAAAAGCGACCAGCATAAACATTCTCATAAAAGGAAAAACAGGCGGTTTCATGAGAAGAAAAACGACAAATAGCATCTTTTTTATATTTGTACTTGCAATTCTTGCAGTAAACTGCACACACAACAAAAATGTAGTGTTCACGGATTCGGCTGTAATGCCCGATGCAACCTGGAGCCTCACCGACAACCCTGACTTCAGGATAATTGTCGATGACACAACAACCAGAACGAATGTGTTTTTCAGTATCCGTACCGGCTCAGATTACCCCTTTCGCAATATCTGGCTGTTTGTGACAGCCACCTCACCCGACGGAAAAACAAATATTACTGACACTCTGCAATATGACCTTGCCGATGAAAAGGGAAAATGGTACGGCAAGGGTTTCGGAGATATCCATGAACTGAAACTTCCCTACAGGCAAAATGTATTTTTCCCGGCAAAAGGCACATACCATTTTAAGATCCAGCACGGTATGCGAACGGGTGATCTTAAAGGGGTTTATGATATCGGCGTCAGAGTTGAAAAGACCGGCAGGTAAATCTTAATCAGTGGGAAAGCATAAACTGTCCAGATGGGCTGAACTGGGAACATTCAGGAATGTCATCCAGCCTGAATCCGGAGCCCCGCCCGGGAAGGATCATCCGGTGAAAGATAAATGGAAAAAGGAAATCTTTCATAACGAAAATCCCATTATTCTTGAACTTGGATGCGGGAAAGGAGAATATACCATTGGCCTTTCTGAAAGATTTCCCAAAAATAATTACATCGGACTTGACATCAAAGGTGCCAGGATGTGGCGCGGAGCAAAAACAGCCGATGAGAAAATGATTCCGAATACAGCATTCCTCCGTACCAGGATCGAGTTTATTAACTCCTTCTTTGCAGAAGACGAAGTAGATGAGATCTGGATAACTTTCCCCGATCCATATCCCGTGAAACGCAATTCAAATAAAAGACTCACATGCCCATGGTTTCTGAATAATTACCGTTGTTTTCTCAAAAACCACGGAATAATCCACCTCAAAACAGATAATTCAGACCTGTACAATTATACAAAAGCGCTGATCGAAAAGAATAGACTTGAAATAATCACGGCTACGAACGATCTGTACGGTGAAAAACCTGATGATGATATTCTTTCAATCAGAACATATTATGAAAGTATCTTTCTGAAGGAGAGACTTAAAATATGCTACCTCGCTTTCAGGCTTGATAAAAACAGGATCATTGAAGATGGCACGGAAAAAATCATCTGAAACCAGCGATTTCTTTTTTCGCGTTTATGAGCTGACAAAACTTATCCCATACGGAAGGATAACTTCATATGGAGCAATTGCCCGTTATCTTGGATCAGGCCGGTCAGCCCGAATGGTTGGCTGGGCACTCAATACCTGTCATTCGAGGCCTGAATTCATTCCAGCCCACAGGGTCGTGAACCGTAATGGATTGCTCACAGGGAAACGCCATTTCGGTAATTCAACTACCATGAAGCAGCTTCTCGAAAATGAGGGTATAATCGTGGATGATGATCAGGTGGTTAACTTCTCTGAAAAATTCTGGGACCCTTTGAAGGAACTCAAATGAACATTTTGCGATATTGAAAAAAAGTAGTAAAATTGCATGCTATTTATAATTAATTTAAATAAAAATAACGTTTCTAAACGGATAATTTGTAAAATTAAAATGAGATTCTGAGCGGAACGAAGTGAAGCGAAGAATCTTACATTTCTAGCAGGTCAATTGTTTAAAAATAATAAATAGATATATATCCGATGTTTACTAAAGATCAGGTTTTAGATGCACTTAAAAAAGTGATCCATCCCGAAAAGGGAAAAGACATTGTCGCCCTTGGCATGGTTTCGGAAATTGTATCGGAAGCTGGTGGTATATCATTAACTATAACTCCGGAAAAATCAAATGACCCCTTCATCTCATCCATAAAAAGTACAATAGTCCGGACGCTTAAAGAGACACTGGGCCAGGATGTAGTGGTATCAAATATCGAGGTAAAACCGAAGGAGATAGTTGGGAAACACTCTGAAAAACCCAATGATCCTCTGCGCGGAATCAGGAATATTATTGCAATCTCTTCAGGCAAAGGTGGTGTTGGAAAAACGACTGTAGCTGTCAATCTTGCAATTGCGTTGGCCAGAAAGAATTACAGTGTCGGGCTTCTTGATGCTGATGTATTCGGTCCCTCTGTTCCTATTATGCTTGATGCTGAAAAATACAGGCCCGAGGTAAAGAGGGTTAATGACACTGATATTATCATCCCGCTAACAAAGTATGGTGTCAGGGTACTTTCTACTGGCTTCTTTGTTGACCCGTCTGAGGCAGTTGTATGGAGAGGGCCTATGGCTTCAGGTTTTCTGAAGCAACTGATGGTTCAGGGAGATTGGGGCGAACTCGATTTCCTTCTTGTCGACCTTCCTCCGGGAACAAGCGATATCCATCTTACCCTTGTTCAGGAAACAGCAGTGACAGGAGCAATAATCGTAACCACTCCGCAGAAGGTTGCTTTGGCTGATGCTGTAAAGGGAATTGCCATGTTTAAAAGTGAAAAGATAAATGTGCCTGTCCTCGGACTCGTCGAGAATATGTCGTGGTTTACACCTGCCGAATTACCGGATAATAAATATTTTATATTCGGGAAAGAGGGGGGAAAGAAACTTGCAGAAAAGGCAGGTGTCCCTCTTCTCGGACAGATCCCACTTATCCAGAGCATTTGCGAAAGTAGCGACAGGGGAGAACCGGTTGCCCTGGGAAATTCTGTTGCAGGTGAGGCCTTTATGTCACTTGCCGACGTTGTGATTGAAAAGATAAACCTCAGGAACAAGGAACTGAGGCCAACAATAAAAGTAGAATTAAACAAATAGAATATGTCAGAATCAAAATTCATTAAGGAACGTGTTGCAAAAGCGCTTGAGAGGGTAAGACCATACCTGCAGTCTGATGGCGGAGACATTGAACTGATTGAAGTTGCAGATGATATGTCTGTAAAGGTTAAGCTTACTGGTGCCTGTCATGGTTGTCCATACAGCATGCAGACCCTGAAGGCAGGTGTTGAGCAGGCTATCATGAAGGAGGTCCCTGAAATCAAGAGAGTAATTTCAGTCTGAGAAGGCCCGGCTTCACAAATTTATTTACCTTTGAAATACTATACACTCGTTTAGTCAGTTTATAGTATTAAAAACTATCTATTGCCTTCAATCAAAGCATCATATAAATACCTGGCGCTTCTGAGCCTGTTACTTTTTCCAACTAATTGTTCGGTTGAAAAGAACACCCCTTCAAGCAGATTCTATCATAGCCTCACCTCAAGGTATAATATCTTTTTTAACGGGAACGAAAGTTTTAAATCCGGCGTTTCAAAGGTGAATAAAGGTTATACCGATGATTATGCTGAATTGCTGCGGGTATTTGAATATAGCGATCCGACTTCCCCATCCAGGTGCTCATCCGACATGGAAAGAGCAATACAAAAAGCATCAAAGCTGATCTCTTTAAAGTCGATGACTTCCAAGCCTGAAATAAAGGATAAAACCAAGATCTCGGAGCAGGACCAATCTCTTCTTGACAGGAAGGAATATAATAACTGGGTTGATGACAGTTACCTGCTTATCGGGAAAGCGCACTTTTACAAACAGGAATATAATGAAGCTTCCGCCGTTTTTGAATATTGCATAAAGGAAGCAGCTGACCCGGAAATAAAAAAAGAGGCTTCAATCTGGCTTTCAAGGGTTTACAACGAGTCTGGTAAATACTCCGAAGGTTTTCGTATCCTGAATGAGATGGATATCAAAAATGAATCATCCAGGACATTGAAATCAATGTATTATTCAACTCTTGCTGACCTGTTCATCAAGCAAAAAAGATACTCTGAAGCTGCCGATCCTCTGAGCAAGGCTATTCAGCTTGCATCCGGGAAACGTGCAAAGTACAGGCTTACTTACCTGCTGGCACAGATCAATGAAAGGGCTGGAAATTCAGAAAGGGCAATAGCTCTTTATCGTGAAGTGACTAAAATGAATCCGCCTTACGATGTGGAATTCAATGCCCGGATAAACATTGCCGGGGTGTTTGATGTTAATTCAGGGAATCCAAGGGAGATTCGAAAAGAACTTGAAAGAATGCTTCGGGATTCCAAGAACAAGGATTTTCTTGACCAGATATATTTTGCGCTTGGTAATCTTTCGATGAAAGAGGGAAATGAAAAAGAAGCTTTCGATTTTTTCAGAAAATCTGCCTCATCCCAGTCAAGCAATCAGAATCAAAAAGGAAGGACATACCTGGCGCTTGCTGATTATTTTTATAATAAGCCCGATTTTATGAAAGCCGGGAAATATTATGACAGCACAGTCTATTTCATTGATCAGAAAAATCCGGATTATCAGCTTATAAGAACAAAATCGCAAAACCTTAATGCAGTAGTTTCCCAGCTTGAAATAATACAGAAGGAAGATTCCCTGCAGAAGGTGGCTGCGATGACTGAATCAGAGAGGAGCAATCTGATTTCCTCAATTATTGCTAAAATAACCAAGGCTGAAAGTGAGGGTAAGGCAACAAATTATTCCGATATGTACAACCTCGGCCAGTATTATGAAAATGAAAGGCGTTTTCAGAACAACATTGAGCAGGAGGGTAAATGGTACTTTTATAACCAGGCAGCCCTGGCTTTCGGCAGGACTGAATTCAGGAGAAGATGGGGCGACAGGAAGCTGGAAGACAACTGGAGGAATGCAAATAAGTCAAGGATAAACACATCGCAGGAGAGCAGCGGTTCTGACGAAAAAGCCCAGGCAGGGAAAGACACCACCAAGGCAGCGCTGGATTATAAAAGTCCTGAATTCTACCTTAAGAACCTCCCGCTTACTGATTCTCTGCTTGCACTGTCGAATGATAAAGTAGCCAATGCTTATCTTAATGCAGGGAAAGCATATTCCGAAAAATTATCTGATCAGGTAAAGGCGACAGAGTCATATGAAAAGCTCATTAACCGCTATCCGTCAAGCGAGCTTGTGCCAGAAACACTTTATAATCTTTACAAAACCAATAAGGAAATAAACAATTCAAAGGCGGAAGTTTACAGGCAAAGGCTACTTGCCAGCTATCCCTCAACGGAATTTGCAAAAATCCTCTCCGATCCAGGTTACTACCTCAAGAAGCTTGATGCCATGAAAATGGCTGAACAGGTCTACGAAAAAGCATACAATTCGTATACTTCCGAAAACTTTTCCTCTGCCATATCAATTTGTGAGGATGCCATGAAAACATATTCCCAGGATCCGCTCGCTCCTAAATTCATGCTTCTCCATGCATATTGCGTTGCAAGAATAAGCGATGAAAGAAGTTTCAAGGAGGATCTTAACAAGGTTGTCAAAGGATGGCCCGGAAGCAATGAAAGCATAAAAGCTGGTGAGATAATCGCTTACCTGAACCAGAAGCTCCCCGAACTAAAGGTAGAAGAAGACCAGGAGATCGCCAGGGAATTGTATGTGCAGGATACTGTTTCAAACCAGGTTTTCATGCTGGTTATCACTGATCCGACTTTCAATATTAACCTGTCATCATTTGATGTGATAAGCTATAATATTGATAATTATACAAATAATAACTACAGGACTGAAGGAGTGCTGGTTGATAATAAATATATTACCATTACTGTTTCCGGATTCAGGGATTACCCGGAAGCTTTTGGCTACTATAATTCATTCAGCATTGAAAAGCTGATCAGAAACACTTCTAAATCAGGAATGTTTTCGTTTATTATAGGCAAGGATAACCTTGATGTGCTCAATCAGGATAAGAATCCTGAAAGATACCTGCTATTTTTCAGGGAGCACTATCTTAAAGACGTGAAAAAGTAACAGGGGAGTATTCATGGGAATGTCGTTCTGAACAGGATATGAGGAAAATAAAAATATTATGGACTGATGATGAGGTTGAAGCTCTAAAGCCTCATATATTCTTCCTCGAGGATAAGGGATATGAAATAGATACCTGCTCTAATGGAAATGATACTATCGATCTTGTAAAGCAGAATTCATATGACCTGATTTTTCTCGATGAAAATATGCCGGGGTTAAGCGGGATTGAGACTCTCAGGCTCATCAGGGAGATCCGGACCGATATTCCGGTTGTTATGATAACGAAAAGCGAGGAGGAAGAGTTAATGGAGGCAGCTATCGGCTCTGAAATAGCAGATTATCTTATTAAGCCGGTGAAGCCAAAGCAGATTCTTCTTGCAATAAAAAAGATACTCGATCAGAAAAGACTTGTAACAGAAAAGACAACAACTGATTATCGCCAGGAATTCAGCCGCATCGGGAATCTTATTGCTTCAGTCCGAAGTTGCAACGAGTGGTCGGAGCTTTATCGTAAAATAGTCTTCTGGGAATCAGAACTTGGAAAATCAGCTGACCCGGGGATGTCTGAAATCCTTAAGATGCAGGAGAATGAAGCAAACAATTCCTTTTCAAAATTTGTAATTAAGAATTACCTCGGCTGGTTTGATGCAAAAGCTGTTGATGCACCTGTTCTATCCCCTTCATTATTCACAAAAAAGATCTTTCCGCAGATCAGCTCTAATCGTCCTCTCTTTTTTATCCTTATTGATAATTTGCGATTCGACCACTGGAAGGTAATTTCATCTGAACTGTCAGGTCTCTTCAGAATAATTGATGAGGATATTTATTACAGTATCCTGCCTACGGCAACACAATATAGCCGTAATGCCATTTTTGCTGGTATGATGCCCGATCAGATAGCCGGTACCATGCCGCAATACTGGATTGACGATGACGAGGAAGAAGGGAAAAATAATTTTGAAGAAGAATTCTTCAGGAACCAGCTTGCACGCAAAGGATTGAAGTACAAATGGTCTTACAGTAAGATAAGCAACGGGAGTGAAGGGAAAAAAGCAATTGAACGCGTGAATCAAATGCTTGAAAACGACATTAATATCCTGGTTTATAATTTTGTGGATATCCTTTCACACGCACGTACGGAAATCGGCCTCATCAGGGATCTTGCCGAAGATGAGCCGGCATACAGGAGCCTTATACACTCGTGGTTCCTTCATTCCTCGCTTTTTGATTTGCTGAAAATACTGTCATCACACAGGGTTAGAGTCATTTTCAGCACTGACCATGGCACTATCAGGGTACAGAATGCCGTGAAAGTGATCGGTGATAAAAAGACTTCATCAAATCTCCGTTATAAATCAGGCAGGAACCTCGATTATAATCCGAATGAGGTTTTTGAAATAAAAAACCCTGAACAGGCCCGCCTGCCCAGAACAAATATCACATCGAAATATATATTCGCGATGAATAAGGATTTTCTTGTCTATCCAAATAATTTTAACCACTATGCAGGGTATTACAGGAATACATTTCAGCATGGAGGAATCTCACTCCAGGAAATGCTCCTGCCAGTGGCCTGCCTGGAACCGTTATAGCGGGAAACAGTACCCCTTCCCAGCCTTCCACCAGGGGGGAAGGTTCCTCCGTGGCAGGCAGGCTCCTTCGCTAAAATTGCTCACAGAGCAATTTTTAAACGCTCGGACCTCCCCTTGGAGGAAACATGAAAGGGGGTAAATCATTAAAAAATGAAAATTATTGGCATTAAAAAATGAATGGAAATAATAATTAAGAACAAAAGAGGGTTGCGCTCTGCTGTCAAAAGGATTCTGGATCAGACCAAAGGGAAGAGAATATATGCTTTTTACGGCGTCATGGGTGCCGGTAAAACCACAATAATCAAAGTCCTCTGCGAATTTCTTGGTGCCGCTGATCTTGTAAGCAGCCCCACCTTTACGCTTGTAAATGAATATAGAACCACTGGAGGGGAATCACTGTATCACATTGACTTTTACAGGATAAAAAAACATGATGAGGTATTTGATTTCGGAATAGAGGAGTATCTGACAGGAGAAAAATATTGTTTCATGGAATGGCCCGAACTTGTTGAGGATATCCTTCCTGAAGAGACTGTCAGAGTCAGTATCTCGGTAGGAGAAAATGAAGAGCGGACATTGTCAGTTTCTTGATCAATCTTATTTTGCACCTGTATTGCAATTTTTTTACCTTTGATGAAACAACACTATCCCCGGATGAACGAAAAGGGTAAAAGCGGAAAAATACAATTTGGCAATACCGCATATATGCCAAAGGAAGAGCATCTTGAAACTGCTGTAAAGTTCAGAAGAATTTCAATCGGGATACCCTCCGATACTGCCGATGATGAAAAAAGAGTTGCCCTGACACCTGAAGCTGTCAACCTGCTTGTTGAATCCGATAATGAGGTGATCCTTCAGAAAGGCGCAGGGCTTGGCGCAAATTATACCGACAAAGACTATAGCGAAAATGGTGCAATAATCACTGATTCAACTGCAAGGGTTTACGGATCGGATGTAATTATTAAGGTAGCCCCTTTTACCGAAAAGGATACCGATTACCTGAAGGGAAACCAGATAGTGTTTTCATACCTTAATGTACTTAAGCTGAGCGAAGAGACTCTTGCCAGGCTCATCAGGAAGAAAGTGACGGCTATTGCCTTTGAAAAGATCCGCGATAATAATAATAATGTGCTGCCTGTTGTCGAATCAATGAGCGAAATCAGCGGGGTTACATCAATCCTTCTTGCATCTGATTATCTCAGCAACCACCATGGCGGAAAAGGAGTTATGCTCGGAGGAATAACCGGGGTCACTCCTACGGAAGTCATGATACTCGGAGCAAATACTGCAGGCGAATATGCAGCAAAAGCAGCTCTCGGACTCGGTTCACAGGTAAAGATCTTTGACAGTTCGCTTCAGAAACTTAGAAAATTTGAATCCCTTGCAGGTCACAGGCTTCAGACATCAGTCTTCCATCCGCAGGTTCTTAAGAAAGCGCTCAAATCGGCTGATGTTGTTATTGGTGCAATTGAACTTGACGATCTGAAACCATGGTACTATATAACCGAGGATATGGTGCGTACGATGAAAAAAGGATCCGTTATCATTGATCTGAGCATCGATCGCGGAGGGTGCATAGAGACTACCGAATGCAGGGCATTGAAGGATCCGGTCTATGAAAAACATGGGGTAATACATTTCTCAGCATGGAACCTTCCCTCGCGCGTAGCAAGGACAGCCTCAATTGCATTAAGCAATATATTCGCTCCGATGCTCCAGGGGCTGGCCGATTCCGGAGGGATCACACATCTTCTCAAGAATGATCCGGGTCTACGTCATGGAGCTTACCTTTACAATGGCAATCTCACAAATGAGACTCTGGGACAAAAATTCGGTGTTCTTTCGAAAGATCTTGACCTGTTGCTTTCAGCTTTCTGAAAATTAAAAGTAAGAGAGTCTGGCCTTCTTCCATATTACTTCTATCTCTGCTTTCCGCCCTATGTAAAACGCATGGTTATCAGCTATGTGCCCTGCAGGGAAATTGAAAAATACCGGGTATTCAAATTCAGAAACAATACCAGAAATGATCTCTTCAGGAGTTTTTCCCCAGGGAGTTTTTGTCTCCTCCATTTTGCTGAAACCTCCTGCCACCAGCGCTGCTAAGCTATCAAGTTTCCCGGCCAGTTTTAGCGACGTAAGCATCCTGTCGAGATGGTACAGGTACTCTCCCACCTCTTCGATAAATAATATTTTACCCTTTGTCTTAATGTCAGCCGGTGTACCTGAGAGGCTGTATATCAATGAAAGATTGCCACCAGTAACTTCGCCCGAAACACGTCCCGGCCTTAAAAAACTGCCTTCCCATTCAACAGGCTTCCACTCTCCGAATAAAGCATCGCGCAGCGACTCCAGGTTCCCTGCTGATTTTTCAGGATTGGCATAATTCAGGGGCATTTCGCCATGAATGGAAACAGTGTTAAACTTTTCACAGAGCCAGAGGTGCAATACAGTTATGTCACTGAAGCCAACGTACCATTTAGGATGCCTTCTTATCCGGGAGAAATCGATCTTGTTAATTATCCGCAACATGCCGTACCCTCCCCTGGAACAGATAATTGCCTTGATCTTAATGTTGTCAGTAAATTCCTGAAGATCGGATAATCTTTCCTCATCCGTTCCTGCAATGGGCCCGGATTTCTTAAAAACATTTTCCCCGACATGAACTTTTAAGCCCCATCCTTCCAGCACTTTCACACCATCGCTGATCTTAATTTCATCAATGGCAAATGAAGGTGAAACAATTGCAACTTCATCACCCGCCTTCAGAAACGGAGGCTGGATTTTTTTAAGAGTCATATTGACGATATTAATGTAAAAGTAACGGTTATTGTTTCATTATACAAACTCCATAATCTGCCGTTGCACCTTTGCACCTTTGTACCATTGTACCTTTATACCATTATACCTTTTTTTATTATCTTTGGACGTTTTACAAATTCTTATCAGTTCATTATCAATATCATGAAGAAGTTTAAAAGATACCTGGTAACCTCCGCCCTGCCATATGCCAACGGACCTCTGCATATCGGACATCTTGCTGGCGTTTATATTCCTTCCGACATTTATACCAGGTACCTCAGGATGAAGGGCGAAGATGTTATTTCGGTCTGCGGCTCCGATGAGCATGGCGTTCCAATTACTTTAAAAGCCCGGAATGAAGGTGTGACACCACAGGAAATTGTTGACAGGTACCATACTATCATTAAAAAAGCCTTCAGCGATTTCGGCATCGCATTTGACATATATTCAAGGACTTCTAATAAAATCCATTACGAAACAGCATCAGAATTCTTCCTCAATCTCTATGAAAAAGGAGAATTCACTGAAAAGAGTTCAGAACAATATTATGACGAAGAAGCAGGTTGCTTCCTTGCCGACAGGTACATAATAGGTACGTGTCCCCATTGCGGAAATGAAAATGCGTATGGCGATCAGTGCGAAAAGTGCGGGACATCCCTCAGCCCAACAGACCTTATAAATCCTCATTCGACTGTTAGCGGAAGCAAGCCCGTGCTGCGCGAAACTCTGCACTGGTACCTGCCGCTTGATAAATATGAACCATGGCTGAGAAAATGGATACTTGAAGATCATAAAGAGTGGAAGACCAATGTTTACGGTCAGTGCAAGTCGTGGCTCGACCAGGGCCTCCAGCCAAGAGCGGTCAGCCGTGATCTCGACTGGGGAGTGCCAGTTCCGGTGAAGAATGCAAAGGGAAAGGTATTATATGTCTGGTTCGACGCCCCTATCGGATATATCTCTGCTACCAAGGAGCTTACCCCCGATTGGGAAAAATACTGGAAGGACAAGGATACCAAGATGGTCCATTTTATAGGCAAGGATAACATTGTATTTCACTGCATTATCTTCCCGTCAATGCTGAATGCGGAAGGAACATATATCCTGCCCGACAACGTTCCTGCCAATGAATTCCTTAATCTTGAAGGCGATAAAATATCAACTTCCAGGAACTGGGCTGTATGGCTTCACGAATACCTTGAAGATTTTCCAGGCAAGCAGGATGTATTAAGATATTCTTTATGTGCCAGCGCACCCGAGACCAAGGATAACGACTTTACCTGGAAGGAGTTCCAGGCAAGGAATAATAATGAGCTGGTTGCGATTCTCGGCAATTTTGTGAACAGGACGCTTGTTCTGACAAACAATTATTATGAGGGGAAAGTGCCGGCAAGAGGTGTTACCGATAAAAATGATGAATCAGTCCTGAAGGAGATTCAGCAGATCAGGATAAATGTAGAAACGAGCATAGAATCGTTCAGGTTCAGGGAAGCTCTTAAAGAGGCGATGAATCTTGCAAGGCTGGGCAACAAATACCTTGCCGATGCAGAGCCATGGAAGGTAGTTAAAACTGATCCCGAAAGAGTTAAGACAATAATGAATATCGCATTGCAGATAACTGCAAACCTGACAATCATACTTGAGCCATTCCTTCCCTTCTCAATGGAAAAATTAAGGGACTGGCTCAATTCAGGCAAGAACCAGTGGAGCGATGGCGGAAGGACAGATCTTCTTCTGGCAGGTCACCTGGTTAAAAAGCCGGAGCTTCTTTTTGATAAAATCGAGGATGAGGAGATAAACAGGCAGGTAGATAAATTGATGGCATCAAAGAAGGCAAATGAGGTATCGGGAGTAAAAACAGCTCCTGCAAAAGAGATTGTGACATTCGATGATTTTACAAAAATAGATATCAGAACGGCAACTATTCTTGAGGCAGAAAAAGTGCCAAAAACCACCAAGCTCCTTAAGCTGAAGATCGATACCGGAACCGATGTCCGGACAATTGTCTCGGGTATTGCAGAATACTTTGAACCACAGGCTATTATTGGTAAACAGATATCAATCGTTGCAAACCTTGAACCAAAAAAGATCAAGGGCATTGAATCGAAGGGAATGATCCTTATGGCCGAGGATAAGGATGGTAAGCTGGTGATGGTTTCTCCTTCTGAAAAAGTGAGTAATGGGAGTATGATAAAATAACCTCACCTCCTCCTGTCCCCCGCTCACAAGAGAGCGGGGGATGATAATAATAAATTACCTAATCAGAATTAGATAAACATATTCCTTAAATAAAACTGTGGAATTAAGTCCCTCTCTCCTGGGAGAGAGCCTGTCCCGCTTCAGCGGGAGATTTAGGGAGAGGTCAAATTTTCTTTACCCAGCTCCCGGGGAATTTCTTTCCTATGCTGTCCTTTTTGCCAAGAGCATTGTTCATGTCGGTGCATTTCATGGCACTTACTCTGAAGAAACCATTTGGCGCGTTGATGATCTCAGGCGCGAAACCCTCATTTTTAAGCATCCCAGCCTGCGTTTCAGCATTCTCCCTTGACCTGAAGCTGCCAGTAATAATATAATAAGTATCCGTGTTATTAACGGCAGGAATTACGACTTCGGGATAGACAGAACCCTGTTCAGGAAGCTCCTTTACAGCAGCTGCTTTTTCATCAACGGCTGACTTATTGTTTTCAAATTCAGCTGAAGCAAGCGGATTAAGAGACGTTGCTTCAACCCTGGATTTAAAGATATTTGTCTTAAAAGGAACTGCAACAATAACTGCAATTAATGGTATTATAACAGCAGCTCTCCAGAGTACCTTCCTCATGGAAGCTCGTTTTGCAGGATCTTTATCAATATGCCTGGTTATCCTGTTCCTTACATCATAACCCTCAAGGGGTTGGAAATGAAATGATTCAAGCCCAAATGAATCGAGATGATAGTTAACACTGGTGTCAGGTTCAAACTGAGTATTGCCTTCCTGGTTATTTATGAAACTGCCAATATTGTCAAATATTAATTTTTCACCCTTCTCCAGCTTTTTCTTCAGTGATGCTACATACTCCTCAACCAGGTTTCTGGCATCACCATAATTAATCTTTGCAGATTCAGAGATCTTTCCAACCAGTAAGCCGTCATTGTGATTCAGGTTCCGGTTGAATGATATCTGTTTTACAGGCGGATAAAAGGTAGATGTGCTTTTGTCAATATGGGCAGGATTATAATTGCCAATAAATCCTCCAAACCCCGGTACGATAACGCAATCGTGGCTGAATAATAATTCCCTGATAAAAGCAGTAATATCCATTTCTTTGTAAAACTGTCAATACAAAAATAATCAAATTTCTTTAAACCGGAAATAAATACCCGGGAGCCTTAAATGTGATTCCCTGTTAAATAATAATTGAGTCTCCACCCTGCTCTACTTTCACTTATGTTACAAAAATTTTCGCATAAATTATTATCTTCGTACTCCCTATTATTTGTAGTGATGAGAGAAATTCAGATGGTAGACCTGAAGGCTCAGTACGAAAAAATCGGTACTGAAGTTGATGCTGCAATTAAGTCGGTGCTCAATTCCACTGCCTTTATCAAGGGTCCTGAGGTTAAGCTCTTTGAGGAATATCTAAGGAAATATCTTGATGTAAAGAATGTCATTCCATGTGCAAACGGGACGGATGCCCTTCAGATCGCCATAATGTCGCTCAACCTTAAACCTGGAGATGAAGTGATCACAACAAACTTCACTTTCATTGCCACAGTGGAAGTAGTTGCCCTGCTTGGACTGAAACTTGTCCTTGTTGAACCTGATCCGGGCACATATAATATTTCAGTCGAAGCGATCAGGAAGGCTATTACTCCCAGGACCAAAGCTATTGTTCCTGTTCATCTTTTTGGTCAGTGTGCCGATATGGATGGGATAATGAGGCTTGCCACCAGGTATAATCTTTTTGTAATTGAGGATACGGCTCAGGCAACCGGTGCAGATTATACATTCCCTGACGGAACAATCAAAAAAGCAGGGACCATAGGAACGATAGGAACAACATCTTTTTTCCCTTCCAAGAATCTTGGCTGCTATGGCGATGGCGGAGCAATTTTTACAGATGATGATGATCTCGCAAAGAGGCTCAGAAGCATAGCCAATCATGGAATGAAAGAGAGATATCATTACAGTGATATCGGAATCAATTCACGGCTTGATACTATTCAGGCTGCAATTCTGAATGTGAAGCTAAAATATCTTGACCTTTTCAACGAGGCCAGAAGGGCTTTTGCGGGTTATTATGATGAGTCATTTTCTGGTTGTCATTCAATAGTTATTCCTGAAAGAGTTCCTTATTCCTCGCATATCTTTCACCAGTATACCATAAGAGTAAGAAACAGTAAAAGAGATGCCCTCAGGGATTTTCTTGGCAAGGCCGGGATACCATCAATGATCTATTACCCCGGGCCTCTCCATACTCAGGAAGCGTACAGGTTTCTCGGGTACAGTGAGAGCGATTTCCCTGTCACTTCTGAATTGTGCAGCGATGTGCTTTCGCTTCCAATGCATCCTGACATGGAACAGGATCAGCTGGATTACATTATTTTGAATGTCTTGAAATTCTTTGAAAAACAATAATCATGGGAAAAGAATATTTTGCACATGAAACAGCAGTCATTGATAAAGGCTGCAAGATAGGTAAGGGAACTAAGATATGGCATTTCAGCCATATCATGAGCGGTTCGGAAATCGGAGAGAACTGCAATATCGGTCAGAACGTCGTTGTATCTCCGGAGGTGAAGCTCGGCAGAAATGTAAAGGTACAGAACAATGTCTCCATTTATAGCGGAGTTATCTGCGATGATGACGTGTTTCTCGGACCCTCTATGGTCTTTACAAATATCATCAATCCCCGCAGTGAGATTATCCGAAAGGACTGCTATATGGAAACAATTGTGGAAAAAGGTGCGACCATAGGAGCAAATTCCACCATCATATGCGGTACAATTATCGGAAGATATGCTTTTGTCGGGGCAGGTGCAGTAGTTACAAAAGATGTAAAACCGTATGCCCTGGTGATGGGTAACCCGGCACGGCAGACAGGCTGGATGAGCGAGTATGGCCATAAGCTCAGCTTCGATAAAAAAGGATATGCCGTGTGCCCCGAAAGCGAAGAGAGATACAGGCTTGATAAAGGAATTGTATCTAAAATAATTTAGTAGTTTTATCAATTCAAAAATCAGAATAAATGGAGAGTGATCCAAAAAATTTCGGTTTGATTGGTGTGGCAGGATATATTGCAGTTCGCCATCTGAAAGCAATAAAAGATACCGGAAATAACCTGCTGGCAAGCCTTGACAAATTTGACAGTGTAGGACTCCTTGACAGCTATTTTCCGCAGAGTGATTTTTTTGTTGAATTCGAACGTTTCGACAGGCATTTCGACAAGCTTAAACGGACAGGAACAAAAATAGATTTCGTCAGCATATGCTCACCAAATTATCTTCACGATTCACATATCCGGTTTGCCCTTCGCCATGGTGCCGATGCGATCTGTGAAAAACCGATCGTTCTGAACCCCTGGAATGTCGACGCCCTTCAGGAAATAGAAAAGGAAACGGGGCGCAATATTTATACCGTGCTTCAGTCACGCCTACATTCAAGGATCATTGAACTCAAAAATAAGATCATGAATGGTCCGAAAAACAAAGTTTACGATATTGACCTTACATATATTACCAGCCGCGGTAACTGGTATTTTATCTCCTGGAAAGGCGATATTCAGAAATCGGGAGGAGTAGCCACCAATATTGGAATCCATTTTTTCGATATGCTGAGCTGGATCTTCGGCAATGTGAAAAAGAATATCGTTCACATGTCACTCCCCAACAAGGCAGCCGGCTATCTTGAGCTCGAGAATGCCAGGATAAGATGGTTCCTCAGCCTTGATGCCAATGACCTTCCTGCGGCTTCAGTTGAAAATGGCAGGAGGACATTCAGATCAGTTGTTGTTGATAATGAGGAAATCGAATACAGCGAAGGTTTTGCTGATCTCCATACATTAACATATAAAGAAATACTTGCAGGTAGAGGGTTTGGCCTGAAGGATGCCCGCCAGTCGGTGGAAATAGCATATACAATACGTAATTCCAAACCAGAAAGTCTCACAGGGGATTATCATCCCATCTTAAAAACATTAAAGCATGTACAATAAACTTATAAAAAAGGAAACAAAACTTTCAGTTATCGGACTTGGATATGTCGGGCTTCCGATTGCGCTTGAATTTGCCAAAAAGATAAAAGTTATCGGTTTTGACATCAAGCCGGGAAGGATTGATCTGATGAAAAAGGGAATTGATCCGAGCAACGAACTCAATTCCGCTTCTTTCAAAAATACAAGTATCCATTTTACAAGCGATCCAAAAGACCTGAAGGATGCTTCCTTTCACATAATCGCCGTCCCCACTCCTACCAATATCTATAATCTTCCAGATCTAACACCCGTTCTGAAAGCATCAGAGACATTAGGCAGGGTACTGAAAAAAGGAGATTATGTTGTATACGAATCAACTGTTTACCCGGGTTGCACCGAAGAGGATTGCATTCCTGTCCTGGAAAAGTTTTCAAAACTGAAGGCTGGAAGAGATTTCAAGGTTGGATTCTCACCAGAAAGGATAAATCCCGGGGACCACAACCATACTCTTACAAAAATTGTAAAAATAACGAGCGGCTGTGATCCTGAAGCTGCCGAAAATATTGCAAAAACTTACGAGCTCATTATTAAGGCCGGTGTATACAGGGCAAGCTCAATAAAAGTGGCAGAAGCTGCCAAGATAATTGAGAATACCCAGCGCGATATCAACATCGCATTCATGAACGAGCTCTCATTGATATTTAACCGCCTTGGCGTCAACACTTTCGAGGTGCTTGAAGCTGCCGGCACAAAATGGAATTTCCTTAAATTCTACCCCGGACTTGTCGGAGGCCATTGCATCGGTGTTGATCCCTACTATCTTTCATATAAGGCAAAAGCTCTCGGGTATCATCCTCAGATGATCGATTCAGGTCGTTTTGTAAACGACAGCATGGGCAGATACATAGGGAAACAAACCGTTAAAAAAATCATTGCTGCGGGAAAAAATCCTAATAATTCAAGGGTGCTGATCCTTGGCATTACCTTCAAGGAGGATGTTACGGATATCCGAAACTCAAAAGTTGCCGATATAATTGCTGAGCTAGCCGATTTCAGTGTCAGCGTTGATGTAATCGACCCGGGAGCCAGCCACGATGAAGTTAAGGAAGAGTACAAACTGGAACTGAAAAAAGGACCCATCGGGAAATATGACGCCATTATCCTTGCTGTCAGCCATAAAGAGTACCTCACACTGAGCGAAAAATGGTTTACTCCTCTTTTAAATAATGATGGCATCATTGTTGATGTAAAAGGGGTTCTTCGCGGACGAATCAGGAAACACACTTACTGGAGCCTCTGATGAAAAAAAAGATCGTTGTTACAGGCGGAACCGGATATATCGGTTCTCATACAGCAGTTGAGCTAATTGAGGATGGATTTGAAGTAATCCTGATCGACAACCTGTACAATTCAGAAGCAGTGGTTGCTGAAAGGATCGGAAAGATTACAGGAACGAAACCACACCTTGAAGTATTCGATATATGTGACAGGAATAAACTCGATGATTTCTTGAGCAAAAATAAGGATATTTCGGCTATCATCCATTTTGCAGCATACAAAGCTGTCGGCGAATCGGTCAGTAAACCACTCGAATATTACAGGAATAACCTCGTATCCCTGGTAAACCTCCTGGAGGGAATGAATGAAAACGGCATTCCTGCAATTGTATTTTCATCTTCATGCACAGTTTACGGACAACCTGAAAAACTGCCGGTAACCGAAGATGCTCCAATTCAACCTGCAATATCCCCATACGGAAATACCAAGCAGATATGTGAGGAGATCATCAGGGATACTGTTGCTGCAAACAAAAATATAAAGGCTATCTCGTTGAGATATTTTAATCCGATAGGCGCACATAAATCAGCACTTATTGGTGAGCTGCCGAGGGGCGTTCCGGAAAATCTTGTTCCTTTTATTACTCAGACAGCCATGGGATTAAGGGACGAACTGAAAGTCTTCGGCGATGATTATGATACTCCTGACGGTTCATGCATCCGTGATTATCTTCATGTTGTTGACCTGGCAAAAGCTCATGTTATTGCGGTCAGAAGGCTGACGGAAAATAAGAATAAACATGATTACGAGGTGTTTAACCTCGGCACCGGGAAGGGAGTCTCGGTACTTGAAGCAATTAAATCATTTGAACGGGTCTCGGGAATTAAGCTGAAATATAAGATCACTGGCAGAAGAGCTGGAGATATTGAGAAGATATGGGCCGATCCCTCTTTCGCAAACAGGGAACTGGGCTGGAAGACAATCAGTTCTCTGGATGAAGCGATGAAAACTGCTTGGGAATGGGAGAAAATCATTAGAAAGAAAAACTGATCAATATGAACTGGGAAAAAACAATTCTGATAACCGGGGGAGCCGGTTTTATTGGTTCGCATGTAGTCAGGAGATTCGTTAATAAGTACCCTGCATACCATATGGTAAATGCCGATAAGCTTACCTATGCAGGGAATCTTGAGAATCTCTCCGATATTGACTCAAAAAAGAATTACTCCTTTGAAAAGATTGATATTGTAAATAAACAGTCAGTTATTGGTCTTTTCAACAAATATAAGTTTGACGGGGTAATCCATCTTGCCGCAGAATCACATGTCGACAGGTCAATAACTGGGCCTGATGAGTTTGTATTTACAAATATTGTCGGCACATTAAATCTTTTAAACGGCGCACTGGCAGCCTGGCAGAATGATTTCAGCGGAAAGCTTTTCTATCATATTTCCACAGATGAGGTTTATGGTTCGCTCGGAAGCGAAGGCATGTTTACCGAGGAGACAGCCTATGATCCGAAAAGCCCTTATTCAGCTTCAAAGGCAAGCTCCGACCACCTTGTAAGAGCATACAATCACACTTTTGGAATACCGACAGTTATTTCCAATTGCTCAAATAATTACGGGCCGAATCAGTTTCCGGAAAAATTGATACCTCTGGCTTTAAATAATATAAAGAATAACAAACCCGTACCTGTATATGGTAAGGGAGACAACATCCGCGACTGGCTTTATGTTGAAGATCATGCATCAGCCATTGATCTTATTTATCACCGCGGGAATCCGGGTGAGACATATAATATAGGCGGTAACAATGAATGGAAAAACCTTGATCTCATAAAACTGCTCTGCAGGATAATGGATAAAAAGCTTAACCGGCCTTCAGGCACTTCGGAAAAGCTTATAACATTTGTGAAGGACAGGCCGGGTCACGACCTCAGATATGCCATTGATTCCACAAAGCTTCAGAAGGAGATGAACTGGTCTCCGATACCGAAGTTTGAAGACGGTCTTGAAAAAACTGTTGACTGGTATCTGTCAAACCAGAAATGGCTCGATAATGTCATCTCCGGTGATTACGAAAAATACTATGATTCAATGTATTCCGGACGGTAGGAAACTATCTATTCGACAGTCACTGATTTTGCCAGATTCCTGGGCTGGTCAACGTTGCATCCTCTGAGTACGGCAATATGATATGATAAAAGCTGTAGCGGAATTACAGCCAGCAACCCTGAGAAAACTGTCATTGTTTCCGGAACCTCAAGAACATAGTCAGCCATTTTACTTATAATTTCATCGCCCTGGGTTACGATTGCAATGACCTTGCCTTTTCTTGCCTTAATTTCCTGGATATTGCTAATGATCTTTTCGTACGTATCATCTTTTGTGGCGACTACCACCACCGGCATGTTATCATCAATAAGGGCAATAGGCCCATGTTTCATTTCGGCAGCAGGATATCCTTCAGCATGAATATAAGAGATCTCCTTTAGCTTAAGAGCCCCTTCGAGAGCTACCGGGAAGAGGTATCCTCTTCCGAGGTAAAGGGCATTATGAATATTTTCAAACATTTTTGACAAGGCAAGAGCCTTTTCATTGACCTTAAGTGCCTCCTCTATCTTGGAAGGAATGGAAACAAGTTCAGTAATAAGCTCCTTATAGGATGAATCAGAGATTAACCCTTTCAGATGTCCGATTTCGAAAGCCATCATGGCCAGGACAGTAACCTGTGTGGTGAAAGCTTTAGTTGAAGCAACGCCAATTTCAGGACCGGCATGGGTATAAACACCTGCATCCGTTTCGCGGGGAATGCTGCTTCCCACCACATTGCATATACCGATCACCTTTGCACCTTTTCCCCTTGCAAGCTTTACTGCGGCAAGAGTATCGGCCGTTTCACCGCTCTGGCTTATTGCGATAACAATATCACCCTTTCTGATAATAGGATTCCTGTAACGGAATTCCGAAGCATATTCAACCTCGACAGGTATCCTGGTATATTCTTCAAAGAGATATTCACCAAGAAGGCCTGCATGCCATGAAGTTCCACAGGCTACGATTAGTATCCTGTCGGCCTGCGCCATTGTGTCAAGTACATCATGGAGTCCGCCGAGCATTATCCCTGACCGGTCGGGAAGCACTCTTCCTCTGAAAGTATCATGAATAGCTCTCGGCTGCTCGAATATTTCTTTGAGCATGAAATGATCAAAACCCTCCTTGTCAATTTCCCCGATCTTGAGATCAACCTCCTTCACATCCAGCTTGATCATTTCATTCCTGATTGTCTTCAGGATGATCTGATCTTTTTTTATTATAGCCAGATCATCGTCGTTGAGGTAAATGACTTTCTGGGTATACTCAACTATCGGAGTAGCATCTGAAGCAATAAAATTCTCGCCATCGCCCACTCCAATTACCAGAGGGCTTCCCTTCTTCGCAGCAAAAATCTTATCGGGTTCTTTCGTGCAGATTATTCCCAGTCCATATGCGCCCTCAACCCTGTTCAGGGCAACCATAATTGCCTGTTCCGCGGTCAGGTCTCCTTCAATATAAACATGTTCGATCAGGTTGGCCAGGACTTCAGTATCGGTCTGACTTGTAAAAACGATCCCCCTGCTCTGAAGGTGTTTTTTGAGAAGAGAATAATTTTCTATTATACCGTTATGAACGACCACAAAATTACCCTTGTAAGAGATCTGTGGGTGTGCATTCAGCTCATTGGGTTCGCCATGTGTCGCCCACCGGGTATGCCCCATGCCTATCGTTCCGTCAAAACTCGTTTTTTTGATCATCTCCTCGAGATCCTTGACCCTGCCCTTGCATTTAAATATTTTTGTCTCGCCATTAACCAGCACCAGCCCTGCAGAATCATATCCCCTGTACTCAAGGCGCTTCAGTCCGTTAATGATAATATTACGGGCTGGTTTTGAACCAATATATCCGACAATTCCGCACATAAGAAACAAGTTTAGGTTATAGGGTACGAATTTAGCATATTGGTTCTGAAAATCTAGAACTTCGTATAGGTAATTTCAAATTTTACAGGCTTATAGCTTGTATTGGCCTTCAGAACTGTGTTATATGAGGAAGTTGGCAAAAGGAACAGTTCCAGATCAGATGTAATCGTATCAGCAGTGTCCTCGAGGTACTTCTGCAAATACGTTGCAATATTGATATTGTATGAAAAGGTTGTAGTAGTGTCCGGTGTTCCGTCATAGAATGTTGTGCCGGCAGTTGAATAATCGCTTACTATCCACTTGCGGCCTGTGGTTGTCAGATACCTCAGGTACACCATTGAAGGGATTGTTGAATACGTAAAAGTATTCCCGTCAGTAACAAATGGAATAATCAGGCGCGCTTTATTGATAGCTATATTATGCAGAGACACGTCTTGCTTAAGTGTTTTCAGAGAAGGAATTTCGAGCTTTGTATAGACTCCGTTCATATTCTGGAGATAGGAGAGCGTATCGGGGTACCTGTCGTTAATGTGTTGAATCTTCTTACCGGCCTCAGCAGTAGAAAAGTCGTGCTTATAAAGGTTATATGCAGCATCTACAGCTTTGGCGTCAAGAAGAAAATCATAGGACATCGAAGTAGCGTTTTCATCGTGCATATAAACCGTGAAATAATTGACAGGAGTGCCGTATGTGCCGGGAGATGAAACATTAAGTGAAAGAAAAATAGGATTGCCGGACGAAATAAGCTGAAAATATAAACCTTTAAAATACGATCTGAAATCAGGTATTTTACTGCTCAGGAAGAGCATTGATTTATCGCGCGTCATATATTCCCCAAAGATTTTAGGAATGGTGAGTACAATATCATTTATTGTATCAGCCTTCAGGGTGGGAAGCGACACGCTCCATGACTCACCGGTAAGGGGGACTGTCTGGTTTGAATAATATTTTGAAGTCGCGTAAATCTGTTGGGATATTTCAGAAAACTTTATGAAATGTTCTGCCGCCGTATCTCCGTGGACAGTGAGCAGTTGAAGAAAAAGTTTTACCGAATCAACTGCGAAATAATCTTCACCAGTTAGGGAATCTTTAAGCCACACCTGGGAAACGAATTCAGAGGTTGTTGTGCCAAAATACGGGTCATACAAGCTGCCAAGATAAGATGTCGCCGGGTTATCGGATTCCACAGAGTCTTTATACATTGTGTACGACTTTACAGTTACCGTGTCGGACGATGTAATAGAGACAAAATCGGAACCTGGCAGCATGTTTGCGCCGATTTTTGAAGCATCCTCCTCACAGGCGTTTATAAGAAAAACCATCCCGCCGGTAATAAGAAGCGGAAGGAGTTTAAGAATATTTTCTGAAAATAGTCTGCTGGAGAATATAGAATTACGATAAAATCTTGTCATAAAACTCATTATAGGCGTCAATGTATTGGCTCTCATCTTTAAAAGGAAGAACAGGCTTATTGACTGTCTTCAGGTACTTTGTCAAATCATCATTTATCTCTTCGCTGCCGATAATGATCCCATCGGAATATTTTATTGCCAGTTTTGAAACACTTACAAAATCGGGTTTTTTTACCAGCTTAAGGTTCTCATTGTCTATACCGTCGAATCGCAGTTTGTCAGCGAACGTTGATCTAAACGGTGTTTCAAAATCATTATTGTAAATAGAGTAGATTATTTTATAGTTATGGAAGAGCGGGTCATCGCTGTAAATGCTGCGCAGATATACGGGTACCAGTGCCGACATCCAGCCATGGCAATGGACAATGTCGGGCGCCCAGCGAAGTTTCTTCACAGTTTCAATTACACCACGGGCAAAAAAGAGTGCACGCTCATCGTTATCCTCAAATTCCCTGCCTGCTGAATCGGTAACTATATACTTTCTCTGGAAATAATCGTCATTGTCGATAAAGTAAACCTGCATCCTGGCACTCTGAATTGAAGCCACCTTTATTATAAGCGGATGATCGGTATCGTCAATGATAAGGTTCATGCCCGAAAGCCTTATAACCTCATGAAGCTGGTTCCTGCGCTCATTGATGCAACCATATCTTGGCATGAAAGTGCGTATCTCTTTGCCCCTTTCCTGGATGCCCTGGGGCAGATACCTGCCGATCTTTGATAATTTGGTTTCCCCAAGATATGGAGTGATCTCCTGTGAAATAAATAATACCTTCCTGCTTTCCATTTACCTCCCTGGATATACCCTTTCTTAACAAGGTGCAAAGATAATAATAAAAAATGATATAATTATTTTTATGTGTTTAATGATATGGTCTGCTATCCTCTTTTTTAAAGAGTTACAATAATAATGCCCGGTTAAAAAGTGAAAGAAAATTCATTCTCCTGCAATTCCTCATCAATTAAGTAATTACTATTAGCTTTGCATTCTAATCCGTTTTTCATGAAGGTAATAAGCACCATAACCGGGCTTCAGATACAGTTAAAAAACGCGCATGGCAAACCGGTTGGTTTTGTTCCTACAATGGGGGCTTTGCATGAAGGTCATCTGTCGCTTGTGAAAAATGCGACAGCTGAATGCCCGATGGTTGTTATCAGCATTTATGTCAACCCGACCCAGTTTAACAATAAAGAAGATCTTAAAAGATATCCGAGAACCCTTGAAGCTGATCTCAAACTGCTTAATACAGTTTTAAGGGAAGATGACCTGGTTTTCACCCCCGGCGACAATGAAATTTATCCGACTACAGATAAGAGGGTGTTCCATTTCGGCAATCTCGACAATGTAATGGAAGCGAAGCGGCGGCCAGGCCATTTCAATGGCGTTGCCCAGGTTGTTAGCAGGCTTTTTGATATAGTCAAACCTGACATTGCTTATTTCGGTCAAAAGGATTTACAGCAGGTGGCTGTAATAAGGGAGCTTGTAAGACAATTGAATTATCACATCACGATCTCTTCCAATCCTATTGTACGCGAGCCCGACGGACTGGCAATGAGCAGCAGGAACCGGCTTCTGGAGCCGGAAATACGGAAAATTGCCCCGGTAATATTTAAAACAATTTCAGAAGCGGCACAAATGATCAGGAAAAAAGATATCTCTGAAATTAAAAAATACGTTGCCGGTAATATAAATAAAAGAGGAAGTCTCGAAGTTGAATATTTCGAAATAGCCGATAACATTCAACTCATGACAGTCGGGTCCCGTAAAGAAATGAAAAAAGGAAAAAAATATTACGGATGCATAGCCGTTAAAGCAGGTAAGATCAGACTTATTGATAATGTTGAATTCCCGTTGGTGTAAACAAAAAGGTTATTTACCTTTGCACCGTTGTTTTATTCATTTAATCAACGCTCATGTTAATTGAAATTTTAAAGTCGAAGATTCACAGGGTAACTGTTACCGAAGCCAACCTTAATTATATCGGGAGCATTGCCATTGATGAAAATCTGTTGGATGCTGCCAATATCATTGAGAATGAAAAAGTGCAGGTTTTAGATCTGAATAACGGTGAACGTCTCGAAACTTATGTTATTAAGGGCGAAAGAGGATCCGGATCCATCTGCCTCAACGGTGCGGCTGCCAGAAAAGTCATCGTAGGCGATATCATTCTTATAATGTCGTATGCATCAATGGAATTTGAAGAAGCAAGGAAATTCCACCCTGCTATAATATTTCCAGATACCAAAACAAATAAACTGATTTGAAATTCAGAAAGTTCGTTATACAGGCTTTGAAGTTTCTCGGATTTCTGGCTGTCGCAATTCTTTTATTATGGCTGGCTTTCCGGAATGTTGATTTTAAAAGCCTTGCCAAAAACCTTAAAGAGGCTAATTACTACTGGCTCATCCTGTCAGTGTTCTTCAGCCTGATGGCCTTTATCCTGCGTGCCCGCCGCTGGCAATTGCTGATTCATCCGCTTGGTTTCAGTCCTTCCTTCTGGTACACATTTCATGCGCTGATGATCGGATATATGGCAAATCTTGCATTGCCAAGAATAGGAGAAATAACGCGATGCGTTGCCCTCGGGAAAAAAGAAAAGATTCCTGTCGATAAGCTGGTGGGAACTGTGATCGTTGAACGTACAATTGATTTTATTTCGGTCCTTCTTTTTCTGATAATAATTGTATTAACAAGCGAATCACTTATTAATGAGTTCCTCAAAAAGAGCATTTTCATACCATTCAAGGAAAAAGTCATTTCTCTTATAGATTTCTCATGGATCTTCTATGCAGTTCTGACCTTTCTGGCTGTTATTGCTCTGTTCCTGATGATCCGTTACAGAAAAAACCTTCGAAAAACCAGGTTTTTTTCAAAGATGTCCGATATTGCAAAAGGAGTGATAACCGGGCTAAAAACAATTACAAATCTGAAAAGAAAATGGGAATTTATTTTCCTTACAATTGGTATCTGGATCAGTTATGCCCTCATGACCTGGGTGGTTGTATTCTGTCTTAAAAGCACATCGGATATTTCATTCTGGAATTCACTTATTATACTTGTTGTAGGCGGGCTTGCAATGTCGGTCCCCGTTCAGGCAGGTTTCGGAGCTTTTCACTGGGCCGTATCACAGGTACTCATCGTAATACAGGGGATAAGCCGGGAAGACGGACTCACTTATGCATTGCTTTCACATGAATCACAGATCATTTTTGAAATATTGGTCGGCCTTGTTTCAGTTTATATAATGTATGGCAGAAACCACAAAAACAAAACTTCTGACAACATATGACAAAAGCTAAAACAGTATTCATCTGCCAGAATTGCGGTGTCGAGTCGGCTAAATGGATCGGCAGATGCCCTTCCTGCAAGGAGTGGAATACCTACCACGAAGAGATCATTGCTCCTGCCTCTTCAAGGGGAATGAGCTTTTCCGCCAACATGGAAAAAAGAAAACCGGAGCTTCTTGATAATATTGAAGCAGACGAAAAAAACAGGCATAAAACAGGCATCTCAGAACTCGACAGGATACTTGGCGGCGGAATGGTAAGCGGTTCCCTTATACTTCTCGGGGGAGAGCCGGGAGTCGGGAAATCGACTCTTGCACTTCAGCTTGCCCTCGCTCTGAAAGACACAAAAATATTATATGTCTCCGGCGAAGAGAGCGAAGAGCAGATCAGCCTCAGGGCACACAGGCTTAAAAAATCGAATCCACAGTGCTACATTTTAAGCGAAACAGAACTCGAATCAATCCTCACCCATTCAGAGAACCTGAAACCGGGACTCATAATCGTTGATTCAATCCAGACGGTAAGCACCTCGATGCTGGAGTCTTCCGCGGGATCAGTTTCACAGGTACGCGAGTGTGCTGCACAGCTTTTAAAATATTCAAAAATATCCGGCATCCCTGTGTTCCTTATAGGGCATATAACTAAGGATGGGACTCTTGCAGGGCCAAAAGTGCTTGAACATATTGTCGATGTCGTGCTCTATTTCGAAGGCGACAATAATTATGTATACCGTATCCTCCGCTCCGTAAAGAACAGGTTCGGTTCCACTTCGGAGATCGGAATCTTTGAAATGGTTGAAACTGGATTAAGGGAGGTCGGCAACCCATCCGAACTTTTCATCAATCAGCATGAGGAACCCCTGAGCGGAATATCCATAGCTGCGACAGTCGACGGTCTTCGTCCATTCCTTATCGAAACCCAGGCGCTGGTTAGCAGCGCCGTGTACGGAACCCCGCAGAGAAGCTCAACAGGATTTGATATACGAAGGCTAAACATGTTGCTTGCTGTTCTTGAAAAAAGAGCCGGCTTCAAACTTGGCGTCAAGGATGTATTCCTGAATATTGCAGGCGGGATCAAGGTAGCCGATCCGGCAATCGACCTTGCGATAGTCAGCGCAGTTCTTTCGTCAAACCTTGATATACCAATATCAAAAGAAATATGTTTCGCCGGTGAAACAGGTCTCTCCGGTGAGATACGCCCGGTTTCAAGGATCGAACAGAGGATCAGGGAAGCTTCAAAAATGGGATTCAAAAAGATCTACCTCTCCAAATTCCACAGAAATCTTTCTTTAAAAGGTGTGGATATTGAAGTTGTACACGTCGGTAAAATAGAGAATCTGGTAAGGTCTCTGTTCAGCTGACCCCCGGTCTTCTCTTCGTTCAGCCCACCCCCTGAAGGGGGTCTAACATATGCCGTTGAACCTTTGCACCGCTGTGCCTTTATGCCTCTTAATACCTGTCTCTCAGCGTATTACTTCTTCTAGGGCTCTCCCTCTTCATCTTTTCACAATCGAGGTCTATGTTAAAACCGGCAGGCCGCTCGAATTCATCAGTTTCCATTATGCCGAATTGCGGATCATTATATACTTTGCGGAGAAAGATTGCAAAGATTGGCAGAGCCATATTTGCTCCCTGCCCCTCACCAAGGGTAAGAAAATGAATTGCCCTGTCTTCCCAGCCGCTCCATACACCTCCTACAAGGTTGGGTGTAACCCCCATAAACCATCCGTCTGATTGTTCCTGGGTAGTACCTGTCTTTCCGCCGATCTGGTTCATGAGGTTGTACGGGTCCCTTCTCATTCTCTGGCCTGAACCTGTGAGAACTACGCCCTGGAGAAGATTGAGCATAAGATAAGAGGTCTCTTCACTCAATACCTCTTCAATCTTAGGAGAAAACCGTGATACAACATTCCCGTTTTTATCTTCAATCCTTGTGACATACATCGGTTTTACGTAGACTCCTTTGTTGGCAAATGTGCCATAGGCTCCCACCATCTCTTCAAGCTTGACATCTGAAGTACCAAGGAAGATTGACACAACAGGATCTATATAGCTCCTCACTCCCATTTTATGCATGAGGTCAACAACCGTTGATGGCCTGAACTGTTCCATCAGCCAGGCCGAAATATAATTCTCCGACTGGGCAAGTCCCCATTTGAGTGTCACCATTCTGCCCCAGTATGCTTTGTTCCCGGAGCTTCTTGGAGTCCAGGTGCTGTCGCCCACATCAAAGGTGCGGGGAATATCCTCTACCTCCTGGCACGGAGAATAACCATTCTGCATTGCAATAGTGTAGAGGAATGGCTTTATTGTACTGCCGACTTGCCTTCTCTGCTGGGTCACAGCATCCCACTTGAAATACCTGAAGTCAGGTCCTCCGACATAAGCTTTCACATATCCTGTGTGGGGATCCTCAACCATAAAGCCGGACCTTATAAAATACTTATAATATTTAATGGAGTCAAGCGGTGTCATTACTGTATCTATCTCCCCCTTCCATGAGAATACCTTCATTTTTACCGGCGTATTGAATGTGAGCATAATCGAGTCATCGGGATAACCTCGGGCTTTCATCACATAATACCTGTCGCTTTGCTTAAGGGAAGCCATAAGGAGTTCTTCCGTCTTAGCTCTCGTCAGATCATCGGAGAAGGGTGGATTCTTTAAATATTTTGCAGTATGGTAAAAGTCGGGCTGAACCTCTTTTGAAAGATGCTCGGCAAGCGCCTCTTCGGCATATTTCTGAATTTTAGAATTTAGAGTCGTATATATCTTCAGTCCATCCTTATAAATATCGAAATTTGTTCCGTCAGGCTTCTTGTTCTTGTTGCACCAGCCGTAAAGTGGATTATTCTGCCACTCCCAGAGAGCATCATCATATGAAGCCTGCTGAATATATTTTTTCCTGTCAGGTTCAGGTTTGCGCATAATAGTCCGTAGGTACTCCCTCAGGTATGTAGCCCTTCCGCTGTTATGATCCTCGAGCTGAAAGTCGAGTTCGATTGGAAGTTTTCTGACGGAATCGGCAACTACTGACTTAATGTACCCGTATTTTGCCATCTGTGATAAAACTACATTGCGCCTCTGGTACATCCTGTCGTAGTACTTTACCGGGTTGTAAGCGCTGGAGTTCTTGAGCATGCCGATAAGGATGGCCGCCTGCTGCAAATTGAGAGAATCGGGAGTAGTATTAAAATAGACTCTTGCGGCTGATTTAATTCCGATTGCATGATAGAGGAAATCATATTTATTAAGGTACATGGCTATGATTTCTTCCTTCGTGTACCTGTTTTCGAGCTTGACTGCCGTTTGCCACTCCTTGAATTTAGAGACGCCCAGCCTGAGCTTTTTTGTAAATGATGAGACCCTTGCCGTATCCCTAGGGTAAAGCTGCTTGGCCAGCTGCTGGGTTATTGTGCTCCCTCCTCCCGTATTCTGACCCATGAGAATTGTCCGGAAAATTGCTCTTCCGAGTCCGCGCACATCTATTCCGGAATGGCGGTAATAACGAATATCTTCAGTTGCCACCAGGGCATTGACGAGATAGGGTGAAAGATCCTTGTAATCGGTCCATGTTCTGTTTTCAATGCTTATCTTGCCAAGCAAAACCCCGTCATCTGAAAATACTTCGGCAGCAAGGTTATATTTAGGGTTCTCAAGCTCGCTGAATGAGGGTATCGGTCCTAATTTCCCCGTCGATATCAGGATAAATAAAACTATGATAATAATGAAGGGCAGGGAGAAGATCCCCCAGAACCAGATAAGGTATTTCCGGTTGTTTTTTCTTGATTCCATCGAAACGAAAAATTTGAACCAAAATTAGTAAATAATAAAGAATGTTAGCCGTTTATTTTGAAGATTGGAACCTAATTGACTTACTTTGCCAAAATTTTCTACACAAATAATCTCGCTTAAATGATCGATAATCTCGTAATTGTAGAGTCGCCCGCAAAAGCTAAGACGATTGAGAAGTTCCTGGGGAAAGATTTTCGTGTTATATCTAGCTATGGTCATATAAGGGACCTTGCAAAAAAGAATCTTGGAATTGACATAGAGAAGGATTTTGCCCCTATTTATGAGGTCCCGAAAGAGAAGGCAAAAGTCGTAAGCGAACTCCGCAAGGCTGCATCAGAAGCAAAGACTGTATGGATCGCATCCGATGAGGACCGCGAAGGAGAAGCAATAGCCTGGCACCTTGCAGCTGTTCTCAAACTTGATCTGGCAAACACTAAGAGAATAGTATTTCATGAGATAACCAAAGATGCTATTTCAAGCGCCATTGAAAATCCACGTACTATAGACATGAACCTGGTATATTCGCAGCAGGCAAGGCGCATACTTGACAGGCTTGTAGGATTTGAAATATCCCCGGTTCTGTGGAAGAAAGTTCAGCCTTCGCTCTCAGCCGGCAGGGTTCAATCGGTTGCCGTCAGACTTATCGTTGAAAGGGAAAGGGAGATCATTTCATTCAAATCCGAATCATCATTCAGGGTAACCGGGGCTTTCAGCAAAGAGACTGTCAAAACGGATAACAATATAATAAAAGCCGAGGCTTCCAGGCGCTTCCAGGATGAAACTGAAGCCCGGAAATTTCTTGAATTATGCAGCAATGCCACATACACGGTAAGCGGAGTAACAGTTAAACCCGGGACAAGATCTCCGGCACCGCCATTTACCACGTCGACCCTCCAGCAGGAGGCCTACCGCAAGCTGGGATTCTCAGTTGCCCAGACCATGGCAGTCGCCCAGAAGCTTTATGAAGCCGGAAAGATAACCTACATGAGAACTGACTCTACCAATCTTTCAAAACTTGCATTGGCAAAATCGCGTGAAGTTATTATCTCAGAGTTCGGGGAAAAATATTCAAAAACACGGCAGTTCAAGACAAAAACCAAAGGAGCCCAGGAGGCTCATGAAGCTATACGTCCAGCCTATCCCGACACTCCTTCTGTTGCCGGCAACCCGAATGAAAAAAAACTATATGAACTGATCTGGAAAAGAACAATAGCTTCTCAGATGGCCGATGCAGAAGTGGAAAAAACGACTATTTCGATTGACATGAATAATTCGCCTGTCAAATTCAGCGCAACAGGCGAGGTAATAAAATTTGACGGCTTCCTGAAAGTATATATGGAATCTTCCGACCAGGAAAACGGCGATGAGGAGAGATATGTGATCCCTGTCGTAAAAAAGGGGATGCCTCTGCATTATAACAATATGACTGCAACCCAGAAATTTACCATCCCGCCGCCAAGGTATACTGAGGCAAGTCTTGTTAAAAAGCTGGAGGAGCTGGGGATAGGCCGTCCTTCAACCTATGCCCCGACAATATCTACAATTCAGAACAGGGGATATGTTTCGCGCGAAGACAGACCTGGCGAAAAAAGGCAGATTAAAATTCTGAATCTCGAAAATGGCAATGTCACTGCGACAACAAAACAGGAAGTTGCTGGCAAAGAAAAATCCAAGCTCTTTCCCCAGGACATCGGAATGATTGTAAATGATTTCCTGATGGAAAATTTTTCCGATATTGTTGATTATAACTTCACTGCAGAAGTCGAAGAGCAGTTTGACGAAATTGCCATGGGCGATCTGAAATGGGCAGGAATGCTTCATAATTTTTATGTGCCGTTCCATAAAACCATTGAAAATACACTTGAGAAAAAGGACCGGAAAACCGGAAGCAGGATCCTGGGAAATCATCCCGAGACTGGAGAACCGGTAAGTGTCAGGATGGGAAGATTCGGCCCCATAGCACAGATAGGGAATCCCGACAATGGCAACAAACTAAGGTTTGCCAGTCTGACAAAGAACCAGCTACTTGAAACGATCACTCTCGATGAGGCTCTTAACCTGTTCAGGCTGCCACGATCGCTTGGAATGCATGAAGGCGAGGAGATGGTGGTCGGTGTTGGAAAATTCGGCCCGTACATAAGGCTTAAAGGCAAATTCTATTCGCTGAAAAAGGGTGTTGATGATCCCTATACAGTAACTATTGAAAGAGCGCTCGAAATAATAAGTGAGAAGAATGAGAGTGAGAAGAATAAGGTTATAAAGGATTTCGGAGAGATAATAGTAATTAACGGGAGGTATGGCCCTTATCTGACAAGGGATAAGCAAAACTACCGTCTTCCAAAGGGTACTGATGCACAAAAACTGACAAGGGAAGAGTGCGTGGAAATCATTGAAAAAAGTGATAAAACCAAAAAAAGCTCCTGATCAGAACTATGACAGATCTAAATGATTATTTCAACCCTGTGAGCATTGAACGGCCGGTTTTTGAACACCTTGCCGGCCAAGCAGGATTCCCGCATAACATAACTGTACATACCGAGAGCACATCTCTCAGTGACCCTGGCAAATACAAGATAGCTCTTTTCGGCGTTCCCGAGGGCAGGAATTCTCCAGGCACCGGCACAATGAAAGGACCTGACAACATCAGGAGAGAACTCTACAAACTTGCAAGGATCCCCGGGAAGTCAAAGATCATTGATCTTGGGAACATGAAGCAGGGAACAACTTTCAATGATACAATTGCAGGGCTCACCGATATCCTGACATTTCTCCTGAACGAAAATGTTTTCCCCGTCATTATCGGTGGAAGCAGTGCGCTTGTCACTGCTATTGACAAAACGCTTACCCATCTGAAGACAAAATATACTTTACTTACGGTTGATTCAAGGATCGACTTCATCAGCGACAGGAAGGAACCTGATTCATTCAGTTATCTTAACTCAATTCTTCATAATCATAAAAGTACATTTGATCATTTCATCAATGTCGGGTACCAGACACACCTGAATGATCAGCAGGTTATCAACCGGTTCCTGAGACGAAAGTCGGAACTTATGAGGACCGGCGATGTAAGGAAGGCTATTCACCTTACCGAACCGCTTTTCAGGGATTCAGAGGTAGCGGTATTTGATATTGCCTCTGTGAGACAATCTGATGCTCCGGGGACTGTAAGCCCTTCGCCTAATGGTTTTTACGGCGAAGAGATATGTCTGCTGGCAAGATATGCAGGTATCTCCGATAATCTGAAAGTATTTGGTCTTTTTGATGTGGATCCTGATCTCGATATAAGGAACCAGACCACTGGGCTGGCTGCCCAGATTCTCTGGTTCTTCCTCGAAGGTTTTTCCCAGAAACAATATGAGACACCTGTTTTAAGCGACCCTCATTCAGGCAGATTCATAAGGTACCATGTGCGGGTCACTGATCTTGATGACGACCTGATCTTTGTCAAGAGCAACCTTACCGACAGGTGGTGGATGGAGATACCATCAGGTAATGACATAAATCATTACGTCGCCTGCTCTCATGAAGATTACCTGAAGGCTAACAGAAATGAAGTTCCTGAAAGGTGGGTTCGTGGTTCTGAAAGACTGAAATTCTGAACGATCTCCGTTTTTCACTGCTTCATCCAGCATCTTATTCTATTCATCCTGAAAGAATCAGATATTCATCAAAATGAATATATTTTGACAGGAAATAAATAAAAGTATATTTGTTTACGTTTTAGTTTTTTAGTTATTTTACCGGTTCAACTCATATAATTGTTTTTTTAGTCAAAGAAATGAAAAGACCCTGCATCGCATTTCTTTTTTTAGTCTTATTATCAAGCCCCGGCTGGTCTCAGCAGGATGCTTTGTCGAGTCAGCATATGTTTAATATACTGACTTACAATCCGGGCATTGCCGGTACCTCCGGAATGATATGCGCCACTGCTCTTAACAGGCAGCAATGGCTTGGGTTTGAGGGTGCCCCAAGAACGACAATTTTCAATGTAAGCGCTCCCGTTTCGCTGTTTAAGATCAAAAGCGGGCTGGGACTTGTAATTGAAAGCGACAATATCGGGTTTGATAAAGACATAAACCTCTCTGCAGCGTATTCTTACCTGCTGGATTTGAATTTTGGCAAACTGGGTCTGGGCATCAACCTTGGAATGATCAATAAGGCTATAGATCCAAGGTGGTTAGTGCCTAACGGGGATGGCTTTACACAGCCTGATCAGGATCCCCTGATTCCGGTCACCAAGGAGAGTTTTGTTGCATTCGATGCAGGCATCGGGGCGTTTCTGAAATCCGATAAATATTATGCATCGCTTTCGATAACTCATATTAACCGTCCTAAAATAAAATACACAAAGGGAAATACATACATCAGCAGGCATTACTACCTTACAGCAGGTTATACCCTTCAGCTTCCTAATCCTTCTCTTGAACTGCTCCCCTCATTGTTTGCGTACAGCGATGGCAAGGTTGTGCAATTTAATGCGACCTCATTGGTGAGATACAATAAAAAAGTATGGGGCGGCGTTTCATACAGAGCAGGTGATGCTCTTATCGGCATTGTCGGGTTTGAGCTTTATAATGGGATCAGGATTGGATATTCCTATGATTTCACGCTTTCCGACATGCGGAAGAATTCGACCGGGTCGCATGAGTTTATGGTTAATTATTGCTTTGATATGAATCTTGGAAAAAGTCCGATGAGATATAAAAGTATCAGATTTTTATGATTATTAAAAAAAAATAACTTACTTGCATTATAAATTCTAAAGAAATATGAAAAAGGTAATTTTATCTGCCCTGATAATTACATTACTTTTAAGCGGGTGCGGCTCATCTAACAACGGCGAGCTGACTGGTGTTCAGGGAAGAAAGAAATTCTTTGAACCTGAACCGATGGAGATGGCATTCATACCTGCCGGTAATTTCATGATGGGACCCAGTGATCAGGATGCTCTGTTTGCAATGAACAGCCTTTCAAAATCCGTTACGGTCGATGCATTCTGGATGGACCAGACCGAAATTACAAATAACAAGTACCGCCAGTTTGTTTACTGGGTACGCGATTCCATTCTCAGGACAAAACTCGGAGATGCCTCTATACCGGACAGGCAATATTTCGTTGTTGACGCTGACGGCAATGCAATTGAACCACATATCATCAATTGGGAAGAAAAGATTGATCCCGAAGAAGAGACTACCAAGGGTGTTATGGATGAGATGCTTTATCCGCCCGAAGAAAGATTCAATGGCAGAAAACAGATTGATATCCGCAAACTCAATTATTCATATTTCAAAGTCGACTATCAGCAGGCTGCTAAATCAAGATATGTTCAGGATTATCAGAATGGTACAGGAAAATATGAAGGTAAAATTTCAAATCTTGACGGTACCCGTACGGATGTAAAAGACCGTTCATCCTTCATTATGCACTATCTGCTCAACATATATCCGGATACTCTTTGCTGGATCAGGGATTTCACTTATTCATTCAACGATCCCCAGGCATCACTATATTTCTGGCATCCTTCGTTTGACGATTATCCTGTTGTAGGTGTATCGTGGACACAGGCCACTGCTTTCAGCCACTGGAGAACCGATTTCATGAATACAGCCCTCAGGAAAAATGGCATTGCCGATGTACAGGATTACAGGCTCCCTCTTGAAACAGAATGGGAATATGCCGCCAGGGGAGGCCTCGACCTTTCTATGTATCCATGGGGCGGTCCGTATACCCGTAACTACACTGGGTGCTTCCTTGCCAACTTCAAGCCACTGCGTGGGAACTATATCGACGATGGCAACGTATACGCAGGGAAAGTCGGATCATACGAACCAAATGAATACGGGCTTTATGATATGTCAGGCAATGTTGCAGAATGGACCTGCTGTGCATATCATCCTTCAGCTTATATTTTCCAACACGACCTGCAGCCGAATTATGAATATAATGCTCTGCCTCAGGATCCTGCAGTTCTGAAACGTAAAGTGATCCGCGGCGGTTCATGGAAAGATATTGCATATTTCCTTCAGACCAGCGCAAGGGATTATGAATATCAGGATTCAACAAAATCGTATGTGGGATTCCGTAACGTAAGATCCTATATCGGGGCAGAATTATAATAATCAGAAATATATAAAATTGAAATAACCCTAAAATTATCAGGAATATGAGCCTAGCAGAATTAGTACAAAGCAGCGGTTGGAAGAATTTCATCTCAAAACTTTATGGTTTAGGTGCTTCCGTAGTATGTGTTGGTGCATTGTTTAAAATACAGCACTGGCCACTGGCAGGAACAATGCTTACAGTTGGTCTGTTAACAGAAGGTGTCATCTTCTTCTTTTCAGCCTTCGAACCGTTACATGAAGAGGTAGACTGGTCTCTGGTTTATCCTGAACTTGCCGGTATTCCTGAAGAGGGAGGGCAAGAGATTGCCTCCCACGGTGGTAAACAGCGCGGTGCTGTAGGCGTTGGAGGAGCAGGCTTCTCAGGTGGCGGCGGCGGTTCTGTAGCTCTTTCAAAATTTGATGAGATGCTCGAAAAAGCTGAAATCACACCCGATCTCTTCCAGAAGCTCGGAGTGGGAATGAAAAAGCTTGGCGATGCCACCTCAAATATGAACGTGATGGGCGACATATCAGCTGCTTCAAACAAATATATGAACTCCATTAATGGAGCCACTGACTCATTGGGCAGACTGGCTGAATCATATCAGACTACTACTAAAGTGATTAATGAAACCGGATCAACCTATAAAAACATGGCTGATTCACTTTCACAAATTGAAGTGGGAGGTAAATCATACCAGCAGCAGCTTGAGGTCCTCAATAAAAACCTCTCAGCTCTTAATGCAGTTTATGAACTGCAGAAAAAAGGAGCTGACGATCACCTGAAAGAATCTGATGCACTCTTCAAAGGAGTTCAGGGACTCATGAGAGATCTGACTGAATCAGCTGGTGATACCAAAAAGTACCGCGAACAGATAACCAAATTGAACGATAACATTTCGGCTTTGAATAACGTATATGGAAATATGCTTTCTGCTATGAATGTCAAGTAACATAGCATTTATTTTACCTAATTAAACTACCTACAAAATGGCACACGAAAAGCTATCCCCGCGGCAAAAGATGATCGGTATGATGTACCTGGTGCTCACCGCAATGCTTGCCCTTAACGTGTCAAAAGAAGCCGTAAAAGCATTTATGAGAGTTGATAAGGGTCTTACAACAACTATTAAGAATTATAGTAATAAGAATAACCTCATTTATGCAGAATTTACCAGAGCCGATGCTGAGAATCATGCAAAAGCAGGGAAATACAAGGATGCCGCTTTTGCTGTAAAGGAACGTGCCGATGAAGTTTTCAATTATATCCAGAATCTCAAGATCGAAATCATTAAAACGGCTGACGGAGCTGATAAAGCTGTTGCTGAAAAAGCCATTATCGGGTCAGATTACAACATTGAATTAATTAGTAAGTTTGATGAATCCAATGTACCATCTCAGATCCTTGTAGGATCAAATGAATCCGGAAAAGGCTTTGCATTGAAAACTATGATAAATGATTACCGCAATTATCTTATACAAACTCTTAATGATAACGGTAAGAATTTGGCAGCCGAAGATGCTTTGAACAAAAGTCTTACTGCCGAAAGTGGGCTGGATGAGGATGGGCAAAAGGAACCATGGCCAAACCTTATGTTCCAGACAATGCCTGTTGTTGGAGCCTTGGCTCTGCTGTCGAGAATTCAGGTAGATGTCAGAAACGGCGAAACAGAGGTCATTAACCATCTTTATACTCAGATTGACGCATCTAACTTCAAATTCAACAAGCTCAAGGCTATTGTAATTCCTGATGCAAACTACGTAACCATCGGAAGCGACTATAAAGCTATCGTTTTTATTTCAGCAACCGATACTACACAGTCACCAAATATTACTGTCGGAAATAACCAGGTTCTTCCTCTTGATGAAATGGGCAGGGGAATATATTCCACAAGAGCCACCTCACCTCCCGGATCCAGAACATGGGGCGGTGTAATCTCGCTTAGGGCTCCTGACGGAACTATAAAACCTTACGAATTCTCAGCAACATACACAGTAGGCGAACCTAATGTTATTTGCTCTCCAACTGCTATGAACGTTATGTACATGGGGATCCCTAACCCTATTGATGTTTCTGTCCCCGGCTTCAGTCCGAACCAGATATCGATAAGTGTTGTAAACGGGCTCAGAACTGATGAGAGAGTTAAGAACTCAGCCGGCCAGAATTTCAGGGGAAGCTATTTCATCAAGCCAACCTCCACCAGCCAGGATGTTCAGATCATCGTCTCCACAAAAGACGTAAACGGAAAATCTACCGCCTATAAACCATATGGTTTCAGGGTAAAACCGCTTCCTAAACCCGAAGGCGTATTTGGAGGCAAGTCGGGCGGCACAATTGCAAAGAATACAGCCCTGGCTCAGTCAGGTGTCTTTGCCAAACTCAATGACTTTGACTTTGACCTGGTTTATAAGGTTACCGGTTTCTCTCTTTTTTATTCAGGACGTATGGGTGAATTTGAGGAATACAGCACCAGCGGCAGTCTTACTCAAAAACAGAAGGATCTGATCACATCAATGACCAGGGGGCAGACATTAATTATTAAAAACATAAAGGCAATCGGACCTGATAATTTAAGCAAGGATCTGAACCCGATTGTATTGAAACTGGATTAAATAAGTAATATATTATTTACTGCTATGAATAAAAGATTTGTTTTGGGAATAATCGGTCTGGCAATTGCAGGAATGGCAAGCGGTCAGTCTTTCGGCGATATTTACCAGAAATCAATACCTGATGCCAGAAAGATAGATTACCCATACCTGAGGGAAGCTGATGTTGTCTGGTCAAAAAGATATTACCGGCTTATCGATCTCAGGGAAAAGGTAAATCAATCGCTCTATTACCCTACTATCCCGACCCGCGATGGAAGAAAAAGCTTCATCAGGATCGTCCTCGACGAAATTCAGTCAGGTAAAATCACTGCTTATTCCCCTCTCGATATGAATGTCCCTACAACATACCAGGATATTGAAACCCAAATGGGAGCTACCACAAAGACTCAACAGATACAGATTGACGCTGCCGGCCATTATAAAGATTCAACTATCACAGAACAGGCTAAACCGGAAGAGATTAAGCAGCTGATGCTTTATGAAGAATGGTACTTCGATAAGAAACTCTCAAAACTTGATGTCAGGATCATTGCAATATGTCCTTACTACATGGGATTTGACCCTGAGCTTAACAGGGCGCTTCATAAACAATTGTTCTGGATTAAGTTTGATGAAATCAGGGATGTTCTTGCAAAGAATGAAGCATTCACCCCCAATAATGATGCCCAGCGGATATCCTTTGATGATATTTTCATGCAGAGAAGATTCGGCAGCTCTATCTATGGCGAATCAAATGTCATGGACGACAGAACGATCAGTACATATACGATCGGCAAGGCTGCTCTCTTCGAAGCTGAACGTCTTAAAACAGAACTGTTTAATTTTGAACACGACCTTTGGGAATACTAGAAGATATTTTCTTAAAAAAAGAGGCTGTATTTTACAGCCTCTTTTTTTTTATAATTTATTATAAATATTTCTCCTTCGTTTCCTTCTTCACGTCTTCAAGATAATTCTTTATGTTCTGCTCCTCGCTTTTGCTCACCACCAGAAGAACATCATCCGAATCCACTACAATATAATCCTTAAGCCCCTGGATAACCGCTACCTTCCCGTCCGAAAGATTGAAAACAGTGCCTTTATTGCCATATGAAAACAGGTTGCCGCCAACAATGCAGTTTCCTTTTGAATCTGCCGATGAATGTTCATACAGAGAACTCCAGGTCCCAAGGTCGGACCAGCCTATATCGGTACACATAACATAGACATTATTGGCTTTTTCCATAATGCCATAGTCAATTGATATGCTTCTGCATTCTATGTATGTCCTGCCTATAAAGCTCATTTCCTCCTTTGTGCCGAAAAGTTTTTTACCTTCCTCAAATGCTGAAAACATGTCAGGCAGATACTTTTCAAAGGCAGCCATAATGGTTTTGATATTCCAAATGAAAATACCCGAATTCCAGTAAAAATCCCCGCTCTGGATGAATTTTTTAGCAAGTTCTATACTCGGCTTTTCGGTAAAGGTTTTTACTTTAAGCAGATTCTCATATTCACTGACAGGCTTTTTACGGTCAGCCTGGATATATCCATATCCGGTTTCCGGCCTGTCGGGCTTGATTCCCAATGTAAGAAGTGCATCATTCTTTTCAACAAAATCCATACACTCCTTCACCAGCTTGCAAAACTTATCCTCCTTTAATATCAGGTGATCTGCCGGAGTAACAGCAATTACAGCATCCGGATTCTCCTTTAATATCCTGAAAGTGCCGTAAGCAAGGCAGGGGGCTGTGTTACGCCTGAAAGGCTCTGCCAGAACATTTGAAGGATCAATGTTAAGCTGTTCAATGGCCATCTCCTTATGTTCAGCACTTGTAACAATAAAAATATTTTTTTCGGGTACAATAGATTTAAACCTTCTGAATGTCTGCTGAATAAGAGTCTCTCCTGTGCCAAGAATATCGATAAACTGTTTGGGTTTTCCCCTGCGGCTTAAAGGCCAGAATCTGCTTCCCACTCCACCGGCCATTATTATTACATACCTGTTATCCATAATCGATTAATTAAAACTTAACAACTTCTGCAAATATATAATTAAATAATCCATTTTGTTTTCATTTATTGACCTCCTTCCTGACCTTCCCTCAACCTTGCTCCGCCATACGCGTGTCGCCGTAGCTTCAGCGGAGGCCCAAGCGGCTTCGCGAAGGCGAGGGGGGGAAGGAAATTCAGGGTAAAATCTTTATGATATATAAATATGGTAAATATTTATAATTTTGACTCTTGTTATTGAAAGCAATGATAAAGTTTCTTTCACAATTCGGGCGTTATTTTCTGCTTCTCAAAAAGGTCTTCTCAAGGCCGGAAAAGCCCTATGTTTATTACAAGCAAACCATGCATGAGCTGGTTTATCTTGGCTTTTATTCAGTCGGGATCGTATCGATAATCTCCTTTTTCATGGGAGCCGTCATTACCCTTCAGACTGCATATAATACTGAAAACCCCATTTATCCTACGTACCTTATTGGGCTTGGCTGCCGCGATTCCATTATCCTTGAGTTCTCATCGACAATCTCGGCACTTATCCTGGCTGGAAAAGTCGGATCCAACATAGCTTCAGAAATAGGCACCATGAGAGTCACTGAGCAGATAGATGCCCTTGAGATGATGGGCGTAAATTCTGCATCATACCTTATTCTTCCGAAGATTATCGCTACTCTGCTCTTCTTCCCCATACTTACACTTTTAAGCATTTGCGTTGGCATTCTCGGGGGATGGCTGGCAGGGACCTCCGCCGGTGTAATTACTTCAGAGAACTTTATTTACGGGATCCAGTATGCATTTATACCTTATTATATTACATATTCTTTAATCAAAACGGTTGTCTTTGCTTTTATCATTACAAGCGTTTCGTCTTTCCAGGGATATTATGTAGATGGAGGATCCCTTGAGGTAGGCCGGGCCAGCACAAAAGCCGTTGTATTCAGCAGTGTTCTTATCCTCCTCTTCAACGTAGTACTTACTCAACTTCTGCTTTCATGATAAGTGTCAGGCATCTCGAGAAGTGGTTCAACGATAATCATGTCCTGAATGATATTTCCGTGACTTTTGAAACAGGGAAGACAAATCTTATCATTGGCCGTAGCGGATCGGGGAAAACCGTCCTTCTTAAATCAATCGTGGGACTTCATGAGGTTGATTCAGGTGAAATATGGTTTGAAGATGTTCTTTTCAATAAGCTTAATTTTACCGAGAAGAAGAACATCAGGAAGGAAATGGGTATGCTCTTCCAGGGAAGCGCTCTTTTTGATTCTCTGACAGTTGAACAAAATATCCAATTCCCTCTTGATATGTTTACTGATAATACTCAAGAGGAAAAAATCGAAAGGGTCAATTTCTGCCTTAACAGGGTTAATATAAAAAATGCCAACAAGTTATTCCCTTCCGAACTATCCGGAGGCATGAAGAAGAGGGTGGCCATTGCCCGGGCTATTTCTTTAAAACCAAAATACCTTTTCTGTGATGAGCCTAATTCAGGTCTCGATCCGCCTAATGCAATCCTGATCGACGCGCTTATTAAAGAGATTACTGAAGAGTATTTAATAACAACAATCGTAAACACTCACGATATGAATTCAGTGATCGAGATCGGGGAAAATATCGTTTTCATCAACGAAGGATCAATATGCTGGGAAGGGAACAAGGATGAGATCCTTCATTCAGATAACAAAATACTGAATGATTTTGTATTTGCGAATGCCCTGGCAAAGAAGCTCAGGAACCCGCAGAAGTAAAAGTTATCTTATTGAATCACAACCATTGGCTTGTCATTCTTCTTTTTGATCTTATTCCCGAATGCAAGGTTCATTCCAAGCCTTAACTGAACAGTATTCCAGCTTGCAGGAATAGGAATTGTGCCTTTGTCAGTTATTATTTTATTCCAGGTTACCGGGATCCTGTCTGCAAGAAAATAGATCTGGAACCAGCCGGGCCTGAATGCAATTCCGAAACCAAGGTTATCATACCGGTTGTTCATTGCGGTATATGCCAGGGTTGTGGAAAATGCATTTCCGAAGTTAACATTGGCAGAGAGAGTAAGCGCTTCCCTGTACTGTTTCCCGATGAATTTCGTATAAGATAATAATCCTACCGAAAAGCTTCTGGAGAGATTATATGAACCTCCAAGGGTTACCCCTATCGGAAGGGTGGTTGTAAAAGGAGTCGCCTCATTGGTGAGGTAGAAAGAATTTTTTAGTGAATCAAGCAATTCCTTACCAAGGGAATCAAAAGTCATTGTACCGTTATAAACGTCGAGCAGATTGACACCGCTGAAGGTAAACGTGCTCTTTGCCTTCAGGTTTGAGAGGTCTCTTTTCCATTTTATAAACCCGAGGTCGGTAACTGCTGCAGATACCTTTAGTTTGTCTGAAAAACTGTATTCGGCTCCTATATCGACGCCAAAGCCTGTATTGTTCGATTTTAACAGGTAATCGATGATATTCTTACTGTCATTAAATCTTGAATCGTCAAATTTAATGCTGTCGAAGCTGTTCTGGCCGCTTACATACACATTGACAGGGGCGCTGAAGTTAACCATCAGATCGGCATTGAGAGTATGAGTGTAGTCGCTGTTCACTGTAATGCCGAGCGAATTATTATCTATTGATGCGGCAGCCATCCCGAATAACATCTTTGGTTTAATGCCAAGTCTCAGTTTGCTTGTGAAGTTTTTTGAAAATCCCAGTCCAACCTCCCTGTAATAAATAAAATCGCCCCTCAGCGAGGAGAGGTCAATGGTGCTTCCCACAAACTGCTCATTTCCTTTAAGGGCGAGCCTGAAAATATCTCCGGGCAATGCAATATTTGCATCCACTCTTTCATTTACATCAAGGTAAATATAGAGATCCTTCCCTGCCCTGAAACCAAGGCTGAACAGCTGAACCTGGACTTCAGGCTCGAGTGAGTTTATATTCTTGATCTTTGCAAGGAATTTTTCAGGGTCATAGTCGGGGTGAAGAAAAGTAACCAGCGAATCGGGAGTTACGCCGTTGATAAACACATCGGAAAAATTGAAGAAATTATTATTAACATTCAGATTTATCCCCGAGAGTACCGGCAATCCTATGTACACTGCATTTGTCGGTGTCAGTGCCGGGTTAAGAAGATGCCTTTGCGGAAGGTTCATATAATAAAGAACCTGGCTGTTCTGCGCTGATGAATTCAATGCAAGCAGCACTGGAAGCAGCGCAAGGATATATTTGATTTTCCTGATCATATACAATTTGTTTTACAGGTTCTTCATTTAATCTTTATTGGATCCTAAATTGAACTTTATATCGGGTTTTAAAACCAGGGCCGCCTTGAAATTAATCTTATAGTCGGAATAGATCTTTACGTCTTTTGACCCGCTGTCGGTTGTATTCATTGAAAAAACGAAGATGATCTTGTCAGCGGCATTGATCGAATTCCAGAATTCGCGGTTTATGCTTATGCTTGTGGCGGTGCTGAGAGGAGCCATTACTTTTCCATTTGCATCAACAGGCGCAGCTTTAATCACGTCTGCCGCATCAATGGTGCATACGTGGGCTTGCGAGGCCGAATCGTAGAGTACCATGCTTAACGAAACACCGAGAGGAAATCCGTTCTCAGCTGTGATATCCACGCGAAGGAATTCAAAGTCTTCGGGTTTTATGGGGTTGTCGCCTCCTGTTTTGGTATCCTGCATAAAATTATCTACCGTATCGTGGAACTGCAGGTTGTTTATCCTGAACTCCAGAGGGACCTCAATTTCGAGATTGCCAAGGAAACGGCTGTCTGTGAACAGGTAATTATCCCTTGTTCCTGTGTTCCCGAGCGGATTCATTTTTGCGTTACCTGAGAAAATTACTTTCTCCGGGGGCATTGAAACAAGCTGCGGCAGCTGTGAATTATCCTTATTTACTATAAATACATCATTTTTATCTCTTTCAGCCGGAGCTGCAGGATAGCTTAATGTGACAGGTGCAAGTCCAAGCTGTACGACATCGCTTTTCTTATACCCTGCAGCATCGAGGGTTATCTGAACAGGAATAGCGAACCCGTTCGAATAATTCAGCTTTATCGAAGGGCTTGAGACCAGGAAGCTTCCTGTAATATGATCAAGTACATCCTTAATGTTCAGGTCAAGGGTGTCCTTGTCAATTGTCTCTGTCTGCTGACCAAAATATCCTTTCGCATAATCGAAGTTGGGATTAAGGAAAGAAAGGTCGATTTTTACCTGATCCGTACTGTTGAATATGACCTTTGTACCCTCTGAGCTTACTATCACAGAGCTGACAATGGGCAGAAGGTTATAAGGATGTGAAGGATTTGTGCTGAGGTCAATTGTTGAGCTATTCACTGATATATTACCCGCGGCAGTTGCGTTCGGGTTTACTGTAAGAGACTCCGAGATGGGTGATCCGCTTCGGTTCGTTGAAGGAAGAAGGAGCGATATGGTTGATTTCAGCGGAGTGCCGGATTGTAATTTATATGATATGCTGCCGGAAGTCATCTTAATGTAACTGACCTCCACACCTGTGCCCGGATCAAATGGAATAGTGTCATTATCTTCAAAGGAGGTAAGCGACTGTGACGGTATGACGACTTTCCCTGATTTCACCTTCATGTCTCTGCCGGACATTGTTATTTGAAGGTTTGATCCATTCAGAACCATTCCGGGACCAGCGCTGATAACAAATCCTGCGGATGTTGAATTCCTGATAATAGTTAAGTTTGAAAGGTTTATTGAGGCAGTACCGGTCTGCCCTGGATTAATTGCACTTATTACTGCCGGAGTGCCTAGCTGTTGATGAGGAGAGGTATTGAAAATGGTTATGGTAATAGTATTAATCACTGCAGCAGTATTATTCACAACTATGATGTCAAGAACTCCCTGGCTCAGCGTGGCGTAATCAAAACCTGAAAATGTTGGAAAAGGCAGTTCACCTGTGCTGGTCAATGGGTACACAGTTCCGATGAACGGCGCCAGCGCAAGGTCTCCTATCGGGTATGAATGAGAATATGAGACCATATTATTCAGGTCGTAATAGTCGGACATCTTAAAATACACTACTGAATCTTTTTTAAAGACCAGCTTAACGAACTTATCGCTTCCGAAAACTACAGTATCGTTTGCCTTTTGAAGGTCGCTGAACTTGATGTCTCCGTGCACTGCAGCAACAGCTAATGTTGGTGACAAGTGGGCCCATTTGGAGAGATGTGTGTTCCTTAAATCATATGTTTCCTTAACGCATCCTGCCGCAGCAATGACACCAATTAATGAAATTAAAATAAATGATTTCCTGACCATACCACAATCAGTTAACTTCTGTGTTTAATTTATAATTATAAAGGAATCTGTCAGTGCCGCCCACAATCAGGTGCCAGCCGCTATTATCCGACAATTTCCCTATCGAGAACATCGAGGCTCCTTTAAGCGGAAAACCATTCATGGTCTCACCATCTCCGTCTATCAGGTAAATAAGATTTTTATCAATGTCAAAGACCCCGATTTTCCTGTCAGATGCTGAAAAAACAAAACTGATAGGCCCTCCGAGATCTTTTGAACCGAATTTCCTGGTAAACATCAGGGTCCTGTTATGATTATAAAGATACAATATCCCGGCATCAATAAAAACATATTCGCCAAAACCATCGCCGTTTACGTCAAAAATATCGAATGAATGGTCACCTGAAAGCTTTACAATATCGAATTTTTTGACACTGCCGTCAAAATAGATATGCTGAACAGTCCCGTCTGGTGCGGAGCACACTACGGAAGGATCACTTCCGGGGGTAAGTCTTATTGCCGAATTCCTGGCTTTGGTGACCGGATCTTTAAGGGAGATTTTCTTATTTCCCTGGCGGTCGATAAAATATAGAGAAGCCTCATCTGAAATAACAATATAATCCTTGCCCGAAACCCTGAACCAGCAGATTTCTGAAGTCACTGTTCCGTTTGTCCTGAACGGCGTCCACCCTTTTACTGTATTACCGTTCTTATCGTAGGCATATACCATTTTATCCTCGCCCGCGATCAGGAGCCTGTAATTCCGGTTATTGTCATAATCGAAGAGCGCAAGTGAATTTGTTGCAGCCGACCTTAGCTTCACCGGATATCTCTCGACATAGTTGCCGTTCCTGTCGAGAAGATGCAGATAGTTCTTCCCGGAGAAGAGAATCTGGTATTTCCCGTTCCTGTAAAAATCTATCATATATACATTGCCGGTAATGCGTTCCCGGAGCGGAACCTTCCAGAGAACCCTTCCCGCGGCGTTTACCAGGTAAGCATTGTTATTCATATCCTGGATAAAAATCTCCTTCGCTCCCGTGATATGATTTGTAAAGAAAAAGGGCTTGATCGCTGCAACGGTATCGAGCAGAGTCTCCCATTCCGTATTTGATTCTTCTCTGGCTTCTTCTTTATATTTTATGGATAAACTATTGTAAAGCATATTATTGCTTGAGGTGAGCCGGAACCCAACAGCCTGTATCTTCGCGAGAGATGTTTTATTGGAGCGCAGGCCGTTTATTATGCCTTCATTGAAGGTGCCGGCAAGATATTCCGTTATACGCGACGGGACACAATAGAAAAAATACCCGGCTATGCTCGGTAGTGTGCTCTCAAAATCCCTGTAAGTAAGGTCGTTGGCAAGCGTCTTATTGAGAAGGTTGTCGTAAAGCAGCCTGGAAATAGTTATATAAGAGCTTCCGGTTATCAGGTAATTATCATAAAAGGCAAAGAATGAATCATCGAAGTCCGGGGCGAAGCCGGGCATGATCTCGGAAGCAAAGCCACGGTATGGAGTTAAATATACCGGTACTTTTACCACCTCGTCGGGCTTGAAATAAATGATATTATCCTGAGTGATCTCCGGGGCAAATTCATCAAGAAATATTTTCTCTGCATAAACCCTGTTCTTCAGCCTGTAAATGACAAGAGAATTATCTCTGACAGGCTGATCCTTAATATCAATATAGGCCTTCGTGATTTCGTCACCGGTATATTCGCGAAGCTTTTTTGCAAGCTCCGAAGCCTTCGGTGAAGAGTGGCTGCCGGGCTTTGCTGAAATTGTAATATTATTTAAAATTATTGTTTCGAAAAATACTGTTGCCGAAGGGAGGATCTTATATGTCTTAAGGAGACCGGGGTTCCCGGCTTTAAACTTAAAGAGGAATTCTCCAGGGTTTGTCGCCTCGGTGTAGCCGCTCAGTACGATGCCGTTTTCATTAATATAAACATCGCCTTCGGCACATTCTGCAAGCTTCCTGATCTGTTCGGCAAGGAAGCCGGATCCATTATTGAAAAAAGGCTGCAGCAATCTTTTGAGGTTGCCGAAAACGACAAAAATCCTGTCTTCATTCTTGCCCGAAGCCTGAAGCACCCTGGTAAAACCCGGAGTGCTCCTGATATCATTCTCACTGCCGGTTTGCATTATCGCTCTCTTAATCACAGGTTCAGATGAAGAGCATAATATCAATCCCTGTACACCCGATACCCATACAGTATCCTTCTGATCACCGAATGCATATGGCATGACGAACAGCGTGTTTCTGTGAAAAGGCTTATCAATTATTGACTGGATACCCGATGCCCTGAGCATCTCCCTGATCTGCCTGGCCTTTACATCGGAAGGTATGGCCATTGAAAGAAGAGGCTGAAGCTTTCCGCCGGCTGAAGTATGAAATGAGATTATTGCCCTATTACCGCTTAATAGTTTTTTATAGCCCGGTTTGTTGATCTGGCCGGCAAGAAATTTAATTTTCGCATCGAATTTCTTGAATTCCTCCACTTTGGCTGCCTCGCCGAAGATGCCTTTGCCGGTCGACAGCGAATTTATGAAGCTTTGAAGGTCAACTGTCTCAACTACTATGGCTGCATCGGCTGAGATTGCCTTCCAGGGGTCGGTAAGCAGGGTCGTCCTCCCCTGCTGCAGAAAATACCCGAGTATTGCAAGGAAGGCAACCAGGACAATAATAACCAATACAATGATTTTTCTTCCCACTTCAGGAATATTTTAGTAGAGTATCATCAAACAACCCCCTTTCCCGTTTCCCCCAAGGGGGAAAGCTTTACCTTCAACTCCTTCCCCCTTGGGGGAAGGCCGGGATGGAGGTAAAATATTTACATAAGAAATGTTTTATTAAAGTTTACCTGATCTCAGGCAATAAAATTAATAGATTATCGGTCACTTCTGACCAGCGCGGGTCAGTTTTTGGCACGTAATTTGTTTTTATCTGATTACACAGGCAATCTCAATCATATACTTGATTATTCAAGTCAGCCAGGTCCCAAAAACCTGGCTTTTTTTATATACTCAGAAGGGCTTGTATCCAATGATTTCCCGTACTTCCCTGATTGTTTTTGAAGCGCTTGCCCTTGCCTTCTCCGCTCCCTCCGCAGCGACTTTTGCAAGATACCTGTTATCGGCAAGCAGCATGTTGATCCTCTCACGGATAGGTTCAGTTACCTTAATAATATCCTCTGCCAGCTGTTTTTTCATGTCGCCGTAGCGTATCTCGCATGAGGCATGCTTATCTGTGAAATATTTAACAGTAGAATGGTCGGAGACCACGTTCATGATGGCAAAGAGGTTTTTTACCGGTTCGGAAGGTTTTTCGCCGGGGGTCTGCGGACCGGCATCGGTTACAGCCCTCATCACTTTTTTCCTTATCTCCTGTGGAGTATCGGCGAGGAATATGCCGTTCCCTTCGCTTTTCCCCATCTTGCCGGTGCCGTCAAGTCCGGGTATTTTCAGCAGTTTTTTTCCGAAATTATACGCATCGGGTTCAGGGAAATATTCGACACCGTACATTGTATTGAACCGCCGCGCAAAACGGCGTGTCATCTCGAGGTGCTGTTCCTGGTCCTTGCCGACAGGTACCTTGTTTGCCCTGTGAATGATAATATCGGCAGCCATCAGGACGGGGTACGTGAGAAGTCCGGCATTTATGTTATCCGGCTGCTGTCTTACTTTTTCCTTGAAGGAGCTTGTTCTCTGGAGCTCTCCCACATAGGCGTTCATGTTAAGGAGAAGGTATAGTTCAGTAACTTCCGGGACATCGCTCTGGACAAATACTGTGGCAATTTCGGGGTCGATGCCGCAGGCCAGGTATTCGGCGAGCACCTGTTTGATGTTGCCGTGCAGGTCGTCGGGTTTCGGGTGTGTTGTAAGGGCGTGGTAATCGGCTATAAAGAAAAAGCAATTATTCTCCCTCTGCATTTTGAGGAAGTTGATCATTGCGCCGAAGTAATTACCGAGGTGCAGGTTGCCTGTTGACCGTATGCCGCTTACTACCGTTTCCATGTACCGGATATTGAAAATTCATGCAAATGTAATGGAAATATTTTAAACCGGAGACCGGAGTCTGGCGACAGGAGGTTGAAGAGAGTTGAAGGGGGTTGAAGAGAGTTGAAGGGGGTTGAAGGGAGTTGAAGAGGGTTGAAGGGAGTTGAAGAGGTGGGATCAGGGAAGGAGCGGTATATTTTACTCAAAAAACTTAAAAAAACCTTAAAAATATTCGTAAATTAGAAATTCTGGCCCCGGGTCTTTTTAGATTTGTTTTAAGCAATACCGTTCATACGGAGATTTATAAGTCTAGCTAACCTGTTTCGCGATGAAAAATATATCGTTTATGATTATCCTGTCGTTTATGCTGCTGTATTGTTTCGGGCAGGATGTCATAAACACGAAGGACAACAGGCAACTGACCGTAAAGGTTGCCGAGAAAACCGGAAGTGAGGTTAAATACTACATGAACGATTATTCCGGAGGTCCACTTCTGACAATGAATCTCAGGAGAGTCTCATCCATTAAGTATGCCAATGGCACTGTTGATTACGCGGGCAATCAGAATCCACGGAGAAACAGGCCATTCGGGATAAGCGCAGGGGTGGCGTACGACATAATTGACAAGGATGGTTATTTCCTGGCAACGGCCGATTATTTTGTCATTCCGCAGCTGGATCTTGAGATGAACATCGGGGTGGATGGGAATATAGGATTTCTCCTTTCGGCAGGCGGTATAGCGCATCTTAATTCCGATAATTCGGAGCATTGCCTGACTCCTTTTGCAGGTTTGCTTGCCGGGTACTGCTATTTATGATTCATGATTCAGATGCCTGTGGGAGTAAGTTACATCTCGAAGGGCGGTTTCAGCGCCTCGCTGAGTGTAAGCCCAACTCTGGTCCGCAGAGAGATAGTTATGGCGCCTGCGGAACTGAGGGTTGGGTGGCGGTTTAAGTAGGCGGAAGGAAGAAGGAGGTCGGAACGAAGTGGAGATTCCGCGAAGCGGAAGCGAGAGGGCGGGAAATTTAAACTAGCGAATGTTAAAAAACAGCTAAATTTAAAAAAAGTGATGCTGCAATTAACCGACATCCCAACCGAACAGACCACAGCAGCTACTGATGCGCTTTTGGCAATTCTGGCATTTATAATCACGGTAAAGATTTATCAATCCGGGAAAGGTGTTGATTTAAAAAAGACCAGGATCTGGATATGGGTCTTCGGTTTACTCACATTTGCTTCGGCAATTGGTGCATTTGCTCATGGATTTCAGATGAGCAAGCTTACAAACTTTGTACTCTGGCAGCCTTTAAATCTTTCACTTGGATTCGCCGTCGGACTTTTTGCCGCTGGTGTAGTCTACGATTTCAAAAATTTTACACTGCCTAAAACTTTTATCCCTGTCATGTTAGTTTGTGTTATCATCTCTTTTACCATAATTATTATATTTCCGGATGCATTTGCCGTTTTTGTCATATGCGAAGCAATTTTGATGCTTTTTGCATTAGTCGCTTACACTATTCTTGCTTCGCGAAAAACGATTAAAGGTGCAGGATTAATGGCCGCGGGCATCCTTGTTACAGTTATTGCAGCAGTCATTCAGGCAATTAAAGGCATTAAAGTAACATTTATCCGGGAGTTCGATCACAATGGCATTTTTCATATAGTGCAAATGATCGGGCTTATCATTCTTTTAAAAGGATTGCAATCTGAATTCAGATCGAGGGCAAATCAGTTCAAGGCTCGAACCCGGGGTTGATAAATTTAAGATAAAACAAACCCCGGAGGGGTTGAAGTTGGAAATTTAAGATTTTTTTTATAATTTTATTCTCGTGCTAAAAGGTTAAACCATGTCAACACATACTCAGATCTTGTATCATTTGGTCTTTGGAAGTAAAGGCCATATCCCATTTCTTACATCTAAAAATAATGAACTCCTTTTTGCATATATTTCCCGCATTCTTAAAAATAAATTTTGTAATTCATATATAGTAGGAGGATCTGTTAATCATATCCATATAATTACACATATCCACCCTACTGAAAGCCTGGCCTATCTAATAAAAGATATAAAAGAGTCCACTCATTATATGATGAATCAAGAGAGGTATTTATTTAATGATTTCTCTGAATGGCAAATTGGATACAGCGGATTCACGTACCATATTTCCAGCAAACAATCATTAATTAATTATGTAAAAAATCAGGATAAGCATCATAAAACGATTACTTATAAAGATGAGATAATAAAGCTGCTCAAAGAAAATGATGTGGTCTTTTCTGAGAAGTACATCATGAAGTAGAATATTCTATAAATATCCTACTAAATAACACAAAAATCCAATTTTTTTATAATTTTTCATAAATTATCAGGTCTCCCATTACCTCATATAATCTTCAAAAGAGAAATATTTTAAAAAAAACTTAAAAAAAATCGCATTTTTCTTTTTTTTGGCCCCCGCTGTTTTTAATATTGTTGAAGTAACGTAATCAATCTCTGCAAAATTTAACTTTTAGAGAAGGAATTATCATATGATAATAACGTATGTCACCGAATCATCTTTAGATTTTTCTAATGTGCTACACTATAAATTTTCAAAGTGGAATAATCATTATGTTAAACTGTTTAAAAAATTACCAACATGAAAAAACAATTTCTTTTTGTGGCGTGCATTTTTGCACTGGTATCCTCGTGCTCAAAGGATCAGAATCCGGTTATAAAGAGCCCCGTAATTAAAAAAGAGCTTACTCCAGATGAGAAAGTTCTAAAGGAAAAGCTTGCATTAACGGCGCAGGTGGTAAGGGATGTCATTATTTCTTCCCCGGAAGTAATTAAGGAGGTAGACGGATTTATTAATCAAAAAATGCACAAAGATGATTTTGTGTACTTTAAGGAACTGTTTAGTCCAGAAAATTCTGTTTACAAGGGGATGAATGTTACGGAGACAAAATTTGCAAGAGTTTTTGATGATTTATTATCATCAAAATCAGACTACAAAGAAGCAGGGAATTTGAAAGAATTTCTTGTTTCTTATAATGTTGCGGTTTATTGCCCTTATCCTGCTGAAGATTATCCTGCGGGTACTGGAGCTTTAGCGTTAACTTCCGATCCTGTCGATAATGAACAGGAAAATCTTGGTTATGCGGTGGCTGATGATGGAACTTATTCAAATGTGACTGTTGATGAGGAGTATACAGAAACGGAGCCTGTCTGGATCGTCATTATTGAAGAAGATGAGATAGGAAGTATTATTCCAACAGAAACTTCAAGTGCAACAATTCATCAGATGAGAGTTGGATGGGTAAAATGCACCCAACAATACGATGGTCTCTTTGGAGGAGCATCAGAATTTAAATTTTGCCTTTTAGGCGGGGACATTACAATGACAGGAGCAACATCATTCTATGGATTACAAACATGCAGACTACCAAGAAGTGATATTAGGCACGGACATTGGGTTAACTTTCAATATGAACTTGATGATGACTGGTATGTATCAATCGATGGATCCACGGATGAAGGAAGCCGACAATTTGGATTGATAGAGTTTGACAAAAATAAGACAGAATATTCTCTCAGCTTTGAACCAAAAGTCAAAATCGGAACCGTTGAGGTTTCTGCAGGGAAAATATCTTTAACTCTTCAATCCAATGAGGGATGGATTAAACTTGACAATTATTTAAGCAGGGATAACTTTATCAAGTTTAATAAAACTGATATGGGTCAGGGGCTCCAGGATGGATACAGGATTTATACTGCGGGAAATGTATATTGGACATTACCTATAATTGAATATTAATTTTATACGGCTGTTTTAAGGCTTTACCTTAAAACAGCCTTTCTATTTAACCAAGATGAAAAAATATCTGCTTTTAATTATTGTGCTTATTCCATTTAGTATTAAGTGTTTAAGCCAGGACCAAGACAGAAAAGTGACATTAAAGACTATGATGGGTTATGAATTTTTAAGTGATGGAGATTATGGAGGATTCTATTATTGTAATTCCATAGAATATCCTTTAAAAGAACATATTTATATATCTGGAACAATTGGCAGTCTGGTTTCTTCAAATAATGGTAATAAAAATATTTTGCTCGGACACAATATTTCCTTTCTACAAGCAGATCTCAGCCTGATTATTAATCCGGTTAATCTGACAAAATTTTACCTGAATTTCGGACTGGGAGGTTCGTTTCGCCATCGTTCTGAAACTGAAATTGTCGGTTTATCGATAGTAAATGGAGTTACTACTCCAAAGTATTCAACAGAGGATTCTTTTGATATTGGATACCTTGGGCAAATTGTGTTTGGCTTTAAAGCTACTAATCGAACTAGCCTTGAATTAGAAATGGGAATGCACTCTTATAATAAAGGAACAAGTACATTTTCAACCGGTTTGGGTGTCAAAATAAAAATATGATTTATGAAAAAAGCCTGTCTTGGTTTGATTTGTATTTTGATCTTTTCTGCACAATCAGAAGGGCAAACAGATACAATTTCCAGATCTCATCTATATGCTGGTATCGGATATTTTGCAGACATTATTCAGTTTATTGATCCCGGATATAATGCCCCGGATTTTGTTAAAGTCAACCCAAAAGTTGAAGGAAAGATCTATAACGGTAAGAACATCTGGTTTCAATACGGATATAATTTAAAAACCGGGTTTACTGCCTCATTGTATTGTTCGATGGCTAGCACCAGATACCACATGAATGATCCGGCTGCATTATTCTGGGATGCTTACAGGACTGATACATATTTCATGATTGATCTTAAACTATCAAAAGAATTGCACAAAAGAAATAACTATTTTTCATTGGGCACTGGTATCCTATTCAGAACTTATAATTCACAGGATATTGATTATTCTATTAATCCGGTTTATAATACAAATAACGAGCTAATCGGGGTCGAGTTAGGATTGCCTTGCCCGGTTAACACGAAAATGAATGATTTAGGAATTGTTTTTGATCTGAATTATTATCACAAGTTCAAAAACAAGTTTCTGGTTGGGCTATCGTGTTCCAGCAATCTGATTTTTGACATAGGATTTGAGACTGTGTCAATTTCGCCATTTATTGGCTATGTCTTTTAGAATTTCAAAATATTCAAAATCAAATGTGAGAAAATGTTATTACCCGCAGTTTTAGAGTATTGAAAACTTAAACAATTCAGGGGCTGCATTCCTCGTGCTAATCAGGGTGAAATTCAGGTTCACACAACCCCTGTAAACCCCGGGCTTACTTGCCGGCCTTAGCCACTGATAAGGACAGAGCCCGGGGTTATTTCTCTTAAGGAATGGTTTGGGGCTAAAGTCCCGGCAAATCAGGTTGGGCTGCCAACCCGGGGCTAAAGCCCGGGGTTATTGACAGCGAGGAACGGAATAAGTTAATAGAGAGATCTCAGTCACCCCGGGCTGCTTTGTGTACCGAATCCGCCGGCTGGCGGAGAAGGTACAAAGCCTGGTGTTAGTGATATTATTCTACTCTGACCAATTTTTGAACGTTGTAATTGCTTTTGTTTATTTGCCAGTTTTCGTCAACAGGCCAGGTTTGAATCAAGGTATCATTCTTTATCTCCAATAATAATCTTTGCGAAGTCCCAACCATTTTTTGATCAACAAAATATATATAACTTTCATCATAATGAATACCATCAAGCTTATATGTTCCACCGCCATAATTGTTTATAAAAGTCGAGTCCTTTTTACTTTCATACCGTCCTACAAACAGGAAATGACTCTTTGACCAACTTTTTATTTCATTACCAACATACTCAGTACCTAATTTCCACTGTAGTGTATCACCTGTTATTCTTTGCCAACTGACAACTTGCCAGGGACCTTCAATTGGTGATTTTACTTCATGTTGTGTGCAGCTTCCGATTATTAAAGAAAAAATCAGACTTAAAAAGATAATTTTTTTCATAAGTACAGGCTTTAATTATTGTTTGATAATGGATTAATGATATGTTCAATAAAATTACAACAGAATGAAACCAAAGTCAACTTTATTTGAGCAAGCAGATTAGCCGGAATTAAATTGCCTATAACCCTGGATGTGATACCCTCCCTCTGATTATATTATTTTCCTATAATAAAGTTCTTTTCCTGAGCATACCTGGTAAAAAATTCATAGACCTGATTTTTTTGCTCTTTCTCCATGTAATAAATCAAAAGCTTCACAGCTTTCTTGTCTTTCCGGTATATTTTAATCCCATCTTTTGCCAGAATAATTCTTTCAATTTCAGTTTCCGGGATTGTAATCGTTCTGATCCAGTTCTCCCACCTTATCTTTAAACACCCCTCTCCAATCTCGATTTGTGATTTGGTATTACCCATCAGAGGAGTAAAAAACAAAACCCCCATAATGAAGAATATTATCGCTTCGGTCCAATGTTTCACTCCCATTGAGTTTCTTTCTACTATCAAAAAAGAGACGGATAGAATAATCCAAAAACCGCCAATTACTTTTCTGCTTATTGACCGGCCCCTATGTTCTATAATCAGATTTTCCATAACTATATAATTTTAATTTAACAAATGTTCGCCAAACCCGAGGTTAGTGACTTCCTGGTAATCTCATTCCTGCTAACACCGATCATAGTTCCCCGAATGCATAAAGGGTTTTGGCTGTGCGTAAATAGAGTTTATTGTCAACTATTGCCGGTGTGGCTGAAATAATATCTCCCATATTGTTCTTTGCAATGATTTTCAGGCTTTCTCCTGCCCCGACAACTGTAACAATTCCATTCCTGGCGGCAATATAGATCCTGCCGTTGGCTGCAACAGGAGAGGCAAAAAAAGCTCCGGTTGTGCCTAACTTTTCCCGGAAAAGCAATTTGCCGCTTTCTGAATCAAAACAGGATATGATGCCTCCATCCCTGATCATGTATATATGGTTGTTATAATAAAGTGGCGAGGATACATGTGAAACCAACTCCGGGTTACCCCATAAAATGCTGTTTAAACTCAGATCACCCTGCCCTCCAAGCCTGATAGCCTTGATCCCCTGCTTCTCATAAAAGGATGCAAATGACAGATTCATATTATTCCATTCAAGGCTGTCAATAAGGTTGTCTTTATTACTATCCCACATTCCGAAAACTTGGGCCAGGGTTCTTTTTTGGGAGTCATCTGACATTTCGGGATTAACAAGAATTTGATAATCCTTTACCTCTGTTTTATCTACCTTTAAATCTTTGTTCACATCATATTTCTTAATAATTTCTGTAAAATCAGGAAATTGTGCGCGCATATCAAGATTCCCGCGAGTACTGTAAGTGGTTGTATACATGGTCTCCTTCCCAAGAACCGGCGTGCATATTGCGTCTGTGACTCCAATAGCAAAATTCCATAAACGGTCACCCGTTTTTAAATCGTATCCTGATACACCCTCGCTTGCATAGACAATTACCTGGTTCTTATAAATGACAGGTGTAGAATAGCTGTCTCCGCTATAATTATCTTTTTTTGGTAAAGAATATTTCCAGACAATGCTTCCATCATGTTTATTGATTGCCAGAAGTCGCGGATCATTCTGATGCCCGAAGCAATTAAGTATCACCAGATCGCCTGTGACAACTGGTGAAGTTCCCATTCCGTGATTTGATTTTGGCATGGGGACTGGTAATTCCCACTTCAATTCTCCTTTATAATCATAGCAAAGCAATCCATACGAGCTGAAGTAGAAGTACACTCTCTCGCCATCTGTTGCAGGAGTGGCCGTTGACGGATTGCTGACAGGATTGACCTTTTCAAAATTATCCACGGTAATTTTCTTTTCCCATCTGATAGCTCCTTTTTTCCTGTCAATGCAAAACATTTTCAACAGTTTCCCTTCTCCGTCAAATCCTGTAATAAAAATATTATCCCCCCAGATGCAGGGTGAAGAGTGACCTTCAGGAAGAGCTATTTTCCAGATTACATTTTGTTCCGGACTAAAATTTACAGGCGGATTCTGTTTCGGAGAAGCAATTCCTGAACAATTCACGCCTCTGAAATTGGGCCAGATATTGGAACCGGAGCTCTGTGAGAAACTTGTACTTTCTATCAGGATACCTGATATTATTATCAAACTGCCAAGTAAAAATTTAGACTTCATGATCAGGGCATTTTATTATTGATTATAATAATTCAATGTACTCTTAAACAAAGTTACGAGACAACAGTAATACAAGTCAAGTTTATTTTAAACAAAACCCCACCGTCCAGAATATTACTTAAGAGAACACCCCGAACAACTTATTTACATTTTCAAGTATCCTTCAGATTCGATTTCTTCTGTTGCAGTTCCTCAGTCAATTCTTTTTGTTGAAGATAGATTTTAGCATCAGCCGGCGTTCCCAAAAGTATTGCCAGCCATCTTGTTTTTTCCTTCCGCTCCAGGATGATTTTAATGGTCATAGTTAAGGGAGCTGACAGGACCATGCCCACCATCCCCAGTGTAAATCCCCAGAACAGAAGAGACAGGAATACAACCAGTGTTGACAGGCCTAAACCTTTTCCCATGATCCTGGGTTCAACAAAGTTTCCAAGAACATTGTGGATAAGCATAGTCGCGACCAGAGTCCAGAGTGCACCACCTAATCCGAGTTGTATCAAGGCAAAGAGAACTGTCGGAATAGTAGCGATGATTGATCCTATATTCGGAATATAATTCATCAGAGCTGCAATCAATGCCCACAGGAGAGGATAATCAACCCCAATGATCAATAATGCCAGATAGACAAGAATTCCTACTGATAAGCATAACAGGGTTTTTATCCCAAGGTAGTGACGGATATTCTGTAAAATGGTGGAAAAATAAGAAATGGATTTATCCGATTCAATCTGAATTGCTTTAGCTTTAACAGAAAAGCTTCCGAATTCCAGAAGAATAAATAAAATGATAAGGAAGATCAGGAAAGTAGTCCCCACCATATTGAACACAGTATTCAAAGCGCCTGCAGTAAATTCCAGGATCTTTGCCGGCTGGACAAGAGTAAAAAACTGATCTTTGGGGATCTTTAACCCTTCCTCATTTAAATACTGAATAAATGAGTTGCTGATCGTTGTAAGGGTAGCTTCATATTGTGAAAGATTTCCTGAAAAGGATGATACTGTTCCTCCGATAAGGTAAGTGAATCCGGAAAAAAGTACTACCAATCCAAATATCACGATGATAAGTGCAACCCATCTGTGGATTCCCTTTTTTTCAAGCCATGTAATGGGTTGCGCACAAATGATACTTATGAAAAGTGCGAGTAAAAAGGGAGTGATGATGGATTTTGCATAAACCACTCCTGCAAAAATGATTATTAATGCAGCGATTTTTACCAGGGGCGAACCTTCCATTGATCCGAGAATCTTGTTGTTCATTTAAATATGGTTTTATGTAATTTGTACAAATGCACAAGCTTGTCAGGGCAGGACATAATTTTTTACTTAAAATTAGTAAATTTTCTCCTGTCAGTTTCTCCAAACTCAAATATTAATAATCCATTCATCCGGGGACCCTTATTGAGGATTTGGCGAATGGAATTGGCGCTGTAGGTTTTCTGTGGCCCCAATATTAATAAAGTAAGGAAATATGCAGGAAGCTTCCGCGAAAAGCATCATCGGGAAAAGTTCCGGGACGATGAGTCGTTAAAATAATAATGGAAATGACAACAAAAGAAATTACAAATGCTTCTGAACTTGTGCCCAGTAATAGTATGTTCTGATGCCTGAACCATTCCAGTTCCTTGCAATTCGTTCAAAATCGTTCGGGCCTGCTTTCGAAGCATAGTACAAAAATATCCTTTCGGAGACCTTGTAGTTATAAATATCCTTCATTTTGTATTTGCTGCCAGTCCGCTTGTTATAATCCTTAAGCCTGATAGGGCGTATCTGAAATACCCCGACAGCCTGTTCAACCGGGTTATATGCAAGGGTATCCCATCTGGTTTCGACCATTCCTATCGCATTAATCAGCTTCTTATAAGGTTCAATGGGAGCCGGCTTTCCAATCGTCAGCAATTCGGAGCTGGGGGCCAATACCCTGAATGACGACAGCAGCAGTATCGCGACAATGGTTAACTTTTTTAATGTCTTCATGTTTAAGTTAACAACCAAATTGCAGATTTGTTTAACATTGTAATCATTCCGGAGACTTGATTGAGAACTGATTCTCAGATCGTGCTACGGGTAATCGTTGTCTAAAAAGTCTGGCTGATTTGCCGTTTAATCATTACCGGGACAAATCATTCAGCCTGTAAAAAGGATGCGATTATACCAAAGATATTAGACAATAAGGATACAAGTCAAGTTTAGTTATAAACAAGAAATCAGCTATCCGGAGCATTGCCCCATTGGGTGGGCCTTCACCATTCCCGTGCTTCAGCCACGAGTCTGGTTAAAACCTGAAGTATAATCCTGTTTCTCCGGGAAACCCGATATTATTAAAGTTCTCAAGACCAGCAAACCCTCCCTCAGATAAAAGCTTATACGGTTAAAAGGGCTTGTTAAACAGCCCCTCAGTTAACCGGTTCCGGGACAGTCCGTTCATCCAAAGAGTTGAAGTGACGCGTTAGTGTATATGTCGTTTTTTTGGTAATTTTATACTTTAATCCCGTATTATGAAGAGGACCATTCTATTATCAGTCATTATTTCCATCCTATTGACTTCCTGTGGCTCCCACGAGGTGGAAAGATCTCACCTGCTCGAATACAGGATTAATGGTGTATACACCTCCTTCGGAGGACTTGCTGTTAAATATTCCGCTTATAAAAATGATGTAATAAAACGCAACATCTGGAATATCTACGAGACCGGAAGCGATGCCATATCATTATGGGTTTCCGATAGTACCTTCACAAAAAATTCATACACATACCCGACTTTCTCAGTCGAGTACAAAACCGGCGGATCCAAAACCTACCATGCAACCGAAGGGGAAATCCGCCTGCTGGGACTGGAAATGTGGGATATAATCGGCGATTTTCACTGTAAGCTTAAAAACGTCGCTAATCCTGATGACTCTTTAATGATAACTGATGGCTATTTCAGGATCTTTCTTGAATATCGCGACTCTCTTCTCGCTAAATAACTGAAACAGGATTTACCTTTTGCTGTAAATTAATATACCAGGGATATGAAAAAGAATTCAGTTCTCACCGTTATCTGCACGACAATCTTTCTGATCGGCATCATAGCCATTCTGTTCAGTAACCGTAACCCGGAATCCATGGCGCCTGCATGGATACTCCTGGCGGTCTCTCTTGTATATCTTCTCTCCGGCTGGTATCTCTTCAGGGGTTACCATCCGGAAGGACACCCGCTTCTGCTGTTCTTCACAGGATATCTGTATGCGAGCGTCTTCATTGCTTTTACCTTCAGATCGGCAGGTTGGCCCCTGGCAGGAACTTTTCTGTATATTGCACCGCTATGGGCTGTAGCCCAGCTTGTGATAACCGTGATGATCAGGAAAAAATTATCGAAAGAGGGACTCATCCAATTTCTCACCGAAGGTGGAATAATGCTTATTCTCACTATCGTACATCTGTTTAAAAACTGATCATTCAGGCCTGCCGGAACCGGTGTCTTAAAAAAACCGGGAGGCAATCAGCAACCTCCCGGGGTAATGGTCTCTGGTCAGAACGACCGGTTAACTTGAAATCATGAGACCTTTTGCACGAGGCGCAGCGAAGTATCGCTTCCGTAATTTCAATCGGTAAAATCCCGTATTATCACATACGACCTGATTGTATAGCTGAACCTGATTGGCTGTCCCTCCCTGCGAAGCTCGCCAATAAACCTTTTTACGCTCCGTTCACTTATATCCAGCTTTTTAGCAGCATCGGAAGGAGAACCTGTGCTCTTCATGGCGGCCATCCTTAATAGGCGCGCCTTAACCATCTTTTTCTTAAATCTGGTCATACTCAAACACTATTGCGGATCATTGACTACCTTAAAATTAAACAAATCTTTAATTATTTCCAAATAATTTTAGGAAAAAATCCGAATAAAATCTATGAAAAGCTTATCCTGGATTACAGAAAGCCTGATTTCCACTATTATTGATGCTTTGAAGAGAAGAATTATCCTTTTTTAAACAAGGCCAAACCACCTGGCAGGATAATAGAGTAATGCCATCAGGGTGCTTTTACAATTGTACCTCTCCTTCATAAACCTTATGGTCGGAAATATTTCACCTAAAATATAGAGGAGCTTCCTGTGAATTCCTCTTACCTCCCTGAGATTATGCTGATATTTCCATTTCTTTCCGGGAGGTGGGTTATCCTTTGGACTTTTCAGGAAGAAAACAAACCTGTTTATGGAATCAGGATGGTACCATTTGTCAATAAATTCGTTTATCCAGCCGGGGAATGAAATGCCCCAGAGGTCTCTCAGCGGCTCCAGCCGCCATGCAAGTATCTGTGACATGCCGGCCTGACTGGCGTATATAAGCAGGTCGTAGTTTAAGATCTCATCCCTATACTTTTCAATTAGTACCACAAGGTCGGCATAAAGCCTGAGCTGCGATTCATTGTTCATCTCATGAAGATAAAGATGCTTTACCAGGTAGAGGAAGAAGATCTGAGCTCCCGGCATAAAGCTCTTCTCGCCGTTCACCTCTGTTTCAATGCTGGTGTCGTACAGCATCCTTGTCAGCACATTTTTCCTGGCCCCAAAGAGTTCATGATGCAACTCCACCGCGAAACCGTTCTTTATGAGGGTCGGAAGATGTTTGCCGAAATCGGCAATTATAGGCTTTAGAAACAGTGATTTGACTGGGAGTGACTTAAACCCGTTCTCCATGAGCAGTTTCCTGGCCTTCATGCAGTCGTCCCTGCTTACCAGCACATCAACATCGGTCATCTGCCTAAGCCCTCTGTTTCCATAAACCGTCAGTTCGAGGGCAAGTCCTTTCAGCAGCACTGTTTTAATATGTTCGCGGTTGAGGATTCTGAGAACCTCTCCCATTGCCTCTTCATTTCTTGCATTCCGGCTGAGGCTGACCATCATGGCATTCCTGAGGCTTTCTGTGACTTCGCCAGGCACAAGATTCAGGAAACCGAGCTTTTCAAGGTTGTGGTAAACAAGGGCAGCCACACCATGGGCATTTGCCAGATTGAAAAAATAATTCCAGTCAGTCACCGTTTCAGCCAGGGCGTTAAGCATGACTTTCACTTCAACGCCGAAAGAGATCCGGCACAGTCCCAGAAGAAGTATCTCTTCATCCCTGATGTTAAGATCACTTTTCATTTGTCAAACCTGGCGGCTTGTTTGGAGTACATGTTGAAGTACATCCCTTTTTTCTTCATAAGCTCTTCATGAGTGCCGCTCTCAGTAACGGTCCCTTTGTCAAGTACTATGATTCTATCGGCCAGGCTTACATTTGTAAACCTGTGGCTTATCAGTATGGATGTCCTTCCCCTGACAATCTCCCGGAAACGGCTGAATATATCATATTCCGTATCGGCATCAAGGGAGCTCGACGGTTCGTCAAGTATCAGCAGCGGGGCATCCCTGAAGAGAGCTCTTGAGAGAGCCAGCTTCTGCCACTCGCCCCAGCTCAGCTCACGGCTGTCGTCGAACAGGTTGCCTATCGATGTCGAATATCCGTCAGGTAAATTATTTATAAGATCATGAACACCCGAAATGCGAGCGGCAGATTTTAGTTTTTCATCAGGATTTTCTTCATCAAGATTGCCAAGCCTTATATTCTCCCCGGCTTCAAGGTTGTAAAGCATAAAGTCCTGGAATACAACCGATAAAAGTTTCCTGTACTTATCAGGATCAATATTTCTGATGTCGGCGCCATCCAGCTTCACGGAGCCTGAATCCGGATCATAAAGCCGGCAGAGCAGTCTTGCCAGTGTGCTCTTCCCCGCTCCGTTGGGACCTACGAGAGCAATAATTTCACCCTTCAATACCCTGAAGGAAACATTTTTAATTGTCGTCTCGGAATTGCCAGGGTACTTGAATGACAGGCTTTCAACCTCTATGCTTTTATTTAGCCCCGAGGGAACTATTTCGGGCGGGATCGCCACAATATTCTCCTTCAGGTTGAGGAATTCAAAAGTGTCGCCGATGAACAGTGAGTCCTCATATAACCCACCGACTGATGCCAGGAGATCCCTGATGTATACCATGCCCTGCCTGAACGCCAGCAGGAACATCGCCATCTGGCCCAGGGTAATTTTTCCAAATATTGTCTCCCTGGCAATGAAGAGAAACGTGATTAGAACGGCCGCCGCTTTAAACAGATCGGATACCAGTTCAATGAGAGTACGTTTTTTGATAATCCGGAGCTCATCCTCTTTTGTTTTGAGGAAAGATTTATTGAAAAGCGACATGAAATATTTCCCGAGTCCAAATAGCCTGATCTCCCTTGAAGGACGATCGCCGGTGAGGAGCCAGTTGAAGTAGGCTGCCTTTCTTGCCTCAGGGGTCTGTTCCCTCTGGAAGTTGTAAAGAACATCGGCATAATAGAATCTAAGCCATACACCGGGGACATTCACGACAATAAGCAAAAGTGCCAGCATCCAGTTAAGTGATGTCAGCAATCCGGCCATCAGCAAAAGGGATATGAGTCCTCTGAAAATGGAGACCAGGTTGTTAAGAATACTGTTGGGCCGCCACGGCGCCTCCCTCGAAGCCCGGGTAAGAGTGTCAAAATATTCGGGACGCTCAAAATTGATCAGGTCAAGCTTGATGGCCTTTGAGTGAAGGAGTCCGTACATGAAGGTTTCAAGCTTCAGTGATTGTTTTTTGCGGACGAAATTGGAGAGGTCGGAGGCTGCCTCATCAAGAAACCATATTATCACAACTGCAATGACGGGCCACAGGATATTCACAATCGGCTGCCCGGGTCTTGCTGAAACGGCTGCTGTTATCCCATCAATGAGTCCCTTTAAAAGCCAGAGCAGCACCAGCGGCAGGAAGCTCCGCAGGATGGAAATAACAATATTTACAAATGTCCATCCCGGCGCTGATCTCCAGGCCATCTTAACGGATTCCCTGAAATATTTAGTTTTCTCTTTCATCTGATTTTGCAATGTAATTATTGATTTTCAATAATACTTCAGGTGCCATTTCTTTTAATTACCCCCTTCCCCGACCTCCCGCTTTGCGGGACAGGCTTTCCCCCACGGGGGCAGGGAGTCAAGTTTTCCCCCCTGGGGGAAACGGGAAAGGGGGTAAAACAAAAATCATATTAATTATTCTTAAAGAACCACCATCGTCCGAGCTATCCTCTTCCATTTGAAGAAAAGCCATACCCTGAACCTGTTATAAAAATAACAAGGTTTATTGATAAGCTGATCTCCCTGAATTGTTTTTCCGTGCTTATCCTCAATCATTATCACCCTGCCTGCGACTTGTTCCCTGCTTATAGGCTGGTCCTCCTGAAGGCAGCTGTCGCCCCTGGTGATAAAGTGTATCTCGTTTCCGTTCTTTATTATGCCTGTAAGACGGTGGAGTACTAATCCCGATTCCCTTTTCCACGCAATTATCTCGCCGGGGATTAGTGTCACGCCATCGTTGACAGGCCCGAGAAGAACGTTCGATCCGGGCCTGATAAATGGATACATGCTGTAGCCTTCAGCTTTTGCCCTGATAGTCTTCCCTTCTGCAAGCAAGGCAAAACTGATCTCCTTAAGGATAGTATATGTGTCATTCTCCTTATTCATTTTCGAGGATATGATCGATTATGGTCCTGTCGGGCTTAAAAAAGAGCCTGGCAGCGGGAACGGAGGTACACATTATTGATACCGATCCGAGCAGCTTTGCCACTATTTTCGGGTCCCAGTTGTGCTGAATGCAGTTTGCCATTATCATGCTTACCCCCGCAGCGCCGCTCACAGGGATGATCTCATTTTTCTTTCCGTGTTCAATTAAAAATATTCTGTCGAGGGGTGATTCTCCAGGCACATCGTTATTATAGACCGGAGTGTTAAACATCTTATATCCGGTGTCAATCCTCCGTATTATAAGTCTGTCGTCATGAATGACCCTGGCGCCTGAATTGTCCCAGAGTTTTGCCATGGTGCTTTTGCCCTTGCCGGAGATTCCGCTGAAAAGATACCCATGGCAGGAGTAGTTTACTCCCGAAGCATGTATCATTATATCACTGTTGATGACAGTGAGATAATAAAGCATCAGTCCATCGAGCGGGTACTCCATAGGGTCGGTGCCCGTACCGGCCCCGTCAATCCAAAGATCCCATTCCGGTGAAGAAAATGAATATTTAAGAACTGCCCTTTTTCTGAATGAAGAAAGCGGGAATACTGTCTTGATAAAAAAGTCATTCTTATGCTTGTGAACGCTCCAGAACCTGACACGCTTTTTTTCCGCGATGCCATTGATCTCTTCAACATATGGGGCGTTGAAAACCATCTTTGCACTCCGGGGCAGTAAAAACCTTCCGGCATGAACATTCACCACGACATCTGGATTATTATCCCCGCATATATTCCTGAGGAACCTTTCCGAAGGTACAAGGTCAGGGCTGCCATCAGCACTCTCAAACCTGATAATATACCCGGCAATATTTAAGCTGTAACTCCTCATTAATCACATAATCTTCATGTTTTATCAATTTACCCCCTTCCCAGCCTTCCCCCAAGGGGGAAGGAGTTTATCTTCATCTTTTCCCCCTTGGGGGAAATAAGAAAGGGGGTATTCCTGATAAATAAAAACTTTATTTATTACTCCTTTTAATCATTGATGATCAGGTAATTTTTCATTTCGGCAAGGAATGAAAAGACATCTTCCGATGCGGCTTTTTCGTCAATCTCATATTCTTTCACAAGTGATTCAATCAGGTCGTTTACGCACCGCTTTCCGTCAATATGTTCCCAGATAAAAGCGCCGGTCTCATTAAGTGTGTAAACACTGTTCATGTCGGCAATGTTATTGGCAACGGGGACAAGCACATATTCATTCCCCGTTTTCCTGGTAACTATTGAAGGAGAATGCGACAGAACGGATTGGAGGTCACTCATTGTCTTCCATATTATAATTCAAATTTAGGAAATTAATGGTTCATTCTCTTACCTTTGCAAAAACCGCAATTTATGAGCAAGAAGGGAAGGGGAAAGAAAAATGCTGACTTTTCAAGTGAGTCAGCCTCAAGCCAGGTTCAGGATATATTATCAAAAGACCCACAGCAGACATTCAACTATAAACAAATAGCAAAACGCCTCAACATAAGTGATCACTCTGAAATACAAATGATCTCTGAGGCCCTTAAAGAGCTCACAAAAAAAGGAGTTATCAAGGAGGTTTACCAGGGAAAATATAAGGCAAAGGAGAGCCGCGGCTATATTACCGGAACGGTTGACATGACGCGCATGGGATATGGGTTTATTTCGACCGATGACCTCGAAGATGATGTTTTCGTCTCAGCAATAAACCTCAGGACAGCGCTTCACGGAGACACGGTAAAAGTGTTGCTCTATGCAAAAAGAAAGGGAGCCAGGCCTGAAGGTGAAGTTGTTGAGATCATAGAACGATGGCGCACTTCTTTCGTCGGCACGGTGGAGCTCATGCCAAATTTTGCATTTCTTATTCCCGATAACAAGAACATGCCATTCGATCTATTCATACCGGCCTCGAAGCTGAACGGGGCGAAACAGGGAGAGAAGGCAGTTGCTAAAGTTATTGACTGGGATCCTAAATCGAAGAATCCCGTTGCAGAGATCATCAATGTGCTGGGACTCCCGGGAGAGAATGATACTGAGATGCATGCCATACTTGCAGAGTTTGAACTACCTTATCATTTCACTGCGGAAGTCGAGGCAGATGCTGAAAAAATCGAAGCGGTAATCACACAAAATGAAATAAAAGCCAGGCGCGATATGCGTAAAGTCCCTACATTCACTGTCGACCCGGCAGATGCAAAGGATTTTGATGATGCGCTTTCACTTAAGCAGCTTGCCAACGGCAACTGGGAAGCAGGCGTTCATATTGCCGATGTTACATATTATGTTAAACCCGGCTCACTTGTCGAAGATGAGGCAAGGCAGCGCGCCACGTCAGTTTATCTTGTCGACAGGGTAGTACCGATGCTCCCCGAAAGGCTCTCAAACCATATTTGTTCACTGAATCCGGCCGAGGATAAACTCACCTTTTCTGCAATTTTTGAACTGAATGATAAATCGGAAGTAGTTAATGAATGGTTTGGCCGGACCATTATAAATTCTGATAAGCGTTTTTCCTATAACGAAGCCCAGAAGGTGATCGATACCGGTGAGGGAGATATGAAAGACCAGGTACAGGTTCTTCACAGGCTTGCTCAACAGCTCCGGACAAAAAGATTTTCGGCAGGGGCTTTCTCCTTTGAAAAAGTTGAAGTGAAATTTGACCTTGACGAGGCAGGCAAACCTATGGGCATAAAATTCCGCGAGATGGGCACCGCCAACCAGCTCGTTGAAGAATTCATGCTCCTGGCAAACAGGCGCGTTGCAGAGTATGTGGGGAAAACACGCAAGGGCAGGACATTTGTCTATAGGGTACACGATAAACCTGATCCCGAAAAAATCGGAAACTTCAGCCACTTCATAAAGAAGTTCGGGTATAAGCTTTACGAAGATGATAAGACTCCCCTGCCAAAGGCAATGAACAGGATTCTCCACGAGGTTGTCGGCAAGAAGGAACAGAACATTATTGAGACACTTGCCCTGAGGTCGATGGCCAAGGCAGTTTATTCAACAGAAAATATAGGCCATTACGGTCTTGCATTCAAATACTATACTCAGTTCACCTCCCCCATCAGGCGTTATCCCGACATGATGGTTCACCGGCTGCTGACAATGTACCTCGACAACGTGAATCCCGAGGGCCGTGAGAAATATGATAAGCAGTGCGACCACTCCTCAAAAATGGAGAGGCTTGCTGCTGAGGCTGAAAGAGCTTCAGTAAAATACAAGCAGGTTGAGTACATGAGCGATAAAACCGGAACGCCGTTTGAAGGAGTTATCTCGGGAGTTACCGAATGGGGTATTTTTATCGAGATAATTGAAAACCAGTGTGAGGGGATGGTTGCCCTCCGCGACCTTGAAGACGATTTCTATGAGTATGATGAAGAAAACTACTGTATAAAAGGTCGTTCTAACGGTAAGGTTTATACTCTGGGCGATAAGGTCACAATCGAGGTTGTAAAAGCTGACCTTCAGAAAAAGCAGCTGGATTATAAGCTTGTTTCTGATAAATCTGATGGGGATATTAGTAAAATTAAATCCGTTAACCGCAAAGTCCCGATAGCTATCGGGATTACGCAGAGACCGCAGAGGAGTAAGAAACAGCGAAACAGATAAATTGACCACCACAACCCCTAAAGGGTAGCCCCCCATCCCCCCTAAAGGGGGGCTTAAATCCGTAGTTCTATAAGGAGTAGTGTTTAAGCCCCCTTCAGGGGGCAGGACACCGCGAAGCGGGGGACGGGGGCTGACAAAAGCCCGGCAGACAGCCCGAGGGGGCAGTCCCGAAAGGCGGGACGAGGGTCAAAGATCATCTCCGATAATCCTTAGCAATTCCCCGACTGCTTCTTCAACCGGCACATTTTTCAGAACGGGTATCGTTCCCCTGTATATGTGAACCTTCCCTTCTCCGGCGCCAACGTAACCATAATCTGCGCCTGCCATCTCTCCAGGGCCATTCACTACACATCCCATAATAGCAATCTTCAGTCCGGTCAGATGCCCTGTTGCTTCCTTCACTTTTTTAACGGCTTCCTGCAGGTCAAATTTTGTCCTGCCGCAAGTAGGGCATGAAATATATCGGGTCCTGGTGACCCTGGCTTCAGTTGCCTGGAGTATCGAAAATGAGAGCTCCTTAAGTTTATTGCCCTGAACTTTGCCCTTATTAGAGATACAGATACCATCAGCCTGTTTTAAAATAAAATATTTCCCGAGCAGCGCTGCCGTATCAATTGAAAGCCTGACAGGATCATCTTCATTAAAGACAGGATTCAGAATTATTTTTTCATGAGACGGAAGGATGACAGGTTCTCCCGGACTGATGGTTACCATTTTTCCCTTGAACGGTTTGCCCGATTCATCAGTGATAATCCCATTTCTATCGGCAAAAACCTCCGGGCGATAAAGCCCATTCCTTGATTTAATATCCAGTTTCTCAGCAGGAGAAGACAGCCGTCCGGTCTCTCCGCAGGTGAAGCGAACGATCTCTTTTGCCACCGGGATCTCTAGTTCGGGATCTTCAGATAAAGAAACGCGTATTGTGTCGCCGATGCCTTCAGACAGCAACGCGCCTATTCCTGCTGCCGATCGTACTCTGCCGTCCTCCCCCTCGCCGGCTTCGGTAACGCCAAGATGAATGGGAAAAGCAACCCCTTCAGCCTGCATCATCTCAACCAGGAGCCTGTTCGATTCAATGACCACACCAGTGTCGGATGATTTCATCGAGAGGACCAGGTCGGTGAAATTCTCGGAAAGGAATATCCTGATAAACTCCACTGCCGACATTACCATCCCTTTCGGGGTATTCCCGTAACGGGTCATAATGCGGTCGGACAGCGATCCATGGTTAATGCCGATGCGAATAACTGTTTTGTTTTCCCTGCAGATATTGATAAGAGGAAGAAGCCTTTCATGGATCCGTTCAAGCTCTTCGCCGTATTCCTTTTCTGTAAACTCACTCTTTACGAAAAAGGCTCTTTTGTCGACATAGTTTCCGGGGTTGATCCTTACTTTTTCGACAAGGCGGGCTGCACTTTCGGCAGCTGCCGGGTTGAAGTGGATGTCGGCAATCAGCGGATTAATAAAACCTGCTTTATGAAGTTCCTTTTTAATATTTGCAAGGTTCTCTGCCTCCCTGACTCCCTGGGCTGTCAGGCGTACAAAATCGGCCCCGGCTTCAATTATTCTAATGCATTGGGCTACTGATGCAGATGTATTGAGAGTGTCGGTGTTCGTCATCGACTGCAGGCGAATTGGGTAGTTTCCTCCCAAAGGAATTGAACCTATAAAAACAGGTTCAGACCGGTATATGAGGATTCCTGTTTTCACTTTCTCCTTTTCTAACTTTTGACTTGTGACTTTTGACTTTTATCTTGATCTGCCTTTTACCTTTTGCCTTTTACCTTTTGCCTTTTACCTTTTGCCTTTTACCTTTATTCTTTGCTCCAGTCTGCTCCATCCTTTAGATCCTTTAGAATAATCCCTGCATCCTTGAGTTCATCCCTGATCTTATCTGATGTCCCCCACTCTTTTTTGTTTTTGGCATCCTGCCTGAGATTGATTATGATCTTCATCAGTTCGTCAGCAAGTTTCTCTTCATTACCTCCTGATGCCTCATCCTTAAGCCCGAGGATATCATATACAAAAGTGTTAAAGAGCTTCGTCAGTGATTCAAGGTCGGCAGCGGTAAGCTTCTCAGAACCGTCATTTGCCGAATTGATATATTTTACGCCTTCAAAAAGATGAGACAGAAGGATGGGGCTGTTCAGGTCATCATCCATGGCTTCATGGCAATTTTTCCAGAGAGTCTGGATATCAACCGTCGACGTCAACGAAGGTTTTAATTTCTTCAGCGTCTCAATGGCTTTCAGGAGTTTCTGCAGACCCTTCTCTGCTGCCTGGAGAGCTTCGTTTGAAAAATCGATTGTGCTTCGGTAATGAGCCTGTAGGAGGAAGAACCTGATTGTCATCGGGGAGTAGGCTTGCTGAAGCATCGGGTGGTCTCCGGCAAAGAGCTGGTCGAGAGTTATGAAGTTACCCAGCGACCGGGCCATCTTCTGCCCGTCGATGGTGATCATGTTATTATGCATCCAGTATCTCACCGGCTCTTTGCCTTTTGCAGCCGTCGACTGTGCGATTTCACACTCATGATGCGGAAACAGAAGGTCCATTCCTCCACCGTGTATGTCGAAAACATCTCCAAGATATTTTGTGCTCATGGCAGAGCATTCAACGTGCCATCCCGGGAATCCCACGCTCCATGGAGAGGGCCATCTCATTAGATGCCCGGGTGTTGCTTTCTTCCAGAGTGCAAAGTCGAACGGGTTCTTTTTTTCATCCTGACCGTCAAGCGTGCGGGTGTTTGCCTGGAGATCCTCGAGGACCCTTCCCGACAATTTTCCGTAATTATATTTTTTGCTGTATTTCAGGACATCAAAATAGACTGAACCGTTTATCTCGTAAGCATACCCCTTTTCAAGGATCTCTTTTATGAGTTCGATCTGCTCGATGATATGTCCTGAGGCACGCGGTTCTATTGAGGGGTGCAGAGTATTGAGATCCTGCATGTTTTTAAGGAAGCTGTTCAGGTATTTCTGAACCACTTCCATCGGCTCCAGATGCTCAAGCCTTGCCTTCTTTTCTATCTTGTCTTCTCCCTCATCGGCATCATTCTCAAGGTGCCCCACATCGGTAATGTTGCGCACATAGCGGACTTTATACTCAAGATATGTAAGGTAACGGAACAGCATGTCAAATGTCACCGCGGGACGCGCATGACCAAGATGAGGATGGCTGTAAACCGTCGGTCCGCAGACATACATTCCTACAAACGGCGGATGAAGCGGCTTGAAGAGTTCCTTTTTACGCGAGAGACTGTTATAGATGGTGAAGTTATTATCCATGGGTTGATGTTTATAAGACAAAAGTAACTAATAGTTTTCAGCCCCCAAACCCCCTGAAGGGGGCTTTAAGAATTAATTTCCTGAAGGATCCTTAGTCGTTTCAGCCCCCAAACCCCCTGAAGGGGGCTTTAAGAACTAATTTCCTGAGAATCTTTAGCCGTTTTAGCCCCCAAACCCCCTGAAGGGGGCTTTAAGAACTAATCTCCTTAAGAATCCTTAGTCGTTTCAGCCCCCAAACCCCCTGAAGGGGCTTTAATAATTAATTTCCTGAAGGATCCTTAGTCGTTTTAGCCCCCAAACCCCCTGAAGGGGGCTTTAAGAATTAATTTCCTGAAGGATTTTTGATTTAACAGATTCAATTTCTTCGAAGATTTCTTTATTGGTGAATCTCAATATTTTGATGCCAAGCTTTGTGATGTCATGTTCTCTTCCTTCATCATGTTCCATAATCACTTCTTGTAAATGTATTTCACCATCGACTTCTACTGCAAGCTTATGTTTATGACAATAAAAATCGACTATAAAAATATCTATAGGATGCTGGCGTTTCCATCTATCCTTAAATATTTCTTTGTTCCTAAGTTCTTCCCATAATAATTCTTCAGCTTCTGTCATGTTATTTCTAAGTGCAATCGCTCGTAAAAAAATCCCCTTTTTAGCGCCATAAAACATATGACGTTCAATCACTCTTCTTTTCATGTTTAAATTTAATATGCAGCGTAGCTATAAATATACAAAAATCTCTTCTACTTACAACTTACAAGCCCCCTTCAGGGGGTTTGGGGGCTGTTTTTTGCAGGACTAAGCCCCCCTTCTTCGCCTTCGCGTAGCCGCTTCGGCGGAGCAAGGCAGGGTGGTTGGGGGGCTACTCTTCAGGGGGTTTGGGGGGCTACTCTTCAGGGGGTTTGGGGGCTGTTTTTTGCAGGATTAAGCCCCCTTCAGGGGGTTTGGGGGCTTTAAATTTTGTATTTTAATAAATCATTTTTACATTTGCAGTCACAAATCAAATATTCCTTCCTTTCAAGGGTGTTTGGTTTTTATTAAGAAGGGCGGAGAGATTAGGCTCTGCGAAACCCTGGCAACCAATCCCGATAAATCGGGAAAAAGGTGCCAAAACCTAATCCCGGAAAAGCCGGGAGATGATAAAAATAAAACACGGAAACAATGAAGTCATTTCATCTTAACCGAAAAAACCTGACCATGCTGCACATGCCTATGGACATGCGCCGTTAAGGATCCTGGTTTGGAATAATCAATTCTTCACATAGTTGCAGGATCACCTCACTGGCAGGCTTGTATGCCTGTCCTAACCGATTAGTAATAATTATAATAAATAATAATATGAAACCAAGAAAAATACACTTCGAAACTTTACAGATACATGCAGGGCATCACCCCGACAGCGAAACTCATTCGCGGGCAGTTCCTATTTATCAGACTACATCATATACATTCCGCGACGCAAAGCACGCTGCCGACCTCTTCAGCCTTGCAGAGCCCGGAAACATTTACACCAGGATCATGAACCCGACGACGGATGTCTTCGAGAAGAGAATAGCATCACTCGAGGGCGGAGCAGCTTCTCTGGCCGTATCGTCGGGACATGCAGCTCAGTTCATTACGCTGTCGACAATATTAAGACAGGGCGAGAATTTTGTAAGCTCTCCTTTCCTCTACGGCGGATCGAATACACAGTTTACGATCGCCCTGGCCAACTTTGGCATCGAAGCAAGGCTTGCAAAAGATCTTGATCCGGCATCCTTTGAAAAGCTAATAGACAAAAAGACAAAGGCAATCTATGTCGAGACCATCGGAAACCCGGGATTCAACATCCCCGATTTCGATTCATTTGCAAAACTGGCTCATAACAATGGCATTCCGCTGATAGTCGATAACACCTTCGGAGCGGGAGGCTATCTCTGTCGCCCGATTGACTTTGGTGCCAACATCGTTGTTGAGTCGGCAACCAAATGGATAGGAGGACATGGTACAAGCATTGGCGGAGTAATAACCGATGCAGCCAGTTTTAACTGGAACAATGGCAACTTCCCTGTCTTCACTGAACCTTCGGCAGGTTACCACGGACTAGTATTCGGAGAAGTTTTCAATGAAAAGTCCCCTGCCGGGAATATACCTTTCATAGTAAAGGCCAGGGTTGAAGGACTCCGTGATCTCGGACCTGCTTTAAGCCCTTTCAACTCATTCCTGCTGATCCAGGGCCTTGAGACCCTGTCGCTCAGGATGGAAAGACATGTTCAGAATACCCTGGCACTTGCTCAATGGCTGCAGTCTCAGTCCGCCGTAGAAAAAGTCAATTACCCCGGGCTTCCTGGCAATCAAGGCTATGAGCTTGCAAAGAAATATCTCCCAAGGGGAGCAGGCGGCGTCCTTAGCTTCACCCTGAAAGCCGAAAAATCAAAGGCTGCAAGGCTGGTTGAACACTTTGAGCTTGTGAGTCACCTGGCAAATGTCGGTGATGCAAAGACGCTCATAATACAGCCTTCAGCAACAACGCATTCACAGCTCTCACAAGAAGATCAGATAGCCGCAGGCGTTGAACCCGGACTCTTCAGGGTATCGGTCGGACTCGAGCATATCGATGACATTATTTATGATTTCGAACAGGCATTTAAACAAGTAATTTAATGGAGACACTGAAATATAATCAACCTTTTAAAACAGAGACAGGCGCTGAACTGCCCGTAATTGAGATTGCTTATAATACCTGGGGAAAGCTGAACAGCCAGGGAGACAATGTTATCTGGATATGCCATGCCCTTACCGCCAATTCCGATGTGGAATCGTGGTGGCCCGGAATGGTTGGGAGCGGATTGCTTTTTGATCCGGATGAGTATTTTATCGTTTGCGCCAACGTGCTTGGAGGATGCTACGGAACCACGGGCCCGGCTGCTGTTAATAAATTAACAGGTAAGCCGTGGCTGCGCGATTTCCCTTTCATCACTATACGCGACCTGGTGAATGTACATGAGATACTTCGGAAACATCTCGCAATAAAAAAGATCCATACCATTATCGGCGCTTCTATCGGCGGATACCAGGCCCTAGAATACAGCATCATGTTTCCCGACCTGATCGAACGGCTTGTGGTGCTCGCTTCGGGAGCTAAACAGACTCCATGGGCACTCGCTTTCAGCGAATCAATGCGCCTTGCAATGGAAGCCGACCAGACTTTTACAGCAGGTGAACCGGAGGGCGGTAAGAAGGGACTGAAAGCTGCAAGATCTATAGCACTCATCAGCTACAGGACAATGAACGCTTATAACAAAACGCAAAATGAGGATGACGATGAGAAGCTTACTTCATTCAAAGCTTCATCATACCAGGCATATCAGGGTGAGAAGCTGGTAAAAAGATTCAACCCCTATTCATACTGGTGCCTCACAAACCTTTCTGATACACATAATCTCGGCAGGGGAAGAGGTGGGGTGACCAATGCCCTGAACAGCATTAAAGCTGATGTTATTTGCGTTGGAATAAAGTCGGATATGCTCTTCCCGACTGACGATCAGAAATTCATTGCAAGCCATGCAAAAAAGGCGGAGTATATTGAAATGGATTCTTTTTATGGCCACGACGGCTTTCTGATCGAGACAGAGAAAGTGACCGGGATCATCAGGTCTTTCTGGAAAAAAACTACAAAATGAACTGACAATGACAAGAGAAAAACTCAAAATAGGAATGTTCGGATACGGTTGCGTGGGGCAGGGGCTTCACGACGTGCTGAACAGCAGCAAAGGCTTCAGGGCCGATATAGTTAGGATATGCGTGAAGGACCGTACCAAAACGAGACGGATACCGATGTCAAACTTCACCTTCGACAAAAACGATATCCTTAACGACCCTTCAATTAATCTTGTGGTAGAGCTTATCGATGATGCCGATGAGGCTTTCAGCATTGTCTCAACTGCAATGAAAAGCGGGAAGAATGTTGTTACTGCCAATAAGGTTATGGTTGCGAACCATTTCCGTGAGCTTGTCGACCTCCAGGAGAAATATAAAGTCTCGCTTCTCTATGAAGCTTCCGCCGGGGCCAGTATACCTATTATCCGTAACCTTGAGGAGTATTACGACAATGAGCTTCTCTATTCGCTTCGGGGTATCCTGAACGGGACCACCAATTATGTCCTGACTCTGATGCACAACCAGGGAATAGATTATGATGTTGCCCTCAACGAGGCAAGGGAAAAAGGATTTGCAGAATCCGATCCGACACTCGATGTTGAAGGATGGGACGCAAAATACAAGCTCTGCATAATCACCGGCCATGCGTATGGACTTTTTCTTGACCCTAAGGAGGTGTTCCATTACGGTATTAACACCATTTCAAAATTCGACATCCAGTATGCCAGGGAAAAGGGATTCAAGATCAAGCTCGTTCCATTCGTCGGTAAAACGAATGAGAATACTATCACCAGCTTTGTGCTTCCCCGGTTCATTTCTAAGGACAAATACCTTTACAATGTCGATAATGAATATAACGGCGTTATAACCGAAGCCGCATTTGCCGACAAGCAGTTCTTTTCAGGCAAGGGGGCAGGCGGACACGCTACCGGCAGCGCCGTGCTCTCGGATATCTCGGCAAATTCCTACGGGTACAGATATGAATACAAGAAGTACCAGCAGGGTACGGTCTCGAATTACACACGCGACTATAAGCTTGAGGTTTACCTGAGGTACAATGACGAAAAGGATCGCGAATTATTTGGATTTGAGGAAGTGTCGGAATACTTTAGCGGAAGATTATACAAATACGCGATCGGGATCGTGAACCTTCAGAAACTTTACGAGTTACGGGAACAACTTCGCAGCCTGAATGTTTTTATTGTGAATACAGGCAGGAAGGGAATTAACTGACCCCCCAGCCCCCCTGAAGGGGAGTTAATCCGGTGTTTTTAACTTTGATTCTGTTGTGAGGGGCCATCGGTTTTTAAAATAAAAGAAACGTAGAAATGAATTCTCAATTAGAAAATATTATTAAGAATAAGATCCTGGTTCTCGATGGGGCAATGGGAACCATGATCCAGAAGCTGAATCTGCAGGAGGCTGATTACCGCGGAAAGGAATTCGCTGTTCATCCCAGGCTCCAGAAGGGGAATAATGATCTGCTCTCACTGACAAACCCCGGAGCAATTAAAAATATTCACAGGCAATTCCTGACTGCCGGAGCCGATATCATCACCTCAAATACCTTTAATGCCAACAGGATATCCATGGCCGATTATGGCATGGAAGAGCAGGTTTACAGAATGAACCTGGCGGCTGCTGTAAATGCAAGGAAAGCAATAGATGAATTTGAAAGATCTTCCGGAACCACCGGACATTTCATTGCAGGCACTTTCGGTCCTACAAACCGTACGGCCTCAATGTCATCTGACGTCAACGACCCCGGGGCCCGTTCAGTAACCTTCGACAGCCTGGTTGAGGCATACTCTGAACAGGCAAGAGGACTTATTGACGGTGGAGCTGATATTCTGCTTGTCGAGACAATATTTGACGTCCTCAACTGCAAGGCCGCACTCTTTGCCATCGATTCTGTTTTTGAGGAAAAAAATACCCGGCTTCCCGTGATGGTATCTGTTACCCTTACCGATGCCAGCGGAAGAACCCTTACAGGCCAGACGCTTGAAGCGTTTCTTATATCCGTTTCACATTTCCCGCTCTTCAGCGTGGGGCTTAACTGCGCTCTCGGAGCAGAACAGCTGAGACCTTTCGTGGAAGAGCTCTCCTCAAAAACGGACTTTTATGTCTCGGTTCATCCGAATGCCGGCCTGCCGAATCAGTTTGGAGAGTATGACCAGTCCGCAGAATTCATGGCCTCAGTGACTGAGGATTTCATGAAGGAGGGATGGGTCAACATCATAGGTGGCTGTTGCGGAACAACACCGCTTCATATCAGCATGATATCGGAGACAGCAAAAAAATATAAGACAAGGGTCAGGCCAGCGATAACAAAATATACCAGGCTCAGCGGACTTGAACCACTGACCATTACTCCGGTGACCAATTTTGTCAACATCGGCGAGCGTACAAACGTTTCGGGATCAATTAAATTTGCACGTCTCATCAAGGAAGAAAAATACGGAGAGGCCCTGACCATCGCGCGAAACCAGGTGGAGGGAGGTGCGCAGATTATTGACATCTGCATGGACGAGGCAATGCTCGACTCTGAAAAGGCGATGGTGAAGTTCGTGAACCTCATCATGGCTGAACCTGACATTGCAAAGTTGCCGCTGATGATCGACTCCTCAAAATGGAATGTCATAGAATCTGCACTGAAATGCATACAGGGGAAATCGGTTGTCAACTCAATAAGCCTCAAGGAGGGTGAAAAGGCTTTCCTCGATCGCGCCCGGCTAGTAAGAAAATATGGCGCTGCCGCGGTTGTGATGCTCTTTGACGAGAATGGGCAGGCTGATACTTTTGAGAGAAAAACAAAAGTTGCGGAGAGATCATACAAATTGCTTGTAGATAAACTAGGCTTTCCTCCTGAAGATATAATCTTCGATCCCAATGTACTTGCAGTTGCCACCGGCATTGAAGAGCATAACAATTATGCAATCAACTTCATAAAGTCAACTGAATGGATTAAGAAAAACCTGCCATATGCAAAGGTCAGCGGAGGCATAAGCAACCTCTCGTTCTCTTTCAGGGGGATCGACAGGGTGCGTGAAGCTATGCATTCCGTCTTCCTGTACCATGCTATAAATGCAGGGCTCGATATGGGGATTGTCAATCCCGGCATGCTGCAGGTCTACAGCGAAATTCCCGGCGACCTTCTTCATCTTACCGAAGATGTTATTCTGAACAGGCGGAAAGATGCGACGGAACGGCTGGTAAAATTCGCTGAGGGACTAAAAAACGAGGGAAAAAAGGAAGAAAAGAGCGACGAATGGCGCCTGATGCCCGTTGTGGAACGGATCAGGCACTCGCTGATAAGAGGACTTGATGAATTTATTGAGCAGGATGTTGAGGAGGCTCGTATATTGTTCGACCGCTCTATCGACCTCATTGAAGGTCCGCTGATGGGTGGGATGAATGAAGTGGGAGATCTTTTCGGATCAGGAAAAATGTTTCTTCCGCAGGTGGTAAAGAGCGCGCGGGTAATGAAAAAGGCAGTCACCAGGCTTGCCCCGTACATTGAGAAGGAGAGCAAGGGAGGAGAGAGGAAAAGCGCCGGCAAAATATTACTTGCAACTGTAAAAGGCGATGTTCATGACATCGGGAAAAACATTGTTGGCGTGGTCCTTTCATGCAACAATTACGAGATTATCGACCTTGGCGTAATGACCCCTTCTGAAAAGATAATTGATACTGCAATAAAGGAACAGGCTGATTTCATAGGCCTCAGCGGACTGATCACCCCATCGCTTGAAGAGATGGTCCATGTGGCTGCGGAAATGGAACGGAGAAAACTGACTGTTCCGCTGCTTATCGGTGGAGCCACCACCTCCGAAATACATGCTGCAGTTAAAATCGCTCCTGCCTATTCCGGACCTGTGATACATGTAAAGGATGCATCCAAAGCTGCCGGCGTGCTCTCTTCACTTAAGCGGAAGGATAAGGATGATTATATAATTTCCATCTCTGAGAAATACCGTAAACTAAGGGAAGATCATGCCTCACGGCGCGAGGAGAGAAATCTTGTCTCGCTTGAGGCAGCCAGAAAAAACAGGCTGGCAACTGACTGGAAAAACTTCTCAATGTATGTACCCGCGAAACCCGGGTATCATTTAATTGAGAATATTGATATCCGTACTCTGGCAGATTATATCGATTGGACGTTCTTCTTCTTTGCATGGAAGCTTTCGGGAAAATATCCTGCCATCTTCAGCGATCCCGTCAAGGGCGAAGAAGCGAGAAAGCTTTTTGATGATGCAAAGAAGTACCTGAATGAGATAATCGATAAGAAGATCGTATCAGCGAGGGGAATTGTAGGATTATATCCTGCAATATCTGACGGTGATGATGTAACGGTTTTTGAAGATGTGGAAAAGCATGAGCCGAAAGCTATACTTAGATTCCTCAGGAACCAGGAGCACAAGGAGAAAGGGATTCCCAATCTCTCCCTCTCTGATTATATTGCACCGGAATCGTCTGGATTAACCGATCACATCGGGTTGTTTGTCGTTACTGCTGACATTGATAATGATGCATATTCACAATACAAGGATGATGATTATGCGTCAATAATGATCAGGATTCTGAGCGACCGTCTTGCAGAGGCTGCTGCCGAATGGCTTCACAAAAAGATCAGGGAAGAGTATTGGGGCTATGCAAAGAATGAGAAGCTGACGCTTGACGAAATGCTGGCAGTGAAATACAAAGGCATCAGGCCCGCTCCAGGCTATCCTTCTTGTCCCGACCATACCGAAAAGAGGGTTCTGTTTGACATCCTTGATGCGGAGAAAGCCATTGGCGTCGGGCTCACTGAAAACTTTGCCATGACTCCTCCCGCAACTGTAAGCGGATATATTTTCTCGCATCCGGCTTCCTCCTACTTCAGCATAGGCAAAATAAACCGCGACCAGCTGGAGGATTACGCATCAAGAAAAAAGATGACAGTTGGTGAAGCAGCAAAATGGCTTGCTCCAAACTTATAATGAAAGAAGATGAGTGTTATTGACAAGATAAAAAACGCAAAGGGCACACTGTTCACTTTCGAACTACTCCCTCCCCTGAAGGGACACAGCATTGAAAAGGTTTATGCCACAATCGACAGGCTTGCTGAATTTGAGCCGGCATATATCAACTTTACCACACACCGTAACGAGATAACATACAAGGAGCGTCCCGATGGACTTCTTGAAAGAAGGGTTACGCGTCTGCGTCCCGGGACGATTGCCCTGGCAGCTGCCGTGAGATACAAGTATAACATCACTGTTGTCCCGCATGTGCTTTGCGGCGGGTTCACAAGAGAAGAGACGGAAAATGTGCTTATTGAGATGAATTTCCTTGGAATTGATGATGTACTGGCGCTGAGGGGCGATCCGCAAAGGGGCAGCAGGACATTTATCGCGGAAAAGGATGGGCACACGCACACCTGGCAGCTGGTAAAACAGATCATGGATATGAATAACGGGAAGTATCTCGAGGAGGAACTCGAGGAGACTTCCCCGAGCAAATTCTGCGTAGGTGTAGCCGCTTACCCTGAGAAGCACTTCGAGGCTCCCAATCTTCAAATCGACATGGAAAACCTGAAATACAAGGTCGATGCGGGCGCAAGCTATATCGTGACACAGATGTTTTTCGATAATTCTAAATTCTTCAGGTTTCGCGATGAATGCCGGAAAATGGGGATAAATGTGCCCATTATTGCAGGCATCAAACCGATAACTGCATTAAATGATATTAAGCTTCTGCCACAGATATTCCACATTGATGTCCCGAGCGATCTTGTTAATGCCATCAGGAAATGCACCACCGACAAGGAGGCACGTGAAGCAGGAATCGAATGGGCAACCATGCAGTCGAAGGAACTGACAAAAGAGGGCGTTCCCGGAATACATTATTATACCCTCGGCCGTGCCGATAATATTGCCAGGATTGTGAAAGCGGCGTTTTAGCCCCCGGCCACACGCCAACTGGCGTATGGCCTGCCCCCTGAAGGGGGCCTGATCACTATCCCTTATAGAGTTACCTGGTTGTTGGGGGGCGAATTTCCAAGTTAAACCCCCTTCAGGGGGTAATCCGCCGAATGGCGGATGGGGGCTACATCTTAAATGCTTTCTTAATCTTATCGACGTAATCGAGCTTTTCCCATGCAAAGAAAGTGACCTTTTTATGCCAGACTTTCTTCCCATTGCCGTTTACAGATTTTGGCTTGCTGCCCGGAACTTCGTAATAAACCTCGACATTCTTGTCAAAGTAATCGCGGCCGAAATGACCGTATGATGATGTTTCAAGAAATATCGGATTCTTGAGTCCAAGCCTGTTCACTATTGAATAGGGACGCATATCGAAAAGGACTTTTACCTTTTCTGATATTACTCCGTCATGGAGCAGCTTCCCTTTTGTGTCTTTAACTTTTGCAGTTCCGAAAGTATTTACATAGAGGCCTACCGGCTGGGCCACTCCGATTGCATAAGCAACCTGCACCAGCGCCCTGTCGCACACACCTGCAGCAACAAGGTTCTTTGCGATATGGCGTGCGGCATATGCTGCCGATCTGTCGACTTTTGATGAGTCCTTGCCTGAAAATGCTCCGCCTCCGTGTGCTCCGTGTCCGCCGTAAGTATCAACGATGATCTTGCGGCCGGTGAGGCCGGTATCGCCGTGAGGGCCGCCAATGACGAATTTGCCTGTCGGGTTGACCAGCAGGCGAAGGTCGCTCCTGAACATCTTCTGTATCTTTGAAGGAAGTGATTTTTTAACCCTTGGAATGAGGATCTTCTTAATGTCTTCCTTTATCTTGTTTTGCATTGCCACTTCTGCAGCCTTCTCGGAAGCGGCACTTTTATTTTTGGGAAGCACAAATTCGTCATGCTGTGTGCTCACCACAATAGTGTCGATACAAACGGGATTGTTGTTGTTGTCGTATTCTATTGTAACCTGTGACTTGGCATCTGGCCTGAGGTACTTCATCACCTTACCCTCGCGCCTGATGGCTGCAAGCTCCTGGAGAAGCCTGTGTGCAAGCTCTATGCTCAGAGGCATATAGTTGTCCATCTCGCGGCAGGCATAACCGAACATCATACCCTGGTCGCCGGCACCCTGCTCTTCGGGCTTTTCCCTCATTACTCCCTGGTTTATATCCGGAGACTGCTCGTGTATTGTCGAGACCACACCGCACGAATCGCTGTCAAAACGGTATTCGGCTTTTGTATATCCGATCTTGCGGATCACATTTCTTGCAGTTTCCTGTACATCGACCCATCCTGTTGTTCTCACTTCGCCTCCGCATACTGCAAGTCCTGTCGTTACAAATGTCTCACAGGCAACTTTTGACTCCGGGTCCCATTTAAGGAACTCATCGAGAAGTGCATCTGAAATCTGGTCGGCTACTTTATCGGGGTGACCCTCTGAAACTGATTCTGAAGTAAATAAATATCCCATGGTTTAATAATTAATTAACCAATAAACTCTAGCTCACTTTAGCTCACTTTTAAACAAAAGGGGGGAAGATTGGTTGACGGAAAAAGGAATTTTTAAGCATTTTAGCATTTTTTCCTGTGGTTGCAATCAGTACAAATCTTTCCACCTGATAATTATGGCACAAAGCAAGCAAAAAAAAATCAATAAAAAAAATTCAACCCCTGGTGAGGAGCCTGAAAACCTCTTCCAGGTTGCTCACCTCCTTCTGCATAGAAAGGACGGTAAGATTGTTACTCACTGCGAATGAGAATATGACAGGACGTATATCTGCTTCACCTTCAGCCTCGATAACCCAGCGATCCTTTCCCCTCAGCTGAACCCTGATGACATTGGGGATGCCAAGCAGTGCATGTTCAGTGACTCCCTTGTCAAATTCAACATTTATGACCTGGTACGGACGGCTTATTTTTGAATAGATGTTGCTCTTCTCCTCGTCTGCCACAATCTTTCCTTTATCAATCAGGATAATCCTGCTGCATATGGCTTCGACCTCCTGCATGATATGCGTTGAAAGAAGGATTGTCTTTTCCTTCCCAGTATCGCGGATCAGGTTACGGATATCGACAATCTGGTTCGGGTCAAGGCCGCTTGTAGCCTCATCAAGGAGGAGAACGCCGGGGTCATGGATAAGGGCCTGTGCAAGGCCGACCCTCTGCCTGAATCCTTTTGAGAGAGCGCCTATCTTCTTATTCTGCTCCGGGACAAGACCGGTTGTTTCAATGATATTATCTATCCTTCTTTTTGTCTCTTTTCCCAGCTTATAAACAGAGGCTACGAAACCCAGGTATTCCCTCACATACATTTCAGGATAGAGGGGATTGTTCTCAGGGAGATATCCTATATTTTTTCGTATTTCGATATTATCGGCCGAGGTTTCGGTTCCGTTAACATGTACCTTCCCGGAAGATGCCGGGATAAACCCGGTTATGATCTTCATCATTGTCGATTTGCCTGCCCCGTTGGGACCAAGGAAAGCAACTATCTCGCCAGTCTTCACCTCAAATGAAACATCATCGAGAGCTTTCTGTTCCCCATATAGCTTTGTAACTCCCGTGACAAGGATGGACATAAATCTTTTATTAATCTCCCTGGAAGATAATGTAATGATTATGCTCCCCAGCCACCCATGAACTGTGCAGTGCTTGCAAATGATGAGAGCGGATTGACACAGCAGACAGGTATCTTAGAGCTGTTAGCTATGATATATTGCTCCGATGCTCCGATCATATAATCGGCAAATGTAATATTCTTTGTTGTCACAATTAATACCAGGTCAGCATTTATCTTCTGTGCAAACTCGAGGGTCTGTTCAGCAAAGTCACCTTTTGGCACCTCATGTATCTCATACTCGATATTGTTCTGTATGAAATACCTGATCGCATAATTGAGGTTGAGCTTCGTCTTCTTGATCAGATTATTGTCTGTCGATACCGCAACAAGCATATGTATCTTCGATTCAAAATACTTGCCCATGTAGATCGCCATCCTGATCTTCTCCTTGTTCTCCTTCTTGAAATCGACAGGGAAAACGATATTGTGATACCGCTCCTGATCATTTGGCGGATCCTGCACAACAATGAAAGGAACTTTCGACCCGACAATCACCTTTAGCGCCCAGCTGCCAGTGAGTCTCTGCATGCCCTTCATCCCGTGGGTGCCCATAACAACAAGGCTCACTTCCTTTTCTCTTTCCTTTTCCTTGTCATTCACAAAATGAGATATCGCACTGAAAATGGTTCCCTTTGAAATATGAACTGAAATGGGCATATTGAACCTGGCGCCGCTCTCATTCGCAATCACCTTCAGGGCCGCCATTCTCTGTCCCTGTTCATTCGGCTTTATAGCCTTATCAACAATATGAAGAAGGCATATTTCATCGTGGACCATACGGCTTATCTTGACAGCATGAGCCAATGCGTGTTCTGCAACAGGAGTAAAATCCCATGGAACTACTATAATTTTCTGTTTCTCATCCATAGCAATTATAAATTTTCAATTTAACTCAAAGTTATTCAGATTTTATCAATATTCAAATCAATCAGCTTTCCCCCTGATTGATTCACCATTAATAACGCAGGATCTGATTTTTTGTTTTATTACCCTCCGGCCCACTACCTGCCTTTTTGATTTACCTGTACTCACCCCCCGGCCCCCTCTCTACTTCGTAAAGAGGGGGAGTTGTATAGTATAGATTCTATTAATATCAGGAAATAGAATCAAGAAAAGATTTTATGTTTACAAGAACCTCGTTCATGTTTTTCAGCTCATCATTTTTAATCCTTAAAATGTGAATTCCAAGATTTATTAATTCACCATCCCTGAATTGATCATAATCTTCTCTTTCATCATGGATAGGACCATCAAGTTCTATAACTGCCTTTTTTGAGCTGCAATAAAAATCTGCAATAAAATAATTCAGCCTTATTAAATCTCCTTTATAAATTATCGGATGCTGTCTTAGAAACTTATACCCTGACAATTTTCTGTTCTTCAATTCATCCCAAAGAAGAATTTCTGACTCTGTAAGGCAGTTTCTTAATTCACGCGCATGTTTTTTAATAGCAGCAAAATCAAAATTTCTTGACCTTGACATATTTAAATTAACCTTAAAGTAAATATATAAAATCCTAATAACTTACAACTTACCTTCCCCCTCTTTACGAAGTAGAGAGGGGGAAAAGAAGGGGGTGAGTACAGGAGAAATAGAGAGGGGGTTGGAGGCTAAGCCCCCCTTTAGGGGGCAGCCATCCGGCACTAGACGGATGGCGGGGGTTATCTATAAAATCATTTATTACTAAAAATGGCCTCTTCGCACAAAAATTGTGCCATCAATTTATTATTTTTGCCTGATTATTTTTATTCAACAAAATGAAACGGACAAAAATTAAAGCATTATTATCATCGCCTCATACAGGATCGGAAGTGCTGGTGAAGGGTTGGGTGAGAACAAAAAGGGGTAATAAAAATATTTCTTTCATTGCTCTTAATGACGGATCGACCATAAATAATATACAGGTTGTTGCCGAGGCATCGCTGTTTGACGAGAACTTCATGAAGGATGTCACAACAGGCGCCTGTCTTGCCGTAGAAGGTAAACTGGTTGAATCACAAGGCCAGGGACAGAATGTCGAGATCATCGCATCTTCCATCGAGCTTTACGGAAAATGCGATGCCGAGACATATCCTCTTCAGAAAAAGGGACACTCCATGGAGTTCCTCCGCGAGATAGCTCATCTTCGTCCGAGGACAAATACTTTCGGCGCTGTTTTCAGGATAAGACACGCTATCGCATTTGCAATACATAAATATTTCAACGATAAGGGATTCTTTTACCTGCACACCCCTGTCATCACCGGAAGCGATGCTGAAGGTGCAGGTGAAATGTTCCATGTCACAACCATGGATCTCGATAATATCCCTCACCTGAAAGATGGCTCCGTTGACTTCAGCAGCGATTTCTTCGGGAAGCCTTCAAACCTGACCGTCTCCGGTCAGCTTGAGGGCGAGATTGGCGCTCTTGCACTTGGCGATATATATACCTTCGGCCCCACATTCAGGGCTGAGAACTCAAATACGCCAAGACACCTCGCCGAGTTCTGGATGATAGAACCCGAGATGGCCTTCTATGATCTCACCGACAACATGGACCTGGCCGAGGATTTCGTGAAGTACCTCATCAGGTATGCCCTTGAAAACTGCATGGAAGATCTCGCATTTCTTAACAACATGATAGACAAGAATCTGCTGGAGAGACTCAATTTTGTTGTAAACAATGAGTTCGTCAGGCTTACTTATACCGAGGCAATGGATATCCTCACCTCCTCAGACAGGAAGTGGGATTACCCGGTATCCTGGGGCAGCGACCTGCAGGCCGAGCACGAGAGATACCTCGTCGAGGAGCATTTTAAGCGTCCTGTCATCCTTACCGACTATCCGAAAACCATAAAGGCGTTCTACATGAAACAGAACGACGATAATAAAACCGTCAGGGCTATGGATGTACTCTTCCCCGGAATCGGCGAGATCATCGGAGGCTCCCAGAGAGAGGAGAATTACGATAAGCTACTTGCAAGGGTGAAGGAACTGAAGCTTCCTGAAAAAGATCTCTGGTGGTATCTCGAAACGAGAAAATTCGGTACGGCGCCTCACAGCGGCTTCGGCCTGGGATTCGAAAGAATGATCCTCTTCGTTACCGGAATGGCAAACATCCGCGATGTGATTCCTTTCCCGAGAACTCCGAAGAACGCAGAATTTTAGGCATCATATCTTATCCGCTTAATTTGCATAAGGGATGTTAAAGCAGAGGTTACAGCAGAAATTGCTTCAGAAGCTTTCTCCGCAGCAGATCCAGATGATCAAGCTGCTGGAAGTCCCTACGCTGCAGATTGAACAACGTATAAAAAAGGAACTTGAAGAGAACCCTGCCCTCGAGGAGGGACCTGAAGAGGAAGAGGTCCCTTCAACTGAAGAAGATGGCGAAGAAGAACGGGTTGAGGAGAATGATAAGGACAATGATGAATTCACCCTCGATGATTACATTGAGGAAGATGATATCCCTGAATATCGCCTCCAGGCAAACAACTACAGTAAGGACGACGAGAAGAGATCGGAAATTCCTTTTGCAGGTGCATCATCATTCCAGGAACATCTTGAATCGCAGCTGGCGCTTCGCGACCTTACCGATAAGCAGAAAATTCTTGGTGAATATATAATCGGTAATATCGACGAGGATGGCTACCTGAGAAGAGAGCTGGCAAGCATCGTCGACGATATGGCTTTCCTTCAGAATGTAACTACCACCGAAGAAGAGCTTGAGGATGTCCTTAAAATAATCCAGGATCTTGAACCTGCAGGCGTCGGCGCCCGCACCCTCAGGGAATGTCTGCTGCTTCAGCTTGAGAAGAAGGATCACTCTCAGCCGGCCCTGAAACTTGCTCATTCAATTATCAGGGACCATTTTGAAGAGTTTTCCAAGAGACACTACGACAAGATTATAAGACGCCTGGGCATCGCCGAAACTGAACTTAAAGCTGCCATTGAAGAGGTTCTTAAGCTGAACCCTAAACCGGGAGGCGTCTACAGTGACCCTTTTACCAAAATATCACAGCCCATCATCCCCGATTTCATCCTTGAGCTTTCTGAAGACGGCTTCGACCTTCATCTTAATTCAAGAAACCTTCCTGAACTGAGGCTCAGCTCTGCATACAATGAAATGCTGCGCGACTATTCCAGGGGCAAGAGCAATAAGAAGGAGATGAAGGATGCAGTACAGTTTGTAAAGCAGAAAATCGACTCCGCAAGGTGGTTTATTGATGCGATCAAACAGAGACAAAACACCCTTCTGCTGACAATGAATGCTATCCTTGAGTACCAGAAGGAGTATTTTATCGATGGCGACGAGACGAAGCTGAAACCCATGATCCTCAAAGACGTTGCCGAGATGACGGATCTCGATATCTCGACGGTATCAAGGGTGGCAAACAGTAAATATATTCAGACTCATTTCGGCATCTTCCCTCTCAAATTCTTCTTCTCCGAAGGATTGCAAACCGACAGCGGCGAAGAGGTCTCAACCAGGGAGATAAAAAGGATCCTGCAGGACTGCATCGATAATGAGAAAAAAAGAAAACCGCTGACTGATGAACGGCTTACCGAGATTCTCCAGGAGAAAGGATACCAGATAGCCCGCCGTACAGTTGCAAAATACCGCGAGCAGCTAAACATACCGGTTGCAAGATTAAGAAGGGAGATCTGATGACATCTGAAATAAAACAACCTGCAGGGAACATTCCGGCAAAAATAATATCAGTGGTTTTTCACCCGCTGCTGATGCCTCTTTACGGCATCCTGATAATTCTTTCCGCGCCTACGCTCTTCGATTTTATACCGTTTGAGATCAAGAAGCTCCTCTTCCTTATTGTTCTCATTAACAACGTTTTGTTACCGTTTTCGCTCATGGCATACCTCCGTTACAGGAAACTGATAACCTCTGTTGTGATCGATAACCGCGAGGAAAGGGTGCTGCCACTGATACTGACCACCTTCTTCTATTTCGTGACGGTTTATATCTTTATCAAATACAGGATTCCCGTCTTTATAAAGATGTTCGTGCTTACGGCAGCAATTATTTCGCTGGCTGTGATGATAATCAATTTATGGTTCATGATTTCCATCCATGCGGCAGGGGCAGGCGCGCTTCTAGCCATGGTGCTGGTGCTCTCATTCAGGATGCAGACTCCCCTCACCTGGTTCCTGGTGCCTGTTGTTCTGATAGCAGGGGCTGTTCTTTCGTCAAGGTTATTGCTCAATTCCCATACACCAGGTGAAGCCTGGTATGGCTTTTTTCTCGGGTTCAGTGTCACGGCTTTATTGCTCTTGATATTCTGACAACGCCTTTATCGCTTCTTCAAGAAGTATTCCGCTCTGCTCCATAATCTCCTTCCCGTTGAATGATGCTTTTGCTGAAACAAGAGTTGTTGTGCCGATCTTTTTCTGTGAAACGGATCTGAACCACCCTTTCTTATCAAGATCAGAAGCAAGATACTCCTGCTCAGTCTGTCCCGGCGTTGGAATTATAAACGCAGTGCAGCCAAGGCTGATAAGCTCCATTATTGTCGTGTATCCCGATCTCGATATTATGCAGTCGCTGCTCCTGAGCGCCTCACACATCCTGGCGGTGTTGAGGTGTTCATAATAAATGATGTTTCCCGTCCGGGTCATTTCGTTACCCTTGCCTGGCCTGCCTCCCAGGAATATTGTTGCCGGCTCCTGCGCCATTAAGAGGCTCTCGAGTTTTAGCTTTAGTATCCCGCGCTGGGGCTCCGGGCCTGATAATATTACCGTGTTATGGCGGTAGCCGAACGAATCGCTTCCTGCCGGAAGGGTGCCTGAGAATCTCGAAAGCAGACCAATAAACCTGGCGTTTGATGGCAGCCTGATACCATGCGACAGTCTGCCTGAGACATTTGTCTCTCCCGGCAGATCGGGAATGAAGCATAGATCATATTTCCTGATTATCGCCCTGTGAATAAGTATGCCGATGATCTCAGCAAATCGGAATGGCTTTGGAAATGGTATCCGCAGCATATGGGTCACATATACCGTTGTTACCTTTCTGTTCCAGAGACCGAACCGGTTATCACTGATGACAATATCTATTGAGTTATCGCGGATTATTCTTTTCAGCTCCGAATGTTCGCGAATGATATGGTAAACAAGTGCCGGTATCTTGCAGAGCATCACCAGCCACGACGGCAAATGCCTCGAATATCCCGGTCTGAAGCCCGGAAATTTGATATATGTGAGCCCCGGCAGCTCATTGCGGAACAGCGAAAGATGCTCTTCACCGGCTCCGATGAAGATATTGTCACCCCTCTCTCCCAGTTTCACTGCAAGAGGGATCATTCGTGCCGCATGTCCCAGTCCCCATTCAAGGGGACAAATAAGTATATTCCTGTTCTTCATCAGGATCAGCCTGAGACCTGCGTCTTGATACCAAGTTTGCTTACCAGGGAGGCGATTTGTCTGAGATCGGCAACGGGGACTTTCTTCAGATCTCCTCCCTCTGGCGTATCGCGTGAAATTGTATATATCATCACCTCTTCCGGTCTTATCTTTTCAATGGCTTTAAGCCATGCATCGATCTCTTCAGGGGTGGTGTTGTCAATCTTCCTGCCGTTGAATGTCCCTCGCAGGAAGAGTGTCTGTATTATTAGCCTGCCATTGAACTGCTGAAGATTTTCAATAAGTTCTTCAGCCCTGATATTCATATTGGGCTGGTTATGTATCCTGATCGTTTCATCAATGGCGGAATCAAGCTTCAGGATATTTGAGTCGGCTTTCAGAAGCGCGTTTTTAATGGCGGGGTTCGTGATGGCAGTCGAGTTGGAGAGCACAGTAATTTTTGCATTGGGGAAATATTTGTCCCGAAGTAAAATGCTGTCGTCGATAATCCCGGGGAACTCCGGATGCATGGTGGGCTCTCCGTTCCCGGCATATGTTATCACATCAGGGGCCGCTCCTCTTTCCTTCATCGATGCCAGCTTCGCTTCAAGCGCTTCATAAACGGCTTTCCGTGAGGGGAGCTTTTCTCCCTTTGCATCTTTTTTTGTTGTCCATCCGCATTCGCAGTATATACAGTTGAAGTTGCATACTTTCCTGTTCACCGGCAAAAGGTTTATGCCGAGGGATACTCCCAGGCGCCGGCTCTTCACCGGACCGAAGATTATTTCATCAAACAGGAAAGTTGACATACCAATTATTAATACTGATCAAATTTAACATATATAAATTCATTTTGTTCGGCCCTCTTCCCCCGGCACCTTCCCCCTTGTTTTACCCCCCAAGAGGCTGTCTCAAAAGGTGAGAACAGCCTCTTTTTTGTTGATTTTATTCGTACCCCCCTACGAGAGCACTTTCAAATATTCAATTCTCCAGAGGATAAATTGACTTTTGATACATCCTCCTTTATCTTCTTTAACCTGTACTCACCAGCCCTCCTTGATCTCCTGTACTCACCCCCCGGCCCCCTCTCTACTTCGTAAAGAGGGGGAGATGATTTGTATATAATTATTAAATATCAGGATATTGTATCGAGGAATGATTTGATGTTTATAAGAACCTTGCTCATGTTTTTCAGTTCATCATTCTTGATTCTCAGAATGTTAATTCCAAGATTATGTAATTCATCATCCCTGAATTGGTCATAATCTTCCCTGGTATCATGGACTGGACCATCAAGTTCTATAATTGCCCTTTTTGAGCTACAATAGAAATCAGCAATAAAATAATTAAGTCTGATCTGATCATCCTTATAAATTACAGGGTGCTGCCTTAGAAATTTATAACCGGATAATTTTCTGTTCTTCAATTCACCCCAAAGAAGAATCTCTGATTCTGTCATGCTATTTCTTAATTCACGCGCATGCTTTTTTATCTCCGCAAAATCAAAATTTTTGGACCTTGACATTTTTAAATCAACCTTTAAGTAAATATATAAAATACTAATAATCCCCAATTAACCTTCCCCCTCTTTACGAAGTAGAGAGGGGGAAAAGAAGGGGGTGAGTACAGGTTGATCAGAAGCAGATGCCGGGGGAAGAGAAGGGGGTGAGTACAGGTTGATCAGAAGCAGATGCCGGGGGTCATATCAACCTCCTCACCGTCGTCTCCTCCAGCAGCCTGAGATTTACCAGGTCTAAATCTTGCAGCAGAATCAGCCCCGGCCTTTTACCCGGTTCCAGAGTGCCGTAAGTATGACTTTCACCCAGAGCTTCAGCCCCGTTGATTGTTGCCCACCGGATGAGCTCTTCCAGCTTAACTGACGGGAAATGCTCCTGTATGATCTTCATCTCCCTTAAAATACTCAGCTTCTTATTCGATGAAAGCGAATCGGTCCCGATGACGATCTCGCAATTCTCCTCCATCAGCATCTCCACCGGCGGCAGCTTGTTTTCGATATAGAGATTTGAACCAGGACAAAGACACCAGTATGTATCTCCTCTCTTTTTTACCTCAGAAACCGTATTTCTGTCTGCATATGTGTTATGAACCAGGATGAGGTTTCCCGAAGGAGTGACCTCATCCATGATTGCCTCGACATGGTTTTTTGGCATCTGAAGCGATGCCGGCAGCAACCCGGAATCTTCATACGATCTCCTCATCGGGCCTGAATGATCCTTCAGGAAAATCGCTTCGCTTTCCGATTCCATGAAATGGACTGACGTCACCCGGTTTCCGGAGCTCTTCTCCCTGAGCATCCTGAAGAGTGGCAGCGAGACCGAATATGCTGAATGCGGAACGGGATACAGTTTAAGCCCTGCATCTTCTGCTTCCTTTGCAAGGTGCATCACCTCATCCATTCTTTTGCCTGCCTTGTCCGGGTCTATGCCGAAAACCTCCCCAAGGCTTAAATAGCGGATGCAGCTTCTCTTTTTTATATCGAAAGTCACAGGCGTGTTGCATATATCAGCACATAGCGATACCCCTTCCCTGAAAAGATCATCATCTTCCTTCGCTGCTGCTGTGATAATTTCCTTCTGATCATAATTACGCAGGGTTCGGACATTCATAATGAAATCACTCAGTCCCATCCCTTCTGCAATGGCCCCCCTCAGATGTGACAGCTCGAGATGGCAATGGCAGTTCACGAATCCGGGAACGATAATGCCATTATAAAATTCAACCGATTGAGTTTCCTTCAGCTCTCCCCTGCTCTCTTCAACCTTCACGATCGTCCCGTCATCCTCAGCGGTGATAACAGCCCTTTTCAGAGGAGGTGCCGTGTTTGTAAAGATAAATTGTGCTGAGAATCGCTTCATTGCAAATCGCCGATATACGAAAATGACAGGTTTAATATCTCCGCATGCTGTCTGCCGAAATCCGGGTTATTTTCATAATCAAAGTAGCACCCTTTGAGAATTGATTTCTTGTTCCCTTCAACCCTTCCCCTGACGGTATAGATATGAGGCCAGCCGTCCTTGATATACCTGATTGCCGGGAAGTATATTTTCTGGCCGGTATCGGGACCATCAGCGGTAGAGTACCATGCAATGAAAGAGGGGTGCACCGACTGGTCGTCCGGGTAAACCGTGACCGAAAACTCAAGAGTAAATATTCCCGGTGGATAGATATCGTACGAAAATTCCGGCTTGTCTTTCATCTCAGGGTCGGGAAGTGAAAAATTACTGTTCTTCTTTAATTTTTTTGCGTTCTCCGCCATTGCGTTAAACTGTTCGGTAGAGACCGTGAATTCTATCCCGCTCAACTTCTCATCAATTTTATCATAGATGCGGACAAGACGTTTCGGGTCATTTATAAAATAATAATTAAGCGTCTTTTCCATCTGTTCGTAGGAATATCCGTAACTCTTAATAATATCAATATAATTTGATGTTGAGTCCCTCTTTGAATACTTGGCCATTATATCCGACATTGAAAGAAGACCGTCAGCCAGGTATGAATCGGAAAGGATCGAGGTAAAAGTCTTCTCCGGGATGAGCCCCTGTTTGCTTTTATCGCGGCACCCAAATGATGCAGATAAAATAAAGAGGAATGAGGTTAGCACTCCCATGATGGCCGCTGTATGTTTTTTGGTGCTATTTTTCATCTTTATTCAGGTATTTCTTGGTGAGATACCTCACAGGGTACCATGCTGCCCAGTAACCGATCAGAAGTACGGTTGCCGGGACAATGATAAAATCCTTAAGCTTTAATACAATAGGATACGAATTCATGATGAGCGAATCGCTGTTCAGCTTTATGAAACCATATCTCTGCTGCAGCCAGCATACTATAAATCCCAGCAGTATGCCGGCAGCAGCCCCGATTATTGATATCATCCATCCCTCAATGATGAATATCTTCCTGATAAGATTATTGTCGGCCCCGAGGCTTTTCAGGATCTCAATGTCGCGCTCCTTCTCTATGATGAGCATGGTAAGCGACCCGATGATGTTGAATGATGCTATGATCAGGATCAGCGTGAGAATGAAGAAGATGGCCAGCCTCTCCGACTGCATCACCTTGTAAAAGAGCTCCTGCTGCTGAAACCTGTTCTGCACAACGAAGCTGCTCCCGTAGAGCTTCACGATCTCTTTCTGAACTGCATCGGCATTTACGCCCCCCGCGAGTTTTATCTCTATGGCACTCGACAATCCCGGCTTCTCAATGAGGTCGCGGGCAAAATCGAGAGGAATGTATATGTACTTTGAATCGTACGACTGCTCAACCTGGAAAATGCCTGAAGGAAATATAAAATCCCTGTTAAAGGCTTTATCGGGATTAGTATCGGTATCTGCATTGCGTCGCGGTACATAAATGAGGATAGGGTTGACGAAGCTGATCCTTATGCCGAGATACTGAGCTATGCCTATCCCCGGGACTGCCCATGCGCGGCCGTTATCGGATCTCAGCATAAACTTGCCTTCCCACATAGAACTGTCGATATTGCTTACCCTGGCATAATTCTCATCCACACCCTTGATGGTGGCAATAAATTGCTTTTCCTCATACTTCAGAAGTGCATTTTCCTCTATGGTGAGAGAATAACACGATACGCCGTTGATATTCGAAAGCAGCTTAAGCTTTGCAGGATCGGCAGCGAACGTTTTTCCCTCGGCAGCCGTGATCCTGATGTCCGGGTCAAAGGTGTTGAAGATGGTGGTTACCAGCTTCTCCAGACCGTTAAACACCGAGAGGATTATTATCAGGGCCATCGTGCCTGTGGCAACTCCCGCGACTGATACCGAGGAGATGATATTTATTGCGTTCCTCGATTTCTTCGCAAAGAGATATCTTTTTGCTATGTAGAGCGATAGCTTCACGTTATGTTATTTTCTTGCGACAACCAGCAGCCCTGTTCCTGATTTGTGATACATACAAAGATCAAAAAAATTAAGTATCACCGAAACAGGGAAGAATACCAGGTAATAGAACGGTAATATGATGAAAAAAAGATACGACGCGTTGAGCATTTTTACAGGGTATTTCATTGTGAGACGCCATGATATGCTTCCGGGCCAGCCGTAAGTATATTTCGTTTTCACACTCCTGAAGCCTGCCCGGGTTAGCTTCTCTGCTATTTCGCCGGCATTGTATCCGTCCCTCACGTGTTCATCGATGAATGAGGCATCTTCATCACCATGAACGTCGGAACCTCCCTTGTCGGAAGGTGTGGAGATCAGCAGTACGCCATTCTCCTTAAGCGAGCTGCAGAAATTGCGGAAGACGGTCTCATCTTCCTTAATATGCTCCATAACATCCACGGAAAGGATAAGGTTAAACTTACCGGGATCGCTGTATGTTGTCAGATCAGCGGTCGCAAACTTCACCCTGTCGGACAAACCTGCTTTACTGAAAAAATCATTCCCCTCTTTCACCTGCTGTTCATTGATGTCGACCGCAGTGATCTTCCAGGTCCTGTTCATCCTGCTCATCCGCCAGGTATACTGGCCCAGCCCGGAGCCGGCATCGAGGATGGTCGCATCTGAAGGGAGCTCGTGACTTATTTTTTTCAGCGCTTTTTTTACGTGCCATGTACGAAGGAGGAAAAGGTCGAGGAACAGATAAAGAGCCTTGCGCATGAACAAGGGTCCCGAGAAAAGACGGCCAAGCAGGTTTTTTATCGGTTCGTACTGCATGGCTGTCAGGATTTCAGTAGCTTGTCTATCTTATCGATATAGTCGAGTGAATCATCAATATAGAAAGCAATTTCAGGGACGATGCGAAGCTGCGACCTCACCTTGTTGCCGAGCTCAAACCTTATCTTATGGGCATGCTCCTGAATTGCATGGAGTATCTCATCATGTTTTTCAGAGGGGAAAATGCTTATGTAAACCTTGGCGAATGACAGGTCGGGACTCATCCTTACCTTTGTTATCGATATTAATTTGCCGGGGGCATATTCGTTCCCTTTTCTCAGGAATATATCAGCGATCTCCTTCTGTACCAGCCGCGATACTTTTTTCTGTCTTGTCGATTCTGTCTCCACTTCGCAGTATGTTTAAGTGTGGCAAAGGTAAGCAAAAATTCCATGTACTCACCCCCCCGGCCCCCCTCTCTACTTCGTATAGAGGGGGGAGTTATTTCGTAATATATTATTAATATATAGTTTATTATATTAATAGTTGATCAATGAAAGATAATTAATAGTCGCTTCCCCTTCCCCCTCTTTGCAACGCAGAGAGGGGGAAAAGAAGGGGGTGAGTACATGATGATAAAGGAAACAGAGTGAGGGGGACCGGGGGTCTGGTACATAAAGCAAAACCCGGCTGTTTGCCGGGTTTAGATCAGCCCCCCCTTTAGGGGGGACGGGGGGCTAATGCAGTAAGGTTATATCCCCTACTTTCTTGAACGGTTTGCCCGTAGCATATTTCCCTTCAACATACCATACATAGACGCCCTGCGGACAAAGCTTGCCTTTATAGTACCCGTTCCACGGGATATCAATATTATGGCTTTCGAAGATCAGCACTCCAAGCCTGTTGAAGATCTGCAGCTTGTAGTTGAGAACCTTCTCCCTGATAGGCGGATAGAAGAACTGATCCACTTCATCACCTCCCGTAGGCAGATGGGTTAATTCTATCGGACCTGTCGGGTTGGGTGTGAAGACCGTAGCGAACCTGAGCACTCCTGCCGGCTTGACAGTCACTGCAGGCGACAGTATATACTGGTCTGTACAACCGTCGGCCGAGGTCACAAAAAGATTGATATCATAGACACCCTCTTCCATGTATTTGTGGAATGGATCCCTTAGCTTCGAAGTGTCTCCGTCGCCAAAGTCCCAGATAAATGAAATTGCAGATGGCGATGAGAGATTGAAGACCCTTACATTCTCGTCGTTCACATAGACCAGGTTAGGTGTAACTTCAAAGTACGCTCTCGGCGATTCGGCGACTATCAAAAGCTGTGAATAATCCGATGTGCCGCCCGGACCCGTTACAGTCAGCTTGAGAGTGTAATTACCCGGAGACTGATAAGTATATGTCGGGTTCTTCTGTGTCGAATAATTGCCGTCACCGAAATCCCACAGGTATGTGGTGCCCGGGATCAGGTTCTGCGAGGTATTGTTCAGTGTAATGTATAGCGGTTCGCAGCCACCGTCCACATGGTCGAAGCTTGCAATCGGCGGCAGAGGCTGAATCAAAATATCATGTTTTGCGCTGTCTGCGCAGAGCCCGTTGGTTGCCGTCAGCCTGATTGTAAAGGTGCCGACAGTGTTAAAGATGTGTACCGGCGGGTTCTGAAGCGTCGAGGTCGTTCCGTCGCCGAACTTCCAGGCATATGTCCATGTGCCGGGACTTGTCGTATTGACTATCGTGACAGGATTGCCCGTAACGCTCCATGTCTGTGGTGTCGGAAGTGCAGTAAATGAAACTGCTGGTACCGGTCTCACAGTTACGGTAATCGTCTTCGTATCGGTGCAGCTGTAGAACGAGGTTGTTGTAAGGCTTACTGTATAGGCCACATCTGCTGTCGTGATGTTGGTGTAGGTGTGTGATGCCACATAACCTCCCGATCCGCCAACGCCGTCACCATAATCCCATGCGTAGTCGCTAGCTCCCGAAATTGCAGTGTAGGTTATTGCGCCTCCGCTGCAGACGGTAAGCTTATCGGCCGTAAATGTTGCACTGATCGTAGGATATACCGTTACCATCGACGACTTCATGGAGCTGCATCCGCCTGCCGTATTTACCGTCAGCTTGACCGTGTAGTAATTGATGCTCGACGGAGTGGCATTGGTGTATATATGGCTTGGACTGGCCACCGTAGTATTGACTGGTGTGCCGTCGCCATAATCCCAGGTGAAGCTTGTGTAGCCGGTCATATCCTTGGTAAAGTTGACAGTTAACGGAGTGCATCCTGCTGTTGCATCCTGTACAAAGGTTGCATCCGGCGCATCGACAACCACTGCAAGGTCACCGTTGCCATAGCATCCATTGCTGTCCTTGACTTTGTAGTTCAGATTATATGCCGATGCAAGCAGCGTTTTGAACGTTGGCGACTGTATGAAATAATTGTTCAGCGGCCCTACGTCGCCCGTCCATGTGTGCGTCATCCACGTGCCTGAACCGCTGGTGATGATTGGTGTCAGAACCTGTGCAATTCCGCCACAGGCAGGTATTGATGCCGGAGTGAAAGTGACGACAGGATTCGAATTCACGGTCAGTATGGCCGGGTTGGTATAAGCATTTGCGCAGACTGCTTTCAGTGCCAGCCTGAACTGGTATCCGTTATAAGTTACCGGAGCATTCATCACTGCCAGCTGCTGCGTCATCGAGCCGCTGTAAAATGCATCGTCGTGGATATCGTTCCATCCGCTGCCGGTGTTAACCTGCCATCTCAGCGAGTCGATCATTCCCGATCCGTTGCCCATGAAGTAAACGGTTCCTGCTCCGTCGCAGATTGACTTCGGACCCGGGTTGACCGTTACCGTTGGAGGCACATTCACCCTCAATACAACAAAGTTGGAATAGAACGGTGATCCGCATACGCCGCCCACCTTAACCCTGAATATGTAGTTATTGAACGTTCCCGGAGCATTCGTAATTGTAAGTGTACTCGCTGCAGCTCCACCGAAGTTGACATCATTAACCACATTGGCAAACGGCAGCGCTCCCTTCTTAACCTCCCACTGGTAAGTGAGTGCCGTTCCTGTTGCAATCACGCTGAATGTTGCATTCTGCGTCGAGCATATCGTTGAGTCTTTCGGCTGATTGGTTATCTCCGGAACGGTGTTCACCGTAAGCGTTGCATCGGCCGAGGTGACAGGTGTCGAGCAGTTGGTTACAACTACATGATACTTGTATCCGTCCATCGTCCTGGTGGTACCGAAGAGGTTAAGTGTTGCCGAGGTGGCACCGAAATAGATGCCTGCGTCGGTTAACGCGGCAAAGGTTCCTGTACCCGGATCTTCATACCACTGGTAAGTGATGTTTGTGCCGCCTGCCACGACTGTGAAGGATGTTACTCCGTATTCACATATCGTCTTGTTTGCAGGTGGTGTGGTGATGAATGCCGGCGTCCTTACGGTCACCGTTGCAGTACCCATCATATTTGCAGCCATGCATCCGTTGGCATCCTGAACACTGATCAGCGTATATGTAGTCGTTGCTGCCGGTGTAACCGTTATGTCAGCACCACTTGCATACCCTGAAACGATTCCGAGATTCTGTATATTCAGAATATAAGGTCCGGTGCCTATTGCCATATTAACGTTAAGGATTGAGCTTTGTCCTGTGCATATTGTCTCACCGCCCGAAAGTGTCGCCACTGGCAGCGGATTAACGGTCACTGTGATCACATTGCTTTCATTCTGGCACAATACGCCATTTTCGATGCTTATTATGACTCTCTTGAAGTATGTCGTGGTGAAGAGTGCTCCCGGTGTATATGTCGTGAGCGTTGCTCCCGGTATTGTGGAGAATATGACATTATTATCGCTTCTCAGCCACTGGTAGGTTACGATTCCGCTTCCTGTTCCGTCGTCGCTGCTTCCGAATGGTACCGGTGTGCTTCCGAAGCATATCGTCTGGTCAGCGGTTATTGTTCCGCCGGTGACTGCGTTCACTGTCACTTTCACTATGTTCGTCTCTGCTGTGCATGTTACCGTGTTGAGCAGAGAGATCGTCACTCTCTTGTACCATGTGTCGGTTAAAATTACAGGCGGGTCGTAGTTGAGAGCCGTTGCTCCTGCAACGTCAGTGAAGGTCGTGCCATCAGGGCTCGACTGCCACTGCCATGTAACTGCTCCGTCGCCGGTGCCGTGTACCACGCTCCAGAATGCAACGGGATCCGATCCCTTGCAAATTGTCTGGTCGGAGATGATCGTTCCTCCGTTCACGTTATTCACGGTTATCCTTACTGCGTTGGTCTCCTTCGTACATGGCACTAAGTTGAGTGTAGAGGTTACAGTGCGTATGTACCAGGTATCAGCTGTAAGAGCTCCCGGTGTGTATGTTTCGCTGTTAGCGCCTGTGATATTAAGGTAGTTGACACCATCATTGCTGCTCCTCCACTGGTAGCTTATCGTCCCGTCGGCTGTTGGCGTTACGCTCGTCAGGGCTACAGGTGTGCTTCCCGAACAGATTGTCTGATCGGTTCCGATTGAACCGGCAACAAAGTTGTTTACTGTTACCCTGACTATGTTGGTGATCGCTACGCACGATTTACCGGCCAGAGTCGAGGTTACTTCCCTCCTGTACCAGGTGTCGGCGATAAGCGTTCCCGGATAATAGGTTTCATTTATTGCCCCTATTATCAGGTTGAAGGTCGTTCCGTCGCTGCTGTTGAACCACCTGTAGGTGAATATTCCGTCACCTGTCGGGGTTACACTGGAAAGTGTCGCTGCGGCTGATCCTTCGCATATGGTCTGATCCGATCCTATCGAACCGGGAATGAAATTATTGACTGTTACTTTTATGACGTTCGACTCGTCGGTGCATGGAACTCCGTTAAGTGTAGAAGTTACACTTCTCTTGTACCATGTGTCTGCCGTGATCGCAGCAGGTGCATATGTTGCAAGCGTTGCTCCTGCTATCGGCGCAAAGGCTATATTGTCAGCGCTGCTCAGCCACTGGTATGCTATTGTCCCGTCGGCTGTTGCTGCTACTGAGGTAAATGCGGCAGGAATGTCGCCGTCGCAAACCGTCTGCGCCGTGCCTATTGTGCCTGGCGTCAGGTTATTGACTGTCACTCTCACAACATTTGTTACCAGCGTGCATGTAACTCCTGATAGTGTCGAGATGACGGATCTCCTGTACCATGTGTCAGCGGTAAGCGCTGGTGGTGTAAAGGTCTCGCTGGTGGCTCCTGTCATGTTCGAGAAGGAGGCTCCGTCGAGGCTGCTCTGCCACTGGTATGTGAAGGTGCCGTCGCCTGTTGGCATTACGCTGATCAGCGCTGCAGGTGTTAAACCTGAGCATATCGTCTGGTCAATAGCTATCGAGCCGGGAACGAAATTATTCACCGTTACCTTTATTGCAGGTGACTGCAGTACGCACGATGTCAAATTGAGTGTCGCCGTTACGGTTCTCCTGAACCAGGTATCGACATTAAGCGCGCCAGCGCTGTAGGTGGCGCTGGTAGCGCCACTTATCGATGCATAAGTTATACCATCGGTGCTGTTCTCCCAGAGGTAGGTGAATGTGCCGTCTCCGCTCGGTGCCGTTCCGGTGAATGTTGCCGGTGTCGTTCCGTCGCAGATGGTCTGATCCGAACCTATCGTCCCTGCGTTGAAATTAATCACAGTTATCCTTACCGCAATGGTCTCTTTCATGCAGGTGTTCGATCCCAGTGTCGAGGTTACCTGGCGTTTGTACCATGTGTCAGCATTAAGCGCTGCAGGTGTGAATGTCTCACTTGTTGCTCCGCTGATGCTGCTGAATGCAACGCCGTCGCTGCTGATGAGCCACTGGTAGCTGAATGTGCCATCGCCTGTAGGTATTACGCTTGTCAGTGCCACAGGAATTGCTCCGTCACAGATGGTCTGATCGGTTCCTATAGAGCCTGCAACAAAGTTGTTTACTGTTATACTGACTATGTTGGTTGTTGCTGTGCATGCCTTACCGCTGAGTGTCGAGGTGACTTCTCTCCTGTACCAGGTGTCTGCTGCCAGGCTTCCCGGTGAGTATGTCTCGCTGGTAGCTCCGGCTATTAAGTTGAAGCTGATGCCGTCAGGACTGTTGAACCACCTGTAAGAGAATGATCCGTCGCCTGAAGGTGTCACGCTTGTGAGCGCCGATGGTGCCGTGTTTTCGCATATCGTCTGGTCGCTTCCTATCGAGCCCGGCACGAAATTGACCACGGTTATCTTAACCGCATTGGTCTCTTCGGTGCATGTGTTCAATCCGAGTGTCGAAGTTACCTGGATCTTGTACCATGTGTCTGCGTTGAGCGCAGCAGGTGTGTATGTTGCCAGGGTTGCTCCGGCTATAATTGCAAAGGTCGTTCCGTCCAGGCTGCTCTCCCACTGGTATGTGAATGTGCCGTCGCCAGAAGGTGCCACTGACGTAAGTGCAGCCGGTGTATCACCGTCGCATATCGTCTGTGCCGTTCCGATAGTGCCCGGAACAAAATTGTTCACAGTCACTTTCACTGCATTAGTATAAAGAACACATGATATGCTGTTGAGTGATGATGTTACCTGTCTTCTGAACCACGTGTCAGATACGAGAGCAGCTGATGCGTACGTCTCGGCGGTGGCGCCTGCAATGCTGTTGAAGCTTACACCGTCAGAGCTGTGCTGCCACTGGTAGCTGATTGACCCGTCGCCTGTCGGCATGACGCTCGTGAATGCAGCAGGCACATCACCTTCGCATATCGTCTGGTCAATACCTATCGATCCTGCAACAAAGTTGTTGACTGTCACTTTCACGATGTTTGTAATCTTGGTGCATGCGGTGCTGTTGAGTGTCGAGGTGACTACTCTCTGGTACCATGTGTCGGCCGTGAGCGCGCCAGCGCTGTAGGTAGCGCTTACAGCGCCGCTTATATCCGCAAAGGTAATTCCGTCAGGTGAGTTCTGCCACTGGTAGGTGAAGACTCCGTCGCCTGTCGGTGCCACGCTTGTGAAGGACGCGGGTGCAGTAGCGTCGCAGATGGTCTGGTCTGTGCCGATAGCTCCGACAGTGAAGTTGATCACCGTCACCCTCACGATATTGGTCTCGAGTGAACATGTGTTTGAACCGAGTGTCGAGGTCACAGTGCGCCTGTACCAGGTATCAGTTGCAAGGGAGGCAGGGGCGTATGTTTCGCTGGTTGCTCCGGCAATGTCGCTGAAAGCGATTCCGTCAGAGCTGATCTGCCATTTGTAGCTGATTATGCCGTCGCCTGTCGGTGTCATGCTGGTGAAGGCCACAGGTGTTGCTCCGTCGCATATAGTCTGGTCGCTGTCTATCGATCCTGCAACAAAATTGTTGACTGTTATCCTTACTATGTTGGTTGTTGCTGTGCATGCCTTGCCACTGAGTGTCGAGGTGACTTCTCTCCTGTACCATGTGTCGGCTGTAAGCAGTCCGGGGGCATAAGTTTCGCTTATGGCTCCGGGTATTACTGCAAATGAGATGCCGTCAGGGGAGCTGAACCATCTGTAGGTAAAGGTTCCGTCGCCTACTGGCGCAACACTTGTAAGGGATGCCGGGGCGGTGTTTTCACAAATCGTCTGGTCGTTCCCTATTGAACCCTGGGTGAAGTTATTCACTGTTACCTTGATCGTATTTGACACTTCGGTGCATGTGTTCAGTCCGAGTGTCGATGTTGCCTGTCGCTGGTACCATGTGTCTGCAATAAGCGCGCCAGCGCTGTAGGTGGCGCTGGTAGCTCCACTAATCTGTGCAAATGTTGTTCCGTCTGCACTGCTCTCCCACTGGTAGGTAAATGTTCCGTCGCCTATTGCTGCTGCAGATGTGAACGGTGCAGGTATATCGCCATCGCATATCGTCTGCGCTGCGCTGATGGTTCCTGGTGTGAAATTATTAACAGTAACCTTGATGGCATTGGTTATCAGCATGCATGAATTGCCGCTGAGCGTTGAGGTCACTTCCCTCTGGTACCATGTGTCTGCCGTGAGTGCTGCCGGGGCATAAGTTTCACTTGTTGCTCCGGTGATGTTTGAGTAGCTCACTCCGTCAAAGCTGCTCTGCCACTGGTAGGTGAAGGCTCCGTCACCTGTCGGCGCTAGGCTTGTAAATGCGGCCGGTGCCGTTCCTTCGCATATCGTCTGGTCAATACCTATCGATCCTGTAACGAAGTTATTAACTGTGACCTTTATTATATTGGTTTCTTTGATGCATGCTGTGCTGTTGAGTGTCGAGGTGACTTCTCTCCTGTACCATGTGTCGGCCATAAGCGCGCCAGCGCTGTAGGTGGCGCTAATAGCGCCACTTATATCCGAAAATGTAATTCCGTCTGCGCTGCTTTGCCACTGATACGAGAATGCTCCGTCGCCTGATGGGGCCACGCTGGTGAAAATAGCCGGCGTTCCTCCTTCGCATATTATCTGGTCAAGGCCTATCGAACCTGCCGAGAAATTGATGACAGTTACCCTGATGGCTGCTGTCTCAAGAGTGCAGACGCTCGTGCCGAGTGTCGATGTAACCGCTCTCCTGAACCAGGTGTCTGCTGTGAGCGCAGGTGAAGTGTATGTCTCACTGGTGGCTCCCAATATGTCGCTGTAGCTGATCCCGTCGGTGCTCGACTTCCACTGGTATGTGAATGTTCCGTCGCCAGTCGGCATTAAGCTTGTGAATGCTGCCGGTATCGATCCATCGCATATCGTCTGGTTGCTTCCTATCGATCCCGCAACGAAGTTATTGACTGTTATTTTGACTATGTTGGTGTTGGCAACACATGTCTTTCCGTTGAGCGTCGAAGTGACTTCTCTCCTGTACCATGTGTCTGCTGCAAGCGCGCCAGCGCTGTAGGTGGCGCTAGTAGCGCCACTGATATCTGCAAATGTTATTCCATCGGCTGAGTTCTGCCACTGGTATGAGAACGATCCGTCGCCCGTGGGTGTAATGCTTGTAAGAGCTGAAGGTGCCGTGTTCTCGCATATCGTCTGGTCAATGTCTATCGATCCGGGTACGAAGTTGATGACTGATACCCTGATAATATTTGACACTGCGGTGCAGGTGTTCAAACCTATGGTTGAGGTGGCCTGCCGCCTGTACCATGTGTCTGCGATGAGCGCTGCCGGCGCGTATGTTTCTCCGTTCGCTCCTCCTATCGTGTTAAAGGTTGTTCCGTCGCTGCTGTTCTCCCACTGGTATGTGAATGTTCCGTCGCCTGTTGCTGCAACCGATGTGAACGGTGCAGGTACATCTCCGTCGCATATAGTCTGTGCTGCTCCGATGCTGCCCGGTGTGAAGTTAATGACTGTAACCTTGACTACGTTTGTAAGCAGAACGCATATATTTGTACCGAGGGTTGAGGTGACCTGTCTGGTATACCATGTGTCGGCAATGAGTGCAGGCGGAGCATATGTTTCAGAGGTTGCTCCTGCAATGTTGGAAAAGCTTACTCCGTCGGCGCTGCTCTTCCACAGGTAGGTAAATGCTCCATCGCCTGAAGGAGCGACGCTGGTAAAAGCTGTTGGTATATTGCCTTCACATTGCGTCTGGTCGCTGCCTATCGATCCTGTAACGAAGTTGTTTACCGTTACCTTAATGATACTGGTCTGCTTAACGCATGCCGTGCTGTTAAGTGTAGAGGTGACTGTTCTCCTGTACCATGTATCAGCAGCGAGCGCTCCAGCGCTGTAGGTGGCGCTGGTAGCGCCACTTATATCCGAAAATGTAATTCCGTCAGGGCTGTTCTGCCATTGGTATGTAAACGCTCCGTCGCCGGAAGGCGCCACGCTCGTGAAAGTGAGTGGTGTGGCTCCGTCGCATATCGTCTGGTCGCTGTCTATCGAGCCCGGGGCGAAGTTGATGACTGTTATCCTTACTGCATTGGTTTCCTTCGTGCATGAGACTCCCAGCAGTGTCGATATGCTCTTCCTTTTATACCATGTGTCTTGAGTCGTGAGCCCTGCGCCGTATGTCTCGCTTGTTGCTCCTGATATATCTGAATAGCTTGAGCCATCGGTGCTTATCTCCCACTGGTAGCTGAATACTCCATCGCCTGTCGGGGTGACGCTAATCAGTGCTACCGGAGTTGATCCGTCACATATCGTCTGGTCGGTTCCTATCGTTCCCGGGACAAAATTATTGACAGTTATCTCAATGATGTTCGAGTATGCTGAACATATATTCGTTCCCATCGTCGAGAAGGTTGTCCTTCTGAACCATGTATCTACTGCCAACGATCCTGAACTGTAGACTGCTGAGGTGGCGCCCGCTATGTCGGTGAATGTGGTTCCGTCGGGGCTGCTCTGCCACTGGTAGGTTATCGATCCTCCGCCTGTTCCTGCTGCAATGCTGGTGAATGCCGAAGGTGCGGTGTTCTCGCATATTGCCTCATCAATGCCTATGGTTCCTCCTGTAACGTTGTTGATGGTGGGAACTACTGTTCCGTTCATCTGTGCAACACAGGCCGTGGTTGCATTTGTTGCAACTGCATAATATGTCGCTGCTGTTTTGGGGCCCCATGTAAGTGCTGATCCTGTTCCAGCCTGAGGAGCTCCATCCACGGCTGCATTCTTATACAGCTGATAGTTGACGCCCACCGTTGATCCTGACAGAGTGATTGTAACTCCTGGATCTCCGGAGCAGTATGCTGCGGGTGCTGTAAGATTGAACTGTGTCGGCAGCGGGTTGATCGTTACCGTTATCGGAACGTGTGTTGTAGTACATACTGATCCCGATATCTCTACCACCGATACAGGGCCCGATCCGGCCATAGTAAAGGTGACAGTTATAGTGTGAAGGGCAGGGTTGGTGGTTATTGTTGCCCCTGCCGGAACGACCCATGAGTAGGTCGATCCTGAATGATCAGGTACTGAGTAAACAATGCCTGCATCTCCCTGGCATACGGTAAGCGGACCGGCTACCACTGATTGCGGTGGAACGGGTTGTACCGTTACCGGGAAGTGGACTGTCGGACCAACGCATAATGTTGTTGAGGTGAAGGTCTCTGTAACTGTTATCTCGTCACCGGGCAATGCCATTCCGGGCACTGCATCGGCAATTATGAAGTACATTCCAATGGGTGATGTCTTGTTGAGTGAAGCAGGAACTGTCCATGCATAAGTTGAACCGGGTGTATTGGTAACCTGCCATACTTTGTTGGTGGCGCTTTCACAAATCACCGGATCGCCTGCGATTGCCGAGGTGGCGGGAAGCGGGTTGACCGTTACTATTACATTGAACGGGACTCCAGCGCAGCTACCCGTAAGCGGCGTTACAGAATAGGTTGCCGTCTGTACCAATGTTGTCGGGTTGGTGAGTGTGCCGCTGATGCTGGCAGCTCCTGCGCCTGTTGCTCCGCCGGTTATCCCGCCGGTTACTACAGGGAGTCCCCATGAATATGTTGTCCCTGCAGGCACTATGCCATTAATTCCGTTCGATGGCGTCACCGTGAAGGTGCCATTGCTGCATATAGTGGCTAACATAGGTGTTATTGAGGACATGGGATTTACTGTCACTGTCGTCGTAGTTGTACAGCCTGTACCTAAAGTATAAGTTATTATTGAAGTGCCTACTGAAACACCTGTTACAACTCCTGTAGCTGCATTGATTGTCGCTACTGCAGGTGTCCCACTGCTCCACGTTCCTCCTCCTGTCGCATCACTAAATGTCGTGGTTGAGCCTACACAAACTGTTAATGTCCCTGTTATGGCCGCTGGTAACGGATTGACAGTCACTGTTGCCGTTACAAAACAACCTGTTCCAAGAGTATATGATATTACTGATGTGCCTGCTGATACCCCTGTGACTACTCCTCCTGCAGTTATTGTCGCTACTGCCGGTGTAGCACTGCTCCACGTCCCTCCTCCTGTCGCATCACTTAATGTGGTGGTTGAGCCT